>ERZ1034687.260-NODE-260-length-34930-cov-8.424258_pt1 | contig 34930 bp, 24 predicted proteins | sample MGYA00520704_ERZ1034687 | MGnify/ENA primary metagenome ERZ1034687 (study PRJEB33766, sample SAMN09781762) | gut metagenome | biome: gut microbiome | host: Homo sapiens | place: Madagascar | study: EMG produced TPA metagenomics assembly of the PRJNA485056 data set... | reverse complement strand
TCAGGGCGTTGCCCTGGGCTATGTGCTTCTGCCCCTTCGGGGCGTGCTGCTTAGATTTTTTGACACACGCTCCTCCTATAGTATGCTTTACAATATCCGCCGTATGAACCCTATACCTTACTTATACCATTCTTTTTCCTCTCTTTCTCTAATTCCTCCCCCGTTCTAACCCCATTTAAATACAAACAAATGTTAATCTTGTTCATAAATCCGTTGCTTCTGCGTTTATATATCAGAAAGCCTAAAGAATGAAAGACAAGGAGTTTGAACATATAGCACCAATGCTGCGCCAACGCTCGGTAGACACAGCGCGCAGCCTCGGACTTGATGCCGACGATGCAGAGGATGTGGCGCAGGATGCGCTGCTGAGGCTGTGGTCGTTGCGCGGAGAGCTAAAGGTGGAGCGTGTTGAGGCCCTTGTCGTCACCATGGCGCGCAACTTGTCGATTGACATTCACCGACGACGGCGCACCGTTCCGATGGACAGCCGCCCCATAATCGACGAACTCCACACCCAGCCCGACACGCTTATGGAGGTAGCCGACGATGAGCGGTGGCTCGAACAGAGAATGCAGGCACTGCCGTCAACGGAGTATCAGGTGCTGCATCTGCGTCAGGTGGAATGCAAGACCGACCAGCAGATAGCCGCAATACTCGGCATCGGCATCGCCTCGGTGCCCACGCTGCTCTCACGGGCACGTCGCAAACTGATGCAGGCAATGCTTGCACGGCAGCGTAAAGGATAGTCTCCGGCAGCGTAAAGAGTAATCCGCAAGATGAACAACCCCAATAAAATGAAAGCTATGCAAATACAGCAACTTATAGACAAATACATGAACGGACAGACAACCGTCGACGAGGAGCAGCTCATAGCGCGCTACTTCCGCTCTGCTACCGACGTGCCCGACTCGCTGAAGCCCTACCGCGACATGTTCGCCTACTTCGACGATGGCATGCCCTTAGGCACTTTGCCCGAGTTTGACGGTTCAGCCGGGCAGGCAGAGACTCGTGTTGCGCCCGACAGCAGCAAGGTTGTCGCTCCGCGCAGACACAGCCTTCGCATGGCAGCATGGTGGAGTGGGGCAGTGGCAGTAGCAGCAGCCGTGGCTCTGTTGCTGATAATGCATCGCCCGTCGGCACCCGTCCAGCCCATAGCATCGGCTGCAGTAGTGAGCGACACGTGCAGCACGTCTACAGGTGTTGAGGCTGAACAGAACGTCGCTACCGACTCCGTAAAGCTCAAGCCACAGCCCCAACGTCATCGCCCAAGCGTACGCCGCCGCTACTACATAGCTCCGCCCAAAACCTATCTGGCGCACGCCGCCGCCACCGACAGCATCACGCACGAAGCCAATGCCAACGTGAACGACTCTGCCACCGACTGCCTTGTAGCCATACACGAGTTGTCCGAGGCAGAGCGCCAGAGCATAGAGCACGACATAAGGGAGTCGCTCAGGCTTGTCGACGAGGTGCGCAACACGCTGCTTGCAGTAGATATGCTCAACCAAATCGACGACGAAGCCGACGACGAACTGTATTGACATCGTATGAATAATATACTCGCATCGAATAAATACACCTAATAAAACATTGACGATTATGAAAAAGATATTCACAATGATTATCGCTCTTGCGCTCGTTCCGGCATTTGCGGCAGCGCAGACCACCATTGCACGCGTAGTGGAGCAGTTCAAGAAAGGCGCTGTTGAAGAAATTTCAACCTCCAAGGAAACCGAGACCGACACCGACGGCAAGCAATGCGTTTATGAAAGAAATATATTTCTTGTGGCAAAGAACAGCGGCAAGTTCAAGCAGCTGATGGACACCTTCAACGACGAGCAGTCAAATGCCTACACGGTGAACAAGCGTATGGCAGGCTATGACGGCTCTGCCAGTAAAATAGGTTACGGCAAGAATTCGGAAAAGTCGATAGTGTTTATGAAATATTCCGACCGCAACTACTTTGTGCTTTACTTTAAGGACCCTGCCGATTCGAAGCGTCGCACGTGCTATGCATTGGCATGGTATGAAGGCAAGAAGGACAAGAAGAATAAGGAAATGTGGTATGTAGACATCATACATGTATACAGTCTGAACCCCGAATATGTGAGGTCGTTGCCCAAGACCATAACCAAGACCACTACCACCGTCAATTCCGACGACACCAACACGTCAATCACGATCAACTCCGACGGCACCATCATACGCTACGACCGCAACACGGGCAACAGCATAGTGTATCGTCCGCAGGACAACAAGAAGGCAAGCAGCATCGATGTGCCTATAAAGACCAGCGGTGACTTCATACAGCGGTTCAACGATCTGCGCACCGAGTATATACAGATGGTGCAGTTTGCCGGCAAGGACCAGACCTTCTTTGCCAACCGCATAATGCCGCCCGTCAACAAGATACTGCAGTTGTGTCGCGAGCACCGCAGTCTTCTGAAGCGCAACGAGTGCAATTCGTGCCTGGGAATACTCGAAGACATGAAGCAGAGCGCACGCGACAAGGGCATACGCGAAATGCTCAATCTCGCCCAGACGTATCTGGGCGGCAAGTAAGATTTCTCTCTCTATTAATATGAAATAATATAATCCCAGCCCTCCGGTTGTCGTGACGACAGCCGGAGGGCTTTTTCTTCGCAGTCAAAAGAGTTGTAATTGTAACGGAATGTTAACCATGTGAAAATGTTGTAAAAAAAAAACAACTACTTGCCGAAATTATGTTTAACTTTGGATTTTCAAACAGACGAACACCAAAGGGTAGCTATATCAATGGCAACAACCCTATATCGATTTATACATTTTAGAACTAATCATAAACAATCTCTTACAAGATGAAGAAAAACAGGACTATCCCATTGACATTGTTATTGTCAGCATTGGCAGCAACTCCTGCCGGTGCGAGTGCGGTTCCTGGTGCTTCGGCATCGGTCTTGCAGACCATGCAGCAGCAGACTTCCGCATGCAAAGGCGTCGTTAAGGACACTAATGGCGAGACACTCATTGGCGTCTCAGTAGTAGTGAAAGGCACAACCAACGGAACAGTGACCGGACTTGACGGCGATTTCGCCATCAATGGCGTGAAGAAGGGCAGCCGCCTCGTAGTGTCGTTCATCGGTTTTACTTCGCAGGAAGTGGTATGGAACGGCACACCGCTCAACATTACTCTTAAGGAAGACAACAAGACCCTCGACGAGGTGGTTGTTGTAGGTTTCGGTACGCAGAAGAAGGAGAACCTCACGGGTTCTGTCTCGCAGGTGAAGATGAGCGAAGTGCTCGGCGACCGTCCCGTAACCAATGCCGCAGCAGCATTGCAGGGAGCCATGCCTGGACTCACCATCGGTGGCGGTACGGGTCCTGGACAGACCAAGTCGTTCAACATCCGCGGTACGCTGTCAATCAACGGTGGCGGTCCGCTCGTGCTTATTGACAACGTAGAGGGCGACATCAGCCTGCTCAATCCCGACGACATCGAGAGCGTATCGGTATTGAAAGACGCCGCATCGTCAGCCATTTACGGTGCGCGTGCAGCCGGTGGCGTGATTCTCGTTACCACAAAACGCCCAAAGGACAAGGCCAAGCTCAATCTCAACTACAACTTCAACGTAGGTTGGGAACGCTCGCTCAACGTACTTGAGCAGTCGAGTCTGACCGAATATATTGATGCCTATCTTGAGGCAGGCTACACCAACTCTTACTGGGCAGGCAACGGCGACGTGGCAAAGTGGCGCGAGTATCTGCAGCAGTACAAGCAGAATCCGTCGTCGCTCAACACCGTCGGCGACGGCATCTATAAGGATGAGGACGGCCGTGTGTACTGGCTCAGCGAGAAGAACATGTACAAGCGCATCCTCACAACGGGCGCTCTGCAGAACCACAACGTATCAATCTCGGGCGGCAACGACCGCATACGCTTCCGTATGTCGGCAGGACTGAGCCGTGAGGACGGTCCGCTCATCACCAGCAAGGACAAGTACATGCGCAAGAACATTTCGGCATTCGTCTCTGCCGATGTCAACAAGTGGTTTACACAGGAGGTGAACCTGCTCTATACCGATGCCGACAAGACCAATCCGGTGAACGTAGGCAACATGTCGGGATTCTACACCACACGTCTTGTAGGCTACTATCCCGAGGGCAACATACCCGGTTCGATACTCGGAATTGAGGACGACCTGCCCTCGCAGACACCGAGCAACATGCTCCGATTGGCTCCGGTATCACATCTGAATACAGCCGTAACGCGTGTCTCTACACGCTCTGTATTCAAGCCGTTGAAGGACTGGACCATCACAGCCGAATACACCTTCGACAAGAAGGATGCCGACTCGCACTTCTATTCGGAGCGCTTCCGCTTTGCCGATGTGCAGCTGGCTGCCAAGTGGTCGGTAGAGTCGGGACAGGACTACTACAACATGCAGGACACACAGAAGCGCTACAATGCCTTAAACGTGTTCTCTAATTATGACCATCGTTGGGGCGACCACTCGTTCAAGGCTATGGCTGGTTTCAACCAGGAGAGCTATTCGTACAAGTCGTTCTATGCCCAGGTGAAGGGACAGACTACTCCGTCGGTACCTTCGTTTGCCGGAGGTTCGGGCGACAAGAGCATCACCGACGGCTATTCGGAGTATTCAATACGCAGCGGTTTCGCCCGTCTCAACTATGCTTTCAAGGACCGCTACCTGCTCGAGCTTAACGGCCGCTACGACGGGTCGTCCAAATTCCCCAAGAACGACCGCTTCGGCTTCTTCCCGTCAGTGTCAGTAGGCTGGCGTTTGGGACAGGAGAAGTTTATGGAATGGTCGCGCACATGGCTCGACGACATCAAGCTGCGCGCCAGCTACGGTTCTATCGGCAACCAGAACATCAATCCTTATCAGTTCCTTTCGACCATGACCGTCAGCCCAAGCACCGTATGGCTCGACAAGAACGACAAGGTCAACGTAATCTCTTCGCCGGGACTCATCAGCAGCAGCTTCACATGGGAGACCGTGAAGACCATCAACTTCGGTGTTGACGTTACGGCGCTGAACAACCGTCTGCAGATGACATTCGACTACTACAAGCGCCGCACAGACGGAATGCTTGCCGCCGGCATCGAGATACCGGGCGTTGTGGGTACATCGGCACCGCTTCAGAACATCGCCGACCTTTCGTCTGACGGTTGGGAACTTAATCTGACATGGCGCGACCGTATCGGTGATTTCGCCTACAACATCGGTTTCAACATCTACGACAATCAGGCTAAGATAAAGAAATTCAACAACGAGAGCGGACTTCTTAGCCAGTACTACGTCGGACAGAAGCTTGGCGAGCTGTGGGGCTATGTTGCTGACGGCTACTATAGCATCGACGACTTCGTGATGGACGATGCAAAGCGTGGCGTATGGACTCTGAAGGAAGGCGTGACATCTATCCAGGGCTATTCTGTTCAGCCGGGTGACGTGAAGTTCAAGGACCTCGACGGAAACGGAATGATCAATTCCGGCGCTGGCACATTAAGCGATCCGGGCGACCGTAAAATCATAGGCAACACTCGTGCACGCTATCAGTTCGGTGCCAACCTGGGTGCAAGCTACAAGGGATTCAGTCTCGACGTACGTCTGCAGGGCGTAGGCAAGCGCGACTACTGGCTCGGCGGCTCTTCAATATTCCCGTTTGCAGGTGCCGGTTCGGGCGATGCCGTGTTCCAGCCGCTCTTCTCTAACCAGACCGACTACTGGCAGGCAAAGAGCTATGATCCTGCCGATCCCGACTATATGGTTGCAAAGAACCCCAACGCCAAGTTGTTCCGCATCTACAACCAGGGCAACAACGTAGGTTCTAACACTCGTGTTAGCGACAAGTATCTGCAGAATGCAGCCTATCTGCGCGTCAAGAACATCACCCTCGGCTACACCTTGCCACGCAATTGGGTGAAGAAGGCGCTCATAGAGCAGGCACGCGTGTACGTCAGCGTTGAGAACCTTGCCACTATCAGTGACCTGCCTAAGGGCTATGACCCCGAAGGCAACACCAGCAATAGTATTGTATGGGACTATCCTTACTATCGCACAATATCTGTTGGTGCCAACATCACATTCTAATAACACAACTATAAAAGCCTGAACAATGAATAATAAGATATTCGCCGCGGCAGCTCTTGCCGCAACACTCACGCTCACGGGGTGCAACGACGACTTTCTTGAGAAGACGCCTAAGACCGACCTGACCGAGGTCAACGCATTCCTTGAGTACGACAACTTCAAGGCGTTCATGTATCCGTGCTACGCCATGTTTACTGACACTAACATCCGCACCAACTTCAACGGCTCTGCGGTGCAGTCGCAGTTCTACGGTGACTTCTATGGCGGACTCGTGACAAGCCGTGACAACAAAAAGAACGAGTATGCCTATCGCACACTTTCGCAGACAACAACGGGCAACGGATGGAACTTTGACTATATACGCCGCATCAATATCATGCTCTCGCATCTTGACGACGGCGTGCTTAAGGAGTCGGAAGCCAAGCATTGGCGCTCGGTAGGCTACTTCTTCAAGGCGTGGTGGTATATGGAACTCATCGACCGATTTGGCGATGTGCCTTGGATTGAGAACGTAATCAACGAGGAGAGTGGCGAAACTTACGGTCCGCGCACACCGCGTAAGGAAGTGGCACAGAAGATAGTAGAATGTCTGGAGTATGCCATCAACAACATTGGCGACTTCAACGACGGCGACAACACCATTACTGCCGATGCCGCACGTGCTGCCTTGTCGCGCTTCCTCTTGCGTGAGGGAACATGGGCAAAGTATCATGGACTCGACGAACCGTATGAGGAGTACTTGAACAAGTGTCTCACCGTGTCGCAGGAACTCATGGCTAAGTATCCTACATTATATAATGGTACGGAGAATACGCCTGCATCGGGCTATGGCGAGATGTGGACTACCGAGGATTTGACCAACGTTCCGGGTGTCATCTTCTTCAAGCAGTATGTAGACGGCATACTGATGAACCGTGGCAACGACTACGAGCACATCGCAGCACATCACGAAGACGTGCCTCAGTACACTGTAGACATGTTCCTTATGAAGAACGGCAAGCCTATAGCCAACCCCAACTCGGGTTACAAGGGTGGAAAGGGCAAGGATATGTGGGACACATTTGCCGACCGCGACCCTCGTCTTTATCAGAACATACAGCCGCCTTACGTAGTGGTTCCTAACAGTGGCAACGTAGACGGAGTCAATCTGTTCAAGACATGGCGTTATGCCCAGGCTGGCGATGTGATTGAGGGACACACCGTGACAGCTGAGGAGGCTGCAAAGTATCGCACTTACATGGACTATCTCGGTGCCAACACACAGTGTCTGCGTGGCGGTACGTTCGGCGGAACCGGTATGAAGCGAGTGCCTGGACAGAACTGGGGAGCGTCGCTCACAAAGAACAGTCCTAACCTGACCGACAACTCTACAACTCCCTATATGCGTTGCCGCACAGGCTATTACACCTGGAAGCACTACGACATGTGGGAGTTCTCTACTGGTTCAAGCTCATACTGTACAGCCGACAAGCCTATATTCAAGATTGAAGAGGTGCTGCTCAACTATGCTGAGGCAGCTTGGGAACTCGGCAGATTCGACCAGAGCGTAGCCGACCGCACCATCAACAAGTTGCGCGACCGTTCGGGTGTGGCTCACATGGTTGTAGCCGACATCAACGACGACTTCGATCCTAAACGCGACAAGGGCGACGCTCCTTGGTGGACAGGCAATGGCGGCAAGTTCGGCAACTACAATGTCGACCCCGTATTGTGGGAGATTCGCCGCGAACGTCAGATAGAATTGTTCGGTGAGGGATTCGCTTTCTACGACGTTCGTCGTTGGGCAAAGGCCGCTTATTATGTCAATCGCCAGCCGTGCGGTATGTGGATTACGGCTACCGACAATCCTTATGGCACAAAGGGCAGCAAGTACTCTGGCTCGTTTGTCGACTACGAAGAGATTCAGAATGCCGGTAAGTCAGTAGGCGAGCCCAATTCTACTGGCTCAGGATGGATATATACCTATCCGAGTCCGCTCGATGCAGGTGGCGGATGGCTTGACACTTACTATCTGATGATGGTACCGACCAAGCAGATTGCGCTCAATCCACAGCTTTCGCAGAATCCGGGCTACAACGAGTTGTTCGGACTTGGCAAGTAAACATTGATACGTAAAGCCCTACCCCCTTGCCCCTCTCTCAGCGGAATAGAGGTAAGGAGGTAGGGACTTTTTTATGTCGTTCTCGACAAAAATCATTAACTTTGCAACTGAAAACAAACAACAATCGATATGAACAAATCTCTTCTATTAGCCTCGGCAGGCATTGCTTGCGTGCCAACGCTGCTTGCGGCTAAGACAGCAAAGACCGCTAAGGCCAACGACCCGACACGCCCCAACATCATATTTATATTGTGCGACGACATGGGATATGGCGACCTTGCATGCTATGGACAGCCCTATATCTCTACGCCCAACATCGACCGCATGGCAAGCGAGGGCATGCGCTTCACTCAGGCATACGCCGGTTCGCCCGTATCGGCACCGTCGCGAGCTACCATTATGACCGGTCAGCACTCGGGACACTCGCATGTGCGTGGCAACAAGGAGTACTGGTCGTACAAGAATACCGTGAAGTATGGCGACAACGTCGACTTCGCCGTAGTAGGTCAGGAGCCTTACGACCCTGCCCATAAGATTCTGCCCGAAATGCTCAAGGACCGCGGCTATCGCACAGGCGTGTTCGGCAAGTGGGCAGGAGGTTATGAAGGTTCGGCTTCAACACCCGACAAGCGTGGCATCGACGAGTTCTATGGCTACATCTGCCAGTTCCAGGCTCATCTGTATTATCCCAACTTCCTCAACCGTTTCTCGCGTTCGCAGGGCGACACAGCCGTTGTGCGTGAGGTGATGGAGGAGAACATCAAGTATCCGATGTTTGGCAAGGACTACTTCAAGCGCACCCAGTACTCGGCACGTATCATACACGACAAGGCACTGGAGTGGATTGACAGTCAGGATGCCGAGCATCCGTTTGTAGGCTTCTTCACCTACACTCTGCCCCATGCCGAGCTGGCTCAGCCCGACGACCAGATACTTGAAGGCTACAAGAAGAAGTTCTTCGTAGACAAGACTTGGGGCGGACAGGAAGGCTCGCGCTATAATCCCGTGGAGCATACACACGCCCAGTTTGCAGGAATGATAACCCGTCTGGACTCGTACGTAGGTGAAGTGATGGCCAAACTGAAAGAGAAGGGACTCGACAAGAACACTCTCGTCATCTTCACAAGCGACAATGGACCTCACGAGGAGGGCGGTGCCGATCCCGAATACTTCGGTCGCGACGGCAAACTGCGCGGATTGAAGCGCCAATGCTATGAGGGTGGCATACGCATTCCGTTCATAGCATGGTGGCCGGGACGCATTCAGGCTGGCACAACAAGCGACTTGCAGTTTGCCTTCTACGACCTTATGCCTACATTCTGCGACCTTGCCGGTGTGAAGAACTTCCGCAAGCGCTACACCAACCGTGCCCTGCCAGGCGACGGATTCGACGGCATCAGCATCGCACCGACACTCCTGGGCAATGCCGACAAGCAGCAGCTGCACGACCATCTGTACTGGGAGTTCCACGAGACCGATCAGATTGGTGTGCGCCGAGGCGACTGGAAACTGGTAGTAGTAAAGGGTAAGCCACGTCTGTACAATCTTGCCAACGACCTGCACGAGGACATTGACGTGTCAGACAAGCATCCCGAAATCGTCAGCCAGCTCATCGACGTAATCAAGAAGGAGCATACAGACAACCCGATGTTCAAGGTTACGTTGCCATATTAATAACAGGCGAACCCTATATATATAATATGTGTATCCTATATATATAATAGGTGAACCGGGTCAAGCGCCCCATAAGGCTGGCATTGTATGTTAATGCTTCCTTATGGGGCGTTTTTAGAAGTCACGCCATCTCACCATCTCACCATCCCAACTTTCATATCCAGCCGTTAATTTGCATTAACGCCCGAAATAAAGTCGGAAGAAAATGCACCCAATTGGATTTTTATTGCTAAATTTGCACGCAATAAATTTTTAAGTTATATGTCATCATTTGTTGCTGATAAAATTGTAATGGACGGTCTCACATACGATGACGTCCTTCTTATCCCCGCTTATTCAGAGGTACTGCCCAAGACGGTAGAGTTGAAAACCAAGTTCTCGCGTAACATCTGCTTGAATGTGCCCTTTGTCACAGCAGCCATGGACACCGTAACGGAGTCGGCTATGGCTATTGCCATCGCACGCGAAGGCGGCATCGGTGTTATTCACAAGAACATGTCTATCGAAGACCAGGCGCGTCAGGTAGCCATCGTAAAGCGTGCTGAGAACGGCATGATCTACGATCCGGTGACAATCCGTCGTGGCAAAACCGTGAAGGATGCCCTCGAAATGATGGCGGAATATCACATCGGCGGTATACCAGTAGTAGACGACGAGTGCCACCTCGTGGGCATCGTCACCAACCGCGACCTTCGTTTTGAGCGCCATCTCGACAAAATCATCGACGACGTGATGACACACGAAAACCTCGTGACCACACACATCAAGACCGACCTCGCAGCAGCTGCAGACATCCTGCAGTCGAACAAGATTGAGAAGCTGCCGGTTGTAGACAACGAGAACCACCTCGTTGGTCTTATCACATACAAGGATATCACCAAAGCAAAGGATAAGCCAATGGCTTGCAAGGACGAGAAGGGTCGTCTGCGCGTAGCAGCAGGCGTAGGCGTAACGGTTGACACACTCGACCGCATGAGCGCACTCGTAGAGGCAGGTGCCGACGCTATCGTTATCGACACCGCACACGGTCACTCTAAGTTCGTTATCGAGAAGCTCCGCGAGGCTAAGGCTTCGTTCCCGAACGTAGACATCGTTGTGGGCAACGTGGCTACCGGCGAGGCAGCAAGAATGCTCGTTGACAACGGTGCTGATGCCGTTAAGGTAGGTATCGGTCCGGGTTCGATCTGCACAACACGCGTCGTAGCAGGCGTTGGTGTTCCGCAGCTCTCTGCCGTTTACGACGTTTACTCTGCACTCCAGGGCACTGGCGTTCCATTGATCGCCGACGGCGGCTTGCGCTACTCGGGCGACATCGTGAAGGCTATCGCAGCTGGTGGTAGCTCAGTGATGATTGGCTCACTCGTTGCAGGTACAGAAGAGAGCCCCGGCGACACTATCATCTTCAACGGACGTAAGTTCAAGAGCTACCGCGGCATGGGCTCACTTGAGGCTATGGAGAACGGCTCAAAAGACCGCTACTTCCAGGCAGGCACAAAGGACGTGAAGAAGCTCGTGCCGGAAGGCATCGCCGGACGCGTACCTTACAAGGGAACAGTTCAGGAAGTTATCTATCAGCTCATCGGTGGTTTGCGCTCAGGTATGGGCTACTGCGGTGCCGGAACTATCGAGGCTATGCACAACGCCAAGTTCACACGCATCACCAACGCTGGTGTTCTTGAGAGCCATCCGCACGACATCACCATCACAAGCGAGGCTCCTAACTACTCACGTCCGCAGTAATAGCTGCAACGTATTGAATCAAACGACGCTACGCCCATCACGATTTTGGGCTACGGCATAAAAGGCAATGGCCTGTGTAGATGTCTGTATCAGACAACTGCACGGACCATTGCTTTCACCGGTTTAAATATAACGCAAATTCAACGGATATAATCCGAGTTAACAAGATGAATATTAAAACACTGTTGGTTGCTTTGTCGCTCACGGCAGGCAGCGCTTTTGCCCAGACCGCCGACCCGATAATAATGACCATCGGTGGCAAAAACATCACGCGGTCGGAGTTTGAGTATGCCTACAACAAGAATGCCGCTGAATCCACGATAGACAGAAAAAGCATAGAAGAATATGTCGATCTGTTTGTCAACTACAAGCTTAAGGTCATAGCAGCCGAGCAGGCTGGCATTGACACTACAGCCGCATTCCGCAAGGAATTTCTCATGTATCGCGACCAGCAGGTACGCCCTTCGTTCATTGACGACGACGACATAGAGCGCGAGGCGCGTAATATTTACAAGCAGACACAGACACGAATCGATGCCGAAGGGGGAATGGTGCATACTCAGCACATTCTTGTGGCTCTCTCGCAGCAGGCTGATGCCAAGCAGCAACGGGCAGCATCGCTTAAGGCTGATTCTATATATAAGGTCCTGATTGGTGGGGCCGACTTCGCCGACATGGCGCGCCGAATGTCCGACGATAAAGGTTCGGGCATGCGAGGAGGCGACTTGTCGTGGATACAACGAGGACAAACAATAAAAGAATTCGAGCAACAGGCATTCGCTCTGAACAAGGGTGAAATATCGAAGCCGTTCCTTTCGCCATACGGCTATCATATTGTGAGAGTCGTAGACAAGCGAAACTTCTTCCCATACGACTCCGTTCGTGCCGACATAAGGCGGTTTATAGAGAGTCGCGGACTGCGTGAGCGCATCATTTCGGCTCGTATCGACTCTATAGCCAAGCTCTCCAAGCCGACACTCACACCCCAGCAGGTGATTGACCGTCGTGCAGCAGAACTCATGAATGGTTCGACCGAGATGGGTGGATTGATACGCGAGTATCACGACGGACTCCTGCTGTACGAGATTTCAAACCGTATTGTATGGGAACGGGCTGCTAACGACACCCAGGCCCAGCAAGCATTCTTCAAGAAGAATCGCAAGAAATATGCGTGGACAGAACCGCGATTCAAGGGAGCGGCATTCTACACACGCAATCAGCAGGATGCCGAGGCGGTGAGAAAGTTGCTGCGCAGCATGCCGTTCGACAAATGGGCGGAGGCGCTGAAGACACAATTCAACGATTCTACCGAACGCATCAAGGCAGTTGTAGGCATCTTTGCCAAGGGCGACAATGCCACGGTCGACCGCGCAGAATATGGCATCGACAAGACCGACGCATCCACATTGAGCAACGATATATATAATGTGGAGGGTACATACGGCAAGATGATAAAGCGTCCGCAGACTTATACCGACGTGCGCGAACTTGTTGTGTCCGACCTTCAGGAGCAGCTCGAACATAAATGGGTGGCTGAATTGCGACGCAAGTATGCTGTGCATGTCAACCGCGAGGTGCTGGCTACGGTCAACAAGCATTAGACTGCGGCAACTGAAATCGTATAAAGAATAATCAATAAAGGTTATATGGATAATCATTAAAATTATAGAGAGTAATCATTAAGATATAGAATAAAACAAAAAGAGATAGATGAAAAAATCAAAATCAATATTAATGGCTATTGCAGCTGTATTGCTGTGTGCTGGCATAGGAGCCAATGCGCAGCGTGGCAAGGGTCTTGTGATTGATGCAAAGTCGCAGCCCGACACATCGGCAGTAGCCATTTCAGACACGGCACAGAGCCGTGCTGTGGATGCCGACTTCAAGGCTCCCGAGCATAGTGTGGTTGATGAGGTGATTTGGGTGGTAGGCGATGAGCCTATACTCAAGTCGGACGTAGAGATGACACGACTCCAGGGCGAGGCCGAGGGAGTGACATGGCACGGCGATCCCGACTGCGCCATACCCGAGCAGATAGCCGTTCAGAAACTCTTCCTGCATCAGGCTGAGATTGACTCAATACAGGTTACCGAGAGCGAAATTGCCCAGAACATCGACATGCAGATCAATCGCTGGATACAGCAGGCCGGTTCGAAGGAGAAGCTTGAGGAATACAAGAAGATGAGCGTTGCTCAGATGCGTTCGCAATTGCACGACGACTTCCGCAACAACCAGCTCATACAGCAGATGAAGGAGAAGCTTGTGAGCGACATTTCGGTTACACCTTCTGACGTGCGCAACTATTTCCGCGACATGCCAGAGGATAGTATCCCCTTCGTTCCTACTGAAGTTGAGGTGGAGATAATCACACGTCAGCCCCAGATTGACCAGGAGGAGATAAATAGAGTAAAGAATGACCTGCGCGATTATACCGACCGTGTCAACAAGGGCGAGACATCTTTCGCCACATTAGCACGTCTTTACTCTGAGGATCCAGGCTCGGCTCGTCAGGGAGGTGAGATGGATTACGTAGGACGCGGAATGCTCGACCCTGCCTTTGCAAGCGTAGCCTTCAACCTGACCGACCCCAAGAAGATTTCGAAGATTGTAGAGTCGGAGTATGGATTCCACATCATCCAGCTTATCGACAAGCGTGGCGACAAGATAAAGGTGCGCCACATACTACGCGTTCCGCGCGTTTCTACCGAGGCTGTCGACTCTATGCGCACACGTCTCGACTCGCTTGCTACCGACATACGTGCCGCAAAGGTGACATTTGAGGAGGCTGCCCAGGTGGTATCCGACGACAAAGACACCCGCAACAATCACGGACTCATGTCGTACAACGGACAGGACGGACGCACATCAAAGTTCCAGATGAAGGACCTTCCGACAGAAGTGGCTCGCGAAGTGGAGCACATGGAAGTGGGCGATGTAAGCAAGGCGTTCCAGATGATAAACGAAAAGGGCAAGACCGTAGCTGCCATTGTCAAGCTGAAGAGCCGCACTCCTGCCCACCGCGCCTCCATTACCGAAGACTATCAGGTGATGAAGAACGTGGTATTGCAGAAAGAACGCGCCGACTTCCTCCACCAGTGGGTAGTCAACAAGATCAAGACCACATACGTAAAGATGAACGACCGCTGCAAGAAGTGCAAGTTTGAGTATGAGGGATGGATCAAATGATCCGATTATGCTTTAAAAAGCTTATTGTTTAATGGTAATGAATGAAAATAATTCTATAAAAATGAAATGGCATAGAATCGTCGTTCTGACGGTTCTATGCCTTTTTGGCTTTAGCCTGATGGCAACATTGGCGGCTCCATACAAAAAGAAGAAGCGTCCGAAAACAGACGAACGCGTGTATCTTGTACATGCCGACGAGTTGCGTTACGACCAATGGGGAGCCGTGCCTGGGGCCCAGATACTCAAGGGCAAGGTACATTTTACGCACGCCGGAATGCAGTTGTGGTGCGACAGCGCCTACTTCTTTCAGGTGGAGAACTCGGTTGAGGCTTTCGGACACGTGCGCTTCAGGCAGGGCGACACCCTCTCGCTCACGTGCGACCATGCCGACTACAACGGTGCCGAGCAGATGATGCACGCCCGCAAGAACGTGGTGCTGAAGCATCGCACGCAGACCTTGTACACCGACTCGCTCGACTACGACCGCATGTACAGTCTTGCCTACTTCTTTGAGGGTGGCAAACTGGTAGACGGCAAGGACCGCCTGGTGAGTGACTGGGGTGCATACAGCACGGCAACGCGCGAGGCTTCGTTCTATTATGGAGTGGAGATGTTCTCGGGCAAGAACCATATCACCACCGACACCTTGCATTACGACACGCGCACGCAGATAGCCCACGTCGTAGGTCCGTCCACTATCAAGTCGAAGGGCACGATAATCCACACCACAGATGCCTACACCAACTCACGTACCGACCGCTCGCAGCTGTTCGGACGTTCTACCATCGTCGACGGCGACAAGACCATTACGGGCGACTCGCTATACCACGACAACTCCAACGGCGACAACAACGGATACGGCAACGTGATATATGTCGACAAGAAGAACAAGAACGAGATGCGGGCCAACCGGCTCTTCTACAACGAGAAGACCGGATACGGATATGCCACCGACCGCGCTCTGCTGCTCGACTATTCGCAGCGCGACACCTTATGGATGCATGCCGACTCGATGAAGATATACACCTTCAACATCAATACCGACTCGGTATACCGCAAGGTGCACGCCTTCCCGCATGTGCGTGCCTACCGTCAGGACGTTCAGGCGGTGTGCGACTCGCTCGTGTTCAACTCGCTCGACTCGTGCATGACAATGTATCGCGACCCGATAGCATGGAATCTCAACCGCCAGATACTTGGCGAAGAGATAAAGGTGTACTTTGCCGACTCTACAGTTCGCAAGGCCGAAGTCATTGAGCAGGCGCTTTCGGTAGAGCAGATTGACGCCAAGGACCACTTCAATCAGGTGTCGTCGAAGCGTATGGACGCCTATTTCACCGACGGGGCAATGCGCCGGACGGATGCCATAGGCAACGTAATGACCATATATTATAATCGTGACGAGAAGGACTCTGTGCTCACCGAGCTCAATTATCTCGAAACCGACACAATGCGAATGTTCATGTCTGCCGACCGACAGCTTGAACGCATATGGGCATCGAAGGCCACCGGCACTATGTATCCGATCACTCAGGTGCCGCCCGACAAGTTGCGACTGCCCTCATTCGAGTGGTTTGACTATATACGACCGCTCGACAAGAACGACATTTTTGAATGGCGAGGCAAGAAGAGCAGCTCACAACTCAAGAAAATACAGCGACGTGAAGCACCGCTGCAAAGGTTTGATTGATAGGCGATTGGCTTCATGTGAAATTACTGTGCAGCCCTTTTGACTTGCATATGTAATCTTTTTGTTTTGCAAAAGGACTACATTTGCAATGCAAAAGGGCTCCTTTTGTATGCTAAAAGGACTCCTTTTGCACTCCAAAAGGACTCGTTTTGAAGGCCAAAAGGACTCCTTTTGAAAAGCCGCCCGATTCAGTCCTAAAATGAATACGTTATCGTTGACAGATGAATACGTTATCATAGGCTGATGAATACGTTATCGTTGGCAGATGAAAACGTTATCATATTAACTTGCAATCTTGAGCTTATAATAAGTAACAGTTCAGAATAATCATTACATATATATGAGGATGGTGTCAAAACTCATACAATGCGGGCTGAAAGCCCAAAGTTTTCCATAGCCCAGGGCAACGCCCTGGGTATAAGGTATTTACCGACAATGCGCCCTGTAAGGGCAACTTTAATATTACATTATTTTTTACAGTTGCCCTTACAGGGCGCGTTGCCGCTTTGTATCCGTTTACCCAGGGCGTTGCCCTGGGCTATGAAGGTCATTGGGCTTTCAGCCCGCTTTGTTTTTACTCTTGCCTAATCCTCTTATAGAAAGTAGCTCATATAAAAATAAATATGACCATATACTTATAGCCACTCCAATAGTCGGATGAACCATAAACCATTCCATATAAAATAAAAACGTCTTTCATTATGTATTTCTTCAATCGCCGTCCACGCGGATTTCACTATACCATGCGCTTCAGCAACGAGCGTCGCGACCTCCTGGACGAGCTTCGTCGGGGCGTATCGCCCGAAGTTCTGGCGCAGCGTTCGCTACAGAATGACGACTCACAGAACGGAACCGCAAGGCGCAGACGCAGCACGCGCGGCCTGTTTCTTGCTGCAGGAGTCATGATTGTAGTAGTGCTGCTACTGCTTTTGGCAGCCATTTTGCTGCTGATGTAACAGGCGGCAAAACAGAATAAAGTGCTGCTTACAGTTTGCTTTTATGATAAAAATGCTTATATTTGCAACTAAAGTAAAGATTCAGTTGCAATAATAGCACACAACACGTAAAACCTATGAGCGATATAATACAACTGTTGCCCGATTCAGTGGCCAATCAGATTGCGGCAGGCGAGGTGATACAGCGTCCCGCAAGCGTCATTAAGGAACTCGTCGAAAACTCTATCGATGCCGGAGCTACGTCCATCCAGGTGGTGTGCGTTGACTCCGGACGCACCTCAATACAAGTTATCGACAACGGCAAGGGCATGTCCGAGACCGACGCCCGACTCTCGTTCGAGCGCCATGCCACAAGCAAGATACGCAAGGCCGACGACCTCTTCAATCTGCATACGATGGGATTTCGCGGCGAGGCGCTCGCTTCGATAGCCGCTGTGGCACAGGTTACGCTCAAGACACGCATGGCCGACGACGATCTGGGCACACAGTTGTCGCTGGCAGGGTCGCGTTTCGTATCGCAAGAGGCTTGCTCGTGTGCCGTAGGTAGCAATTTCCTAATCGAAAACCTCTTCTACAACGTTCCCGTGAGGCGCAAGTTCCTCAAGTCGAACGCCACCGAGCTCAACAATATCGTCACAGCTTTCGAGCGTATCGCCCTCGTCAATCCCGACGTGGCGTTCTCGCTCTACAACAACGACAACGAGCTCTACAATCTGAAGGCCTCAGGCTTGCGCCAGCGCATAGTCGACGTGTTCGGCAAGAAAATCAACCAGCACCTCCTGCCCATCGATATTGACACCACAATGTGCAAGCTTACGGGATTTATCGGAAAACCCGAGTCGGCACGACGCAAGGGGGCGCGCCAGTACTTCTTTGTCAACGGCCGCTACATGAAGCATCCCTACTTTCACAAGGCGGTGATGACAGCCTACGAACGACTCGTGCCCGAAGGCGACCAGGTGCCCTATTTCATCTACTTTACGGTCAAGCCCGAAGACATCGACGTAAACATACACCCCACGAAGACCGAAATCAAGTTTGAGAACGAGCCTACTATATGGCAGATACTTGCAGCAGCCGTGAAGGATGCGGTCGGAATGTTCAGCGATGTGACAGCCATTGAGTTCGACACCGAGGGCCAGCCCGACATACCGGCACTCGGAACCGTCGACGAAGTGCGTGCGCCCAAGTTGCAGTACAATCCGTCGTACAATCCATTCAACGAGCCTCAGGCACGCCGTTCGGCTCCGTCAGAGTGGGAAAGCATGTTCGAAGGACTCGAAAGCGGCTCTTCGCACCAGCGCCAGACATCGCTCTTCGACGGCAGCAACGACATGATATTAGGCTCAAAAGCCAATCGCAGCATCACCGATACGATGCCCGACATACCCGACCTGCAGCCCGTTGCATCGGCAGCCAGCGCGGCTCCGAATCCCGAACCAATCCCGATAGCATCCCGAATGACTGCTACAGACGAACCGTCGTCGTCGCCCATCGAGGACAAGTCGCCCGTACATTATCAATATAAGGGGCAGTATATAATGACCGCTGTGAAGTCGGGACTTATGATTATAGACCAGCATCGTGCCCACATGCGCATACTCTACGAGCGTTATGCCGAGCAGATCAATGCCCACAAGTCAGCCACACAGAAGCTGATGTTTCCCGAAACGGTACAGTTCGCCCAGTCGGAAGACGTTGTCATGCAGCAACTGTTGCCCGATCTGAAGTCGGCTGGCTTCGACATGAGCGAGCTTGGAGGCGGAGTGTATTCCATCTGTGGCGTACCTTCAGGGCTTGACGGCCTTGACTACGTATCACTCGTGCAAGACATAGTAGCCTCTGCAGCCGACAATACCAGTTCGGCGCTCGACCATGCCGCGCACACCGTAGCCTTGTGTCTGGCGCGAAGTGCAGCCGTGGCATACGGCCAGGTGCTCGGCAACGACGAGATGGAGAACATAGTCAACGACCTCTTTGCCTGCTCCAACTTCAATTACGCCCCCGACGGCAGCAAGATACTCTCCATTCTGAGGCAAACCGACATCCAGCACATGCTCGGATAAGCCGTAATCGGCAAAAGCCATAAGAAATATTGACAAGCATAATGACACAAAACATACCCAATGGCATAAAATATTAACATACAATCAGATAAAAACTTCAGCTAAACTGTTCGTTATTTATCTTTTTTAGCCATAATGACAATATTTTTGTCAAAATAGTGCGGTTATTTAGTTTTTATTAGTAACTTTGCCGAAAAATAAGGGGGTATAATGCCCTTTAGCTAAATTTCAATAGGAAAAATTGGTATATAATTTGATTGTTAAATAATAAAGGTTATGAAAAAGTTATTTATTGTTTTGGCAATGTGTGGTCTCACAATGGGCTCAATGGCTCAGGAGACAACAGATCCTGTACAGAAGTACAGCGTTGCAACAAACTCATTCTGGAGCAACTGGTTTATTCAGGTAGGTGCAGATTGGAACGCATTCTACTCAAACGAAGAGCATGGACAGGGTCTTGCACGTAGTCCGTTCAAGAGCTTCCGCGCTACTCCGGGCTTCTCATTGGCTATCGGTAAGTGGTTTACACCGGGTCTTGGTCTTCGCACTAAGTTCTCTGGCGTTTGGGGCCGCACTGTAGTAGACGAGAACAAGCACTCTAACAAGACTTGGACACTCAACGAGAACGTTCTCTTCAACCTCAGCAACATGCTCTACGGCTACAACCCGACACGCGTTTGGAACTTCGTTCCTTTCGTAGGTGCTGGTATCAACCGTAACTGCGACGCCAACTGCTATTCTATGAACCTCTCTGCAGGTATCCTCAACACATTCCGCGTAAGCAAGCACGTAGGTATCAATCTCGAGCTCGGCTGGAACTGGGCTGAGAGCGACTTCGACGGCGTTTCATACAGCAACTACGGTGGCCGCGTTTGGGATAGCCACGACAACAAGTTCTACGCTGAAGTTGGTCTTACATTCAACCTTGGCAAGGCTACTTGGGACAAGACTCCTGACGTAGACGCTATCAAGGCCCTCTCACAGAGCCAGATTGACGCCCTCAACGCACAGCTCAACGACGCTAACGCTGAGAACGCTCGCCTGAAGAACCTCCTCGCTCAGAAGAAGGATGAGCCAGCTCCTGTTGCTAAGAACTACAGCAACACTCCGATGTCTGTATTCTTCAACATCAACAAGGCTACAGTAGCTTCACGTAAGGACCTCGTTAACATCAAGTCACTTGCTGACTTCGCTAAGGAGAACAACTCTAACCTCGTTGTAACAGGTTATGCTGACAGTGCTACAGGTTCTGCAGCTTACAACCAGAAGCTCTCTGAGCGTCGTGCTGAGACCGTAGCTAACGAGCTCGTTAAGATGGGTGTTAGCCGCGACAATATCTCTACAGAAGGCAAGGGTGGTGTTAAGGACCTCTCACCGGTTTCTTACAACCGTCGTGCTACTGTTAAGCTCGCTGACTAATCAGCAACGCTTGGCGATTGCATACGTAATCGTAAAAAAACAAACAATATGGGTGCTTTCCGCAAGGAAGGCACCTTTTTTTATGTCCTTAGGCTTTATAAAAGGTTGGTTTACGCTCCATAATTGAAAAAAGATATGTAAATTTGCGTAAAATAAATCAACATTCGAATGAGATACTTTCAAATGATGCGCCGATTCGTGGCTCTTGTGTCCGAACCGCTGCGTTGCAATGCCCCGTTTTTCGTGTTCATGTATGTCCTTGGATGTATATGCGCATGGGCCACATTGCCCGATGTTCGTGGAGCACATCTGTACAAGAACCTGTTTCCCGAACTCTTTCTCGATGTCTATGTGCTTGCCTTGGTGCTCACGTTGCTGCCCCGTCGTGTGCGCCCATGGGTGCGTGGCATATTCTATTTTATATTGTATGTGGTAGCGTTGGTCGACGTCTATTGCTTTGTCAAGTTCCATTCGTCGCTCACTCCAACCATGCTGCTCCTCGTAGGCGAAACTGACTCGCGCGAAGCAGGTGAGTTCTTGCGCTCATGTGTGTCGCCCGACGTGTTGTTCAGCAACGTAGGTTGGGTGGTGCTGCTAATGTTCATCCATCTGCTTGTAGCGTTGCAGCTGCGCTTTCCTCACTTCGTACCTAAGAACTGGTGTCGTTTGTTCAGGTCGTTGCTCGACCGTTTCGGGCTGATGCTTAAACGGGTGCGCCCCGTTACTCAATGGACTGTGCTCCTGTTGCTTATTGGTTCGATAGCATCAAGCTCCCACAACAAGGCAGCCTTCGTCAAGTTGATGTCGGGCCGTACAATAGGCGAAGTGGAGCATACGCTCACCGAGAAGCGACCAGCCAACCTTTATCAGCCGATTTACCGTCTGGCATTCAGTATCTACGCCAATACGCTCACCGCAAAGCAGGTAGACCGCCTTGTAGCGAGGGTGGATAAGGCGCGCGTGGATTCATGTTCGTTCCGCTCGCCAAACATAGTTCTCATCATAGGCGAGAGCTACAACCGCCACCACTCGGCACAGTATGGCTACTGCATGCCTACAACGCCACGCCAGCAGAAGCTCGAGAAGCAGGGTCGACTTGTGAAATATACCGACGTAGTAAGCCCCTGGAACCTCACGAGCTTCGTCTTCAAGCACATCTTCTCGCTCTATACTGTAGGCGACAAGGGCGAGTGGTGCGACTATCCGTTGTTCCCGGCCGTGTTCCGCAAGGCAGGTTATCACGTCACATTCATCACAAACCAGTTTCTACCGAAAGCCGGTGAGGCGGTGTACGACTTCAGTGGCGGCTTCTTCTTGAACAATCCTAAGCTGAGTGCGGCACAGTTCGACACCCGCAACACCAAGTTGCACGAATTTGACGAAGATTTGCTCAAGGATTACGACGAACTTAAGGGTCAGAACGGCGACAACAACCTCATCATTTTCCACCTTTTGGGTCAGCATGTGGCGTATCGCCAGCGCTCACCGAGAAATCGCAAGCACTTCCACGGCGACGATTACAAGGAACTGAAGCCCAATCTCAACGCCCGCGAGCGCCAGATACTCGCCGACTACGACAACGCCATACTCTACAACGACTCAGTCGTGACCGAGATAGTGAAGAAGTTTGAGAACGACGACGCCATCGTCATCTATGTTCCCGACCACGGCGAGGAGTGTTATGAGGGCGATATGCACTTTTTCTGTCGCATGCACTCAGCCAAGGTAGACGCCCGTCTGGCTCACGCCGAATTTGATATACCTATGTGGATATGGTGTTCGCGCAAGTACATACGCCGCCGTCCGGAAATATTCCGGGAGATAATGTCGTCGCGCAATCGTCGTTATATGACCGACGCGTTGCCCCACATGCTCCTGTATCTTGGCGGAATATCATGTCCTGAATATCAGGAACGGCTCAATTTGCTGTCGCCTCACTACGACGAATCACGTCCGCGAATACTCAAGAATTCAGCCGATTACGACAAGTTGAATTAAAACAGCTGTATCCGTCGGATACAATCGGCTTGTCCATCGGATGGAATCGGCGCAGCCCCCAATTCAAAATTCAAAACTCAAAACTCAAAATTCAAGACCATGCTCACTCGTACAGAATGTTCCGCATTGCGTGGACTCGCCATCATAGGGATTTTCCTTCACAACTATTGCCATTGGCTTGGCTTTGCTGTGAAGGAGAATGAATACACGTTCACTATATCGAAGAGTTCGCAGCTTATTCAGGCTATTATGTCGCCCGACTGGAATCTGCCCGTCCATCTGATCTCGTTCTTCGGCCATTATGGCGTGCCCGTGTTTCTGTTCTTGTCAGCCTACGGCCTGGTGATTAAATATGAGAACCGTGGCAACCGCAAGCCGTCTGCCAAGCAGACCGCTTTCCTGCCCTTCGTAGGCCACCATTACGCGAAGCTTTTCAAGATGATGATAGTAGGATTTGTCATCTTCACCATGGTAGATGCCATCACTCCGGGCCGTCACAACTATCAGGTGATGGACATACTCGGCCAGTTGTTCATGTTCAACAATATGATGCCCGACCCCGATCATGTCATCTGGCCCGGACCATATTGGTTCTTCGGACTCATGATGCAGCTCTACATAGTCTATCGTCTGCTGCTTTGGCGCAAGGGCGACATCTTCCCTTTGCTGCTTATTGTGGCATGTTGGGCAATGCAGGCATTCTGCGACCCTGAGGGCGACACCCTCAACCGCGTGCGCTACAACTTCATGGGCGGAGTGCTTCCGTTCTGTGCCGGACTGCTCTATGCCCGTCATGGCAAGCCGATGAGCCACGCCTTCTGGGTGACGCAGACCATAATAAGTGTAGTACTCGTCTTCTTCTTCAGCTTCAACTTCCAGTTGTGGTTGTGGGCACCGCTCTTCGTGTGCTCCGCATCGGTAGGAATAGCCAAGCTCACGCCAGCCAAAATCAACAAGTGGATAGCCTGGATGGGAGGCATATCAGCCGCCCTCTTCGTGCTTCACCCCATCACACGCAAGATATTCATACCCATATCGCGCCACGGCGACGTATATACCGGCTTGCTGCTGTATATAGTTGCGTCAGTAGCATTGGCGTGGTTCTATCATAACTTCAAGTTGCGCAATGAAGATACCAAGCATTGAATTAGCCAACATATCACGCTTTCGCGCTGAGCAGATGGGAGCTGCGATGCTCTTCGTCATACTCTTTCACGTTGCACTCGACCGTGGCGACCCGTTCTACGGATTGCGCCGGTGTGGCAATGTGGGTGTCGACATATTCCTTTTTTTAAGTGGAGTGGGGCTGTGGTTCTCGTGGGTGAAGACGCCAGACGTTCTTCGGTTCTACCGTCGTCGCCTTCTGCGCATCGTGCCGACATGGATTGTCGTTGCCACGGCGTTCTATCTGCCTGACTATCTCGGTGCGCGCCGCTTCTCGCATAGCATAGTCGACCTCATAGGCGACATCACTATCAACTGGGATTTCTGGCTTCACGACGAGCTGACGTTCTGGTATGTGCCCGCAATAATGGCACTTTACCTTGTGGCACCGTGGTATATGCGACTCATACAGGGCCGTCCCGTCTACCGATGGTTGCCGTTGCTGATGGTGATATGGTGTGTCATGGTGCAATGGGTGCTGCCCATACACCATGCCGTGGGCCATATAGAGATATTCTGGAGCCGTGTGCCCATCTTCTTTATAGGCATCAACTTCGGCGAAATGGTTCGTACGCGCAGTCAGTTGTCCTCCGATGCCGTGTGGCTGCTGCTCGTTACGTTCCTCATGACGTTCGGCACGTGTCTCTATCTGGAGCAAGTGCGCCACGGACATTTCCCCCTCTTCGTGGAGCGCATGCTCTACATACCCTTCACGGTGTGTACCGTTCTGGTGATGAACCGCATCTTCCGTCGTACGCCGCAATGGGTCAACCGCTTGTTCCGGTTCGTAGGAGCATTGAGTCTGGAAGCTTATCTCATACATATCCACTTCGTGCTGGTGTATGTGCAGCCCTATCATCTGGGCTATTGGCCCACCTTCCTCGTCACCGTAGCCATAACGCTGCCCATAGCATGGCTCTTGCAGCGACTCATAGGGCTGGTGACGGCACGGTTATAGATACTCACAGTAACGCCTATAGACAATAACAGTCACTCTTATAGACAAACAATTTAAAAAACTAAGATATATGATAAAGAGCATCCTGCGCCTAACGCGCCCCAAGCAATGGATAAAGAACATGTTCGTCTTTATCCCAATGTTTTTCGGCGGCGAACTGTTCGACCTGCACAGCGTGTGGCTTGCCGTGCTGACGTTCTTCGCCTTCAGTCTGGTTGCATCGTCCATATACTGCTACAACGACATAGTCGATGTAGATGCCGACCGCCATCATCCCGTGAAGTGCCTGCGTCCGATAGCATCGGGCGAAGTTAGCATACGCCTGGGCTATATACTCATGACGCTGACGTTCTGTCTCGGCATGGGCATATTGCTTCTGCTGCCGCCCGAAGTGATGAGTCCGGTCATGGCAGTCATCGTGTTCTACTATGTGCTCAACCTCGCTTATTGCTCCAAGCTGAAGCAGTTTGCCATACTCGACGTGTGCATCGTAGCCTTCGGATTTGTGCTGCGCATACTGGCGGGAGGCTTTGCCTGCGAGCTTGCTCTGAGCAATTGGATAGTCATAATGACCTTCCTGCTCACGCTGTTCATGTCGTTTGCCAAGCGACGCGACGACGTATTGCGCATGAACTCCACCGGTGAGGCACCGCGCAAGAACACCGTGCGCTACAATCTCACGTTCATCAACCAGGCCATAACCATCACCGCCTCAGTCACGCTCGTGTGCTACATCATGTACTGCGTGTCGCCCGAGGTGACCGAGCGTTTTGATACGCCCTACCTATACCTCACGTTTGTCTTCGTGCTCTTGGGTCTGCTGCGCTACATACAGATAGCCGTGGTTGACGAGAAGAGCGGCGACCCGACCAAGATAATCCTTCACGACCACTTCTCGCAGATTATCGTAGTGGCGTGGATATTGTCGTTCCTCCTAATGATATACGTGATATGACGCCCCGATTTTTCCTGTTCGATTTCGACGGAACCATTACTTCCGCCGACACTATGCTGTGTTTCATACGCTATGCTTGCGGCAAGCGGCGCTTCCTGTTGGGGTTTGCGCTGTTCAGTCCGCTCATCCTGCTTATGAAACTGCATCTGTATGCCAACTGGCGTGTAAAGCAGCAGATATTCTCGTGGTTTTTCCGTGGAATGGAGCTCACCGAATTCGACGACCTATGCCGTCGTTTTGCAGCCGACAACAAGTATCTTATCCGTCCGGACGCTTACAAGAAGCTTGACGAGCTGTTTCTTTGGAACCAGACTATTGCAATAGTCACTGCCAGCATCGAGAACTGGGTGATCCCGTTCTTCGACGAACTGCGAGTGGACAGCGACTCCGATTTTCGTGTGATAGGCACAAAGATAGAGGTAGACGGCGACGGAAGGCTCACCGGACGGTTCCTTACGTTCAACTGCTACGGCTACGAGAAGTTGCGACGCGTTATGGCTGAGTTCCCGATAATAGGCGAAAGCCGGTTGAAATGCGACATTGTAGCATACGGTGACAGCCGTGGCGACCGCGAACTCCTTGCCTATGCCCACACCTCGTTTTATCGTTATTTCAACAAACGGAATACCCCTCCGGGCAAAAAGAAATAGACGTTTACAGCACCTTGATTTCTCATGTTTTCCGAAAGGACTCGTTTTGCATTGCAAAAGGACTCCTTTTGGACGGCAAAAGGACTCCTTTTTGACAGCAAAAGTACCCCTTTTGAACAGCAAAAGGACTCCTTTTGAAAAACGGAGGTTTTGCATCGGAAAACCACCGCTGCAACATTGAGGTTCTGACAAGATAAAACACGCTGAAAATCAATAGGATATATATTGAAATGCAAGACGATGCATGCGTAACAACAAGACAATGCATGCGGAATAACAAGACAATGCATAGAGAAAAAACAATGTAATGCATACAGGAATACAAGATCGATTAGACGGTAGGATGGGTGAGGTGTTGCGCTTCGCCATTGTCGGCGTCATAGCCACGCTGATACAGTACGGAGTATATTTCGGGCTGGTGCTGTGGCTCATCCCCACACTTGCCATGACCATTGCCTATGCCGTCAGCTTCGCCTTCAACTTCGTTGCCTCCACACGCTACACGTTCCGGGTCAAGGCTTCGGCACGTCGTGGAGCCGGTTTCGCCCTGAGCCATGCCGTCAACTATGTGCTGCAGATGCTCACGCTCAATCTCTTCATCTGGCTGGGACTGTCCAAGCAATGGGCACCCATACCGATGTTTGCCGTCTGCGTACCCGTCAACTTCGTGCTGGTGAGGTACTTTTTAAAAGTAAAAAGGTAAAAAAGTAAAAGAGTAAAAAAAAGGTGAAAGACTAAAAAGGTGAAAAGTAAAAAAGTAAAAGAGTAAAAATAAGGTACAATTGATATATTGATAATGAATATAAAAGACAACCCCCTGGTTAGGATTTTCACGTCGCTCTTCCGCATAAAGCGTGAGGAACGCGCGCTGGCAATAGTGCTGTTGCTGGTGTTTCTGGCATTGGATGCGCTCGTCGTGTGCAAGTATTACGACGTGTTCACACCGCTCAACGCCCACTATTGGCATCTGTTCATATCCAAGTTCCACATTTCGGGCTTCGACCCCATCACCTATTCGGTGGTGAGCGATTGGACGGCAGGCTACAATGTCTACCGCCATCCGCTTCTGGCGTTCTACATGTACGTGCCCTACCTTGTCAATCAGGCGCTGATATGGGCTACGGGCATCAACTGCGCCATATTCATCGTCACAGCCATACAGCTGTTCGCGGCTTTCTATGCAGCCATTTTCTTCTATCGCATTTGCCGTGAGATAGTGGGCGTGAGCCGCACCGACTCAACGCTGCTTACGTTCTTGCTCTTCGGTTTCGCCTTCGTGATGCTCTCGTCGATGGTGCCCGACCACTTTATCATATCCATGATGCTGTTGCTGCTTGCCCTCTACGTCAGCGGAAAGCTGATGATACGCCGCCGCAAGCTCACCGTCTGGCAGTCGGCACTCTACTTCTTCCTCACAGCCGGAACGTCGCTCAACAACGGACTGAAGATATACCTGTCCGACCTTTTCGTCAACGGATTCCGTATATTCCGCCCCAAGTTCCTCTTCCTCGCCATCCTTCTGCCCGCCGCACTCACATGGGGAGCGGCACGCATGAGCTACGACCACATCGTATGGCCGCGTGATGTGGCTGCCAAGGCGGCACGTGCCAAGGCAAAGGCAGCCAAAGAGGCAAAGAAGAAGGCTGAAGCTGTCGAGCGCCACCGCCAGGATTCCATTCGCATAGCGTCGTTCACGCTGGAGCAGATGGACTCGTTGCGTCGCGATTCGGTGCAGCGCGACTCCATAGCCAAGACTAAGCCGAAGCCCGTACGTCGCCGTAAGAACGGCAAACCGATAGCCAACGGCGAGTTCATCGGCTGGACCGACATCACCACTTCGCGCTCGGAGTCAATCGTCGAGAACCTGCTGGGCGAGTCGATACAGCTCCATCAGGACTATGTGCTGGGCGATGTGCTCAAGTCGCGCCCCATGATTGTGCGCTACAACCATTGGTACAACTACGCCGTAGAGGCCGTCATAGCCCTCCTCTTCGTGCTGGGAGTGTGGGCAGGACGCCGCTCGCGCTTCATGTGGCTTGTCATGTCGTACTTCGCACTCGACATGGTGCTGCACATAGGATTGGGATTTGGCATCAACGAGGTGTACATCATGTCGGCACACTGGATTTACGCCATACCGATAGCCGTTGCATTCCTGCTCAAGAACGTGTCGCGCCGCCGCTATCAGCTTGCCTTGAAGGGCGTGCTGGCATTGCTTGCCCTGTGGCTTTGGACGTGGAACGTCACGCTCATTGTGGGCTATCTGTATCAGTAGCCCTGCAATTACACATTATATATATATGCAGCTCTGCAGCTGCCTAACACTTCTTGCATAACTGTCGACAACCATGCTGATAAGAAAAGAAGAACGCCCCGTGGCACTCGTTGCCGCCTTAGTGTTCACCGTGCTCAACGCATTGCTCATATACGCCCACTACGACTCCTTCACACGTGGGGCGCACGTGGGCTTCTGGTCGGTGTTCTACAACCACCTGAACATGTCGGGCTACGACGTCTTCTCGCTGATATTCATCTCGTGCATGCGCCTGCACTGGAACTCGTTGCGCCATCCGCTCTTCGTGCTCCTGCTGCTGCCGCTCTACTGGATCAACCATATGCTCATGCCACCGACCGAGTTCAACTTCGCACCGTTCCTCATGGCGGTGCTGCTCATAGTGTGCGACGTGGCAGGAGCGGTAATACTGCACCGCATATTGCGTGAGATTATAGGCTGCGGGCGTTCGGATGCCGCCATGCTCACAGCCATGTTCTACGGCATTGCGCATGTTATGGTGGCAACGATGGTGCCCGACCATTTCGCTCTGTCGCTGCCCCTGCTCATGCTTACGCTCTATGTCACAGGCAAGCACTTGCTGCACGGCACGCGCATGCCGCTGTGGCAGTCGGCAGTTCTGTATTTCCTTACAGCCGGAGTCACGCTCACCAATGGCGTCAAGGTGGCGCTGGCAGCATGGATAGCCAACGGAAAGCGCGTGTTTTCGGTGCGCAGCATACTGTCGTTCGTAGTGCCAACGCTCATACTTGGAGCCGTCTATGTGGCTACGCAGAGCCTTATAATAACCCCGCAGGAGCGTGGCATCAAGCGCATTGAGGCTGCTGTGGCTAAGAAAGATCCTGCACGTATAGAGCGGTTGAAGAAGCACGACGAGTTTGTGCGCCGTCAAAACGGCGAGGCTATGACCAAGAAGGTGCCCCTGCTTGAATGGAGCGACATGACCACATCGCGCTGGCAGTCGGTGGTACACAATCTCATTGGCGAGTCGTTGCAGCTGCATCGCGACCATCTTATGGAAGACGTACAGCAGACGCGACCCGTATTCGTGGGCTATCGCTCATTTATTAATTACGTCGTCGAGGCTGTGCTCGTGCTCCTGCTCATAGCGGGTGCGTGGGTGGCGCGCCGCGAACGCTTCTTCATAGTGGTCGCTTCGTGGTTTGCTTTCGACATGCTGATGCACTTAGGGTTCGGTTTCGGACTCAACGAGGTGTACATCATGACCGCCCACTGGGCTTTTATCTTCCCCATCGGAGCCGCCTATCTGCTGCGTCGCAGTACATCCGGGGCATTGCGCCTGCTCGTTGCATCGCTCACGGTGTGGCTTTGGGCGTGGAACGGAACAATCATCGTCGGCTATCTGCTTTAGCCCTTCAGCCTATACGTGTATATTTCAGGCACAGCCTGTATAAATAGTGATAGATAAAACTATGCGAATCTTACATCTGATAACCCATTTTGACCTTGGCGGAGCCGAACGTGTCGCCGCCAACATAGCCGCGTCTACGAGCGAAGGCATGGAATATCATGTCGCCGAGATACTGCGCGGACGTTCAGACTACACCCCCAAGTTTCTCTCGGAGCTGCGCGCCGCCGGCGTGACGTGCCACCGTTCGTGGATGCCCGACATCAGTTGGCACTTCCTTGTGGAGCGTATTGCCGCCCTGCTGTTCCCCCTGCGCATGCTCTATCTTATGCTGCGCCTGCGCCCCGACGTCATACACACCCACACCGAGGCCCCCGACCTCGCTCTGTACGTGTGCGTCAGACTCATGCCGTGGCTCTTTCGCCATACACGCATAGTGCGCACCATACACAATACGAGGCTCTGGACCGGACTGCCACGCACAGCCCGCTGGGTGGAACGTATGTTCATAAAGCGTCAGTCTAACGTAGCCATATCCGATTCGGTGCGCGATACCTATGCCGGGCGGTTCGGCTCGGAGCCGCCAATCATACATAACGGGGTGGGCGAGGTGCCCCAGCAGCCATGGACGCAGCTGCATCCGGGCAAGGTGAACATCCTCTTTGCCGGCCGACTCGAACCGCAGAAGGGCGTGAACGTGCTGTGCGACGTGCTGCGCATGATGTCTGCCGACCAGCGTTTCTTCTTCACCATAGCCGGTGACGGCTCCTTGCGCTCCCTCGTTGAGCAGACACTGGCAGGCGACGAAACCCATCCGCCCGTCAGCAACGCCCGTCTTGTACCGCCTATATACGCACTCTCTACCTATCTGGCGTCGTTCCACTATCTGTTCATGCCCTCGGTGTTTGAGGGACTGAGCATGCTGTCGATGGAGGCAAGCATCAACCGTCTGCCCGTAATAGCCAACGACGCTCCCGGACTGCGCGATACGCTGCCCGCTGACTGGCCCCTTATGGCACACGGCAATGCCCTGGACGACTATCGCCGCATCTTCGAGCGCCTTTGCGACGACGCTTTCCGCACCCGAATAGCCGACAAGGCGCAGCAGTATGCACGCCTTAATTTCTCCATACGCAGCATGCAGCAGCGCTACGAGGAGTTTTATCTCAAGCCCGAACGGCGAGCGCAAATGCTCGGGTTTCATAACATTTAACTCCATAAAGACAAGAAAATCAATCAAAAAAGCGTAACTTTGCATCCTATAGTGAATTTAGGACAGATATCAGAATAACAAAATAAAGAAAAAATGGCACAAGAAGACGTTTTCAAGAAAATTGTGAGTCATTGCAAGGAGTACGGTTTCGTATTCCCAAGCAGCGAAATCTATGACGGTCTGGGCGCAGTGTATGACTACGGACAGAACGGCGTTGAGCTTAAGAACAACATCAAGCAGTACTGGTGGCAGAGCATGGTGCTCCTCCACGAGAACATCGTGGGCATCGACTCAGCCATATTCATGCATCCTACTATATGGAAGGCCAGCGGACACGTTGACGCTTTCAACGACCCACTCATCGACAACCGCGACTCAAAGAAGCGCTACCGTGCCGACGTTCTCATCGAGGACCAGATAGCAAAGTATGATGAGAAGATTGAGAAGGAGATTGCCAAGGCACGCAAGCGTTTCGGCGACTCGTTCGACGAGGCTCAGTTCCGTGCCACCAACGCACGCGTTATCGAGCATCAGCAGAAGCGCGACGCTCTGCACGAACGTTATACCAAGGCTATGCAGGGTCCGGATCTTGCCGAGCTGAAGCAGATTATCGAGGACGAGGAAATCGTTGACCCCATCAGCGGCACAAAGAACTGGACCGACGTACGCCAGTTCAACCTCATGTTCTCTACCGAAATGGGTTCTACTTCTGAAGGCGCAATGAAGGTATATCTGCGTCCCGAGACAGCACAGGGCATCTTTGTCAACTACCTCAACGTTCAGAAGACAGGCCGTATGAAGATTCCTTTCGGTATCGCACAGATCGGTAAGGCTTTCCGTAACGAGATTGTTGCACGTCAGTTCATCTTCCGTATGCGCGAGTTTGAGCAGATGGAGATGCAGTTCTTCGTTCAGCCGGGCACCGAGCTCGAATACTTCCAGAAGTGGAAGGAGACTCGTATGAAGTGGCACCAGACTCTCGGCTTCGGCGCAGAGAACTACCGCTTCCACGATCACGAGAAACTTGCCCACTACGCCAACGCCGCTACCGACATCGAGTTCCGCATGCCGTTCGGATTCAAGGAGGTTGAGGGCATCCATAGCCGCACCAATTTTGACCTCTCACAGCACGAGAAGTTCTCTGGTCGCTCAATCAAGTACTTCGACCCGATGACCAAAGAGTCGTACACTCCGTATGTTATCGAGACCTCAATCGGCGTTGACCGCATGTTCCTCAGCATCATGTGCCACTCTTATCGTGAAGAAAAGCTCGACAATGGTGAAACACGTGTAGTTCTGCTTTTGCCCCCTGCACTCGCTCCTACTAAATTGGCGGTGTTGCCACTTGTAAAGAAGGACGGCTTACCAGAGAAGGCTCGCGAGATAGTGAACAACCTCAAGTTCCACTTCAACACTCATTATGATGAGAAGGACACTATCGGCAAGCGCTATCGCCGCCAGGATGCAGTCGGAACTCCTTACTGCGTGACTGTCGACTACGACACTCTGAAGGACAATACCGTTACTCTCCGCTTCCGCGACACAATGGAGCAGGAGCGTGTAAGCATCGATCAGCTTCAGAGCATCATCGAGGACAAGGTCAGCATAACCAGTCTCCTCAAGAAATTACAGTAATAATAAGAATGAAGAAATTTAATATTTTCGCACTCTCGGCGCTCGTGGCGGTTCTCATTGCAGGACTTGCCTCGTGCAGCGAGACGTCGGACGAGGTTGAGGAGTTTGCCGATTGGCAGAACGTCAACGCTACTTACTTCGACAAGACTTATGCCGAGGCTAAGGCAAAGGCTGATGCCGGCGACGCCAGTTGCAAGGTTTTGCGCTCTTACGCTATGGAAGACAAGGTGGCAACTCACTCTTACGACCATATCGTCGTGAACGTGCTCAAGGCTGGAAATGGCTCGGGATGCCCGCTCTATACCGACTCTGTGAAGGTACACTACAGTGGACGACTGCTGCCTTCTGCCAGTTATCCTAACGGCAAGGTGTTCGACCAGTCGTGGACTGGCGATTACGACCTCACAACAATGATGCCTGTGAAGTTTGCTGTGAAAGGTGTTGTCACCGGATTTGGCACCGCCCTGCAGTATATGCACATCGGCGACCGCTGGCAGGTTATCATTCCGCAGCAGTTGGCTTACAAATCGTCAAACACACCGGGTGCAGCTTACTCTACACTCATATTTGACGTGACCCTCGTGGCATACTATCGTGCCAACGATGTACCAAAGAAAGTTTCGCGTTCGGGCGATGGCAAGAATGCTGAATCGTCAGGTCGCTGGATTTACGAATAATATTCTATATCCCGTTCGCCACATATTAATAATGTAAGCAGATATATATTAATAATGTAAGCAGATATATATTATAATGTAATACGAAAGCGGCGGTTTATGTATGCAGCCCTTCTGTTTCTCTACGGTACAACCCGTGGATAACAGGAGGGCTGCATTTTTCGTATTGTTCAATAGTTGATGTATGTCAAACAGAACTGTTATGTTGTAATGTGTACGCACACAATACTTTGATTTACATCAAAAATGAAGCTAAAAAGGGTAAGAAATGCAACGAAACTCTTGTTTGTGTACGCAAACAATCGTAACTTTGCATCGTCAAAACAAGGGAACCGTGAGGCAACCTGGACAGACAACACAATAAGAAGGTATAGAAAATTTGAGAGATTTAATGTAAATAGACTATCAGGATATAATTCAAAGAGAAGGTAAAGGATTAGGATGACTTGATAAGAAGGTATTAAGATTAGTAAGAAGGTATTAAGATGAGGATGACTTCAGAAAGGTAATAAAGATCAGGATGACTCAGAAGAAGGTAATAAAGATTAGGATGACTTGAAAAGGTAGAAAGTGATTGAGTTCAGATAACAACACAATGATTAGTAAGTATTAGCAAGAAGGTAAATACAGAGGATTGCATTAAGGGATAACAAGAAGATAGGTAAAGTTAAAGGTAAAGACAGAAGATTGCATAGAAAGGATAACAAAGACAATAGGTAAAGTCTGGTCAATAGGTAAAGAGAAGTCAATAGGTAGAAAGTAAAAGGTATTGGAAGTTAATAGGTTTAATGGTTTTAAAGGTAAAAAGGTTATGTTGATGACAATGATGATGACCCTATTCGCAGCCAGTGCTGCAATAGGAATGTGGGGAGAAGGCAACGGTAAATGATCGTTTGTCCTCCCACAGAGGCAAGACGGAGCGCAAGTCAAAACGCAATGAGGTCGGGCTAATTAAAAGGGAAAATAATAATTTTAAAATAAGAAGAGGCTGTTTCGGTTATGTCGGGACAGCCTTTTTCACGTTTATGTAAATTTTTCTGCGGTAGTGTAAACTGAACTGTGTCACGGCTCTAATTTTTTATTCTTTCCCTCTT
>ERZ1034687.258-NODE-258-length-35082-cov-28.377794_pt1 | contig 35082 bp, 52 predicted proteins | sample MGYA00520704_ERZ1034687 | MGnify/ENA primary metagenome ERZ1034687 (study PRJEB33766, sample SAMN09781762) | gut metagenome | biome: gut microbiome | host: Homo sapiens | place: Madagascar | study: EMG produced TPA metagenomics assembly of the PRJNA485056 data... | reverse complement strand
ATCACAAGTTTACACCCATCCAAAATGTATTCATTGTATAAAATTATAATCAACATCTGATGATGTAAAATCATTATAACTTATGTTATCTGCGTCAAATGTAAAATATTTTCCTGTATTATTGGTTATGCAAAATGTAAATTCATTGCCCCGTTTTGATAAAAAATCAACTTTGATTCCATTAGAATCATAAATATTCACTGCATCAGCAAAAACAGGAGATTCCTCATTTCCAGAATCGCTTACATTAACATGAATTTGCCCGCTGTCAAATGACTTGTAACTCTTATCGTTATCATAAGCCCAAAGAAGAATGTCAAAAGAATTAACTTTGCTTATCTGATAATCATTAAAAAAATCTGTTCCTTCCCAATCATCTTTAAGCTCAAGGGAGGAATTTGCCATTTTCCCAGGTGCAACGTCTATTGATTCAAATCCATATTGGTCACTGCCAGCCATTATTCCGTTAATTGCATATGCATGTGAAGAAACTCCATAGCTTTTGCTTGAAGTATTTTCAATGTGTAAGCTAATCTTATTTGTCTTGGTAGCGCTTAAAAATCCGTCAGCTTCAACTAAAATACCATTATTTTCATACAAAGTATATTTTTCTTCTATTTCTGGATCAGTTTTCTGCTCCGCCTTTTCCGTAAAAATATTTTCTGCCTTTGCAGCTTCCTCTGTATTTTCTTTAACTGTTTGAGCCAGTTCCTCAGTTTCGTTCTGGCTTTTTATACTATAACTTGAGGTTTTGTTCCAATCTGCTATACAAAACATCGAAAGAGGAACAATTAAGGCTATAACAACCGTCCATGCAATTCTGCCGCCTTTGCTGAAATGCTTGTATTTCCACATGGTAAACAGTCCAATGGGACAGAATAATAACAGCATTGCAATTGTGAAGCCGCAAGATGCCAAGAAAGAATCGTCGTTCCGCCTGTCTGTTTTCTCTGTATTCTGCGCGTTTTGTGAAGAGTTCTCACTATAATTCCCTGTTTCGGTAACCGCTTTAACAGGTTCAATCGCATCCACTTTTTCGCAATGTTCCCTGGCGTATTCTTCTACCAGCCGCCAGTCAACCACATATGATTTTCTGAAATATTTCTCAGCAACCTCTTTGGCAAAATCCTTGGCATTCCTGTATCTTGGAGAACTGATTTTCTCGCAAATCTTGAATGGTCTGTCGTATCTGGGACTGGAAAAAGCAACCTTCAGCTGGGTACTTCCAAGTTCATCCGTCACTTCTTTGTTGTACAGCAAAGTAAAATCCCGGAATTGCTCCCGGAAAAGCAGATTCCCGTCAAGATATATCTCTATGTTCTCTCCTTCTGTTCTGGCTTTCATTCTTCCCATAAGCTCCACTTCACGCTCTTTTTGCGGAGCTTTGGTTTCGGATATCGGGAAGCCGCAATTCGGACAACTTGCCGCTTTATCACTTATTTCCTTACCGCATTCTGGACATTTAATCAGTGCCATAAATATCACCCCTCAGTATGATGCACATATTATACCACTTTCTATCGGATTAGGGAAGCATTATTTGCTTTTTCTGTCAATTTCCGTAGTCACCGCCACCAGAAGGTCTTCTGCAAACTGGCTTTCCTCAGAGTCAGCGTATTTTTCGTGGAGCTGTCTTGCTTCCATGGTGAGGGTCTCCCACTGCGGCAAGTCGTCTTTTTGTAGGAATGCATATTTTTTATGCAGATTCCAGATTTCCTGCCAGATCATAAAGTATGTTTGTTTAAAATCCATCCATTGAATCCTTTCGTTGTCTTTGAATTGCCTGTATTATCGTGTTATTTTGCCCAAAAATCCATTTTCTGCATTCACCCCTACACTTTATTGGGTAAAGAATAAAAATCGAAATTCGGGCGTTTTAATGTGCCAATTAGCTATTTGATGTTGGGTCAAATCTTATTTGACAAATAAATAATATCGTTAGATATTATTTATGTATTTCTTTCTCTTTTTCTTTATCTTTATCTAAATCTATATCTTAACCTATATCTTAACCTTAATCTAAACCTAAACCTTAATCTATATCTGAGGGCGTCTTTTTTGCGTCTAAAAATAAGGAAAACCCAAAATCCCTCATTTTTATGTGATGTTTTGCCGAAAATAAATTTTAAAAACAGTAAAATTTCTCCGTTGTGACGAAATTCTAAGCTTTTTTCATGTAAATCAGCTTCTTGTTTAACGCTTATTTTTCCTTATTTGATGGTAAAATAAGGCCTTATTTGCACGTAAATAAAAGCTTATTTTTTCTTATTTAATTCTTATTTAATTCTTATTTGAATCTTATTTGTTTCTTATTTAGCGCTATTAAGAATGAAATAAGGGCTTATTTGGCTTTGTGGTATCTAAAATAAGGCGTTATTTACGTAAAAATAACAGGCAGGCTGAAGCTTATTTCCCACTTTGGGGTGCTTAGTCTAGCCTGCTAATTTTACAAGATTAAAAAAATCAATACGCCGGGGACGGTTGGAAACGGCTGTTCTGCTCTCTTTGGGCTTTTGACACAGCCTTCGCGATCTCGCTTCCATCAAGCGTGATGCTGTTCATAATATATTGCGGTGCGTTGTTTCCGCCGTTCATGCTCATTGCCATGGCTACTCCCTGGGCTACCGCCTGGGTCAGTTCCTCTTTTGAGAGTCCCATGGTTCCCCCGGAGCTGGAAACAATGCTGTCTGCGATCGCTTTCATGGTGCGGCGGTTTTCGAGAGGAAGGGCAGCTTCTTTTCCTTTTTCTCCAATTCCAATCACCGATGCCGTGTCGAACAGGCCGCCTTTTGCGTACCATTTAACAGAAGAATTCCAGCGCCATTTATGGGTGTTTCCTTGTTGCCAATTAACGTAATCCATAGTCAGATGCGGCGTGTTAATATGGACGGATTCTATTCCGTTCTTGAAACTCAACATGGCGTTTCTTCCAATGGCGTACAGCCCCGAAAAACTATTCTCAAGTTTTCCCTTAATAGAATCGAAAATATTGGAAATGGATGATACCTCGTTTTCAGTGTTGGAGCGTAATTCCACCAGGGCGGATATGGCTTTATCCTTTCCTAATACCCAGTTTTGGTCGAAGCTATCCTCTATTGCTTCATTCCATCGCCTTATAACGCCATACACCTTCTGCATGGTATTATAGGTTTCCTGGTCGATTTCTCCTAATGCTCCAGTCGCAAAATCGGAAGCCAGTCCCCAGTTCGTCTGGGAATCTGAACTGATGCGGTCTGTGGCAGTCTTTACATTTGACTGTGCGGATGACATGGCATTTTTTGTTGAATTTTGGATTCCAAGCATTGCAGCGCCGATGGCTGTGTTTGCAATTCCGAATCCAGTTTTTGCGTTGTTAGATACTGAGCTGGAAGCGTTTGCGACCGCAGTAGTCACGCCGCCCATGGCGCTTTCAGCAGCTTTTGCCGTATTATTAAAAGCAATTTTTGAAGTGGATTCCATTTCAGTGACTGCGTCTGGGAATTCAGTTTTTAACATCTCGTCAAATTCATCAAGTGGTACTCCCATATCCTTAAGCGAATTATAAATTAAATCGAATGCCTGCTTTGAATTGGATAAAGTTCCCTGGCTATTATCTAGCTGATCCCATACAGTCTTATAGCTGCCACTAAAATCATCAGACTTCAAACTCAGCTGATACAACACTTTTTTCAAATCACTAATTTTAATTTTAGATGTATCAATTTTGCCATCTGTCTGCGACATTCCTTCTCCAAGTACTCCCAAATTATCAGATAATTCTTGAACAAAATCGGCTGATACACCAGCTTGCGCCCCGTAATTTTCAAGAATCTTTCTTGCTGTATCAGCGGATACCCCATAATCTTTTAGAGACTTAATGAAATCTGCATACATTTCAGAATTAGATTTCCCTGCACTTTCATCAGCTTCAATTAATTTCCAAAGTTCTTCTGCCTGGTCTTGGGTGATTTTATGCGCGTTCTCCATTGCACCTGTGTAATCATGTAAATAGCCGCCTGTTTGTGAAAGGATACCATTTCCTCCCTGTAAAGTTTCAATAATTCCAGCAATTTTCTTTGAAAGTTTTACTGCCAACCCCGTTGCAACAAATACAATTCCAGCAGTTCCGAATATCTTTCCAAGAGTTGAAGCAAATGTAGAAAGTCCTCCTGTAGAAGCGGTTTCGGCAACATCTCCAATTCCTTTTATTGCTTCTGTAGCTCCACTTGTCCCATTGCCAAGAACCTCAGCCAGTTTCTCAGCAATTAGTTCAGCGTTTTTCTTTTCAGCTATTTTCAATCCAATATGTTTGGCAAGGTTCCATGCGAGAGTGCCAATACCTGAAATATCTAATACTTTCACTGCAATAAACGCTTTAGTAAGCCATTCTGCAATATTCCCGGCTATAGGATGTTTTTCTTCCAGACCATCAAACAATCCGTTTAATGTGCTCGTAAGACCAGAAAGTAATAAATCAGCTGCGGTTTTAAGTATCTCTCCCCATGGTAATTCACCCAGGAATTCACCTACTTTTTCACCAAAATCATAAAATGTATCTTTAGTCAAAGCTTTTTTCAGAGCTTCACACAAATGCAATATAAAATCACCGAGCTTTTGCCCATTTCCTTTAAAATCTGTTTCCTGCAAGAAGGTTGTGATTCCGTTTTTAATATTTTCTGACAAATCATCCCAATTGAAGTTTTTGGTGAATGACGCAAGGCTATCGAAAGCACCATTCAGAAGCCCGGCTAAAGCATGGGCAATATCTTCCAGAGATATTTTTTTCACTACTCCGTTCAGCGCTTCAGCCAATGCTTTTCCTAGTTTATCCCAGCCTGTTACGCCAGCGCCATCTTCTTGAGACATTTTTTCTACAAATCCAGAAAGCATTCGCCAAGAAGCCATAAACCAGTTTCCAAGCATTTCGCCAAGATTGTTCCAGTCAATTTCCTCGATAGAGCCAATTAATGCGTCTCCGATTTTTGAACCAATCAGTGCAAAGTCAATACCTCCCTCTCCAAGCAAAAGATTTAAAGTGTTGACTACTGTGTTCAGCCCTGCTCCAAGAAGCCTGCCTAAGAGTTCAAAATCAATGCCTTCTACCATAGAATTAAATGCTGTAGTAAATGCATTTACAAATTCTGTTATCTTCGGTCCAACATTTTCCCAACTAATAATGTCGTATATTTTTTGCATCCCAGTATTAAGCATGTCAGCAATAGTAAAGCCCAGCCCAGCCCAGTCTTTATCGAGGAATGCTTTTCTGATTTTTTCAGCCCATTTATTAATAGGGGTCTCATCCTTATTGAGGAGGTCATCTATAGAGCTTTGGATTCCAGTAAAATCATCAACTAAATTTCCAAGACTTCCGCCTAATCCCTTAGTAGATGTTCCAGAATCAGAAGAATTATCGGTAAGTTGGTTCAGCTGGTCAAACGGGAGAACAGATAATGCTTTCTTTAATTTTGTGGCAGATGATGTGGCGTCATCAAGCCCGGAAGCGATGTCGTCCCCAGCTGTTTCAATTCCGCTTAAATCAGATGTTATATCACTGATTCCGCTCTGAGAACCTTCCAGTTTCTTTCCCATGAGCACATACATAAAATTGCGGAACGCATTTGCAGCCTGCATGAGCTTTGCCATGAGCGCGTTAAGAGCCTGGATTGCAGGAAGGATACCAGCAATTAATCCCTGGCCAATTACAGCGGAAAGGGATTGAAAATTAAGGGTAAGTAATCTTACCTGGTTTACCCAAGTACCGCTTGTTCTGGCAAAATCGCCTTGCATATCTCCCGTCACAGACATTAAGTAGTTATAACGAAGCATTACTTTTTCAGCCTGTGTCATAGCACTGTAAGATGTTGTGATGCCCTGAGATAGGGCATATGCTTCCATGTTAGCAACTGACATATTAATTCCAAGTTGCTTTAATGGTTCGATTTCTCCAGATATGCCAGATCTAATTTTTTGGAACGCTACATCTGTATCAAGATTGTAGAAAGAAGCCATATCCCCTGCAAGACCAGCTAATATAGTTGACATTTTAGCAGCTGCATTTTGCGCCACTCCAGATGATTTCATCATTGCCATCATGGTTCCAGAATATTGCTTTGCTGCCAATTCTGATAATCCAAATTGTTCTTTAGCCGTAGAAGCAAATTTGTAGGCTATATCAGACATGCTTCCAAATGCAACATCCACAACGTTTTCAACTTCTGTGATGTCTGAGCCAAAATCAATCGCACTTTTCCCAAGGTTCACAAGTCCTTGAATTGCTTTAAAACCAACAGCAGTTTTAAGCAAATTTCCAAGATTAAGGGAAGCAGTTTTCAATCCAGAACTGCTTCTTCCCAGTTTTTGAAACCATCCAATTATGGTTCTCATGCCACCGCCTATTTTGGAAGCAGTTTTATTTACGATGTTCCCTAGCTTCGAAGTCCCGGAAGATAATTTTGAAAAAGCGCTAGATATGGAGTTTGTTGCAGTGTTTACTTTCCCACCAGCGTTAGCCAGCTGTGCCAGTGCTTCCGTCATGCGGATAGTGTTCTCACTGATTTTTGGTGCACTTTCCATTACCTTGAAAAACTTTTCAACTTCTTTTGCCAAAATTTGAAGTTGCCCAGCAGTCTGCCCTGTTTTGCTCCCGGCACTCGCCAGCCTTCCGATAGACTGTACAAATAAATTGGTTGATTCTGATATATCTCCAATTTTAGACAAAGTCTTAATTGTTTTCTTTAATTGCCTGCCCAATTCTGGTAAAGAAGAATTTACCTGTTGCGTCTTATCTCCTGCGCTTATCAACTTTTGTAAAGAAGATACAAAACGATTTGTGCTGGATGAAATATCTGGCAAACCAGAGAAAGTTTTCATGGAATTGGCAATCCTATCAAGTGCTCCTGTATCAAAATCCGCCGTTTTCACATCCATCAGCCTTCTGATGGCGTTGATTCCAGGAATCACTTTTGAGCCATTGAAGTCTACCGTATTGAGGACGGACATGGCATGTGCCACTTTTTGCACACCGTCAACTACAGGCTGTGCTTTTGAAGAATCAATTTTCTCCATCTTTCCAATAGCTTTTGTGATTGAATTTATATTTTTAGTATCTATTTTAGGTACGGAAATATTCTGAAATCCGCTGATAGCTGATAACCCGGAAGCCAAATCCTTGAGGGAACTTCCGCTTCCATTAAGTGCTGCAAAATTGATATTTGAAAGATTAGTTAATTGTTTCGTCAATCCGCTAAGATTTGGAACAGACATGCGAATCCCGTTCAATGACTTTATGGAAGCAGAAACCTTTCCAATCTCCCGGCTATAATTTCGAAGTCCGCCATTATCCACGCTTTTAAATGCGTTGTTAAGGCTGTAGAGCTTCTTAGCGAGGTTGTCCAGAGATTTTGCAGCCCGTGAAGAATTACTGTTAATCTGCAATTCAAGGGTATCAATGGTATTGTCCGCCATTATAATTTCCCTCCTTTTATATAAAAAAATAAAGGGCAGACAAGACTGTTAATCCTGCCTGCCCTTTTCTTTGCCTACTTCTGCGATATTTGCATTCGCCTGCCGAATCAGCAGTTCGAAATATCTTTCTTCCTCTCTGAGTTCGGCTTCTGTTTTTTGAGGAGCATCATTCTCTTCTTCCTTCTGATTTTTGGCATCGTTTCCAAATGGCTTAGAAGGATAAGAATTTTTCTTGGAAAGAATCCCGGCTATAGCCAAGCTTACGTATGCGCCGTTCAGCCATGCCTGGTAATCAATAGTCTTGTTTTTTTCCTCGATTTCTTCCTCTTTTTGTTCCTTCCACGCTTTTATGTGGATTCTGAGTTCCTTTATCGTGGAGTGTAGAAACTCCTTTTTACTCATCCCGGTTTTCACCGCTTCCGGGTACAAATCATCCCAGATTAATTGGCTGTAGCTTTTTTCTGGTGGTCTGTCGGTTTCTTCGGTGCTTTCTTCGGTTTTGAGGTCATCCCCATGTTCTCCAGGATTGCTGCAATCCCGGTCAGTTTGAAAAAATCATCCTCTCCCATCTGTGAAATACAGATTTCGAGAACACCGTAGAAATTGCCTGTCTCATCTTCTGAATGCTCGCGAATGTAAGTTGTCAAAAGCTTTTTCGCAGCAGAAATATTCGGGACTTTTCCGTCTCCTTCCGGGTGATCCCCGTGGTGTTCCATGAGTCCTGCATAGAAAGCTGTCAGCGCGGTATGTGGAATGTTGGAAAGCCCGGATATAATCTGGGAAACATCTTTTACCCCAGAAGCTAATGCAAGAGAGGTCAGAAGATCTGCCGTTTCTTTTACGCAGTTCGCATACAGGGAAGCTTCAATTGAGTACTCAAGTTTATAATCGGTTCCGCCAATGGTTAATGTTTTATACATGTTCTATCCTCCCGAAATTTAATTAGCTCTCTGTTGGCTTGATTGCAGTATCTGGGCCAACATACTTATTGATAGTAAGTGTCATGGTTACAGTCAGAAGACCGTTCTGGTCTCTTGCTGGTTTTGGAATAATTGTCGGTGGCTCAATCTTTGTGAAGAAGGCTTTCTTGAGGGACGGGAAATACTCCTCGTACCACATAGCCAGTCCTGACGCACTTGCAGTTTTATATTCAGAAATAAGCGTTTCCCACTCAGTGATGGTTTCATCTGTAACGTTAACTGTTACTCCGAATGTTCCTCCTGTAGATCCACGACCAGCAATTGTTCTTTCAATCTCATCTTCAAGAGCTGAAGCGTCTGTTGTCTCCGGGGTGATGGTAATTTCGTCAGATGCATTAATTCTATGAAGCATTTTAAAACTGGTAGGCTTCTCGCCAGCAACCGTTTCTACCGCATACCCAGTAAGCGAGCCAACGGTTGATATACCAGCAACATTTCCTTTTTCTGCCATTTTCAAGGCTCCTTTCTTTGATTTTTCTAAATGGCTCTATGGCTCTCTTGCACGTAACCCTGTTCCGGGAGATGACGGATCACCGCCTTTCTACTCTTCTTTTCCTGCCTGCTTAATAAGCTGATTTACATAAGTACTTAATCCAGCAACGATAATGCCTTGTGTAATTGCAGTAAACAGTGCCATTGCAGCTTCTTGTGAGCCAGAAACTGCGGATGTTGCAAACACATAAAGCCCACAAATTAATACGCCAAGGATTCCTAAAATCACCGGAATAAATTTGTCAGAAATTTTTTCTGACTTTTTAAGCATTACTCCAATAAAGTAAAGAACCACAACGACAATAAGTAACTCTGGCTTTACATAGTTTAAAATCTGTTCCATAATCTCACCTCACTTTCGTTTTAGAAATAAAAAAAGAACGTCTATGCGTTCATTGGGATTTAAAGTAATTTTCCTGTATATATCCGACTGTATCGGCTTACCAGTTTTTTGATTCCACTATCACCAGATATCATAGGTTCCGGGCCATATGTCCGCTGGAAACCCATGCCTGCCATAGCCTGATGACTTACATCGTCCAGTTCATACACCCTGGTAAGCGCCTTTCCGCCAGATGTAAAGCAGTTCACCTGGAAGGATGGCATTGTGGCGCATTCATCCCCCTCAAGGTCACTTCTGGTTGTTGGATTCCCAAGCATAAGAAGCTGTGCATACGCTTTTTTCCCGGATGCATTTGTTTCGCTTCCGTCCATGGAATAGTTTCCTGCGCCAGTTATCTTGGAAACAGCCTTCCCCCATCTGGTAAATACCTCCAGAGCCGGGGATCTTATTGTGTCTGGCATAGTTCATCACCTCGCAATAAAAATGCGCATACCTTTTGGCAGACGCTTTATATGTTATATAATACAGATTTTCAGCATATGATTCCATATTTTTACATATTGACATTGTTATACCGGGCAGAATGCATTATGAAAATACTTCTTTTGCGATTTTTCTTACAGCCAAAACAATTGCTACCTCTGCATGATACATGGGCATATAGGCGCGGTTTCCGTAAGAATGATGTACTTCTCCGTTTTCATCCTTGTACCACCAGCCATAAGGTGAAAAGGCGTGTGTCTGCCCAGGGTATGTGCCTACTCCGTATTCACTTCCAGATGGCAATGGGTAGTTGCTTGAACCATACGTAATACCAGATGAAAATTCAATAAATAGAGCCTTGTCTCCAGACAGCCGTACAGAAGCACCTGTAATATCCCCGTTCTTATCATAAATTATTTCAGTATAATAAGAACCCTTTTCTTCGTCCGGGATGGATTCCATTGTGGTCTGAATTACTTGCAGGCCTTCTTCACTCAATTTTTTTACAAAAATATCATTTTTCATTTGAAATTCTTTTTGATACGCCTTCAGTTCATTAATTGCATTTTGGATTGATTTTGCAGAAAAATTAAGTTTTATAGTTTTGCTCATTCTCATTACCAACCTTTGATATTCCATATCTGGCTATATTGCCTTTTTGAGTGTCTAAAATCCGTTTTAGTGTATAGTCTGGCAATACTGTAGGCTCGCCATCTTCGTTTAAAACAAGACTTCCATCATCACTAATTTGCGGAGTTCTGTCTATCCAAAAAAGGTCTGCTTCCTGTGGCTGGAAATCTCGATTAAAACTGGTGATATATCTGTCATAATCCGGGACAACCCCGGCAGCAATTTCTTCCGGGGTTCCAGCTGTTGCAGATACAGAAAAACGATATAGAACAGGTTTCGTATATGCCTTAACCCTATCTAATCCATCCATTTTTTCGGAGACCCGAGACCAGTATACTTTTTGCTTTTGCCGTACTAATCCTCTCATAAAAGACCTCCCGTGTCATCGACATCTGCATATTTCCTGCAATGATACTCTATAACGTCCATTTCAAATTCAATTTCCTCCAGACTTTTAGTTTTATGACCTTTTATGTAAAGAAGCATATCATAGACCAAAGACCACATTTTACTGATTATTTGAATTTTCGTCATGCATTTTATCGTCCTCCAATAATTCTTTTGTGTCCTCTTTCCACCTTTCAGGGACTTCCTCTAGCGTCATAATATTAGACTTAATTCTTTCTTTGTATATTTTTGCCATAGCACTAATCTTCATTTTATTTCTCCTATTTTTCAGTTAAAATGTCTGCCAGTTCCACAAGAGCATCATCTTGGGTTGAAATTAAATCTGCCAGTTCCACAAGGGCATCTTGAATTTCTTGAATAGAATTTTTGGATTGCAATGCGTTATCCATTTTTATTTTTTCTGCCACATCATTTTTTTTGATCAGCATATTTTTCAAGCTCCTCTCTGAATAAATTGTTGAAATACTTGTCAAGCTTCACAACTCCAGAGCGGTTTCCTTTTTTCATGGACGCCCTGACGCATTTATAATGTTCCAACACTTGTTGGAAGGCAACCTTTGATTTTTTCATTCTTCTTAGTTTGCGTTTTTCATTATTCAACTTGCTTTTTATTCTTTTCATGGTAATTTTACCTGTTGAATATTTTAAAAAAGTAAAACCAAGAAATTTAATTGGATTTTTCACAGGCTGAATGTAGGTCTTATTTTTCGAAAGCTTCAAGCGCAACCTGCCACATTCTTCTTCAATCAGTTTTAATATGTGAGCGCATTCTGTCTTAGTCCCAATAAAACGAAAATCGTCCATATATCTTACAAAGAAACCATTTTCTATTAAATGATCTAATTTGTTTAAAAATGATACAGCAGACAACTGGTTAATTTCGCTTCCAAGTCCAATGCCAATTTCCTGATCGTTTGAATCAATTACATCTTTGTAGTATTTAAATACCCACTCATCCGAAATATATTGAGTCATTTCGTTCAGCAACGCTTTATGTGATATGGAATCAAAATATCCTTTTAAATCTGCGCATAAACAATAATCGTTCATATCTGCTTTTCTCAGGATATCCTTAAAAGTTTCTCTTGCTGTATCCACTCCTTTCCCTTTGATACACGCAAAATTATTGCTGATTAGATTTGGTATAATTTCTTTGTACATGAAATTTACTACAAAGCTAGCCTGTGGGATTCTATCTCTATATTTTGTTGATGTAACAACCCTATGCTTAGGGTCGAATATTTCGAATTGTTCTCCCTTCTGTGTACGATAGCTTCCATCAATCAAAGACTGATGAAGTTCATATGTTTTGCTCATAACGTACATATGAAAACGAGATACTGAATTTTTGTATCCAACGCTTCTGTGGCATCTCTTTTCTGCCAGAAGCAAATTTGAATATTTACACACGGTCGATTTTACCGTGGTTTCTGTTTGGCTTTCGCCGGGATATACGTTCCTTACAGTTGCATTACCATGCATAGTTTCTTCCTTTCTGGATTACTTCTATAGTTATTACGTTGCATAAAGTTAACGCACCGTAATCGGACGCGAAGCGGTTGCCATTGTTCGCATTATTGTTGTCGTTCGCCCCAGACGGAGCCACAAGCCGCGCGTTGTTCGAGTTGTTGGCGTTCGCAGAACGGCTCCACCCGGGCAAATTTACAACATATACCCCATATTTTTTACTTGATTCCTGTTCTTTTTCGAACAGTGGAATCTTTCCATGAAATCAGAGCTTTCCTTGTTTCAGATAACAAGTAAATCCAATATGAAATGGTGGAATCAGCAAAAGGTTTATGAAAATGCAATACTCTGATACAATGTTCTATTCGGTAAGTTTTCGCAATTGCTATTGTTTGAAGCTTTATCCTATTATTAAAATTATTCAGTCTTTCTTCCTGATTAAGATTGCTTCCTATATAATAATTGTTAGCTTCCAGGACAATAGACCCTACATCAAAAAGAATATTAACTATATATTCTCCTACTTTGCAATATCTTTGCGGAACATGATGATTATTATCATGTAAAACACCATTTTTGTCCTTCTTTTGCTTTGGCTTGCATACACTCATAGAGTAATTTGTTAATTCCAAAAGTTTATTATACGCGTCTAATTCCACATTTGTTGGCGTGCGTTTATCTTTTAACTGCATTGTTTACCTCATATACGGCAGAAGCTCACGCTTCCGCCGATTTTTCTGATTTTTGATTTTCGGCTACGCCAATTAAGTAAGCGGACGCGAAGCGGAGGCCATTGCCCGCAGAATAGTCGTCGCTCGCCCCAGACGGAGCCACAAGCCGCGCGTAGTCCGAGTGGTGGGCGACCGCAGAACGGCTCCACCTATAATCTTGCGGAGTTCCGCCAACTTGCCGAGCTTTTGCACGAGATGCCACCGCCGAATTAGTCAGTTGGTTTTCTGTATATATGCCATACAATTTAGTAACTTGGCCTTCATCTGTTTGGATATTGAATGACATCTCTTTCATGCTAAGTAAGGTCGCAATGTCTTCGCATGTATAGAGTTGATATCTTTTAAACTCATCGTTCATTCCGTGTTCACAATATACAATGCAAGGTTTAATCAAATTTACAAACCGAGGATCTAATCCCCACATAAAACCTCTAGCGTTATACATACCATTCAGCATATCATTTTTATGTTTTCGAACTGGATTCATAGTTTTTTCACTACTATTCATCCTCTGGCGTAAGTTTGATATATTCCACTCATTGTTTCCATAACATACATGCCCAAGATTGTTATATATAATTCCGACAGATTCCATTGATTGGTCAACCGTAAAGTTTTCTATGGTTCTTAAATCAGTATACTCTTCTCCTGGCTGAGCGATTTGACCAACGAATTTAATCGTATCAGAATTATACAAGGATTGCGTGGCACAACAATATGGTTTACAAGTTAATTCGTATACACCCCTTGCGTCTCCGTCTGTTTCTCTGTTTCCTCTTGAGTAATATTGTAATTGGATATCCCCCGTCTCTTCGGTGGCTATAATATCATTCAAGATCTCAAAAACATAATATTGGCGCTTATAATTGCACCACCAGTCTGATGTAGCTTCTGGGATGTTGTAGATATAATATTTTCCAGCACTTAAAGTGTAACCAGGAGTTATGCAAATTGCAGATTCTGGATAATCGTAATTAAAAGCATCTGGAATATAAGTTTGCTCAACCATTGCAAAGTGCTTTACGTTAGAGTCTTTTGGTTGAATTGAATTAGTTCCAGAAGAATCAAAATCTACAAATGTATAAGAAACTTGAGTATAATTCATTTTTACATAAACAAGATCTGTTTCAGATGGAATGCCTTTTATTGAAAATCCAAAATCTTCAATATTTACGGCTTCCTCCAAATACATCCATTTGTCAGATTTATATTGGAAAATGTAAGTATCATCATCAATTCTTCCGATCTTTTGAATAAATTTCTGTTCGTCTGATACAGTAAAGGATAATCCTCCATTATTTGATGTAATGGATAAGTTGGATATCTTGTTTACCATAATTTCATCGCCAACAGAAACATAGTTCTCGATATATCCAGAAAGTAATGCTTCTGCAAGCTCATCATAAGTATCAATCGACATTTTTTTATTCAGTTCTTTTATTGCAGATTGAAGAGCCTCAATGCTTCTTGAATGATTATCAATCTTTATTCCAACCGTTTCTGAGTCCGCAGCTTTTCCTGGCTGTTTAAGTGTTAAGTCAGTACCAGAAAGATATTCTCCCTTTGGTTGATACTGTTTTTTTATTTCTTCGCCTGTAAGATAATCAGATGGAATTTTAGTCAAAAAGTCAGAATCGTTTTCTAACTCACTGGTTTTCTGAGGAATTTTCGTGCCCTGTGGCAAAGCCCCAACTTCTTCCGCTGTATAGGTCGGTTTATTTTTTTGCTTTGCCCATTCTGCCAATTCATCGGTCTTGATATACAGTGACATATCAATTGGTGCTCCCATGGTGTCCCATGTTATGCCGTTCCATGCAACATTCATCCCGGCTTCACCATATATGGATTTAGATTCAATGTTGTACATATCACCAATTGCTGGATTTAAAGGAAGAAAATCAGAAGATGCAACAGTCCCTTTATACCTTACAGGATGATTTAACTGTGATTCCATATCTGATATTTGCCGTTTTAATATAGCATATACTTTTTTTGCCGTTAATGCCATTTTATCCTCCTTATAGTTTGTACCAAGTATCGGTAGGCTTATGATATTCATATAATTCGGAAGTATCAAGGCATAAAGCGGAAGAACCGCTTTCTACATAATGCGGAAGTTTCGAAATATCCATTGACAGGCCTTCATAATCTCGAACCATGCCTTTTGCATCTGTGCATACCCAACTTCCTAAATCAGGCAATTCATCTCCTGGCTTATACAGGATTCCGTCAAAAATGATTGAGTTTTCTGCTTTTGCCACTATGCTATCATCCTTTCTGCTCCAACTGGAGCCACAAAAACAAATTGGTTTCCTAATATATCTCTGGCCGTTCTAATAACAAAATGTCCGTAGTCTGCCAGAATATTGCATATAAATTCTTCTGTATCCACCCAATACCGTTTCTTGACCATACGGTGAAGTTCTGGCAGTAAACCATAGCTGAACATTACACAATGTCCTAATTCATGGATAAACACACGGTTCAAAAGTTCTCCATATAGGTTGTTTGCAATCGAAATTGTCATTGTGGAATAATCAGATACGGCAAGTGTGCGTTTTCCTGTGCGGTCAATTAAAACATCATCTTGCGATGGAACAAACTGTACTCTCCATAAATCTCCATTCATGTAAAATTGTCGTAGCATGGTTTATCACCATCCTTTCTACGAAAAAAGTCCCTGCCGCATTAATTTACGACAAGGACTTAATTCATTTATTGCTCTAGTTCATCTGCTGTACAAGACGGGTCAGATCAGTTTTCATCGACTGTCTGAGCGTTGCATCTGCATCAGACCACATTTCTGTGAGATTGCGGATGATGTCAGATGTGTATTCTTTCATGGAATCATCCATTTTTCTTTTGGATTCTGTATCCTTGGAATCATGATAGTGCCTACGGTTCTCATCGTATCTATCATAGGATTCGCCATATCTGGATTTTTTCCGATTCATGTCATCCATTTCCATATCACTACGGTCTGGATGATATCCCATGCGGTACATATTGCGCTCGAATTCTGGATTGTTTAAATACTCATCCATCCAGTCATCATCCTGCATATACAGATACGGTCTATAACCTTTTCTGGTTCCCCTACCTTTTGGAGCGAAACGCCCATTTGAATAGCGGTAACGGTCATATCCCATGCGTCCAAGATATTTTTCCTCCTGTTCGCATTCATCCATAGCTTCCACAATACGGTAATCTTTGTCAGCGCAAATCGCGCATTTTACTGCTTCCATGCAGTCTTTCAAATCGTCCCAGTCTTGAGGACTAAGATTGTCATACCCACAGGCTTTGGCTTTTTCCATAGCCCATTTTCCCATTTCCATTGCTGTCTTATGCATTCACGATACCTCCCCTCTTCACAGCCTGTACAACATTTTCTGCTGTTGGGGCTGTACCATTGATTGCAGTCAGATTGTTGTTTGGACTACATGCAGGATTTCCTAACATTTTGAACGCTCCACCAGTAGCACTTGTTGCAACTCTGGTTGCGTATTTTGTTCTTGTTCTGACACCACATGCTGTTACCTGTGCACAACAACGATTCTCTAAAGGATATAAGGTTGTTCCCGTTCCTATCTGAATCATCACTGGGGCGGTAATTGTGGTTGTACTTGGAATGGACTGCGCTAAAACAATGCAGTATTTTTCTCCATTATTGTAGCTTCCTTCTGGGATAGTAACCACAAGATTTCCACCTGTGAATGCAATTGCGGTAGACAGCACAAGGTGATTACAGAGCTTGCAAACATTCTTACATGCCATATTTTTTACCTCTCAATCAATAAGAGGTGAGCCGCAACCCACCTCTTAGAATTTAGTCAACCTCTAAGAGTGAGTTACTTAGCAACAACCATTACCATATGTATTGCATCCTGCGTATGCATATGGAGCCGGGACCTGGAATGCAGGAATCGGAGCAGGATTGATTGCATTGATTAACTGCTGTGTCTGAGAAGCCATTGCAGTTGTAAGCAATGCAGACTGGCGATCCTGGGATGCAGCACGTTTGAGGTCAGAGTTCTCTGCCTGTAATGTTGCAATCTTATCGTTGGTCAGGAAGTCAAGGATTGCTCTTGTGTTGCTGTTCTGATTTTCCAGAAGGTCTCTGGTGTTGTTGTTCATTGTGTTCTGCAATGCACAAGTGTTGGTAGCCAGATTGTAATTTACGCCCTGGATAGCTTCTCTTGTCTCGCAGCAACAGTTCTGGAGCTGTGCCTGTAATGTGTTGGTATTCTGCATACCAGCTACAGTATCAGCATTGATTGCCTGCTGAACGCCATTGAAACCTTGAAGCATTCCAACGTTCACGCCGTTGAAACCGCTCTGCATGGTATTGTTAAGCGCATATGTGCTATCGCAAATACCCTGCTGAATACCTCTGATACCATTCTGAATATCATTCAGAGCAAAGCCCTCGTTGATATCCGCTCTGGTTGCCCATCCTTGGAAACCTGCACCATTTGTACCGTTTCCACCATTGCCGCCCCAGCCGCCAAAGCCGCCGAAACCGCCCCAGCCGAAGATTGCGAAAATAAGGACAAGCCAGATAAGGGAAAAACCATCGCCGCCCCACATGTCGTTTGCACGGTTATTAGAGCCTGTAGCGGCTGCAATGTCGCTAAGACTATAATTTGAACCATTCATCATGTTTTTAGTCTCCTTAAATTTTATTTACAATAGGAGACATCCGCGGCTGTCATCCCAAATTGTAGCGATTCTGAATCACCCAATTATGGGGAAGTTATTTCATCCCTAAAAATTTTTCTAAAATTCCTTCGGGAGAAAAATTCTTTTCTTTAAATATGTTTTGCTGGACTTGGTGTAGCTGTTCTGTATCACCATGTTTGTATAAATCCAGAGCATTTTTTAATGTTGGATTATTTCCAGCAAATTTACTCATATCGTTCATCATGTTATCAACACTTCCGAACCTCTGAGAAATCATTTTTTCAACTTGCTTTTTCATCATGGCATTTGGATTGAAATTCATCTCTGTTTACCTCCATTCTGCTTAGGTTCCGATGTTCCCGATAATTGTGTCGGGAACATGTTCTTTATTTCTGAAATCTCAGAACAAACATCATTCCGAAGCTGATTAAACATTGCTTCAATGTCAATTGGTTTTTCTTCTGCTTTTGGTTGCTGTTGTTCGTCTGGATTCATAATCCGGTAAACAAAAATTCTGCTTCTGCCATCTGCCTGTAATTGCTTTTTATATATTTCTGTACCATCAGTTTTTGGATAATAAACAGGGTTTCCAGACATATCTACGTCTTTCGCCTTTACAGTATCAATACCGTCGACCATCTGCCCTTGTAGCATGGGGATTTGTGGCATTTGCTGTATTGGTTGCTGAATCTGCGCCTGTCCGTATGGCATTGCCTGCTGATAACTATTCTGCAATTGTGCTAATCTATCTTGATACGGTTGTATTTGTTGAAATGGTTGCGCAAAATACGGATTACCATACTGCATATCTCAAACCTCCCTTGTTTTTATAACTATATTTTACAATAATAAGGGATTGATTAACACGCCATGATAACGCCATAAATACGCCACATATACGCCATTTTCTATGAATACAAAGAAAAGCCCCGACAATACATCGAGGCAACTTTCATAATTTTCTTCTTTAATTTTCTGTTTATGCGGTCTACGGTTCTTGGGCTGTAACCCATGATTTCTGAAGCTTCTGCAAGTGTTTTTTCTTCGTAAACACGCAATCGGAATAACTCTTTTTCTCTGGAATCAAATCCAGCTTCACGCAAATAGAAGATTCTTTCATCTTCCGAAAAGTCTTTATAATCATCCATTCCACCGTCCTCCCTGTTAGTGGAATCAATATTTACACCGGGAAAATGCCTTTAAGGGCAAACCCTAAAACAATACCAATTATTCCAGTTATGACATAAGCAATGATTTTGTCCTGTAATTTTCCTGGCTTTTCCATGAGTGATTTTAAATTGTCGTTCATCTCGTCAACTGTATCTTTAATGTGTCCCAGATCATTGTTGTATAAAGCAATTTTCTGTTCCAGCGCATTAATACGCTCAAAAAAAACTCCATCCCTTTTGGAATGCTTTTCTTTCATCTCATGGACGGCATTTTCCAATTCTTTCAAGCGGTGTTCGTTGATACACTCGTGTTCACATCCCATCGCTATTCCTTTCCATCACTCCCATTTTTTTAAGATATTGCTTCTACCCACCTAATTTGAAGCGCCCCTGCGATACGTGGGAGGATTGACGTATCACGCACACACCATCTTAAAATCCGATAAATGGAAAAACTCCATGATTCACATAGATTTCAGTTTCAGAATTCCAATTTCTATTTACAGAAGATTCGGAATGTGATCCTTGAAACTCAACTCCCTGTTTCACCAAGAAGAAGAGAGCTAAATCAAATATGCAATCATAGCAGTTTTCCATATCGGAATTTATTTTCTCATCACTGTAGGATGAAGGATAATTCCTTTTCTTCTTAAATGAACGAATAGCCCTCTTTACCGAAAGAGGAATCATCCTCGCAGTTTCTGCATCATCTTCAAGATAATTTGTCAAATCCTCTATAAGCTGTTCGTCCATTTAACCACCTACCCTTGATACATCAAAAATTCAGATATAAGTCCAGCCTTATTTGTTGATACAAGGCTATAGCCCATGTCACTTGCGAGCTGTTTAATCTGATTGTTTGTCATACTAGACAGCTCGCTTTCTGTGTATTTTTTCGGGGATTCCGAAACTACATTTCGTGACTGGCCGGATGTTGAACTATAGCCGGTTATTCCCCCTTTGTACCAATAATTAATCCACCATTTGCTTTTGGAGCAACGGGGATGAACATTCCAGAAGCCTTTGTCCAAGTAGTAACTGGATCTGGAGTAGCCCACATGGATAAAGTGATAAACAGTCTATCCTGCTGTGTAATGAACGCGCTTGCTTCCTCTTCTTCTGGCGTTGGTCCCCAAAGTCCAGTTCCGAAAGATCCGTTCGGGTTAGCCTCATAAAGAGTGAATACATTTTCTTTGAAATAGCGCCCTGTTTTCCATACTCCGTCTTTTTTGTATCGGTACTCATCATCGCAACGGCCTACGGTGATCTCAAACTCCTGCATAAGAAGATTTGCAAGTTCCTGTTTAGTCAGCAAACGTTTGTTTGCTGCGCCGAGAACAGCGGTCTGCATAGCAGTGTTGTTTCTCATATAATTGATCATTTTTAAGCAAGTAAGGGCTTTGTTAACTACAAATCCTTTCTCATGTGCGACATCAATCATCTTCTGGATGTCTCCCATGATATCAGCATCTGGATTAGACCAGTCAGTAAGGGTAATTTTTGCTTCTGACGGAACGCCAAGATCAATTGGAAGGTCTACATTGTTCTCATGGATTTTGAGAACGCCAGTTCCCATAATCTGTCCTTTCATTACTTTTGTTCTTGTCAGAACAGCTTCAAAAGAATTGCTCGCATCGTCAAAAACAAATTCTTTAAGAGACTCGTCATCCGGGACGCCATTTTCGATAGCCATGCGCAGAGACTCTGACTGGTTTATTTTCTCTTTAATGAAGAGCTTTTCAGTCAGTACTTTTTCGAAGCTCGGTCTCTCTCCAATTCTCGCTTCTGTATCAAGAGCGTGTACAAAGGCAACTCTCGGAAGCTGCTGTCCGCTCATAAGTCTATAGTATTTCGCCTTCATAAACTGTGTTTTTACGTCAGGAAAAATAGTGTCAAGAATTCCCGGGCGAGTAACAGCATAATTTTGGGAATAATTAATTCTTTCTTCCTGTGAAATGCTAGTCAGTACGTTATAATTCATTATGGAATACCTCCTTAAAATTCAAAATCTGGTTCTGTTAAAAACGCAATGCCAAACGGTGGATTAAGCCCCTGGAGTTCTGTCTTGGCAGTAGAATCAACAGTTTCTGGAAGTCTGTTCTCAAAAACACGGCCTGCAACAATTACAGAAATCGGGCGTTTTTCGTCATCTGTCATGTCAACCTCTTCATATACAAGTCCCTTTGCGCCTGTCGCGTTTTTAGGGAAAACAGAACCCGCTTTGATGATTTTTCTTCCTCCAACTTCTACTGCATTTGTCTGTTCTGCTGTAAAAGTCTTTAAAATAAGTCCTTCCGCAGACTCAAGGAAGTTAGGGGTTGTGCCATATTCAATCACTTTACTAAAAGCCATAATTTAACTCTCCTTTTTAGAAATTAATTGGTGCGTTTCCTCCAAAATCTGTTTTTTCGGAACCGCTTAACTGTTTTGAGCGTTCTGCTGCATATTTTGCAGCTCCGCTTTTTTCTTCTCTGTTGCTACCGCCATTGCCGCCACCAGGATTCGGGGTGTGTTCCAGCGCATCCTTTTCCCAAGCCGCTTTTGCAGTATCGAGAGCGGTTTTATTTGATTCAGAAACTCCATTGACAAAAGCTTCGACTTTCTTTGTTACATCTTCTGGCTTCTCATATGGCGCAGATGCATACGCTTCGATAACGCTTCCATAGATTTCTTTTGAAAGTCCTGCATTTGCAAACATGGAAGTAATTTCACTGATAAGGGCTTTTTTGTTGGATTCTGCAAGCGCAGCTTTCAAATCAGCTAATTCCTTATCTACTGCTTCCTTTTCCTTTTTTCGTTCTGCTTCTGCTTTTTCAGCATCGGTCATGTTCTGCTGCTTTAATTCATCCAGTTCTTTTTTCAATGCTTCTGCTTCATCGGCTTTTTCTTTCAAAGAAGCATTTCTGTCTTTTTCTTTCTTGGTCTCATTCGCAATAGAATCAAGGTATTTCTTCACCTGTTCTTCAGATGGTTCCTCAATTCCCATGCCGATAAGCACCTGTTTTGCCTGTTCTCTTGTCATAGAAATCTCCTTTCTTCCAGTCCAATACGCTTTTTTCACACGGTTCGCTCCGCACATGGTCTGTACCCGATTTACGCTCACGGGCTGTTGCAATTTATTTGCTTTTGGGTATTAAAAAAGGAGCCTTAGATTTCTCTAAAACTCCTTAAATAATCAAAATTTGGCTTATTTCTCGTTTGATGGAGAATTTACCACAGATTCTGTTTTGGGAAGATTTTGAAGTTTCCCATTCAGTAATTGCTGTGCTTTCTGCATTTCTGATTCCGGGTCTGCCAATTCTGGGTAAATCGTGCCAAGATAAGGTAAACTCATTTCATACACCTTCTGCGGATCACTGAAAAGTCCACAGGTAATCAGTGCGATAAGCGGATGAATCTTATTCTTGAACAGATAATCAAGAGCCTGTGCCTTGACAAGCATGTTGTCTGTAGGGTTCCTAGTTATCTTCACATCAAAATCTCTGGTTGATATCTTCACATCTTTCGTTGTCATGGAAATAATTTTGAGAATTATTCGTGCCGCTGCTTTTTCAGCTTCCCGGATGAACGGTTCGTCAAGTTTTGCTCTGCGCTCTGCGAAGTCCCATCCATTGCGAAGATATACAGCCTGTCCAGTATCACCACCTGTATTTTGCTGGCGGTCTGGCATTCCTTCCACAATCAGCATATTGCTGTAAATATCGTCCTTGGCAACCTGACTTTCTGACTGGTTAAGTTCCGCAGTCATTAGGTCAACATCCGACTGACAGCCATTTCCCGCATCTTTAACGGATATTGCACCAAGTTTTACCATTTTTAGAAACTCTGATTCATCAACCTCGCAATTTTTAAATTTCATGAACGCCTGTACGAACTGTTCAATTCCATCCATCCTGTTTGACTGCATGTTGTTGATGGTGTCAAACATTGTGATTGCAATTTCAATGTCAGAAAGGCGGTCATGGTTGTTTGGATACTCTACAATCGGGTTGCAGAAGTAACCATTGACGCCAGATTCTTTCAATTTTCCGTTTGAAATTATGTAGTACTGCTGGTCGGAATAGCAACGATAATATTGCTGGTTATCTTCGCCTTTCAGCGTTTGCACAGACAACATTGGTTTCCCGTTTTGCAGGGAGTAAACAATATAGCAATCTCCAGGATATGGTATGAAGATTCTAAACGGAGGGATATCACTTCCTTCTGTCCAGTTTTCTTCTTTCTGGATTATTTTGTATGCTGTTCCCACTGCACTCTGATACGTTCCAAGTTCAATATTTCTGGCTTCTACATTGGCTTCATCCAGATAATCGTTAAGAAGATCTACCTGTTCATTTGTTTCCTTACTGGCTTTTTTCTTTTTGCACACATACTGAATTGGTTCGCCGTACGTCTGTGAAGCCTTGAACCGCACCGTTTCCAACGCATGGTTTTCGCACACACGATTGTTAATTTCCGGGCGAACTATCTTCTCTCGGTACAATATTGGCTGATCTCCTTTGTAGTATCGATACAGGTAATCAATTAGTGTTCTGTTTCTATTATGTATGCCGATAGTATCTGATACTACTTTTACTACATTTTGTGGAGTGATTCGGTCAACGCCTGTGTAGGCTACTTTTCGCCCGAACTCACCTCGGCATAAATCTACAAAATTCATTTTGTTTCTCAAGATCCGAACCATCCTTTCTTATAAGATAAAAGGCACCAGGAATTTTCCTAGTGCCAAATTTACATCTTATAGTATAGCAATATTGAAAATATGATTCCATACTATTACATATTAACTTTTGAAACCTTTGATTTTTCTTACCTCTTCAAGCGCTTTCGTATGGCAGAACCGAACATGCTGAACGGAGTATCCTATCTCGTCTGCGATTTCTATGAGATTTTTGTATTCCACGTATTTTTTATAAAGAATATCGTAATACAGGGTGTTTTCCAGCTTCTCAATTGTTGAAATAATTTCTTTTCGGATTTCCAAATAATTAGAAATTGTATTCTCAATTTCCCTATCCAGTTCGTCCAGTTTAGCAATAATATCCCCCATAGGGTCCTTTTTCGGGGACTGCTGCACCCTGTCACCATTCGGCATTGTGGAACGAATGCTAACGGAGAGAGATCTCAGCTGGCATTTTTCAAGAAGTTTATTTTTTACGTATTTGTCAAGATTTTCAATTTGACATAAGTATTGTTTGGTTGTCATGCTCTATCTCCTTCCCCACATAAAATTTTGGGTTGCTTTTACTTCTGCAAATCTTTTTCCTGCAAGCGTTATTGCAAGCTGTGTAACTCCATCTGCGGCGTCATCATGCTCATTATCGCCAATATATACAAAGGTCGTTAATTCATCCATAGCCTTTTGATACTGTTTGTCTTGATATTTCGGAGCCAAAAATATAAAATTTTGCTTAACATCCCCGGAATACTGATTTATTTTTTCTTTTTTTGCTTGTTTTGAAGGTGCTTTTGTGCTGGTCGTACTGCAAGCGTATTTATGTTCTTTCAAGCGTTCATTTACATAATAGGCATACATATCTCCACCATTATTCGCTTCAAAATTGATGGATTGAATATTGTTTCCCATGATTCTTCCGACAACTAATGGCAAGGTTCCTTCTTTTGGTGCCGTGCTGAAAACCCAGTCATAAATATACACATCTCCATTTTCGTATTCTGCGCCCACTGGCATTGATAAGCTATCGCCGCCACCCCACGCAACATCACAGGCAGAAACATTTTTTACAAATCCCCCTTCTGGGAGAACACCGTTATAATATCTCAATTCGTCAGCTGCAAACACAATTCCTTCACGTAAGAAGGGCTTTTGTTGATATTTTGCTTCCCATTCGTTAGCGTCTAACCTGGCTTTCATATCGACATAATATTTTGTTGAAAATCCAACGCCATACTCATAATCGAAATTGGATTCACCATCATCATTCAAAGCTGGAATTTTTCTAAACCGATACATTGGATTATCCCGATTTAGCTTCTCAATTTTCCCAAGAGGATCATATAAATTCCATCTGGTTCCAACCATAAGCTCTCTTGCGCCATCAATCTTACGGTCAACCATCTTATTCAGATATTCTTGATATGTATTTTCTAATCGGGTAGGACTTAATGAATGTTGTCTATCTCTTACAAGGTCGTCCACGTACAAATACCCATCAGAAGAAATATCAACGGCACCTGTCCAAGTTCCCTCAATACCACGGCAAGTCATTGTTGCAAATCTATCCGGCTTGTCCAGGTTTATTTCAAAATCATCAGCACTTTGTTTTTGAAGTTTCGACTGTGGAAAAATTTCACTGTAGTTATATTCCTGTGTATTAATGAGATTAAGAAGTTCTCCGTAAAATCCTTTTGCCAGCTTTCCAGAATGACCACCCATGGCACTATGGCTATTCGGTCTTTTCCCCATTATCCATGACATAAAGAAAATACACATAGTGGATTTTCCAACACGGCTAGGAAGAGATAATCCGTAAAATTCTATTTTTCTTTCTTCCAGGTCTTGTAAATCTTGGGCTACTACATGAAGTGTTTTTCTACGTGGGATATAGAACTTCTTACTGTCTGGTCTGTTCTTTTCCATATAAAGCAAGTAACTTTCAAATAAATGTGGTGCTTCCAAGAGTAAATACTTCCAGTAGATATCATCAAAGTTACCGTCCCCTGTAAGGGCCGCGCATTTCTCTGCCATATTATGTGCGTACTGGCTGACTTTCATTGCCATTTGCCTTGCTTCTTTATTCTCGGAGAAAGGAAGGTCAATATTCATATTTAAGAGCAAATCAAGGCAATCTTTTTGGTTCTGATAGATTGTCATGTCACCACTGATAATCTGATTCAGCACTTCCCGATACCATTCAAGAGAACCTTCTGTAATTTTTCCCATAAAAATAGAGCCAGACCTCCTTTCTTTTCAGGATTTAGTCTGGCTCTCATGTGGCTCTCTTGACTGGTTTATTTATTATTTAGCATTCTCATCAGCTGTCATATCTCTTGTATCTACGATGGTAGAAGTGTTACTTCCTTGAATTTTTGGTACTTCACCATTCCATTTATCAATCTTCTGTTTTTCAATCAGTTCGGGAGTAAGAGATTCTGCGATTTTTCTATTTGCTTCTGCTTCAGCTTCTGCTTTAATCTTAATTGCTTCCGCTTTTCCTTCTGCATCAATCTTTGCCTGTTCCGCTTGGATAGATGCTTTTTCTTTTTCCTGTTCAGCAGCAATCAGTGCAACTTCTTTATCTTTATCAGCTTGTACTTTGGCTGTTTTAGCTTCAATGTTAGCAAGTTCTAATTCTTGCTGTGCATTTACCTTCTTTTGAATTGCAGCCTGCGTCTCATCATCAGTAGAAATAGAAGTAAAGTTCACTGTGTCAATGATGATTCCGTATGGCTCAAATTTCTGCTTTAGATATTCGTCAAGTGCTTCATTCAGTTCCTGCCGCTTGTCACCGAAAACATCTGTTACTGGATACTTCGCTGTTACTTCTTGTGTCCACGCTTTCATCTTAGGCTTAATAAAAGTATTCTTCACGGATTCCCCGGATTGACCTTTGAACTGAGTAAATACATCAGTTACTCTGTTCTGATCGAATTTATAAGAAAATTCAAGGTCAACTTGAAGTGATTTTCCATCTGCCGTTGGTGTCTTGAAACTTTCATCTTTTGGAGAATCGCCCTTATCCTCAGATGTAAGATAAGACTGCTCGATCCCAACGGAATACAGTGAAGTTTTTACTGTTGGTGAAATCACATGCCATCCCTGTGTAAGTACATTCTTAGAGATTCCTCCGTTCATTTTGTACTCTACCGCAATGTAGCCGGCCGGAACTCTCACACTGCACTTTGCAACACATATAAGCCCTGCAATGATTGCAACAGCTAATCCGATTCCACCTAAAAGTCCTTTTTTCATTTATTATCCTCCTCTTTTTGACTTTCGTCTTTATTTAACTCATCAATAGCATTTCTGCCAATGTGGTTCAATAATTTACCTAGTGGTTGAAATAATTTGTAAAGCAGGAACCATACTACTGCCGCTCCACATATCACTAGAAATATAAATACTGGATTCATTCAATCACCTCAATCTGGAATTCCTAACTGTTTGTAAGTAAATACAGCCGTGTACTTTTTTCCGCATTTGTAGCAAGTTTCCGTAATAGTGCAAGTCTTTTCTTTATCATTACATTTCGATTCCGTATCTGAACTTTTGAATTTGCATCCACCTGTCAAAATGCATTTAATCCGTTTTATGTTCATCTGGTTCCTCCAAATAATTGATAATTTCATGTGCGATATGTGCCAATTCCCTTCTGGTATGTCGCTCAAAAAAATTCATCAATGTCAATTTTGAATACTGAATCAAATTTCTGTGATTCATTGATTCTTTTTATAGTTTTATCAAGTTTTGTTTGTGGATAAGGTGGGTTTATATAACAAGTCAAAGGATTATTTTCATCATGCACCTCCGAATCGCATATAACCTGATACCATTCAACAGCAGTTCTTTCTCCTGCATCTTTTTGAATTAGAATATTTGAAATTAATCCAGTATAACATTTTATGACCATATCATCATTTTTTATTTTTACTGAATATTCCTTTTGGAATTCAAATGCAGTGTACTCAGTATAAAATTTTAAAACGGTCTTTGTAATTGGCGGATAAGATGTAAGAAGAATTCCCTCGATATCAATCTGCGCATATGTTTCTATTCCAAGTTCGATGATCTCAATCGGAATTCTTTTAACCACAATTCTCATACATTCACCTCAAACTCTTTCTTACAGTTGCTACCCTTGCATTTCAGCTTCAAGTGCTGAATTTTTGTATCTGGGCTAATCAGAAGCGCTTTCTTCTGGCAAAACGGGCAACAGGCGTATTTCGCTCCATTAATATTCCGTATCAATGCCTGTCCGTTCCATGGTTCGGGTGGGTTCATGTATTCAGAAAAATCTATCCCTTCGGATTCTAATGCTGATTTAATGCTCATTTATTCTTTTTTACTCCTTTTCGCCCTGCAACTCTGCGATTCATTGGTTGTCCATGAATTTTTAAATCGTTATTGGTTATGTAAATCCCATATTTTTTCAATGCTCTCACGTATCCTATACCAACGCCATAGAACTCACAATCTGAATTTTTTTGTACCATTAATTTTCCTCCGCTTTGGAATGCCATGCATTTTTCGGAAATTGTTCTGGTTTATTCGATCTGGAGCAACTAGTGTCCAAAACAGTTCATCACTGAATTTACATTCAAATTCAATACTTAATGGCTTTCCTGTACTACAAAGTGTGCCATCCTCATTTTTGTAAAGAATGCCACCTTCGATAACACCATCCGAAATTGAAATCTCTGGTATTTCTTCAAACACTTTACCATTACATGTAAAGAAATGCTTTAATTCGTCCTTTTCACCCATATCAGCACATTCCTTTGTTTTTCCTTAAATTTGCATATCGGTCAACTAATATATCAATGGTAGTCGCCAGCTCATTAATTCTGATGCAGTCATCCTGGTGGCGTTTCTCATAATCAACGTCCTTGAAAGAATCATTTTGTATATTCTCAACGCCCATATATCCCACTAAAGCTCTCTTAGTATCCATTTCATTTGTAAGCGCCATAATATGAGCATTGGCAGAATCAAGCTTATCTTTCAAATCCGATATTGTATTCTGCTTTTTCTCACACTCTTTGGATAGACGAACAACTTCTTTCTTCAGCTGTTCTTCCGTCCAGTTTGCCATGTCTGCATATTTCATATTTTCCGCTCCTTATCTGGTATAACTCAAAACGATTTTATTTTTACACTGTGGACACACAATGTATTTCTGCTTATATCCGAAACCAGATGGCATATTGGTAACAAATTTCTTTTCTGTGCTTTCTTCTTTCACATCTTCGGATTCATCATAGCTCATTACTGCACCACACTTTAGACAGGTTGCTTCTTTCAATGTTCCCGGCTTAATAATTTTAATCATGCGTTTCCTCCCTTTTCTGTCTATGTTTCATCTGACAGGAAATCATTTTAGTTATGTTTTCACGTTCCTGTTTTATGCCATGTCCTTGCCGGAATAACTCGCATTCAAGAATATTTCCGCACTTGGAACATTCGTCGTTGATTTCTTTACCGCATACTTCAATCATTCTCATCACCACAGTAAATCAACAAATAATTCGCAAGCTTTCTAAGGTCGCTTTTCCCATACAAGCGGATACCTTTCTTTAGTCCTCTGTCAATCAGCCAGTCAGCTAATTTTATGGGTTCTATAGGCGGTTCATCATCTTTTGTGGATAATGCTTCTGTGTTCGACTGAATAGTAAGCCCATACCACAAATGGCGTCCCCAGTATTCTAGTGCCTCTTGACTGCACCTTTTTTCTAACTCTGAAAACACATTTTTGTAATCAGATAAATCCTTTTGCATTTTTTCAATTTCTTGTCCTGTCATCGTCTACGCCCTCCCGAAATAAAGAGTATTGTTCAAACGCTTCAAATTCAAAAATCCAGTGTGCCGACTTGAACGGCATAAATCTCCCAACGAGAAACACTGGAACCTTTCAGGGGAAAAACAGCTTCTGGCGATGGCAATTCGCCAGATAGAAACAACAGGAATCGAACCTGTGTCACATGATATTGGATATCATTGCTCTACCACTGAGCTATCTCGCCAAAAGCCAACAATAGCTATGCTAAAGTCGGATTTCCTGTCTACACATGGTAGATGGAATAGCAGGAGACGGATTCGAACCGCCGTTTCCATGGATATGAGCCATGTGAGATTCCGCTTCTCTATCCTGCCAGAACCCGGAAGAACCGGGTTAGCAATAGGTTTATCGTGTTATGCTTTCCACTATCCAGTTTTCTTTATTTGCGGTACGCATACTGGCAACCCTGGCGGCTTTTTGATAACCGTGGTATGCTCCACGAGTATTTTTATGCACAACTTTAATGGCTTATGGTTCGCATCTTTTGAAAACTCCTTTAATCAGCGTGCGCTGCGCTGATTTCTTTAACTCCAAGATGCATTCCAGCTGGGAAACCAGATCCATTTAGGCTGCGCCGTATCGCACCTATAATTTACCTGATTCACACGCTCAACCGGAAGTTTTTTCCACCCATATTACGGATGAATGGCATTTAGAAGAAATGGAAGCTCTGGGATTCGAACCCAGGACTTACGGCTTATGAGGCCGTTGCTCTTACCGCTGAACTAAGCTTCCTGAGATACCAGTTGGCAATACTGGTAACCAAACTGGCACTGTTACAGTTCTTAACCACCAACTATAACAAAGGTTTTCTGAAATACTCCTGATACTTCAGATAAGCCTTCCGGGATATTTGAAGTCCCTTTAATCAGCCTCAGTTAGGCTAGAAGGCTAGAGGTGTTTCTTATGAAAAAAAAGAACATTTTTGCAGCATATTAACTACTGCGAACGGGGCTAGTCGGATTCGAACCGACAAATAAAGGTGAATGTTACTGGGGCTATCAGATTTGAACTGATGAAAATGTCGGCGTCAAAGACCGATGCGTTAAGCCGCTTCGCCAAGCCCCAATAATTTTGCTTCAATTGTACAACTTATGATTTTGAACATTAAAAATTGTGGTTTTGGAAACATTAAACATACTAGCCAATTCTCTTGAACTTATTACCCCTTTATTTCTTCTTATATACTCAACATCATTTCTGGTAAGTTTTCGATTATTATAAAAGTCCGTTGTTTCACTTACTTTTTCCCAGTGATACCGAATGTTCATTTTTGGGTCTGTCCATTCAAGATTTTCGCGACAGCAATTCAATCTGTTTTCATCTTTATGATGAACAATTGGATGCTTTTGTGGGTTCGGAATAAATGTTTCTGCAACAGCCTTATGTACTCTAATTGATTTTACCCTTCCATTCTTTCCCATTGGCAATGTTATATGGTAATACCCATCTTTAAAAATTGATTTTTTCAACACTCTTTTTGTTTTTATATTCAATACATTGCCGTTTTCATCAATAAGAAAATTTGAATACACTTTGCCATCATATATTAATTTTTTCATCATATATTCACCTTATGCCTTAACCGTTTGGCGATAGCCCATTGATTCCCCCTGGTGCACCATCAAACCAGGGGGCGTGATATATAACATCCAGCATTTTAACCTATAAAATTTTCTTAAATTCTTATTTGCTACTCTGGATGCATCGACTTTTCGCTTTCGTAGGCTTTTCCTAGCCTGCGCGGATTAAGTCGAAGTGATTTTTTTATGAATTTAACCCGTTCGATTAACTCAATCGGGATAATTCCAATTGGAATCGGTAGATACATATGTCACCTCATAATCAAGAAAATATTCAGTGCAAATACAATTTCCATCAGAAGGTAGAAGAACGCTTGCAAAAGATTTATCTTTCTTTCATCCAGCATTGCCAGAACGCCAGCACTAACAATCACGAAAAACATAAGGTTTGCAGCAACTCCGATTATTTCAAGTGCGTTCATCTGATTTTTCCTCCCCTATCAGGAAATCCAAAATCTTTCCTGCAATCTCTTCTTCTGGCTCAAATGGCATTCCACAGTAATTGTAGGATTCCAAAGCTGATTTTAGGCTTGATTTGAAGCCATCGTAAATTTCTCCATGTTGAAGCAGTTCGTGCCTTAAAACTAAAATCGCATCAGTAATTGATTGAGAAGTGACACTAATTTGTGCTAAGCACTCCATTTCAATGTCTGGAACAGCTACCATTTCAAATTCAACTACTGGTATTTCGTCTACTGCGGTATGGAAATTTATTGATCTTACTCTTGGAACTTTTTCACCATCAATATAGTATTCACTTCCCATCCAATCATAGGGGTTGGGGTTGCTGATTTTTACTAAATGCATCTTCATACCCCTTTCTTTTATTTTCACAGTACAAAAGAATGTGTTTCGCAATCTCTTCCAACTGTAGAATGTTGTATTTTGGTATTTCCCATGTTTTCTGCTCCAATAATGGGGAAAGCGGAATTTTCTCATTTGGTAGTTCACTAGTTACTGTTGCATTGATAAGCATGGACGCTACATCAATTGGGGATTATGGAAGAATATCCTTGTTATCACTTATTGGTGCGTATAGCATGGATAACTTTTTCCATTCTCCGTTTTCCTTTGAAAATACTTCTCCGTTTTGTACTTTAAGTATGCCAGTAGCATCTCTTGGGATATACTCTTCTTTTTCACATGAACGGATATTATCCCCAATACTGTATAAAAAATAATTCATCATCCTTCTTCCACCTCCCCGAAATATTTCTTGTAAAGGTCTCCGCTCAAATACCAAAGGTGTTGCATTACAAAAAATTTATCAACACATTCCAAACCATAATACATCACACGATATTCAGCCGTTCTATCTCCGTTTTCATCGGCACTGTAACCAGCTAATTCAGATTTTGATTTAGCCCCAAACCATCTGCCATTCTTCGTTACAAACAGGGAAAGGTCTCCGTATTCGCAAACATATGTAGCAGTTTGAGTATCATATAATCTACCATCAGCTAATATCGCTTTTGCGTGAATTGGCTTCACCAGTTTTCGGATTGCTGGGGATTCTTGTCCGACATTTTCATATACAGTTCTTATTTCAGAAGTCCCTTTTTTATTTTTTGAGAAAAATTTAAGCACGGTTTTTCTCCTCCGACAGTCTCATCATCACCAGTGGCTTGTTTTGAAGCGTTGATTGTAGCAATAGCCCTTTAGAATCTCTCTCGACTGTGATTTTCAAGTAATCCGTATTTGTAAGAGCGCATGTTGCAAGTATTTTCTCCGCAATATCTGCCATCTGGGATTTCAAATCCCCAGAATTACTTACCAGTCTAAAATCCATGTCTTTTCCTCCCGAAATATTCATCAACTGCCTGTCTTACAATATCCGATACACTCCTTTCCGTCCGGTTCTTCTCTTCCAGGAGCCTTTTTTTCTGTTTTTCGGAAAATCGGATGCGGATAGATTCGGATTGTGGGTTTGGTTTCATTGTTTAATCACTCCCTGGCCTTGTAGTAACAGTCTGAATGTCTCTTTTCCTTTTACGGTTATGTACGTCTGAACATTTGAATATCCAAATGGTGTTGAAAAATCTTTCATCTGGAAAAGTCCAGATTTCCTATACGGTTCATAAGGCTTGATGATGTTGTGTCGATCACGATAAATGTAACCATTTTCCGCAAGCCACTTAGTAAACTCTTTAGGTGGAATGTGAAATTCCTTTGCTGCATCTCGAAAAGTTGTAAGAAGCCTATTATCTATCAGACTGTCAAAATAATCAGCTTTAGGTTTCTGTTCCTTTACTTTGGCTTCAAGCTGTTGCTTTTCTTGCTGTTCCTCAATCCACCGTTTAGCACGTTCTATTGGGTCTTCGATCTGGTAGGAATCTTGTTTTGCGGAAACCTCGTATTTTCCAGTTCTCGCTATACTTGGAAGAACTTCTTCCATTACCCACTCTTCAAAACTTTTCGCAGATTCTAACTGGCTTTTCATAATAAGCCTGTACACATCTCCTTCTGGTATGAAAGTCATTATAACATTTTGCTTTGTAGTGGCTCCGTGCTGATTAGTTGTTTCTGAGACCCCTCCGTGTTTTACGGAGTGCCTGCAATGTCTTGAAACTGCGTCCTGTGGTTTTGAATAGCCTAATGCTTTCGCCACATCAGTTCCAGAAAAATAGATTTTTCCATCTATCGTTACGGTTCTTACGCTTCCAAATTCTGGATTGCTAAAAATCATCATTTCGTTCATTTTCATACCTGCCTTTCTGAGTATTGCCTTATTTCTTGTATGGCAGAGAAACCGTTAAGGCTTACGGCTTTCGTGTTGCAATCACTATCCCTGCCATAGGGAACTCTTTTTTGTTTTTTGGAAAATTTTTAACTCAAGTTTTCCGTTATTAAATTGCGTATGATCTGAGAAATACTTTGACCTGTCTGAAAGGATTTCTTTTCAAGGCGTTTTCTCATGTCATCGTTAATTCTGATTCTTATTGAATCTCCCTTTGGGTCTGTTGTTGGTCTTCCTTTTGCCATATAATCATTCCTTATATATGTAGGACAAAATACAATAGGTTCTTTGCTTGGATTACTCACTCCGCCTATCAAAGGTCTATATATAACCCCCTCCGGGCTATTCACTCAGTACGCTGGCAAGTCAGCCCACCGCCCCATGGGACCCGCTGCCCTTGCCTGGTCGCTGTCTGTCGGGTGCCTTCGGCAGTGGTCAAGGAGAATTTACCAAACGTATTTTCTCGAACATATGTATCTATAAGACAAACTCTCGTTTTTTCTATAGATTGCTATACATCTTGCACAATTCAAACTTTCATTTCTATACATTCTTCACAATTCCGTACATTTGCTATCTTTTGTCCGTCCATCATGTACATTTTAGGTGGTTCTGTTGGCTATAACACTGGTTTTTCCATCTCTGGAAGCTGTAAAGCTGCTTTGTGCTTCTCTGCGATCTGTTGGGCGGTCTGATGTGGTACACCGTATTGTTGCCCGGCTTGTACTGGGGCGGTCTCTGCCATGCCATAGGCGGCCTTAGCAACAAAGATCAAATTCGCGTTGGTTCCTGCTTGATTATGTAACCTATTAAGCGTACAGTTTTTGCAAATATCAAACCATTTTTTAACCGTGGTGCCATGTGCTGAGCCTGTTCTATAGTCACCACGCATCCAATCACTAAAGGTTGAACGGTTAATTCCTACCAAAAAGCTAAATACTTCAAGCGTAGGTAATACGTGATATTTACTGCATAGTCTCACATATGTACTAAACATTTTATCCAATAACTCTATATCATCATTACTAGGCTTTTGTATATGATCTGCAATATAGAAAATCATATCCACAAAACTGTCTGCTACTTCTTTCCTGTAATTCTCATTATCTGGTGATACACATAATACAGTATTTATATATTCATCAGCGTATATATTAATATTATCTAAATAGATTTCTACGTCTTGTACTTTTACTGTATTATCTTTCATGTTATCGCCTCACTTTAGCACGTTAATTTGCAAATAAAAAAGAGAACAACCCAAAACAAAAGTAACCTGTAATCCAATCACTCTTATTTTTTTATCGTTCTCTTTGGTAAAATGTCGTAAAAAGTAAATTTATATTTGTTGCTGATACCTTAGCACAGTTTTTAATATCTTGTCAAATTTAATTTTGCATAAAATAAAACCCTTTATTT
>ERZ1034687.249-NODE-249-length-35561-cov-15.404805_pt1 | contig 35561 bp, 38 predicted proteins | sample MGYA00520704_ERZ1034687 | MGnify/ENA primary metagenome ERZ1034687 (study PRJEB33766, sample SAMN09781762) | gut metagenome | biome: gut microbiome | host: Homo sapiens | place: Madagascar | study: EMG produced TPA metagenomics assembly of the PRJNA485056 data... | reverse complement strand
CAATTTAGGGGGTGCGAAATTGCAAAAATTACGGAATATATTTAGAAACCTTTTTTTAGGAGGAAGTTATGAAGATAAAAAAGAAGATTATTTCGGGCTTACTTACTGCGACTACTCTTGTGAGCCTTTGTGCCTTTAGTGCAGGAGCAGTAAGCACAGACAAAAAGTTTTCTGTCGAAGATGCAACGCTTATTCAGAAGAATGTTGTAGGTATGACAACATTTGATGAAAAACAAATTAAGCTGTACGACCTTAATAAAGACGGTGTGATTACCGTTGTTGATTCAACACTTGTACAGAAGATTATCGTAGGTCTGATTAAAGAGCCAACAGAAGAACAACCGACAACAGCAGAATCAACAACAGAGCCTACAACGGAAGCAGTTACAGAACCTACAACTGTTCCAAAGCCTACTACTGTACCGACCGGCATTAAGCTGAATAAAACGGATATAGTCTTAGGTACAACAGAATCTTATGCTTTAAGTACAACTGTGACAAATGGTAATTTATCTCAGGTTACATTTTCAACAGGCAATAAAAAAATTGCAACTGTTGATTCAAACGGCAAAATAACTGCTGTCGGTGTCGGCACGGCAAAGATTACGGCTAAGACCTACAACGGCAAGACTGCAAGCTGTACCGTAACAGTCAAAAAACTTGCTGACAGTATCACACTTAATAAAACAAGTATTACTTTAGGTGTTGGTGAAAAATATGATTTGAACAGCAGTATTCCGAACAATACAGCAGCCTACTACAGACTTTATTACTCAAATAACACCGCAATTGCTCCCGTCCAAAAGTCAGGCGGTCTTGTTACCGCAAAAACAGCCGGCACTACAACGATAAGATGTAAGCTCAACAATGGAAAAGAAGCTACTTGTAAGGTAACAGTCAAATCTGCTCCATCAAGTGTTAGTCTGAATTACACTTCGGCTACTCTAAAGGTTGGGCAGAGCAAAACATTGACGGCTACTCTCAACAGTAATGCGTATAGCTATCGTTCTGATTGGACAAGCAGTAACAGCAAGATTGCTACCGTCAATTCAAACGGCAAGGTGTTTGCTAAATCACAAGGTACGGTGACTATTACATATAAAACCTACAACGGCAAAACAGCAAAATGTAAATTAACTGTTTCGGGAAGTGCTGCAAAGTGTATTGATGTATCAACTTGGCAAGGTTCAATTGACTTTGGCAAGGTAAAATCAGCCGGTTATGACTATGTGATTATCCGTGCAGGCTACGGTAAAGAAAAAAGCCAAAAAGACAATATGTTTGAAACAAACTACAAAAACGCAAAATCCGCCGGTCTTAAAGTCGGAGCATATTGGTTCAGTTATGCTATGTCACCGTCAACGGCAACAGCAGAAGCAGATGCTTGCCTTAGTTGTATCAAAGGTAAAAAGTTTGAACTTCCTGTTTACTACGATATGGAATACCAACCGGCTATGAATACAAGCAACAGCAATTATACAAAAATGGCAGTCAATTTCTGTAACAAACTCAAAAGCAACGGCTTTAAATCGGGTGTGTATTCCTCAGCAAGCGTTTATGACTATCTGCTCAATCGCACAACCTTAAAAAATAACGGCATTTCTATTTGGAACGCAGAATGGTATATTAAGCCGTCAATCACTTGTGATGTGTGGCAGTATTCTGAAACCGGCAGAATCAACGGCATATCAACAGCCGTTGACCTTAACTACATATATGACCTTAACATTTTAAATTGATAACAACTTTTTGAGAAGGTGAAATAATTGTCGTTTGGAAAGCAGTTGCTTATTGCTCGAAAAAACAAGCATATGACACAGAAACAAGTTGCAGAAGCCGTGCATATAGAACGGTCAGCCTATACCAAATGGGAAAACGATAATTATGAACCGACTTTTGCATATATCAGAGAATTAGCGAAAACATTGGAAGTTGATTACAACTTTCTGTTTTATGATTCTCACTATTCACTTGACAGCAAGACTTTTTAAGTTTTCATTGTTATTCTTCTTTTGCATCGGGCATTAACTTGTCCGATGCATCCCTACAATCCCCACTAAGGTGGTTAATAATATAAATTTACGGAGGTAAATATGATTCGTGCATCACCCAAAAGAATACAGTAGTTTTTCTTTTTCAATATTTAAATATTTAGTTGAAAGGAGAGAAAAATTTGAATGAAGTTAATTAAAAAAATATTGTCGGTTTTCTTATGCTTGACTGTAATTATCGGCTCATTGTCTGTTGGTTCGTTTTCCGTAAGTGCTGCCTCGGTTAAAGGCAATCGTGGAGCAGACGGCAAAGGTTTTATATACAAGAAAACAGCTGAATATACTTATACAGACGCAAACGGAAAAAAGCACAGTCAGCATTATGAAGGTTGGGAAAATTTTAAGGTTCATTTTTTTGCTGCATCCGGAAAAACCTTGAATTTTTCAGACTACACACAGAGAGCGTACTGTATTGAACCGGATAAAGCATCTGAATTAACAGGTTCTGCTACTGTAAAAAGTACATCTCAATCAGCAGCTTGGAAACAGCTAACTACTGCACAGCAAAATGCAGTTAATCTGATACTTGCTTGGGGCTTTGGCGGATTTGAAGCTGCAAAGAAAGAGAAGGTTCATTACTACTATGCAACGCAGCTCTTGATTTTTGAGATTGTTGCAGGCAAGCGTAACGCATCAACTTTTGAAGCGGTTACCGGTAAGCCGTTACTTACACCTGCAAATACAATGACGGAAACGAGTTCGGCAGAAACTACGCTTGCGAATGTCACAACGGCATACAACAATATGGTTTCTTGGTGCAAAAGATCCGTGAGAAATCCGTCATATACTGCATCATCGCTCAGTTCTGCGAAGTCGTATCAAATGTCATATAATCAATCAAACGGACAGTATTCAATCACTTTGACTGATAAGAACGGTACCGCTTCAGTAACTAAAGCATCCGATGTAATCGTCAGCAATTCAAATGTTAAGGTCAGCGTAAGCGGAAATAAGATTACATTCACTTGTTCCAAAAATCTTGGTACGACAGTTAATGTGACAATGAAAAACTCTTTTTTGAAGGAATATGGAATCAAGAACAAAAACAGTTTGTATTTAATTACAAGTAATACCTATGCATCATATCAGACTTTTGCTCAGGGTTCTAATTATGCAGTTAAAGACGGATATGTTAAGTTGACATTTCCGGATGTTGTCAAGCTGCAACTTCAAAAATCATCATCAAACACGGAGCTTACTGCCGGCAACGGTTGTTACAGTTTATCGGGAGCTGTGTATGGCATATACACAGACAAGGCTTGCGTCCAAAAACTCGGCAGTATTACGACAAATGCAAGCGGTTACGGCAGTTACAGTAAATATGTTGACGCATCAGCTTCTTACTATGCTAAAGAAACCAAAGCACCAAAAGGCTATGAGCTTGATGAAACTGTTTATACATTTGTGAATTCAGGCAAAAAAGCCGCAGACGGTACAAAAATTTATAGCTTTAGCTGTACTGATGAGCCCGTAAATGACCCTGTCGGCATTATTCTCCAAAAGAAAAACGCAGTAACAGGCGAAACAACAAGTCAAGGTCTTGGCGGTGCAGTTTTCAGTATTGAATATTACGCACAGGAAATTGACAAGGACTACGATGTCAAAGCAAACGAAACTGCTCCTGCACTTGACAGCAAAAACCTTAAAAGGACTTGGTATATTCAGACCAACTCTGACGGACTTACTCGTTTAGATGAAAAATATTTATCCGATGATTTCTTATCAGATGGATTATATTACGATGGTAATTTTGTAACTATTCCCATAGGAACAATTGTTATCAAGGAAGTCAAAGCTCCTGACGGCTATTCTCTCAGTGATGTTGTGTTTTACAGAGTAATTACTCAAGAGGGTGCAAAGTTTGCACAGGACACAAATACTCCCATAAATGTGACGATTGACGAAATGCCGGCAAAGGCATATATCGGCATACACAAACTTAATCAATCGGGTGTTGGTGTCGCGAATGCTACATATGGCTTGTACGCTGATTCAGCTTGTGCAAGCTTGTATGACAAGCTCACAACAAATGCTGACGGCAAGGGTACTTTTGCAAAATCAGTAGATGTCGGCAAAACATATTACATCAAAGAAATAACCGCACCGACAGGCTATGAGCTTGACGAAACTGTTTATCCCGTAATTGCCACAGTGGATAACGCTACAGTCGATACAGCCGTTATTCAGACGATTTATGAAGATGCCATAAAAGCTGACCTCAAAATCAAGAAGTCATCAACAGACGGTATTGTTTCAAATCTGTGGTTTGCAATATCAGATAACCTCGGCAACGAGTACAACGCAGTTTCAACCGATAAAAACGGTGAAGCAACTGTTAAAGGTTTGAGGGTTTATGACGATAAAGGCAACAAGATAACCTATACCGTCAAAGAGCTTGGCTTTAAGACTACTTTGGGTGCTCACAGCTATGGCGGTTACACTTGGACGATAAAGAAAGAAAATGCAATCAGCTACAAAGGCTCTTACTATGAGGGTGTTTCAAATGCCGTGTTCAGCAATTGTGAGAATGCTTATTCAAGATACTACTATGGCAAATCATCAGAAGCAAAATCCAACGCTAACGGTAAGTCATTTACACTTGACGAGAGCAAAACGGTTACATTTAATTTTCAGAATACAGTTTCTGAAACAGATTTAACTGTTAAAAAGACCTCATACAACGGTAAAGTGTCTGGAGTTTGGTTTGAGGTACAGGACGAAAACGGTAAATACTACGGGTCTATAGTCACAGATTCAAGCGGAACAGCTAACTATTACAACAGATACGGTTATAAACTCAAAAGCTGTTTAACCGTTCCAAACTCAGCAATTTGTATCCCTATAAAATATAAAGTTGTAGAAAAAGGTTTTCTCGGCGGAAGCAGTTATTATTTCCCTGACAATTACCTTGAAAAGGCTGAATCAGAGTTTAAGACTGCCAACAAATACGGAACAACATCTACTCTTAATTATTTCGTGTACAATGCTCCTGCAACAGGAAGGATTAACATCAATAAGACTTCCGAGGACGGAGTTATCGAGGGTTTGAGTTTTAAGCTTGAGTCTTTTGACGATGAACGAGAATACGGCGATGACCTTATCCCTACCCCGATGGCTTATGATGCAGCCGGCAACGAGATTACAAGTATCGTTTTGACTACCGACAAAAACGGTAAAGCAAGTACAGACAATGAGCAGTTCTATGATGTCAACGGTAATACAATTGACGGAATTCTGCCATATGTATTCAATCAAAACGGTTTTCAAATTACCTACAGACTGACCGAAATCGGCATTAAACAGTCAGACGGAACATACAAGTTTCCGAGCCGTTATGAACTGAAAGATGCAGTTGAATTTACAATCTATGATACCGATGAATATACCTATACATATGATTGTGTGAACACCGTAAAAACAGGTTCTTTGCAGGTACAAAAAACATCTGAAGATGATGTTGTTGACGGTTTGTATTTTGAGATAAGCTGTGCTGATACAGGGTTTAACGAAAAAGTAAGCACAAACCTTGAAGGTTTAAGTCCTGAAATTTCAGACTTGCCGATTTATAACAGCAATGACAAATTGCTCAAATATAAAGTAACCGAACTCGGTGAGCTTAACGAGGATGGTACTTATTCTTTACCGTATAAGTACAACAAGCCAAAAAGCGTAACAGTTACGCTTAATTCAGATACCGTAGTTTTTGCAAATATCAAAAACACGCTGAAAACAGGCTCTGTTAAGCTGACAAAAACAGACGGCACAAAGGCTCTTACCGGATCAGGTTGGCAGCTCTACAAGTCAGATGACACACCCGTCAGATGCATTCAAAACGGCACAGGTAGTTATATGTACCTCTCTGAATCTGAATCTGCAACTGACTGTATGGCAACAAACGGCACTCTGTTAATCCGTAAACTGCCGGTAGGAGATTACTATTTTGTTGAGTCTGTAACTCCGTCAGGCTATATGCCATACGGTAAAAAGGTTGAATTTACAATTTCAGCCGACAATGAAAACACACTTAACATGTCTTTAACCGTTGCCGACAATAAATCCGTATTATCTCAAACAGGTGGCGGTGGTATTGCTCCGTTTTATTTTGCTTCTGTAGCACTCGGAGCATTGGCTATATTTTTCATCTATGACTACCGTAAACACGGTAGCAAGAAATATAAAAAATCACGAAAGGACAATCAAAAATGAAAAAGAAAATCACACGAATTATGACAGCTATGGTGCTTGCAGTAATGATGGTATTAACTGCAATCCCATTTGCAAGTGCTGCAACCAACGCAAATGCTCTTGATGAAACAAAGAAGGTTTCATTCACGCTCAATTGTTCAAAGCCGGGTTACACCTTTACGGTGTACAAGGTTGCAGAACTCAAAACAACCGAAAATCCATACAAGACAGGCTATGATTCACTTATTCCTTCATTCTCTGACGAGATTTTAAGCGGTAAGACATCGAATGTTCTCTCAGCTCTTGACGGTCTTTCTTCAATCCCGTCAACTGCTTCAACCGTTGGCACATTTACTACTTCGGCAACATCTGTAAAAAAGACTTTTTCAAGCCTTGCTCAGGGTTTGTACTACATTAAAGCTACTAACTATCCTGCCGGTGTTAAAAGCGTAACAAACTCTGTTGTATCGCTCCCATACTACAACAACGGTTGGGTTTACAGTATCAATGATATTGACCTCGCAACAAAGGTAAATGACGGTGATGTTGTAACAGGCAAGACAATTACAAACAGCACTAAGGACAATACAAACTTTACAGATGTTTCTCTCGGCGACACAGTAAACTTCGAGATTAAGTCATCAACTGCCGGTTCATCAGAAATGAAACTTAAATCATATACCGTATATGATGAGATGTCAGCCGGTCTTACTCTTGATAAAGACAGCGTAAAGGTTGCACTTCTCAACGCACAGGGCGGTAAGGTTGCTGACCTTGCTTCAACTGATTATGCTCTCAATGTAACATCAGAAGTTGATGGTAAAGCTACAACATTTAATGTATCAATTGCAAACGCTTACCTTCAGAAAAATGACTTTTATGCAGAAGGTGTTACTTATACATCTGTAACTTATTCAGCAAAGCTCAATAAGTACGCTGTAGCAGGAAAGACAGGCAACCCAAACTCAGAAACAAAGCTCGTTTATTCTAACAAGAACGGTGTTGAATCAGAAGTAAACGGTAATACAGTTTATGTTTACACCTTTGCAGTTACAACAAACAAGACAGATACAGACGGAAAGGCTCTCGAAGGTGCAGAATTCAGCCTTTTTAAAACAGAAGAGGATGCAACTGCTCTTACAAATGCCATTGCAAGCGGTGTTTCAGATAAGACAGGCAAGGTTACTTACTACAACACAAGTAAAGAAGAAATCAAGCTTGCAAGCGGTAAATATTATATTGTCGAAACAAAAGCTCCTACAGGCTACAACATCTACGGTAAGGTTATTCCGGTAACAATTGATGTTACATACGGTGCAACATTTGTTGACGGCTCATACATCACCAACTGCCCAACAGACGGCACAGCAAGCGTTGATGTTAAGGATACAAAGGTTGTCGTTCCGCAGACCGGTGGTGCAGGTACAATTATGTTCTACATTCTCGGCACAGCTTTTGCTATGGGCGGTATTATTACATTGATTATCCGTAGAAAAGTAAAAGCGACAAATAAGTAATTTTACTCAATTAAAACAATTAAACAGATAACAGAAAGGAGTACAGCACATTGAAAAAATGCAGAAGCAAATGCACCTTGATAATAGGAATAATTTTTATGACTGCATCACTCTGCTTTGTGCTGTACCCTTCTGCATCAAATGCTGTCAATAGTTTTTTCGCCGCATCCACAATTAACAATTATGCCGCATCTCTTGACAGCATTTCAGCAACCGACAGGTCACAGTACTTGTCGGCTGCTGCTGAATATAACAACAATTTGTCAGAGCTTGTCAATGGCTTTTCTTATGATACAGACAGCGTGATTGACGGATATGACGATATTCTTAATTTTGGCGATGGACTTATAGGTTACATTGATATACCAAAAATCAATGTTAAACTGCCGATTTACCACGGTGATACAGACAAAGTGTTGGAAAAAGGTGTTGCTCATCTGCCAAATACAGCGTTTCCTATTGGAGGTGTGGGCAATCATTCTGTCTTGTCTGCACATACGGGTTATCCAACGCAAGTGTTTTTTGACAATCTCAACGAGCTTGAAATCGGTGATGAAATCAAGGTATCCGTACTTGATGAAACGCTTACCTATGCTGTAACAGCAAAAAACATTGTTAAGCCCGACAACATATCGTTACTGTCAGTTGACGAAGAAAAAGACCTATTAAGCCTTATAACTTGTTATCCATACGGTGTAAACAGTCACAGACTTATTGTGACTGCTGAAAGAGTAAAGGATACAACTGCATCTGATACGGCAACAAAAACCGAAAACAACAATAACAGAAGTTTTGATTTTATTATTGCAGTTATTGTTATAACCGCAATTTTGGCAATTTTAGTAATTGCTGTTTCCATAAAAAATAAACGAAGGAGGAAGTAAAATGCCTGATATTACAAATGATTTTGATAATAATCCAAATACCGATAAAAGAAAACAGCGAGATGAAGAAGTCAATAATGACAATCTCCAACCCGAACAGACAAAATCCGAACCCGAATTGCTTGAACAAACGAAAAGCAAAGAATTTTCAATACCGATTTTTGCAAAGCTGTATGACAGGTGCAATCTTAAGATTGATGAGCTTAATCTAAAAAACGATAAACTCAATGCAAAAATCGAAAAACTCAACATAAAAAAGGTTCGCAGTGCTGAATTTGTTTCAACGGTTGAATCAATGAGAAATGTTGTACCAATGCCTGTGTATAAAGCATTGTCTGTTCTATCGGCTGAAAGGCGACAGAAAATAGTAAATATCAATGAGAAAATCCATTCTCATAAGCTGAACATCAAATCGAATGAGCAGAAGATTTTGAAGCAACAAAGCCGTGCTGAGAACTGCAAAAAAATCAATAAATTTCTTGACAATATGAAATCCCCTGACGGCAGGAAAGAAAACTTTGTCAAAGGTATGCAGGAATACGGGACAATGGCAATGAGGACAACCTCTGAAAAGTTTGATACTACTCAGAGCAAACTCGATGCTGCAATAAAAGCATACGGTCAAACTCATTATATGTCCGAAAAACTCAAACTGCGAAAACAAATCGACAAGCTCACCAACAAAAAAGAGAAGCTGATAAACAAGCTCAAGGCTCTTAATGAGTGGTCAGATAAGTTTGAATCGGTTAAAACTATGCCCGATAAGGAAGCTGACAATATTATCAGCAAGAGCTGTCAGAACATTGTTGATGAGTTTACAAACAACCCTCAGGCGTTAAAAAAGCAGGCTGATGTAATCGTTTCATCTGCCGCAAAAGCTGTATTCGAAGAAAATTATCTCAAAAATGCCGAAATGTCAATTGAAGATGATTATGACAGCATTGACGGTATTATCAACAACGGCAATAAGCAAGAGGAGTATGACAAAGCGGCAAAAACTCCAAATAAGGAACATAATGCCGAGAAACAACCGAAGCAACCGAAAAAGTCCCTGATTTCTCGCAGTCAGATAAAGCAGAATGCGGACAAGATTGCAAAATCAGAACATCGTGAACAGGGATGGGAAGCAAAACAGGAAAGGTTATCATATGTACAAAAGGAAGTGGCATCCCAGTAAATCCGCAAAGGCAGAGTTTAAAAACAAGATGACTGAAATTGAAGATTTTTGCAACAAAAACGGTATTGACAGAAGTCTTCGCAATGACAGCTATTATTTTATGCTGAACGGTAAGAATTATCGTGTAAGCAATCACACGATTGAAGCAAGTAATGCAAAAGCATACGATGCTGTTACAGGCGAAAAAAAGCGTGATTTATATCATCCTGACGGAAGAGAAGAAGATACCGTGTACATAACAGCAAGTAAGACACGGATAATTGATATTTATAACGACCTTGCCGCAGGATATGAGCTTGACAAAAGAGGCAATCGGGTTGAGAAGATTGAAGAACCCAGGTCGAAAGCTCAGATTAAGCCGTTAATATCTCGCAGTCAGATAAAACAGAATGCGGACAAAATTGCACATACACATAACGAACAGCTTAACAACACTAAATCGAAAGAACAGGAATTATGAATATTATTTAGGGACTGTTGCATTTAGTGTAACGGCTCCTTTTGCTTTAGAGGTGAATGAAATGATTAAATTATATGGAAATGAGATATGGAACAGCAACACTCCGAATCAGTATAAAAAGGTTATTATAGCTTCTGAAAGCCAGTTTGAGAGCATAACCGATGCTCTCGAAAACGCAGGACTTAATTACTGTGGCTATATTAACAAGAACAAATCATATGTTGCGGTTGGCAGAGCTACTGTTCCGAATCTTGAAAAGTTAAATATCAGTTATGATTCAATAGTCGATTCCAACAACAGGAAATATGTAACAAACAATATCATCGGAACAACCAAATACAATGATATTGGTGATAAGATGTATCGCAAATATAATACTGATTTCGCTTACAAGGTTGCTCAAAGACTGTCAGAGCAGGATATTCCGTTTTCGGGCAGAATATTCGGTAAAAATACAACTATTACGGTTGACAATATATACAAAGATGCCATCAACGCAATTGCTCACGAAATTCGTGAGCAAAGAGAGCTTTTGTACAATGATAAAGCAGTCGAAAAAAACGAACCGTCTGCAACGGTTAAAAACAGCGTGACAGTTTCCAAAGAAGATAACACGGAAAATCTTTTTAATGCTCTTTCGGTACTGCACTATAAAGCACATCAGTTGGAGTCTTTGAATTCTACGGTTGAACTGCTCAACAACCATCCGGAGCTGATTGACACATTCAGTACGATGTTTGAAGATACTTCTGACTTTAAGCCTGAACAGTTAAATATGTTATCTATGAATTTTGTCAAGACATACTCAGGCCTTTCGGATTCTGAATTGATTCTTGCGAATACTGCTGATTTCAACGAAATTAAGCAGTCGTTCATCAACACAAATCTTGCCGATAAGCTCATTGAAAATCATGGGTATTCATATGCCCAGTCAGAACTTATAAGAGATATGGTTGATATGGGTATAGATTACGACACAATCAATTTGCTTGATTATACTTTTTCGCTTACGGAAATGCAAACTTTCATAGGTGCATACAGTCGCAGTGATTATGATTCTCTTATAAATCTTGTATCTAAGGTCAAAGGTGTTACACGAAGTGAAATGGAAGGTATGATTTCTGACGGTACATATACCCCTGCTTTACCTGACTTTAACACTCTTGAGAAAACCCTTTATTTTCAAGAGTCCGAAGCCGAAAGTATTACATATATGTACTATAATCCTGACGCATACTCCGGCGGTCAGTTTGTAATTACCGAGGTATCTTACAAACAGATAGCGGAAGCTAACAAAGAATACGGAGATGATTTTTCAGGATTCTTTGATTTTCTTGATACAACAGGCGAACAAAGGTTAATTGATATCGGCAGCGAAAGTTTCAGAACCGCTGTTAAAAAGTTTTACAGCGGTACGGAGTTTGCCGAAGGTCTTAATGCAGATATTCAGCACAAGCTCGTTGAGCTTGCAGTAGTTCCCGAAATCAAATCACCTGAAGTACGGAAAATAGAACTTATAAAGGTCGGTGATTTTTATGAAGTCAGAGGTGAGAACGCAAAAACCGTTGCAGATATTCTCGACCTTGTTTCTACAACAAGAAACATTAACGGTTCTTCAGTTGATACAGTCGGATTCCCTGATTTTAAACTGAATGATAATACTGAACTTCTTAAAACACAAGGATTTACTGTGAATATCAAATATGAGGGACTTGTAGATCTTTCGAATGAGTTTAACAAACTCATATCTGAACAGAAAAAAATTACGAGCAATGTGTCAGACAAGCATACAATAGTTATCAATGCTTTTGCTGGACCGGGTGCAGGAAAAACAACATCTTGTCTTGAAGTAGCCGAAAAATTGAAAAAGCAAGGATTTGTTACGGAATATGTACAGGAATATGCCAAAGAGCTTGTATATGACAACAATCTTATTATGCTTGACGGACATTATGAACATCAATTTGATATTCTCAAGGAACAAGTGAAGCGTATTAACCGTCTGTATGGTAAAGTCGATTTTATCTTGACGGACTCACCTGTTTTGCTTAATAATACCTACCTTAACGAAGATAAAGGTACAAATGATTATGTTACTTATTGTGAAAATGTTAAGAAAATTTATACTCTATATGATAATTTCAATTATTTTGTTGAACGAGATAAATCAGCCTTTGAAGAAGAAGGCAGAATACACAACTTGAAACAAAGTATAGTAATTGATGATGAACTAAAAAATACACTTCACAACAATCAGATTGATTTTGCTACATACACTCACTCTACGATTGACAATATTGTTCGTGACTCTGTGCTTGCTTATGCAAAGCAGCTTATAAATTTGTATTGTAATGACGAGTTTGATTCAGAAGCGGATTTTTCAGACTTAAAAAAGGTCGGAGTGGCATACACAACAACAGAAGACAGCAAGCATACTGTTGAAGCTGTTGTAAATCTTGTTGACTATAGGCTTGAAACTTATGTTGACGATAAATTGTTTAAAGAGAAAACATATTCAAGTCTTAAAGATATGATTGATAACTGCCTGTACTCTTTATCATTTGATGACCTTGTATACCTATCTGATGAGGAGCTTGCACCGTTTTATGAGGAACACGACGAGCTTGACGACGTAGATCCCGCAGTTATTCGTCAGCAGCTTGAGGACGCAGGGATAGTCAACGGTGAGCTTGTCGATGAAGATAAGCTGAACAGTGATCCATTTATTCAACAGGTTATGGCTGACGCAGAAACCGATGCCGAGCGTAATTTTTATCAGAACAATTTTGACATCAAGGTAAGGAACTATGCCGGTGCTCTGAAAGTCAGCTCAGAAGAAATTGTTAATCAATTTAATTCGGAGAGTGAAGCCGTCCCGGTAAACGAGCCTGAACAGGGAAATATTCGTCCGACAATTACTTGTGATTGGAGTGAAAGTCCGGTATTTGAGAATGGCAAAACATACTCTGTTTCTGAATTTGACACACTTATGAAAAATGCCGATGACGAATGGGTTGAGCAAAGACAGCTTGAAATTGAAGAATACGGCAGTGAAAATGCGGTAGCCGAAGCTTACCGTAACGGTGAACTTGACAATATTCATCTTGGTTATGAAAAGACAAAATTTATTGTTAATATGCCAAACGGAACAACTCATACATTCAGGCAGGATATTGGCGATGGTGACGGTGGAGTTATTGATTTCTTAAAGCAGTATCCACAGTATTCAGGTGTTGTAAAAATACTCGAAGCCGATATAAAGCTTGATAAAGGTGAAAATGAGAAAGCCGCAGATTTACCGATAACGGAAAGCAAAGAAAGAGAAGTCAGGAGCGATGAAAAATTACAGAGCGTTGACGAGCTTGCCGTGGAGGTTGAAAATGCCGCACCGTCAAGAGCAGAAAAAGCTGAAGTTACCGTAGTTAATAAAGCTGAACCGCCTACATTGTTTGATATGGTCGAAAGCTCCGAGCAGACCGAAACAAGCGTAAATGATGAAAAAGCCAAAAACTATGTAATTGAGGACAGAGAAGCTGTCACGGGAGCAAAAACAAAGTTTCAAAATAACATTGCTGCCATTAAGATTTTAAAGCAAACGGAAGCAGAAAACAGAGCGGCTACACCTGAAGAACAAGGTCAGTTGTCCCTTTACAGCGGTTGGGGCGGTCTTGCCAATGCTTTTGAGTCTGATAATGATAAATGGAAAAATGAGTATTCTGAACTCAAGGGTTTGCTTACGGATGAAGAATATACCGCAGCTCGGTCAACTGTGCTTGATTCATTCTACACAGATACAGCAATCGTTGACAGTATATATGAGGTCATTCGTAACGCAGGATTTGAGGACGGCAACATACTTGAGCCTGCAATGGGCGTAGGAAACTTTTTCGGCAGACTTCCCGAAGAGCTTCGTGATAAGGTGAATTTGTACGGTGTTGAAAAAGACAGCCTATCAGGCAGAATAGCTCAAAAGCTGTATCCGCAAGCTGACATTACGATTGACGGCTTTGAGAATACTCGTTTCAATGACAACAGTTTTGATGTTGCAATCGGAAATATTCCTTTCGGCGATTTCAGCGTTAATGATTCTAAATATAACTCAGAACATCTAAAAATTCACGATTATTTCTTTTTGAAATCACTTGATAAAGTGCGTGACGGCGGCATTGTTGCTTTTGTAACTTCCAAAGGTACACTTGACAAAAAGGACAGCTCTTTCCGCAAGACTTTGGCCGAAAGAGCGGATTTGGTAGGTGCTGTGAGATTGCCGAATAACGCCTTTAAATCGGCAGGAACGGAAGTTACAGCTGACATTATATTCCTCCAAAAAAGAGATAAAAAGCTTGAAAAAGAACCGTCTTGGGTACATACAGGACAGCTTGAAAACGGATTAACCGTCAACAATTATTTTGTCGAACACCCCGAAATGGTGCTTGGCAATATTGTTGAGGGTAATAAAATGTACGGCAGAACAGACGATACAATGTGTGTGCCGTTTAATGACGGCAGAACATTGTCGGAGCTTCTTTCCTCGGCGGTAAAGAATATCAATTTTGAATATTCCGCTTCTGCAGAAAAGCTGATTCCGGTTTCCGAACATTTAACAGCCGAACCTTTAAAACTGCGTTTACAAAGCTTTTATCGCCGAAACGGCGAAATATATTTTTACGGCTCTGATAAGAGCGGTAAAATAGTTAATGTTTCCGCAGACAAAGCACTTGGGAAAAAATTAAATCACGAACGCATCAATTCCTTTATTGATATTCGTGACACTTTGCGTGAATTGCTTGATGTTCAGCAGTACGATAACAAGGATTCAGAGATAGCTCAATTGCAGGAAAAGCTCAACAACTGTTATGACAGCTTCTACAGTAAGTACGGCTTGCTTCACAGCAGTTACAATCACAGCTTGTTAAACTCTGACGGAGCATATCCGCTTGTTGCTTCTCTCGAAGCCGATTTTGCCAAAGATAATAATTTACTTGTTAAGAAGTCCGATATATTTACAGAGCGTGTAAATAAGCCGACAGCAACAATAAGTCATGTTGATACGGCTGAAGAAGCTCTTGCTGTCTGCGTTGCAGAAAAAGGTGTTATCGACTTCGAGTATATGAGCCAAATTACGGATGTGCCGCCCGAGGATTTGAAAATCGGGCTGAGAGAAAAAGGTGAAATATTTGCCGTACCGTCATATACAGGCGATGAGGACTACGAATATCAAACTGCTTCCGAATATTTGTCGGGAGATATATATGCAAAGCTTGACATGGCAAAAGCATACGCTTCGGTCAACGGCATATATGAATCAAATGTTGTCGCCTTAAAGGAAGTATTGCCTACTCCTCTGAAAGCCGGCGATATTGATATTAACCTCGGAGCTACTTGGATTGATAAAAAATACTATGAGCAATTTATGTATGAGATTTTTGAAACACCGCAAAGCCTTAAATCGGATTATGTGTCAAGATTTTTTAAATCCGACAGAATAGAGCTTGACTATTCAGAGTATTCCGGCAGATGGAATATCACGAATAAGAGAGCGGATTTGTCGGTAACTACTGTAAAGACCTACGGTGCAAGCGGATTATCTGCATATCAGATATTTGAATCCGTTCTCAATTTATCCGAACCGAAAGTGTATAAAGACAAGGTTGACGAATACGGTGTTGTTGAGCGTGATAAAAACAATAAGCCTGTAAGAGTGCTTGATGTAGAAGCGACTCAGGTTGTACAGCAAAAAGCCAATGCCATTCGCCGTGAATTTAAGAATTGGATTTTTAAAGATGCTAACCGCCGCAGAGATATTGTTGACACATACAATCGCACATTCAATTGCGTCCACGCACGAGAGTATGACGGTTCACACCTTAATTTTCCGGGAATGAATTCAAACATTCAGCTTCACGAACATCAAAAAAATGCCATTGCTCACGCTATTTACGGAGGCAACACACTGTTTGCTCATTCGGTAGGTGCAGGAAAAACCTTTGAAATGATAGCTACTGCTATGGAATGTAAACGGCTTGGGTTGTGTCACAAATCCTTGTTTGCTGTACCGAATCATCTGACAGAACAGGTGGGAGCAGACTTTTTGAAGCTCTATCCCAACGCAAACATATTGGTTGCAACAAAGGATGATTTTAAATCATCAAACCGCAAGATGTTAATGTCAAAAATTGCAACTGGCAATTATGATGCCGTTATTATCGGACATACGCAATTAAAGATGCTGCCCCTATCTCCTGAAAGGCAGGAAGCCTTTTTACAATCTCAAATTGATGATATTGTTGCCGGTCTTGCTGAGATGAAAGCTCAGGACGGTAATAAATTTACCGTTAAGGAAATGGAGCGTACAAAAAAGAATCTCGAAAATCAGCTTGAGAAGCTTCAATCAAGTAAGAAAGACAATACCGTATATTTCGAGGAGCTTGGAATTGACAAATTGTTTGTTGACGAAGCTCACGAATTTAAGAATCTGTACTGTGCAACAAAGCTGCAAAATGTTTCGGGTATATCTTCAAGAGCTTCTCAGAGGGCAACAGAGCTGTTTGCAAAATGCCGTTATCTTGACGAAAAGACAGGCGGCAAGGGTGTTGTATTTGCCACAGGTACACCGTTGTCAAACAGCGTTACAGAGCTTCACACAATGATGAGATACCTTAATTATGATTTTCTTGCAAGTCACAACAATATGCAGAATTTTGATAATTGGATTTCTGCATTCGGTGTGCAAAAGAAAGAATACGAGTTAGCTCCGGCAGGAAACAAGTTTAAGGAACGCACAAGGATTGCGGAATATTCCAATCTGCCTGAGCTTATGTCTATGTTTAAGATGGTAGCCGATGTAAAGACGGCTGAAACTCTTAAACTTAAAGTGCCTGATTGTGAGCTTCACATTGTTGATGTAGAGCCTACAGAGCTTCAAAAGGAGCTTGTCGATGAATTATCCGACAGAGCAGATGAGGTTAATTCAGGCTCCGTAGATCCGTCACAGGATAATATGCTCAAAATTACCGGTGACGGCAGAAAGCTCGGTCTTGACCCCCGACTTATTAGTCCCGATTTTGAGGATAATCCAAATACAAAGCTGAATGTGTGTGTAAACAATGTATTTGACATTTATACAGACACAGCAAAAGACAAGCTTACTCAAATTGTTTTTTGTGACCTCGGTGTGCCGTCAAAAAACACAGGCAATGACTCCTCAAAAGAGCAAAACGATAACAAGAGTGTTGCGGAACTTGACTCTCTTGAGGAAACAGGCAAGTTTTGCGTGTATGACGACATAAGGGACAAGCTCATTGCAAAGGGCATCCCTGCGACTGAAATAGCATATATACACAATGCAAAAACCGAAGCTCAAAAGTCCGAATTGTTTTCAAAGGTCAGAAGCGGTGAAGTGAGAATTTTACTCGGTTCAACGGGCAAAATGGGAACAGGCACAAATGTGCAGGACAGAATCATTGCTCTGCACGATTTAGATGTTCCGTGGCGACCGGCAGACCTCGAGCAGAGGCGTGGCAGAATGGTCAGACAGGGCAATATTAACGAAAAAGTGCATTTGTACAGATATGTTACCAAAGGAACTTTTGATGCGTACAGCTATCAGCTCCTCGAAACCAAGCAAAAATTTATCAGTCAGGTTATGACTGACAAAGCTCCTGCACGCAAGTGTGCCGATGTTGACCAAGCGGCTCTTTCATATGGCGAAATTAAGGCTCTCTGTACGGGCGATGACCGTATCCGTGAGAAGCTCACGCTTGATAACAGAGTAAAGGAGCTTAACTCTCTCAAAGCTGATTACAACAATACAAAATATGAGCTTGAAGATGCTGTTGCGGCTTATCCCGAAAAACGCAAGCAACTCCTTTGTACTATCGGCAACATAAAATCCGATATCGATAATGTTAAGTCATTTGTCGATAAGGACGGTAAACTTATTTGCAAATTAACTTTAGGTTCTCAGACTTTTAACCTGAAGAACGATGAGGAACGAAAAAATGCTGCCAAAGCTCTTACAACTGCTGTTGCTCAGGTAAGAATAGCCGACAACAGAAAGAAGCAGGTTAGCGTTGGCAACATTTGCGGATTCGATATAAGCGTTATAAACAACGGAAATGTGTATGATGACATTGTAGTTACAATCAAGGGTAAATATTCATATTCTGCTCAGCTCGGTGTTTCTGCTGTGCATAACCTCAGTAAAATAGAGGGGTTGCTGTACAAAACCGAAAGTGTTCTTGATTACAGTCAGAATTCTCTTAACAAGCTTGACCTTGATTACAAAACAAGTGTTGCCCTGCTTGAAAAGCCTTTTGAATATGAAGCGGAATTGCAGGAAAAGTCAGCACGCCTGTCTGAATTAACAAAGATTTTGAACATTGAGCTTGCTCACCAAAAAACAGAATCAAAGCCCAAAACACATTACTTTGGTAAGGATAAAATCCTCGGCAGGAACAAATCTTCAAAGCAAGTTCAGAATAAAACAGTTATGAAATCAGAGCCTAAAAGGAGTGAACCTGAATTATGATAGTTTACGCACAAGGCGATATAACAAAATTTGATGTAGATGCTATTGTAAATGCATCCAACGGTTTTGGTTATATGGGAGGTAAAAGATGTGTTAATGAATTACATAGAGGAGTTGCAGAGAGCATTCAATTTGCATCTTGCGGTGCTGTTGAACGGCTTGCAAGAGCAAAATGTAAGGCACACTCCTTTTTTGGTTATTCACCCGGAACTGTTTTTGTGACTGATGCTCCAAATCTTGAGTGTAAAAAAATAATACACGCAGTTACTATGCGTACTCCGGGTAGCAAAGCAAAAATCAAAAAAATTAAAGATCTGATTCCAAAGATAGTAGCGGTAGCTGAAAACTTAAACATAAATTCAGTAGCCATACCTTTACTTGGTTGCGGAACAGGTGGACTTGACAAAAAAACCGTTCAAAATTTATTAGCTCATAATCTTATAAGTGACAAAGTGACATTTTATATTGTTACTTCACTTTAAAATTAGAAATTCTTTTCTGAATTTCTTTTTAAAACACTTGTTTTTTTCTTAGTTATAACATATAATAGTATTTGAACGATGTTGGTTACTCATCTTAGTGTTGTGCTTCGCTACCGTCTGACCACCATATCAGGAGAATGCGATATTTTTTAAGGTTGTGCTTCGCTACCGTCTGACTACCATATCAGGAGAATGCGACAAAAAGTAACGATTTTGGGAGCAATTGCATTGACTGCAGTTGCTCCCCTTTTAATATTGAGGAATGAATAGCGTGGATATAGATTTTTATTTTGTTAAATCTGATTATATAGATTTTTTAAAGCAAACAGAAATAAATAATCGTGGTTTTACTTGCGTACAAAGCAAAGGCAGATAGCATCAAAAAAGATGTTATCTGCCTTTTTGTTGTTTTTTCAAATTATATAGCTCATAAAAACTTCGTGGGCGTTTGGGGCAAGGTAACCGTCAAATAAACCACCGTATTGCCCTCCACCCTGAAAATGTGCGAAAATATTAGCAAAAACGAAGTGTGCGGTTGTAGTCCATTGTATTCGAACGGATATAATCGACTACAATCGAACACAATCACAGGGGTGGAATCATGGCTAAAGGATTACAAAACATCAAGGAAAATAATAATTTTGCTTTTTTAAAAAATATTCATAAAAAAACACTTGACATATCACGCATTGCGTGATATAATATAATCAAGATAAAGAAAGGGGAATTTAAAATGAAAAAAGCGATGAAAGATAAAATCATAGAAGTCATTGAAAATCATTATGCTGATGACAAAGGACATTACAGTTTCAGAAATAAGACTGCTTTAAGACTTATTAAAGCAAATCTTAACATCACATATAATGACCATTGGTACACAGTGAAAATCTATGATGAAACAATGAAAATTTACTGCAATCAAAAAGATTTTCGGCGGTTAGAATATTTTTCACAAAACGAAACGGCACTTAAAATAGCTAAAGAATTAACAAAACAACATTTCAAAAAAGAATTATCCCCTGAAAGAAAACGATATTTTGAAGAATTGAACGCAAAAAGACACAAAAAAGAAAGGGGGGAATTAAAATAAAAAAACATGTTAAAGTTATTGATTCTGTTGTTGTATTTAATTGTAAGATGCTTAACTTAGAACAGCCTACAGTTAAATATGAACCGTCAGATAAATTTGCCACGCCAACCACAAAAGCAGGCATTAATCCTGACAAGAATGTAATAGCTATAAATATTAACACCGTATGGGAAAGCCCCGTAGAGATATGGTGGGTGATTTCACATGAAATGAGACATTTATGGCAGGTTAAAAATGGGCAGTTTAATGTAGATAACTACAATCCATCACAGGAAAATAATCTAAAATCCTACGCAATGCAATTTGAAGAGGTTGATGCTAATGCTTGGGGTGTATATGTGATAATTTCGTTATTTCATACACGCCCCTTGTTAGAAAACATCTACGGCGAACAGGTGTGGCAACAAATTTTGCAGAGGGTTGAAGAAATAAAAGCAGAATATAAATAAAATTCTTGTTTTAGAAAAGGAGCAAACACTATGAAAATTAGAACATTTAACGATTTCAAGAATCTTAAAAAAGGAACATGGATTAACGACACCAACGGAAATTACGAAGTGGTCAGAACTTATCGTGAATATAATTCATGTATTGGTCTTGCCGAAGTAATATATAAAGACGATGAAAGTGACGAATATACATTAGGAACAGAAAATCCGAATGTAACCTTTCTTGATGTCAAGGGAGCTGAAATTATTGCTTAATCGCAGAGTGACCGACCTTCGGGTCGGGTAATGCGGACAGTCAGACGGTCACAATCCCGATAGGCACGCAAAATAAAAAACAAAAAGGAGAAAACACTATGAAAAACTATTGGACAGCTTGCAGAGAAACAGGTGACTTCATCGATTGTTTCAAGACTTACGAAGATGCAGTCAAAGCAATTGAAAAGTACGAAGATGAAGACAAGGCAGAAGGCAACTATACTGAGGACTTCTACGATATCGTTGATGACGAACATTGTTCAATTATTGCAGAGTGACTATGAATCTAATTTGTATTGACGAAAACACTTACGCATATTTCCAACAATGGAATCGCAACATTATGGACAAGGTTATGTCAGCAGAACCGTATTTTGAGAAATGTGCGGTTACAATTAAAGAATGTCCCGAATACATACTGTATGTTACGGCTTGTGTTAAGAATAATATCTCAAAACAAAAATTCTCTTTAAAATACAATAAGACACAAATTGCCAAAGGCTTGTTTTACAAATCACCTGAACAAAGCGATTGCGATTTAAAGATAGATTACAATATTGTTGAACGCAATATTGACAATCAACAAATGCTTGATGATTGTCTTGAGGCAATAGAATACATGATTGATTCATATATAAACGCTAATGCTTTCCTGTGGTATGGGAATTATCTTGACCGAGATAAACGAGAATTTTCCGCTGTAGGTAAAAACGATAATCAAGATAAGACTATCGTATTCAGACCGTTTAAGAATCAGCTTTATGCTACATCAGTCGGTCATCATCGCAGTCCCGAAGGTGTGTTTCAGGTTCGTGGACATTTCAGAAGATATCAGACAGGTCAGGTAGTGTGGATTGATGGTTATATGAAAGGAGTTGATAAGATTGATGATTAGAGAGGCAAGGCTCAACGCAGGATTAACCCAAGCTCGAATGAGTGAACTTCTTGAGATTCCTAAACGAACCATAGGCGACTGGGAGACCGGCACGAGGAAACCACCCGCATACGTCGAAAAACTTGTAATCCGTGAGCTTGAAAGGATTGCAGAAAAAAACAATAACAAATAAATATCCTTTCATTTGATTTTTAAAGAAGCTGTTTAGAGCCCTCTAAGCAGTTTCTTTTCTCGCCTTTACACCTTGCATTTTTGCTGATTTTGGCATACAATAATAGAAAGATTATTTGTTTAAGAAAACAAGCGTGGTGATATTTATGATGTCAATTACAAGTACAAGGTATCTCTCTGATGTTGACTGGCTGCAAGATGTAGTTCAAGGCAAGGATTTAATCCTGTGCGGAGTTTCGGCACTTGAGTATCTCGAACTATTTAGTGGTTATGTTAATGAATCTAAGATACAGGTATATGCAAAGAGCAATGGTCAATTTGATAACATTGAATATCACATTGTCGATTCGTTTGATAACATTGATTATATCAATTTTGACGGTGTTTTGTGTACTACTGTTAATCAAACTATAAACGATATGCTTGCTAATTATGATAACATAGATGAGCTTGCTTTCCTTGAAGCATTGAGTAATTATTATTTTGCAAATGATGAATCCTTTGATAATCTTAAAATTAAGCCTGAAAACCTAAATATTTTTAACCAAGTAAAGCAAATAGCAATTGAATATTATTGCGAGGACTGAAAGGAGTATGTATATGAAAACTAATTATCTTGTAACTGCACAATGTGAAGTTTTGGTAGAATATGCAAATGCCGTTATGGCAAAGTATGAAAAGTATCTTCGCTCTGACTCAGCTTTGGATTGCGTGAAAAAGATGTATAAGGATTTATGCTCATACAATACAAAGATTATTCTTTGTGATAACCAATCTGAATTAGATGACCTATACAGCAATGTAAATGAATATGAGTGGATAATTGAGCATATACCGTCAGCTATTTCCGTTGGAGCATTGGTATGAATTATACTAATGCTGAATTTGAATTAGCTTATGAAGAAATTTTAAAGCGTATTTTATTTGATAAAATTCCTGTACAAAATCCTATTGCCTACATTCTTGGCGGACAACCGGGAGCAGGAAAAACACAACTTCAGAAGATTATTCTTCGTAAAAACAAAAATGTCATTGCCATAAATGCCGATGCTTACCGTCAATCGCACCCTCGTTTTGAAAGCATACAGGATGAATTCGGTGATGACTCTCCAAAATATACACAGCCTTTCATCAATGAAATTGTTGAAAGGCTTATTTCAGATTTAAGTGATATGAAATATAATCTGATTATTGAAGGAACTTTGAGGACGGCTGATGTTCCGCTCAATACTTGTCATTTGTTGAAGAATAAGAATTATAAAGTTGAATTATATTTGATTTCAGTAAAAAAGGATATCTCTTACGAAAGCACCATACTAAGATATGAAAACAATATTAGATTTGGTATGATACCACGAGCTACCGCTAAAGAACACCACGATAAAGTGGTTGATGCAATTTGTGACAACTTGGATATAATTTTCAAAGAAAATATTTTTGATGATATAAAACTTTATGACAGAGAAGGAAATAACCTATATAGTATCAAAGACGGAATATCTCCCGTATTGGTTGAAAAAGACAAGTTGTTCGGGGCGTGGTCTGAAGATGAAATCAGTTCATACAAGGAAATAATTAATACCGTAATTTTTCTTAAACAAGCAAGGGAAGCACCTGATTTAGCACAATATATATTAGAATCATCAAAAAGATTTTCTAATGCACAATCTAATTTAAAATCAAAAACAGCTTCACGAAAATTTCCTTTATCAAGAAATCAAATAAAGAAAAACGCAAAAATTATATCCCACACACAAGAAAATCAATCACAACATAACAAGGACAAAAGTAAAAGCAGATAGCATCAAAAAAGATGTTATCTGCCTTTTTGTTGTTTTTTCAAATTATATAGCTCATAAAAACTTCGTGGGTTTTGTGTACTTTCTTACATACCAGTAAACAAGTAAGGGTAATCGATCCCTGTAACGCTTTTCAGATAAACGAGATCTGAAAAGTTGAAACCATAATTGAGAGAAGAATCCCTGTTTTCCTCTCCAGTAAGAATAAAATGAAGTTTTTTCTGTTCGATATCTGAAAGAATGGTTAGCTTTTCCGTTCCGAATCCTTTTTCATTTAGATGATATAACACCACTCTGGAAAGCTGAATCTGCATTGCTTTGTCAATATCGTTGTCAGCACAACCGTCCATAATATCCAGAATCATAAATAAAACGCTGTTATCTGATTCAGGAGAAGTGTCTTTCGGTTCAAATTTTATGTCCTGCTCATTCACAAGCCACCATATTGGGCATCCCACATATTTGGCAATGGCAAGTTTTTGCTCATCGGTGGTTTCCACAACGGCTTTAAGACTGTTGAATCTTTGCGGAATGGCACTAAGTTTTTTTAAAACAGATTTTTTACTACTAAGTCTAACAGACACATTTTCATCAAAATCAAGAAGCGAATCTATTGATACCTCAAAGTAATCTGCTATTTTCTTTAATATTTCTCCGTTCGGGATAGTTCCTTTTTTCCAGTTGTTCGCAGAACCTGATGAAATTTCAAGTTCTTTAAGAACAGCATGTGGTTTTATTCCTTTTATTTTTGATAGATATTGAAACTTCTCCCAAAACATAGACAAACATTCTCCTTGATTTTTGTAAAATTGTTTTATTTCATCTTTTGTTCTTGAATTTTCTTGTAGCAGTATAGCGTTGCTTTGCAATCCGCTAAACTATCGTGTGCTGTTTCACTGCCCCAATCGTAGCAGTAATATTCGGCACACTTAGTTAGAGTCTGCCACTTATTACAACCATAGTACTCACTCCATTCACCGTATATGTCTGCGAACATTTTCATAACATCAAAAGTTGTGGCTTTAGTATTCTCAATGCCACAGGCAGACAAGAACATCAAATCAAGACCTACATTGTAACCAATTATGACTTTTGCCGACTTTATAATATTGTTTAATTCGTAATAAACATCGGAAACTGTCGGTGCGTTCACTACCATTTCAGCAGTTATATGATTGATTGCCATAGCTTCGTTCCAGCTCTTTGTTCTTTCAGGCTTTATATAACTGTTAAATAGTGTCTTGCCCACACAATTAATAATAGACACTTGTAACAGCTCGTCTGTTACAGAATCGAGTCCAGTCGTTTCAGTGTCAACTATTATAATTTCATTTTCTTTTAATGTACTCATAATATTCCTTACTGATACACTTTGTCCGATTTCTTGTCTTTTCTTATACTCAGCCTTTAACTCTCTGCGTTTTGCCTGAGCTGCACGCTTTTCCTTTTCCTCAGTACGGTAATTTGTAAGCTCTTTTTCAGTCATAGGTCTGACTTCCTCGTCCCATAAGTAAAGCTCCTTAGATGGGCAATAGGCATTAATCCATAAATATTTACCGCATTTATCATTAATTTTCACAAAATGTTTTAACTTCCATTGTCTTTCAGTAAGTAACTTTTTATCCTGTTTGACTTGTATTTTGGTTCGTACACTTGTTATGTAATTGTTCCAAATATTCATTTTCCGTTCCTCTTTCTTTTCTCTAACTTAATCGTCAGTAAAAAATATTATAATTGCGGTTATGAACCATAAATCTGCATAAATCAGTGTAGGTGACAACACATACCACCAGCTCCAATTAATTACATTAAGCAGCTTTAATTCAATAAATATAATTTGTTCTAATACTGCAATAAGTGTTATACTGCCTGTTTTTGGAGATGAATTATCGTTCATTTTTTCACTTCCAATCGTTTATTTGTATTAATTTGGGGTTTGAAGGTCATAGCAGAGCAAGGTATTGAAGTCAACAGAAAAGTATCTTGCAAGCATTAGTATAGTTACATATGTCATTGTAGTAGTTCCCATTTCGTAGTTAGTATAGGTACTTCTGTCGACTCCCAAATAGTCTGCAACTACTTTCTGAGAAACACCTTTTTGATTTCGCAACTGTTTTAGTCTTTGTCCTACTTGCTTATAAATAAAGCGTGATTTAATTCTATATCCCATAAGTAATATCTCTCCTATTGGTTATTTGAAATCTTAATTTTATAGCCTGCAAGAAAAATTTATCCCACCCTGAATAGCGGAAAATGTTATATAATTATTTTTTATGTTTGTTCTACCTTAGAAATTGATTTTTTGTCAGCTGATACGGTGATTCCAATTTTCGCCATTTTTACTCCTCCACATCATTTGCTTTTGCATTATTTGGTATATAGATGTTGTAAATTGTTTTGTCGTCATTAACCCACGATATATAAAAAACAGGGTTAACGCTATTTTCGTCGATGTGTGTCGAATATTTTTCAATTCTGGCATTTTCTGACTCAACATACTTTATATTCATCTTAACACTGTTCTTTGGCACTTCAATCGTTTCGTCAGAGGTGTTGAAATAGTAATACTTATCATCTTCTAAATAATATGATGTACTTGATATAGGGGTTATTTTGTCAGAACTTTCAAGCTCCATCTTGCCACCACTAATATTTGATGAGTATATTACACATCCTATAAAACAGATAAATACCAAATCAGTTATTATAATTCCTGAGAGAAATATATCGTCTATGCAATTAACGGCTTTTGATAACTTTATTATTTTACTTTCATATTTATTGTTATTCTCATCGTCACACCAACATAGCCAACATAATTTATCATACTTTCTCCGAATGAAGCCATAGACGATGAGAGATAAAATCAGCAAGATTATGCTGATAATAAAGATAATAAAAAACAACATAATTTAATTTCTCCTTAAAATCAGTTGTCAATTTCACGACTTATGATGTCAAAGTTCTTGGTTACAGACACAAAATCGTCTATATCAACTTTATAGTAATCTTCCAAATGACTATCAGGAAGAAGCAGATTGAAACCAGACTCATAATAAAGCTCAGGCTCACTGATTTTCTCGTAGTCAGTCAATATGTCTATGGGGATTATTGCACTTCGTATAACCGAAAATACTATTGAACGGGAATCTATCTTTGAAGTGACTGTATTGTTGTCAACATATACGACATTCAAAGCTTTACTTTTATTGCCTGTAACGGGATCTGTGGATGTATGTATATCTGCAGATAATACCTTCGGTTTTTTGACAGCTAAATATTCTTCGATATATAAACCACCCTTATCATTAAGTGGGGAAATTGCTTGCTCAATAAATTCTTTGTATGTGGCTTTTTTCCCTTTTTCTAACAAAGCGGGATTAATATTACTGGACTTACTATAAATCAGTCCCGCCAAAATGCACATTACAATGATGATAATAAAAAATACATCCATAACAAGATATGTATCCAAAAAAAATTTGGGTATAAATTTGACGAAAAAATCCACGACACAACAAGTTGCAAGTAATAAACCAATTATGTTAACTACCTTTTCAATACGCTTGAGTATATTTATTGCTTTAACCTTGCGAAGTTGGTCGTTATATATGGTTTTTAGCATACCTTCAACATTGTGACAATATGCTTGGATTGATTCTGCATCCGCTGTAACTTTAATTCCTATTTGGGACATTGTTGTTTCTCCTTTGTATCTGGTATATATATTTTGTAATAGTATTCATCGCCGAAAGTGCATTCGTTGTTTAATGAAATATAAAATATTGGTATAAACTGGCTTTCGTCCGGTTTGTTAACATATTTCTCTATCCGAGCATTTGTATCGGTGTAGTTAATATTACATGTTGATTTGTTTATTCTTAGGGTATCTTTTTTTGTATTGAAACAATAATAGTGTGAGTCTTCAACAAAATATGTGGTATTATAAGTGCTTTTGATTGGCTGGATTTCAATGACACTTTCCAATTTTAGATTTTTTGTGATACTTTGAGAGTATATACAACATGCTATTGTACTCGCAAGGCAAACTCCAAACATAATTATTGAAGTTACAGCTAATGTAGATAGCCATTTTGGGGATGTAAAGAGTAAGCCATAAATAGAGAGTAATATTGATATAAGCAAAAAAATGAATGTCAGCACAAAAAATAACATATTATTTTCACCTTATTCCATATCAACCTGAAAATCTGTTGTAATCGAGCCTTCAGGGATATAAATTTTATACTTTTCTCCTGTACCTGAAATTCTGAGCGACAAAAGAGGTTCAAAAGTAAGCGGATTTTCAGTTGCTTTTTCGTCAGCCGATTTTACTATAGTATCTATGTGCGGAGTATCCTTAGTATAGATTATTTCGCAATCGTCAGCCTTAATTTTGCTTGCTTTGTAACTACCTTTATCAGTTTTGTAGTAATAATAATAGTATTGCTCAGTATTTACTTCGCCGCACCCAATAAAAAAACCACCTTGTAAATCACGATTGTCTTTAAAATTAACAATACTTTGGCTGCTTTTTACTTCATCTGATAGTTTAATATCAATTGTGTATTTAAAAGATGATATAATTGTTACTACACACACTATATTAATCAGAAGTGTTGTTAATACAATTGCCAGTTTAATAAAACTCGGCTCTGAATGTAGCTCTGAATGTAACATTATAAAAAATACAAAAAAGAAAATTAAAGCGAGAATACAATTAATTATAACTAACATTTCTTACACTCCTCATCTGAACAAATATTCCCTGTAAATTTCTGTTCGGGCTGTCATTCGCAAGCCGTTAAGGAGCTTGCGATATTTTTCGTTGTTTCCTGACTTTCTTGCAAGAATAATTTCTTCATCCTGTGCTTCCCATTCGTGCAATGTGCTGTCAATAAGCTTGTTTGCCTTGTGTACTCTCTGCATTACTGTTCTGTACAGCTTTCCTGAGTCAATCAGCTTCTGAAGCTCATCTGTCCTGTGATTATACAAAAATTCAATATATTCAGCCTCGTCCCACAACAAGCTTCTCATACTGTAGTTATTGGTTCTCTGATTGTAGCTGTAGTATTTGTATTCCTTTTCGTTACAAATATTGATTTTTTCTTCAACTGCATACAACGGAAGCTCTGTGCCATTGAGCTTTGCTTTGCTCACATATGTTTTATCGGAATCTATATCGCACATTTTTTCAAAAAATTCAATTGTCATAATTATTTCCTCCTAACAATTTTGGATAGTGTTTCTCTGCATCGGCTATACTCTTATACTTATCCGTTACAACCATTACGGATACTTCTTTTAAACCTTTGTCTTTGACTACAAGAGGTAAAGCCTTGTTGTAATTGAATATTTCTGATTTATCAAGGATTCTGCAAATATAGCAGATTCCTTTTTCTTTGTTTTCAGCAACTATATAGCCTGTACCGGTATCATATTCCGCATAATCGGTAAACAATACCGGCTGACCGCTTTTCTGAAATAATACCGCTTTAGTCATTGTTATCGCCTTTTTCTTTGCTTTTGAAAAACATATCAAGAGCTGCTGCAACTGTGTCGGCGATTTCCTCATTGCTAAGACCTGCAAAGTATTTCTTGTAGAGTGTTGGAGCTATAGACACCTTTTTGTCAGGCGTTTTCTTTTTGGCAGATAAAACCTTCAAGATATTATCTTCGTCAAGTACACCGTCAGCTGACAAAATCCGTAAATCTCTTGCCTGAGCTTCTGATATTTTCATCAGCATATCATTGTCAGCCGAGTTAATCTCGAATAATTCCGACTGCTCATCTGCGGTCAAATATGATAACTCTACGCCTGCTCTGACGGCAAGCTGACCTTTATCAATCCAACCGAGAATGCCATCACACAACTTACTTATTCTCACAAGTCTTGCAATGGTATTCCGACTTAATCCGTACTCATCGGCAACCTTTTCACGGCTGTTGCCGAAAGAAGTTTCTTTGCCATTCAGCATTTTAATCTCATTGATTATGTCATTTCGTTTGCCTTGTGAAAACATCTCGGAATATCGTCTTGCAATAATTCGTGCCTGTTCAGATACTTTGAGGTCATTGAAGCCTCTCTGAATAAGGTTGCTTTCGTCAACATATGTTTGTGCTTCGTCTTCTGTGAGCTGTTCTTTTATAATAGCCGGTATTGTTTCAAAGCCTGCTATTTTAGAGCAATTCCACCGGTTATGACCGATGAGAATTTCATATGTATCTGACCCGTCAGGATTGGGCCTGCACACAATCGGAGTCATTACTCCGTTCTTCCGGATTGATTCAACCATATCGTCCCTGCGTTCACCGTCATAAAGAGAAAACTGATGATTGTGAAACGGTACAAGCATATCAATAGGTATTTGCTTTATTTGATTGTTTTGTGAGAGCATCGCTTCAAAGTTAAAGCCTGTCATTGTTATCCCTCCGAAATTTAATAAAGTTCAATGCTTTCATTGTTAGCTATAAAATGTTTTTTCATTTTCTCAAAGTTTGTCCAATATGGTAAATACACATCATAGCTAAACTTCTCTTTGAGCTCTTGCTTAGCTTTCTTGTTACGAACTCCGTAAAGTTTGCAATCTTTTTCGGTAACTACCGACTGTCTCTTACAGTAACAAAATCTCCTGCGTTCTTCGCAGTCCTCCATAAGCCACTTGCCACGAAATTCATCGTTGATATAAACCATAATAACATTTTGAAATCTCGATTTTTGAGTAAGATTCAGAGATACTTTGTATCCGTCAATTTTGAGATGTACACACGGACTCCATACAGATGCAAGAGCTTCGTCAACTTTTTTCCACTCTTCTGCGGTCATTGTTATTCCTCCGTAATTTACGCACCGATTCTTTTCGACAATTCATCGGCACAAGCTATGTATTCCTCTCCGAGCTTACTGCCTTTAATTAAGCATAATGCTTTGTGCTGCTTAGTGCTTTCGACTGCCTGTGTGGCACGGTGTATCTGAGTGTCAAAAAGAGCATTATTGTAAATGCTTTCAAGTTGCTCAATGACACGCTTACTTGCGTTTGTGCGGTCAACCATTGTCGGCAGTACACCGAGAATTCTTAAATTAGGATTGATTGTTTCCTGTATCTGTGTAATAACTCCTGTAAGAGTTTTTAAACCGCCGAAGGCAAAGTCCTGTACTTGTACCGGGATAATTACACCGGAGCTTGCTGTGAGAGCGTTCATCAGCAAAACTCCAAGTGACGGATTACAATCAATAATTACATAATCGTACTGTTTGATAATATCATTATCAAGAATACGCTTGAGTATTGTTTCCCTCGAAAGTACCCCTGCGAGGAATAAGTCTGCATTTGCAAGGTTGATGTCACAAGGAATGTAATCAAGATTATTAACCTCGTTATGTCTGATGCAGTCTTTAATTTCGACTGCCTTACTCATACCAACCTTGCCGATGAGAAGGTCACTCATTGTAGGATTGCCATCTGTATTGTCGAAATCGGCATATTTGGATAAATCTGCCTGTGGGTCAAAATCTATTGCAAGGACTTTGCTGTTCTTAATTGCAAGTGCTGTTGCTATGTTAAATGCGGTCGTTGTCTTGCCGACACCGCCCTTCTGATTAGCTATTGAAATGATTTTGCACATAATTTATACCTCCGTTATCTTGATTTATCTGTTTGTTTTTCTTTGCTGACTGTATTTTTTTGAGAGATTATTTTAGCGTTATTCTTAATCTGCTTGCGAGAAATAGGAGCTTTTCCTTTAGTTCCGTTTTCTTTAGTTTCAACCGATTTAGACTGCAACTTTGATTTTTCAGGCTTTTGAAATATGTATATCAAATCGTGTTGTTCGCCTATATCGGTAACATCAAATTTCTTTACACATTTCCGTAGCCAAGGGAATGTTGTATTCATATCATCAATAAGGTTTATGATTTCGTAATCAAATAGTTTTCCTTTTGAAATATATCCCGACCATTGTCTATGGACGAAGCCGTTATCAGTAAAGAATTTGTTAATTTGTTTGTATGCTTTTAGATATATAAAAGGATTATCAGATTGATATATTTTTTGAAGAGCCTTAGAGTCTAAATCAAAATTGATTGCTTTTAATGATTTAATCATTTCTTTCTGCATTTATTTAAACCTAACATAATATCTTCAATGCTGCCATTTGACTTGTTATGCCAAAAATATTTTACGGCATAATTTTTAAACCAATCCATATCATACAAATCAAGAATTACTCTCCATAATGCACCGTAATCTCTGCTTCTGCCTTTGTCGGTAAAAATCAGGTGATAGGGCTTGTCTGTTTTGATTTCGGGTAAATCAAACCGCCTGAACATATTTTTGATATATTCGTACATTTCTTTAGGGTCGTAAATATCGTCATTGATAACCTTTTCTTCGTCAATAACAATTTCGACCTTGTATTTAAATTTCATTTATATCGCTCCTTAAAACGGTAAATCTTCGTCAGCACACAGTGCATCGTGTATCATCTGATACTCTTCCTGTTTCTTGTGGTCAGGGTCAAGCTTCGGTATTGTTTCGCTTTTGTCAACTCCTTTTTTGGTGTAACCGAGATAGTCAACTTGTTCAACAATGACTTCTACAATATTTCTGACAATATTCTCTTTGTCGATGTAGCTCCTCGTTTTAAGGTATCCTGTAACAGCAATCAAATCACCTTTGCCTTTATATTTGCAAAGATTTTCAGCCGTCTTGTTCCAAAAGACAAGGTGCAAATACTCTGCTTCATTACTGTAAATACTGTTTACAGCTAACACTACATTGCACAGAGCTTTGTTTGTTTTCTTTGTGTATTTGAGTTCAGGGTCGGCGGTAAGTCTGCCGATAAGTTTTACTTCATTGCGAATCATAATTTTAACTCCTTTAAAAATATTTGTATTTTGCAACTTATGCCCCGTTGGGGCACAAGTTAATTTTCAATTACTTTGTCATATAACGCAGCTTTTTTTACGAGCTTTTCCGATGTAATCCTCATAAAAAATTTAACCGCATCGGCTGATTCTTCAAATTCATCGGTGTGATTTTCTCCCTCAAGGTCGATATATTCAACTACTCTTACTGTTTTCATCTTTGTTTTACCTCCTTAACTTTTCACACTTGAAATCATTTCCTAAACCCTTTCTGATTATATTATACATCATTTAGGGGTAATGTCAAGTGTAATTTTAAATTTTTTGTTCAAAAACGGCATTTTTTTCAATTTGTATTGACAATTCGTTTATACTTGATAAAATAATAGTAGTAGCAAAAGTATATCGAAAGGGATTGGTCTGATGGTTACAATTAAAGAATTTACCTGCGAACGATGCGGAAATAAATTTGAAACCACCGCTAAACACGCTAAATATTGTCCTGAGTGCAGAGAGATAAAGAAGCTTGAAAGAATTCAGGCACACAAGGAAAAACAAAAAGCGGGAACAGCAAGAAGAGTCGGTACGGAACAGATATGCCCGAAATGCGGTAAGTCCTACATTCTTAAATCGGGCAGTCAGAAAATCTGTGAGGAATGTGCAAAGATTCGAGTTTATCCTAAAAATTCTACGGTAAAGCCGAAGGACTTATATGACATAATCCATATTTATGTGCCGAAGGGCGAAAAGGAAAAATTGCAGAATTGGGTCAAAGACAAAGGGTTAAATCTTAACAAGGCATATAATTATGCAATGCAATTATTTATGGAAGAGATTGACCGTAAAGAAGAAAAATATAAATAATAATTATTCCAAGCTTTTATTTTGTGACCTGTCATTGTTTCTGAGATAATCGTTAATGCTTTGACGGGCATATTCAATCTTTTTAAGCTCATCAATAATTGCCTTGTATTCTTCATTCATCTGCTGAACATCGGAAGTTAATTTTTTTCGTTTTTCTTCAAGAGTTGAAATTGTCGGCAATCTTCTGTCGGGATACAAACTTAATAATTTAGCAACTGCATCATCGTACTTTTCAAGTGCGGTGATGTTTTCTTTTTTGTATTGTTTTTGATTTTTGACAGTCATCAGATTTTTGTGATAAGGCTTGTACTTCTCATATGTCCTTATGAGCTTTATTACATCTGCAATATCGTTAATTTGGTTTTGAGTTCTGTTAAGTTTGGAAACAATAACCATTCTGTCATTGTATTTTTCTGCAGCTCTGTTTTCTATATCCGACTCACTTCTCATATTGTTTTCAGACAAAAAATTTATGAGCTTTGAAACCTCCTGCATATTCTTAATGTTCGCCCAGTGCAATAATCCTTTGGAAGTCTGAAATACATCTGTGCTTGTATCAATAATTCGGGTTCTGTATGTTTTTCCGCTTTTACCGGTTTTTAAGAATTGATACTGCTCAATGCGTTTGCGTAATTGAGGTTCGTCATAATACCAACCAAGAGTGCGACCTCTTGAAAAACGCTGTTGTCCCTGCAAGCGAAATTTTATCTTTATGACATTTTCGGGAGTATAAATACACTCAACATTTTTCTTTTTAAGCTGTTCTAAAAAATCTTCAAAAGATGTCGATTGCATTATTGTTTCATCAATCACACATCTTAATTTTGACTTCCAAGATTTACCCAAATAATCCTGTTGCCATTCGTAGTAACATTTGCCCGGATTGATAGGTTTTTCAATTACAGATAAATTGTATTCTTTGCATAACTCATCATTTATTTCACGGAGTTTTTTCCAAGACTTACCGCCACGATTTTGCTGCCATTCAAAAGTACGGAAATTCTCAAAATTAATATTATTAAAAATTATGTGGTTGTGTATGTTGTCCTTATCCGTATGTGTCGCTACTATGTACTGATATTTATTTTCAAGCAAGCGTTCGGCGGTTTTTATTCCAATTTCAAGAGCCTGTTCGGGTGTAACCTCTTGCCCGACAAAAGATTGCTTAATATGTTGTGCGAGAACATCTCCTTTGCCTGTTCCAAAATCTCTGATTGCCAAAAATTCCTGTTCTGCCGATTTGCCGTCCTCGGTACAACCGTAGCAGTACACATATTTTTGATTTTCCGTTTTTTCGGGATTTAGAATGTAGTCAATTGCTACAGAGAGTGTAGTTTTGACTGAACCGAGTTTAGTGATTGCCATATTTCTTTTTGCACCTTCTTAATGTATTCGATGTCCTCATCGTAAAAGCGATTTGTTGAATTCACTCGTTTTGCAATCTGATTTATGTTAGTTCCTATTGCAGTAATGTTTTTTCGCAAATCGCCAAATTCTGAAAAATTCACATTGATGACAAATCCTTTTATTGCCTGTTTTCGCAAAAACGAACTTAGCGATTTTTCATTAGTGAGCGAAGCTCGTTTTTCTATAATTTTCAATTCTTCTTCAGAAACTCTTACGCTGATTCTGATAGTTTTGTTTTCAATATTTTTCATAAAAATACCTTTCTGTAAAATTTTAATTTTCTAAAATACGGGTTTTAGGGGTATCCCTTAACAAGCAATTTTTCAAATTTTACGGATTTGAAAAATTGGCGGTTTGTGTCGAAATGTCCGACACACCGCAGTGCTTGCTATTAGACCTTCGGGGGTATTTTCCCTCTAAATAAAAATTGCAAAAATACCCTCTATATATATTCCGTAATTTTTGCTATTTCGCACCCC
>ERZ1034687.242-NODE-242-length-36013-cov-11.395295_pt1 | contig 36013 bp, 30 predicted proteins | sample MGYA00520704_ERZ1034687 | MGnify/ENA primary metagenome ERZ1034687 (study PRJEB33766, sample SAMN09781762) | gut metagenome | biome: gut microbiome | host: Homo sapiens | place: Madagascar | study: EMG produced TPA metagenomics assembly of the PRJNA485056 data... | reverse complement strand
TCTCTTCAGCTATATTATATAACCTCAAGCTAACTTTAGGTCAAGAGTATTTTTAAAAAATTTATCTTTTGCATTCTTTTTTATGTATATCGTTACAACGCAATAGCATAACCCTCGACAGGTAACTATAATTGAAACAGGCACTTACATAATTGCAAGTGCCTGTTTCATGGCTGAGCCGGCGGGATTCGAACCCACGGGTGACGGAGTCAAAGTCCGTTGCCTTACCGCTTGGCGACGGCTCAGTATATATTCTACTTTTATTGATTGTTAAAAAAACAAGCCGCCAAAGAATTTCTTCAGCGGCTGTTGGTGACCCATCGGAGATTCGAACTCCGGACACCTTGATTAAAAGTCAAGTGCTCTGCCAACTGAGCTAATGAGTCAAATGGGGTGGAATGCCGGATTCGAACCGGCGGTCTCCAGTGCCACAAACTGGCGCGTTAACCAACTACGCTAATCCCACCATAAGTGGCGCGCCAAAAGGGACTCGAACCCCTGACCTACTGCTTAGAAGGCAGTTGCTCTATCCAGCTGAGCTATTGGCGCATCAGTTGCTGACCTCAGTCAGCCTTTATATTATACCCATATACGGCATATTTGTCAACACTTTTTTGAATTTTTTTCATATTTAATTTTAAAAAAGTTTTTTTCGGACAAAATCCGCCAAATTACGGCTTTCCGTATTTCTGAGCAAGTGCAAGATTCCTATAATCGGGTTCAGACGAAACCTCTCTTATAAGCTTTACAAACTTAGGAAGTTGATACCGCTGATCTTCACTAAGCAATTCAATTTCTATTGTTGCCCTGTCATTCCAGAACGGATAAACATCAAGTTCGCAGTAGGTGCTGTTGTCAACAATACAATATCTGTCTTTACTGATGACGCCTGTAACATACTGTCTTTGAGCAAGGTACGAGTCGTATTGTTCTTTTGAAATATAATTTTCAATTTCGATCCGCTTAATATCCGATATTTTGATTTTTACAGTTTTGATATATACAGCCTTGTCACCCTCTCCCCTTTTGCGGATTCTGAAATATCCTTCCTCGGGAGTAGTGAGGTATGCCTGTGTAATAGGAATTCTGCGACAGGTTTTTATGCTGTTCAAAAATTCAATATCAGGATATTCAATCAAAAATTTTCTTTCAATTTCAAGCGGTTTCGGAATTCCGAGAAATGCGACAACCTCCTTGAGAAGTCTTTTAAGCTTAGTATCAAAGTCGGTCGAATTATCAATAATTCTCAGATGCGGTGTGCCTGTCCACACAGCCATAACATCTGTGTCCACTTCTCTTGCTTTTTCAAGACTTTCTTCTCTACGGAAAATATTAGTTTCTTTTCCGTAATACTCTTCTGCACCGTCTGCGGAAGTCACAAGATGAAATACTGCGTCATAAGAATTTCGTATTACATCTTCATTCAAATTGTGAATACCTGCATACTTTGCAAACTCATCTTCCGTAACATATGCTCTGCTGTCAAGCAATCCTCTGTCAAAAAGCAAAACCGCCTTTTCACAATCCATATTTTGGGCAATTTGCGTTTTTTCATTCTCCTCAGCAAGCTGAATTTCAAACAGTTCTCTGTGAAATTCATAAGAACCGACATTTTCGGGGGTTTTGCCCTCACTAAACAATCTGCTTGCAACCTCACCGATTGTAATTGTAGGAATATTAAGCTTTTTAAGCTCTTCGCTGATATATTTCAATGCGGAAGTCTTGCCACCGCAAGGTCCTCCCGTCAATACTATTTTTACAACTTCAGCCATAAAATCACCCATGTAACTTATTAAATTAAGTATATATCCCAACAGCAATTTTTTTATTCTGTAGAAGAACATTGTTGTTTGTTTTTGCCCTTTAAAAGATAATATCGGCAAAATGAAAGTTTCTTATGCAGTAAAATTCATATTATACATTAAAAAGCGTATAAATTATCATAAAAACGGTGAAATATGCTGTTATAATATTGACAAGTTGCGTGTTAAAGTGCTAAAATATGTGTATAACCAATGAGGTTTTTTCTTATATTGAAAGGAAGTATTTATGATGGAAAAGCAGAATATTGACTGGGCAAACATTGGCTTCGGTTATATGCCCATCGGTGAAAGATTTGTAGCTAATTATAAAGACGGTAAGTGGGACAACGGCAGTATGACAGCCGACACCACAATTACTATCAGCGAATGTGCAGGCGTTTTGCAGTATGCTCAGACTTGCTTTGAGGGTATGAAAGCGTACACTACATGTGACGGCAGAATTGTTGTGTTCAGACCTGACCTTAACGGACAGAGAATGGAGGACAGCTGTAAGCGTCTTGAGATGCCTGTATTTCCAAAAGAAAAGTTTGTTGAGGCTGTTTGCAATGTTGTTAAGGCAAATGCCGATTATGTTCCTCCGTACGGCACAGGCGCAACACTTTATATTCGTCCGTATATGTTCGGCAGCGGTCCTGTAATCGGTGTTAAGCCGTCGGCAGAATATCAGTTCAGAGTATTTACTACTCCTGTAGGTCCTTACTTCAAGGGCGGAGCAAAGCCTATTACAATTAAGGTTTCAGACTTTGACAGAGCTGCTCCTCACGGCACAGGTCACATCAAGGCAGGACTTAACTATGCAATGAGCCTTCACGCTATTGTTACCGCTCATGCAGAAGGTTTTGACGAAAATATGTATCTTGACGCCGCTACAAGAACTAAGGTTGAAGAAACAGGCGGTGCTAACTTTATTTTTGTAACAAAGGACAACAAGGTTGTTACTCCAAAGTCTAACAGCATTCTCCCCTCAATTACCCGCCGTTCACTTATGTATGTTGCTGAGCATTATCTTGGTCTTGAGGTTGAAGAAAGAGAAGTTTACTTTGATGAAGTTAAGGACTTTGCAGAATGCGGTCTTTGCGGTACAGCTGCCGTAATCTCACCTGTCGGCAAAATTAACGACCACGGCAAGGAAATTTGTTTCCCGAGCGGTATGGATGAAATGGGTCCGATTACAAAGAAGCTTTACGATACACTTACAGGTATTCAGATGGGCAGAATCGAAGCTCCCGAAGGCTGGATTAAGGAAATCAAGTAATCAATTTTATACATATAACAAGACGGTCTGCGAGAACAGACCGTCTTTTATTTGCAGTTTTTAATTATATTGTTGTAGGCAACATCCACGGCAGAATCATCTGTATTGCAATGTAACACATAAAATTTTGTATGCCGAATAAGATTATCGAGATTTGAGAGCAAAGACATTCCGTCTGACTTATTCACAAATTTGACAGTTGATTTGTAGAGCCTTTGTACAATCTCATTTGTGTCGGGAATTGTAACAAAATTAGCGTCTGAGCGTTCTATGAATATTATAGCGCCTACGGGAACGGTTTCGTTGTTAGCAATTCCGCTTCCGCCGTCAAACGGAGTTCCGCAGCATAGCGGGACTTCGTTTTTAATTTTCACAACAGGCTTATCGTCATTGAGAATATGAGCTTTTGAGCCGAATCTTTTCAGCCACATCTTTGTATGAGTGGATTTGCCGACGCCTGAATCGGCGGAAAACAAATACGCTTTTCCGTCAAAAACAAGTGCCGATGAATGCACAAGCATAGCGCCACGGTAAATTATTTTGCGGTTAAAAATTGACGCCGTTGCAAATTCTTCGGCTTCATCAATGGTTGAACCTTCAACCATACGGCTCAACAGGGAATTTAAGTATGAGTCTGACGGTATTGCAGAAAAATCTGCACTTTTCTCCCCTTCATACAAAAACGGTTCGCACAATTTTTTTAAGTAATCAAATTTTGGTTCAATTTCAACGATAAAATCAGCTATTAAGTATTTTGGCAAAGCGTCCTCCGAAATAAAACAGACTCACAAAAAGTGAGCCTGTTTTTTTATTGGTTAGTTTAAATGAACGATAAACTTCTGAATTTCCGTTGCGTCAACTACCGTGATGTCACCGTCGTTGTTATAATCGGCAAGATGTTTTTGTTCTGCCGAAAGCTCAACAATACCGACAACATACTTCTGCACAAGGGTTGCATCTAAAATATTAATCCCGCCATCCATATTAACATCACCGACATCATAAGCAGAAATGCCCTCAAACGGAATATTGTTAGCCTTTGCATATTCCTCGGCATAAGAACCGTAACTGCCCTTGATTGTTACATTCGGAGAGCTTCTGAAAGCGTTAGAAGCAATAGAAGTCACGGATGTAGGAATATACACCTCAGATAATGATTTACACTCAGCAAAAGCACTCTTACCAATCGCACTTGTACCGGCAGGTAAATATACATTGTCTAAAGAAGTACAATTGTAGAACATCTGATCGGTAATTTTACTCGGCACACAGTTAAAGGTAACAGATTTCAAACTTGTGCAATTCTGAAACACGGCAGCACCAAAATCTCTCACCCAGATAGGAATTGAAATTGATTTAAGTGAAGTGCAACCGTAAAAAGAATCAGTACCGATTCTTCTAAGATATCTTGCTTCATTAAGGCTGACCGATGTTATTGCGGTCTTTCCCACAAAGGCAAAATCAGAAATTTCCGATACAGACCAGCTTTGAAGCTTAAGCGGAAGAACAATATCGGTCTTATCACCTTTATATCCGGTTACGCTCGCATTACCGTCGGAAACAGAATATACAAAGCCGTCGGTTTCATATGAAGCCGCAGAAATTTGAAATATAGAAATCAGCACCAACAAAAATGCGAAGAGAAAAGCAGAAATCTTTTTTATCGAAACAAAAAACTGTTTATTCCTCTTCAAAGCCATCAACCTTATCTCCATTACTGTCTCCTACTTCCGGAACATCAGTTAAGCTTCCTACTAAAATTACATCCTCAAATTGAAACTTAACAAGCTCAAATTCAGGGGAGAAATATTCTTTTTTCATAAATAACTCCTTAATTCATTCTGTATGTGCAACAGTTGCCTGCTGCACATACAAATTAAAATTTATTATGACTTGTTTGCAATATCATAAAATGTGAAGTAAACCGGAGCGCTAAGCTCAACAGCCGTTTCACCATTTGCATCGGTATACTGGATATATGTATAGAGTCTAAACACACAATTGTTATTACCTTTGACATTGTTAAAAAGAGTATAATACTGAAGTCTGTTCTTGTTATCAAGTCTACTATTATTAATCTGTTGTTTTACAGACTTAATCGTAGATGGTTTGTTATTAATTTTATTGATTGCATCATTTTTAGCTTGTTCAAGATCAGCCTCATTATACTTATTAGCATAATGATTCAAATCGGTTATATATCCTGGACCTGTCTTATTTTCATCAAGCTCTAACCTCTGAATAAGAACACCTGCCTTAACTTTATCGCTGTTAGGATCAAATACACTAAGCTGTTTGCCGTTATAGAAAAAGTTAAGTACAAAGTCAGCGTAAAGCTTGTCTTCACCTTTAACCTTAATAAAATCTTCATTTGTATTAAGTGTATTCATACTATCAGCGTCAAATCCGGCAAAAGCGGAATCTGTTTTTGCTGTCCACTGGTTTCTTGTTACTTCCATAAACTGAGTTGAAGTAGAAACTTCCTTAACAGATGCAACTGGAGTTGAGCTTTTTCCATAAACAGGAACTATCCAACAGTTATCATACGCTACATAGCTGAAATGTCCTTCACTGTTGTATGCTTTAATAACAAGATTTTTACATTCCGGATCGGAGTAGATTTCCCAATACATAAATTCGAGTACTTCATCATTTTCATTGGTATATGTTTTATCAGCAGTGATATCATATGTATAAGTTCCGTCAGTATTTTTTGTATAGAATACTGAACCGTAAGGTAATTCAGCTGAATCATTTTTTTTGAAAAAGTCAAAATGACCAGCTTTATTTATAAGTGGAGTAGGATCACCATTACCGTCACAGTAAACACTAAGGTGGATTGTTCTGTTTGACTGAGTTGAATTAACAACAGCTGACGCTATTGATTTATCAACTGATGAATCAAAAGCGGTATTGCTATTAGGAGTCTGATCCCAAGTAAGATTCTTTGTAAAGTTTGACTCATAGGGGGCAAGGGAAAGGATAAACCTATCTGTAAGAGTTACCTTTACATCATTACCCTTCTCATCAATTGCGTATGATGAAGTGTTTTCGGGATCAACATAACCAGCCTTGTTGTAATACTTTTGATCACCCATTCTGTCTTTGTAAGAGAACTGAACCTTATACGGTACTTTAATAGAAGTAATGTCAGAATAGAAATTATAATATACTGTTCCCGCTTTATCACCAATAAGAGTATTCTTATGGTTATTATAGTAATCATTAAACGAGAACGTATATTCTGATTTAGTTACAAGACCATCTTTTCTGTTTCCGGTAACATCATATTGTTTAAAACCAGTAGTAGGAGCAAAAGTAGTTATATCTGTTGTGTTTTCAGCAGAATAGTAACCATTGAAATTATAAAGGTTCTTTGTTGTTGTGTAAAGAGTAACAGTAATTTTAGCATCTTGCTGACCAGCAACTATCTCACTAATAGTTTTTTGATCAATTGAAGCAGTAGAATCAATTCTACCTGAGTTGTAGTACTCTTTACTACCATCACTTGATTTTACAACAACCTGAATTTCGGTAGTGGCTTTACCGCCACCTGCATTTGTTCCGTTGTACAATGAATGGTGGAAGGTCATTGAACCGCCCGGGGTTTTGATATAACGAGCAACCAAAACAACGTTAGCATTTCGAGCTACCTGTCCGGTAGTCTTGTTAAGTTCAGACGGGTCATTAACAGCCTTATAAGTATCATCAATCAAACGATACCAACCAACGAAAGTGTAACCGCTTGTTGTTGAACTTGTTGCACCAACCGTAAACTTAAAGTTCTCAGAGTTATCCGAGGTTGTTTCCACATGAGTCGGCTTATCACCTGTAGATTGACCTGCAGGTGAAGTAAAGTAAGCTTCTGCAGCTGTATTTTTACCTGTAGCTGTGCCCTCAATAAATGTATCTGTCTTAACACCTGTCATTGTAGTAAAGTTGTCGAGGGTATTGGCATATTCAATTTTAATATCACCTGTAATTTTAGCATTATCAACTGAATAGTACCAACGACCGTCGCAACGCTCACCCGGCTGAACATCAGCACCATCTCTGCCACTTGAATAGATAGCTGACTCATAGTTAATTATAGCATACTTACCTGCATAACTGTTATACAGCAATTTAAATGAAGCCCAATAACCGGAAATAACACTTGTACTTGCACCGGAATCACTCATAAAATCTGTCGGAACTGCATCCTGATTAACAAGGTTTTCGAGTTCACTTGATGATTTTGTAAGACCATATAAAAGTGCTGACGGAGGAAGTGCTGCGACTTTTTGACCTGCTTTATTGTAAATATACCACTTTGTGGCATATTGACCGAGGTAATTAGCAGAATCTTTGTAATAGTTAACATAACCGTCAGAAACAATTGTTAAATATTCTGATTGAGTTTTTACTGTATCAACTGTTACCGCATCATTACCCTTAATAATTGTGCCGAATATATCTGTCGGTTTATCGTAATAATCGACAAACACTTCATACTTAGCATTATCAACTGTTGTTGCGGTCAATGTATCATTTGGAACATTACCGGCATCAGCCGAAGTATTATTATAAGTATGATACTTAAAACGATATACGATATTCTTAATATCAGAGGCAGAATCACTGCTATTTACCTGTGACATATTTGCAAGATATTTAAAGTCATCATAGTCATATGTCTGGCAGTTCTTTGATTTTCTGGCATCATCTCCACCTGATACATGAACAAAATCCCATACATAGTTATTAAGGGTAATACCTTTAACAACATTAGCTGTATCATTACCTATGTGCTTTGGAATCTGCATATATATACTGCCTTCTGCGTTGACCATCGGCTGTCCGGGATAATCGCCAAGAGCATTTCCAGAATCGTTTCCGGAACTGTAATAGGCATAACATGCGATTGTGTCACCCCATTTAGCTTTAGCTTCCATAAAGTTTTCTACATAGAATGTAACGCAGTTCGAATCATTCTTAAGAAAATATATAGGAGTAATTTCAATCGTTGATACATCAGCATAAACATCATCTTTTACAGTAAAGGTGTATTCATACACATTGTCTGTATGTGAACTGCCGTCTTGCTGTGTAAGAACTCCGCCTGTAAAGCCGTTGATACTGAATCCCTTAACATAGTATTCACTGCCATTGTGACCTGCAAAGGTTGCATCAGGGTTAATTGTGGTTGTAACGGTTACTGTTGAGCCATAAGGAACTTTTTTAGCAGTAACACCCTGACAATGACCGTCAAAATTACATGAATCAATTGCAGTAATAGTAGTGCCGTCCGGTGAAGTTACTTTAAGTTTAGTATCACCCAAGGCAGATGTTGTCTTACCGTAATAATTCGCTCGAACCGTACCGTCTTTACCAACAATATTTACGGTTGTATCAGAAACACTATCTTTGGTAGCTTTTACCGTATATGTATTAGCAGTCGGGTCGTAGATGATTTTTATATCTCCGATATATTCAGAATTTTCACTTACAATACTCATCATACCGAATACATATTGGGTATTATCTGCATTAAAACTTTCTTTACCGGTGGTGACAAGTCTTAAATCAACAGGATTATCAGGATTTACACCGGCAAGTTTATCCTTTGGTGTCATGTTCTTATAATAGTTAGATGTTGAAAAAGCAAAATACAGTTGTTTATAATGTTCTTTATTAAGAGTTACTATATATTTTCCGTCTTTTTTATAAACATCGTACTTTCCGTATTCCGAATTATTATATCCCTGCTGTCCTTCCCAACTTGTTGGGTTGTTAGTGCTACCATACAAAAAGTACATATCATTCACGATTGTACCTGAATCTTCTACTTTAAAGTTAGCGACTACGGTTGTGTTAGCTGTAATCTTAAGAGAAAGTGAAGAATCGTTATAAGTATTTGATGTACCATTAGCCGTTACAGTCCAGTCGGAAAGAGTGTAGCCACTCTCTGGTTTTGCAGTAAATGTTACTGTATCGCCCTCGGTTACTGTTGCAGGGGAAGAACTGATTGGAGTTGCTCCGTTCGTTGCGGAAACAGTACCGAATGTATCGTTACTTGAACTGAATGTTACTGTGTATGTTTTTGCGTCACGGAATGTTACATTTGTTACGGTAACATCCTGATCAGGCATTGTAAATGTTGCGGTGTTGCCACTTACGGTGGTTTCAATTGGAGTACTACCGTCTTCACCCACAACAGTTACCGTGTTAAGAATCTGTCCTTGCGGAATCGAGGTTGCAGTAACAGTAACCTTTTCGCCTTTTGCAGCCTCTGTCTTATCAACAGACGCAATTGACTTTATATTTTCTGCTACAGTAACATTGTATTTTGTGGTATTTTCCTCTACCCAAACACTTGGTGTATTTTTACCAGTCTTTACAATATAATGAATCTTGTATGTGCCTGCTTTACTAAAATAGAAGTCGTTACCTTCACCTGAACCTTCGAATGTGTCATACGCTGTAACTGATGAATTACTCGAAATAATATCATATGTACTATCGTTCGGACCATAATATTTGTCCGAACCATTCTCCGACTTAATCAGCTTAAAAAACTTATTGTTTACATCATCATCTGTAACAGTAATTACTTTACTATATGAACCGTCTGATTCAGCGGTATCGAATTTTAAAGCACTATCATAACCATTCCATTCGCCAATTGCTGACAGATTACCTGTAATTCTGTAGTCCGGTTCAATATCAGCAGAATAGTAAAGCTTTAAGTTATCCTTATCTGATGTGTCAAGATACAGAACTACATTTGATGAACTATCAGCTACATCATCAAATTTTATATAATTTTTTTCATCATCCGCTTTAGTAGGATAATACTTTAGCGTCAACTGATTGTTAATAGAATTCTTATGAAATGTATGACCTAATCTATCACTACTCGCATAATATACTTTCTCGTTACCATTACCTGTATGAATGAAGAAATATTGTTTAGCGTTATCAACATTTTGAGAAAGTTGAGATACTGTCATATTTGTTTCATATTTATAAAGATTAGACTCTCCGTCCACCTTCACAAATTGCATATCAGTTCTGTTGGGATTCCAACTTTCACCCTTAAATCTACCGCCAATATAATATTTAACAGAATCAGTTACTGTAAAACTAGCCTCGATGCTTGTGACAGGCGAATAACTATCCGCTGAAACTGTGACCGTATACTTGTAAGTGCCGGCTACAGTCGGGGTTACAGTAAGAGAATTGTCAGCATTCTTTACTTCAGTAGCTACGCCACCAGATATCTTATTATAAGTATAATTAAGATTATCCAATTTTGAACCACTTACTTTAGGCGTAAGAGTAACGGGTTTTCCTACTTTTACAGATGTAGGATTAGCTGTAAGTGTTACACTATCAGCTACTTTTACTGATGTGGTATACTCTTCCCAACCGTTTGAACCGTCAGTACCACTGCCACGATAAATCATAGGTGTAGTTTTCCAAGTAGGAGGAAGTATGAGGTTGCCGGTTTGCTTACCACCTTTTCCAGAATTGAAAATGATTTTTGTTGCATCATTACTAACTAAAATAGAATAAATACCATTACCCTCTGATTTTAACAAACTACCAGGCCAATCACTTGTTGTATTAGCGTTTTCGTCACAGGTACCAACAGCACCTTTACCATCAAAAGCATAAGCATTTGAAGGTTTCGTTGATTGCATATCAGTATTGGCGTTGTACTTAGCCACATTAGCATCAAGATACACCTTAGAAAACTTTGTAAGGTCAACCGCATTTGCCGTGGTAATTGTGCCGATAAGCATTGTTGACAGGAGCATCATTACCGCAAGGATGACGGAAACAGTACTTCTGCCTAAATGAGAAATTTTTGTTTTCATAATTATTACCTCCATAACCTAATATTTTGGTTTTGGTTAGGTTCGGGGTTGACCTTTACCGCCTGACCAACGGTGAAACATAATCGGCAAAGCCACGGGATTTTGCAATTAATTTACAAAAAACAACGGAAATTAAGCCGAAATTTGTATCCTTAGCCTGTTTCAGTCAAAATGTGAACACTAACCCATATTCTTTATAGTAGATTATACCATTTTAGATTGATTTTTTCAATTAGGTTGCAATAATTTTATTGTGTTTGTTTAATGTGATAGTTTTGTGTTTGTTTTTACATTCAGTTTTGCCGTTTTGACAAGATATTTTTATGTTATGCACAAGTTATGGTGCGTTTTTTGTAGAATTCGTCTATATATCGGTGTTTTTAATTATTCCGATTAAGAAATTGTTATGCCGTGTGTTACAAATTTGATAATGTTATTTTGCTGAAAGTTCAATATTTGAATGTTGTAAAGTAACATTATAAAATCAGTTTGACGGAAAATTTTCCGCCTTTGCGTGACGGCAGTCTAACGGACACAGCTACGGATAACCGTGCATAGTTTAATATACAAATAAAAATGCCCGACTGCGGTGTCGGGCATTTTTGTTTGAGATTATATGATTTTGATTATTTATCCTTACTTAAAAGCATACGGTCGTTTTCAAGCTTTGAACCGCTTGCTTTTTCAAACATTTCGAGGAGGTGTTCAACCGTAAGATTTTTCTTTTCTTCGCCTGAGATATCGAGGATAATTTTGCCGTCACTCATCATAATAAGACGGTTGCCGTGAGTAATTGCGTCATGCATATTATGAGTTACCATAAGTGCCGTAAGGTTGTTTTCGGCAATGATTTTGTCGGAAAGCTCAAGCACCTTTGCGGCTGTTTTCGGGTCAAGGGCGGCTGTATGCTCGTCAAGCAGGAGAAGCTTTGGCTTTTTGATTGTTGCCATAAGGAGTGTTATTGCCTGACGCTGACCGCCCGAGAGAAGTCCTACTTTTGAGGACATTCTGTCCTCAAGTCCGAGGTCGAACTCTGCAAGCATCTGACGGTAACGAAATCTTTCGTCAGCCTTTACGCCCCACGAAAGTCCTCTTTTTTTGCCTCGTCTTGCAGCAATTGCGAGGTTTTCTATAATTTCCATATCGGCTACCGTGCCTGTCATCGGGTCCTGAAATACTCTGCCGAGGTACGGCGCTCTTTTATGCTCGGGCAATGCGGAAATATCCTTGCCGTCAATGAGAATCTGACCGCAGTCAACAGGCCACACGCCTGCAATTGCATTGAGTGTTGTTGACTTGCCTGCGCCGTTACCGCCGATTACCGTACAAAAATCGCCGTCATTGAGGGTGAGATTAACTCCGCAGAGCGCCTGCTTTTCGTTTACTGTGCCTTTATTAAAGGTTTTCCATACATTCTTAATTTCAAGCATTCTTAACCCTCCTTCTGTGCGTTTTTAGCATTCATTTTTGCAACTTTCTTGAATGAAGTCTTTCTCTTTTTCTGGAGATACGGAACTGCAAGGAAGATTGCAACGATAATTGCCGTGAAGAGCTTTGTATCGTCTGTCGGCATCTTGAGCCAGAGTACGATGCCCATTGCGATATAATAAAGAATACCGCCGACAATTACAAAGAGCATTCTGATGATGAAATTCATGTGCTTGCGGAAAATTGCCTCACCGAGAACTTCACCGATGATTACAGCGGCAAGACCGATTACGATTGCGCCTCTGCCCATGTTGATATCAGCAAAGCCCTGATACTGAGCAAAAAGTGAACCTGAAAGTGCAACGAGTCCGTTTGAAAGTGCAAGAGCAATTACCTTTGTAAAATTGATGTTAACGCCCTGTGCCTTGCTCATTGCAGGGTTTGAACCTGTTGAACGGATTGTTGAACCCTGTTCCGTGCCGAAATACCAATACATTGCGGCAATTACAACGGCACAAATTCCAAGACCTACGAGAATTGCCATATTTATATTGCTTGCAGAAACAACAAGCGTATAGTTTCTGTAGCTGATTGGGAGGTTTGATTTTCCCATAATATTCAGGTTAATTGAATAAAGAGCAATCTGTGTGAGGATACCTGCGAGAATGTCGGGGATTCCGAGAAGCGTGTGAAGAAGTCCCGTTACCAGACCTGCCGCAAGACCTGCAAGGATTGCTACGATGATTGTTGCCCATACGGGACAGCCCTTGATGAGCATAACTGCGGTTACTGCGCCGCCTGTTGCAAATGAACCGTCAACGCTGAGGTCGGCAAAGTTCAAAAGCTTAAAGGTGAGAAATACACCGAGTCCCATAAGTCCCCAGATTATACCCTGAGCAATATTACCCGGAAGTGCGGATAAAAAGCTCATTGGATTAAGAGAACCGAAGTAGTTTGCTAAAAAATCCATAAAAACCACCTATACATAAAATATCGGGGTGTCGCTTGCACGGCACCCCTGCCAATATTATTTTTCCGAATATGAATTATTCTGCTTTGATTTCTGTGTAACCGTCTGGAACTTTGATTCCGTATGTGTCACAACGATCTTTGATATATTCTTTTGTTACATTCGGAGCAGCCTCAACCTTCATCTTGGTGATGTCCTCGCCCTTTACAAGAATGTTGTAAGCCATTTCGCCTGTTTTTCTGCCGAGTTCATCATAGCTGATTGAAAGTGTTGCAACACCGCAACCCTTGCAGATGCCTTCTTCGCCGGCAACAATAGGAGTTTTTGCGGCTGTGGCAACATTGTCGATGATACCTGTGTTAGATGCCGCTGTGTTATCTGTCGGGATGTAAAGAACATCGCTCTCGTCACAGGCAGTCTTTGCAACTGCGGCAACATCGTTTGAATCTGCAAATGAATATGATTTTACAGTATAGCCTGCATCCTTGAAATAAGGAGTGATTGTATCGCACTGATACTTTGAGTTAGCCTCAGCCGAGCAGTAGAGAATTCCGACATTCTTTGCATCGGGGAAAAGCTCCTTGAGCATTGCCGCCTGCTGATCAAGCGGAGCAAGGTCTGTTGTACCCGAAACATTCATACCCGAAACACCGTTCCAATCAGACTTGTCGAGCGCTGTGCCGTAGTCTGTGATTGAAGTACCGAGAATCGGAATATTCGGTGTTGCTGTGTATGCTGCCTGAAGTGCGGCTGTACCGTTGCCGAGAATAAGGTCATAGTTTGAAGAAACAAACTGGTTACAGATTGTAGCGCAGGTTGCGGAATCGCCCTGAGCGTTCTGCTCGTCAAACTTTACATTGTCTGCACCGAGTTTCTCAGTAAGATAATCTTTAAAGCCTTTTGTTGCGGCGTCAAGAGCCTCATGCTGAACAAGCTGACAGATACCGATATTGTAAACCTTACCGTCCGTGCCTGAATTATCTGCCTTTGAGCTTCCTGCAGAACCGCCGCATCCTGCAAATGCGAGTGACATAGAAGCCGCCGCAAGAGCAACTGCGACAATTTTTTTAGCTTTTTTCATTTTAATTTCCTCCTAAGCTTTCAGCACTTTCACGCTGTAAAGCATCATATACTTCTGCACTTTTATGCAATAAAGTGTTTTAACAACATAAATTATAATACAAAAAAACGAAATTTTCAATAGCTCTCACTAATTTTTATTACAAATAGCTGAAATAAAAGTTTGTTTTTGGTTATTTTGCCACCACATTTTCGTCACCAAGCTGATATTTGAGTTCTTTTATCATTACAGGATTGATATCAACCCACATTGACGAGGGGGCTTTCACCTTTCTTTTAGTGTCGGTAAGATAGAAAATAACAGGCGTTCTGCCGTCAAAAATGTCAAGAACACGCTTTGCACGGTTGTATTTGTCGGTATTGAGGTCATCAATACGCAAATACAACGCAGAAGGCTTTTGTGTATCATTTTTCACGGCTTGCATCTGATAATTTTGCGAAAAATGTTCTGTGTTTTTTATTGCAACAGGGTTATTTTTGCAATCCTCGTTTGTACGGGCAGACGCTATGAAATCGCAGATGATTTTCGGCTCTTCATTTTCTTTTAAATTTACAGTTCCACGGAACAGCAACGCACCGCCTGCACCGAGAAGGGCGGAATATTTTTCATATACATTCGGGAAAATCACGATTTCAAGCATTCCGTATCTGTCCTCGGCATTGACAAAAGCCATAATCCTGTTATTTTTTGTAAGCTGGGTTTTCAGCTTTGCGATTATGCAGACAAGGCTGACTTTTTTTCCGTCAAAATACATACCGCTGTCATTATTGATTATATCGCCCGTTTTGTCGGCATGGATTGCTTTTGAAAAAGTTGTGTATTCATCGAGCGGATGACCGCTGAGATACATTCCCGCAATTTCGTTTTCCATATGCAAAAGTTCAGAAACGGGAAATTCGGGCAAATCGGGAATTTTGGGCTTTGATGATTGAGCGTCAACTTCTGCGTCATCGAAAAATGACATCTGACCGCCCGCATTTCTTCTGCTTTCGTACTCAACATCATCAAGTACGGTTTTACTGATTGCAAGCAATTGTCTGCGATTTGCTCCGAGTCCGTCAAATGCACCGCATTTTATCAGACTTTCAATTGCTCTGCTGTTCATATTTCTGCCGTAGAGCCTTTTGCAGAAATCAAAGAAATCTTCATAAGGATTGTTTATGCGCTCCGAGATGATTTCATCTATGAAATTTCTGCCGAGATTTTTAACGGCAAGAAGTCCGTAACGGATATCGTTTCCGCTGACCGTAAAATGAAGATTGCTTTCGTTGACATTAGGCGGTAATACACGGATTCCGAGCCGTTTGCACTCAGTAATATATGACGCAAGTTTATTTTGATTATCAAGAACACTTGAAAGCAGAGCCGCCATATATTCACGGGGATAGTGGCATTTGAGCCATGCAGTTTTGTAGGAAATGTTAGCATATGCCGCTGCATGGGATTTGTTAAATGCGTAGTGTGCAAAGCTTTCCATTTCATCATAAACGGAAATTGCCGTTTTTTCATCAACTCCACGGCGAATGCATCCTTCAACTATGATATTTCCGTCATCATCAGTAAGACCGTGAATGAATATTTCACGCTCCGACTCCATTACGGCAAGTTTTTTCTTGCTCATTGCACGGCGCACTATGTCCGCTCTGCCGAGACTGTAGCCTGCAAGCGTTCTGAAAATCTGCATAACCTGTTCCTGATAAATTATGCAACCGCTTGTAACTCCGAGAATTTCCTTTAAAAGCGGATGTTTATAACGAATATGCGACGGATTGTGACGACAGTCAATATAAACGGGAATGCTGTCCATAGGTCCGGGACGATAGAGTGCCGTAACGGCTATAAGGTCCTCAATTCGCTCCGGTTTTAGCTGAGTGAGAACATTTTTCATTCCTTGGCTTTCAAACTGAAACACACCCTCCGTGTATCCTTTTGAAAACATTTCAAAAACTTTTTTATCGTTTTCATCGACCATATCGGGATTATAGTCGGGATTTTTATGTTTTATCTGCTTTTCTGCATCATTGATTACGGTTAAGTTTCTGAGCCCGAGGAAGTCCATTTTTAAAAGACCGAGTTCTTCAAGTGCCGTCATGGTGAACTGTGTTACAACATTATCGTCATTTTTTGACAGCGGAACATAGTCGCTGACGGGCTTGTCGGTGATTACAACTCCTGCGGCGTGCATTGTTGCGTGGCGGGGCATTCCCTCAATGCTCATTGCAACATCAAGCAGTTTTTTTATCTGCGGATCGTTATTGCAGCGACTTCTCAGATCGGGACTCAGTTTCAGCGCTTCCTCGATTGTCATATCATGTTCCATAGGAACAAGCTTTGCAACAGAATCTACTGTCGCATACGGAATTTCAAGCACCCTTCCGACATCTCGGATTGCACCTCTTGCCGCCATTGTACCGAATGAAATTATCTGTGCAACATGATCTTCGCCGTATTTACGCACAACATAGTCGATAACCTCTCCCCTGCGTTCCTTACAAAAATCGACATCAAAATCAGGCATACTGACTCTTTCGGGATTGAGAAATCTTTCAAAAAGAAGATTGTACTTTATCGGATCGATTGCGGTTATGCCTATGCAGTAGGCACAAAGTGAGCCTGCACCCGAGCCTCTGCCGGGTCCGACAGGAATTTGGCATGATTTTGCGTAGCTTACAAAGTCATTTACAATGAGGTAGTAATCTACAAAACCCATTTGCGACACCGTGTTGATTTCATATTCAAGTCGGTTAATCAGAGATTGGTCGGGATTCTCACCATAGTGTTTATAAAGCCCCTCATAGCATTTTCTTCTGAAATAATGCAGATGATCTTCGTTATTAGGAACATCAAATCTCGGAAGCTTGCGTACACCGAATTCAAAATCCACATTGCACATATCGGCAATTTTCTGTGTATTGTCGATTGCTTCGGGGTAACTTGCAAATACCTCACGCATTTCATCTTCTGTTTTAAGATAAAATTCCGAAGTTTTGAACTCCATTCTGTCGCTGTCATTGACTGTTCGGTTGGTTTGAATGCAGAGAAGAATATTATGGACTGTGCTGTCCTGCTTTTCAATATAGTGGCAATCGTTTGTTGCAACAATGTCAACACCGATTTCACGGGCAAGCTTTATAAGGCTTGGAATTATCCTTTTCTGTTCCTCAATTCCGTGGTCTTGAAGCTCTATAAAAAAGTTTTCACTCCCGAATATATCACGATAAAATTCTGCCTTTGACTTTGCACCGGCATAATCACCGTCAAGGAGCTTTTGAGGAATTTCACCTGCCAGACAGGCAGAGAGGCAGACTAAGCCCTCATGATACTCGGCAAGTAGTTCATCATCAATTCTCGGCTTTGTATAGAATCCCTCCGTAAAGCCCTTTGACACAAGCTTGATAAGATTCTGATAGCCTGTATGATTTTTGCAGAGCAGAACCATATGATAGTATTTTCCGTAGGATGAGGTCTTGTCAAAACGGCTTTGCGGTGCAACATACACTTCACAGCCGATTATCGGCTTTATACCCTGTTTTTTGCATTCCTTATAAAAATCGACTGCACCGTACATTACACCGTGGTCGGTTATTGCGAGTGCAGTCATTCCTTTTTCTTTTGCAGCTTTTGCAAGTCTGCTCAGACGGCAGGCACCGTCAAGCAGACTGTATTCTGTATGAAGATGTAAATGTGTAAATGCCATTTTACTCACCTGTTGCTTTTGCCTTTATTTCACCGTCTGAAAAACGGAGTGTAAATTCATCTCCGCTTTTCAGCATTTTTGCGGAATTTACCGCCTTACCGTCTTTTTCGGCAATCGAATAACCTCTTGAAAGAATTTTAACGGGGTTGAGTCCTTCAAGTTTTGCGGCTGTCTTTGTGATATCGGCAGTCTTTTTATTTATTGTTTCCTGAACAAAATGCTGTATTTTCGTTTTGCAAAGTTCAAGAGATTTTTCATATTCAAAAATTCTCTGTTGTGGTGATACAACGGACAGTCTGGTTTTTAATTCTGTAAGAGCATTATATTCCTGCCTTAATTTCAATGTTGCCATTGACGAAACATACTGCTTTTGCGATTTATAGTAATCAACAAGCTCCGCAGTATCGGGAACTGCAAGCTCTGCCGCCGCAGACGGAGTCGGCGCTCTGAGATCGGATACAAAGTCACAGATTGTAAAATCGGTTTCATGACCGACAGCGGAAATTACGGGAATTTTACAGTTATATATTGCATAAGCAAGGTTTTCATCGTTGAATGCCCACAAATCTTCAATTGAACCGCCGCCCCTGCCGATTATGATAACATCACAGGCGTTGTATTTATCAAGTTTCTGTACGGCGTCAATAAGTTGAGCGGGAGCATTCTCGCCCTGAACAAGTACGGGACACATAATTATGTCGGCAGACGGAAATCTTCTTGAAAGAATGTTGCGGATATCCTGAACTGCCGCACCTGTGGGAGAAGTAATTACACCGATTGAATTCGGAAACGGCGGAATTTTCTTCTTATGTTCGGGAGCAAAAAGTCCTTTTTCTGCAAGCGACTTTTTAAGTTGTTCATATGCAAGCGAAAGCGCACCTATGCCGTCGGGCTGCATATCTTCAATATAAAGCTGATACTGACCTGTGGGTTCATAGACTGCAACTCTGCCACGGCAGATTACTTTCATTCCGTCGGTCGGTCTGAACTTTAAATTACGGGCATTGCCGGCAAATATTACGGCTCTTATAACAGATTTTTCGTCTTTGATTGAAAGATAGATGTGTCCGCTTCTGTAGTGGTCGGTTAGGTTTGAAATTTCACCCGTAACAAAGACAAAATTCAACCTTGCGTCATTTTCAATAATTGACTTTATATAGAAATTCAGTTGTGAAACACTTAAAACTCGTGGTTTGTTAAACTCGGGTGTGTACATCGTTATACTTCCTGTATCCTAAATATGCAATTCCTGCCGAGTTATCTGCCGAAAACTGCGGCGGTGCGAATATTGCATTATATTTTTCTTCAAAAGAATTTTTAATTATCCGATTTGACATTACTCCGCCGGCAAAAAGCAATGGAATTTCTCCGTATTTTTCAAGCAGTCTTTCGGTCATTTCGGACAAGGTCTGTTCAATATATTTAAGACAGTATGCCGAAACATATTCGGGGGATTTGCCTTCGGCAATCAGCTTTTTTGAAAGATTTTCAACTCCGCTAAGGCAACAATCACAGCCTTTAAAAGTTGGTTTTACCTTGATTTTTTCTGTATTTTTAAGGGCAAGCTGTTCAAGCTGAGGACCGCACGGAAATTTTAAACCGAGCATAAGCCCTGTGCGGTCAATCGCCTGTCCTGCATTGAGATCGAGTGTGTGTGCCGCAAGTTCAACGGAAAAGCCCGTGCCGAATCCTTTTGCAAATACTGCCTCGGTTGTACCTCCGCTGACATGGAAAGCGATAAACTGCTTATCAAACAAATCTGTTCTCTGCGAGCCGAACAATGCCGCCGAGATATGTCCCTCCTGATGCGAAAATATGTAAAGAGGGATTTTCATTGCGGAGGATAAAATTTTTGCCGTGTTCTCTCCAACGGTGAAACACGGCATATATGAGCCGTCAACAGGTCTTGGACGGCTTGACGCCGCAATTGCGGCTATTTTGCTTGTATCAACATCTTTCAAAAGTTCTTCAATAAGAGTGTGCAACTGTGCTGTGTGGTGAAACACAGCGTCACTCTGACGAAGTCCGAGCTGACCTTCTTTTACGGGAAGAAGTTTTTTCTGCTGAACCATTTCGCCCGTTTTGCTGTCATAAAGGGCGGTTGATGTTGTGTAATTTGAGGTATCAATTCCGAGAAAAAAGCTCATATCACTTCTCCGACTTTCCCGAAAATTCACGGGAATATGTGCCGAGAATACCGTTTACAAATTTGCTCTCGTCGATTGTATATTTCTTGGCAAGTTCAACAGCCTCGTTGATTGAAACGCTCTGCGGAACATTGTCGAGATACTTCATCTCATAGATTGCAAGGCGAAGAATAGCAAGCGACGGCTTTGAAATCCTTGAAAGAGTCCAGCCCTTTTTCAGGTGGCTTGCAATGATTTCGTCAATCTCCTCATGCTTGTCCTCAATGCCGGAAACTACAGCCTGAGCATATGCGCAAACACCGCCTACAAACATTTCCGAATTATCATCTATTGTTTCTTCAAGAGGCTCATCGTCAAAAGACTTTGAGAACAAAAGCATAAAAGCCTGCTCTCTCGACTCACTTCTTGTAAGATTAACCTCTTCCTCAAAAATATCATTAACTTCAATATCATTAGTTACATTGTTCATTTCATTATCCATATTAAGCCCAACTTTTCGTTAAATTAATTTAATAAAGGTAGTTATTATCATCAAGATTATACCATAACTGAAATTGAATGTAAATAAGAATTGACAAAGATATCTGTGACAAATCATTTGAATTTCGGAAATTTCTTTCTGAATAACTCTTCAATAATTTTAGTGCTCTCATCACAGCCGAATGTATCGGACTTTATGCACAAATCGTAGTTATCTGCATTGCCCCATTCGGAAGATGTAAAGTATTTGCAATGGTCGGCTCTTTCACGGTTTACCTTTCTGACCTTTTTAAGAGCATCGTTTACGGAAAGATTATCCCTTTCGGAAATTCTCTCTGCCTCGGTATTTTCATCGGCTGATACAAATACATTGAATGTATGCTTTTTGTTTTTGAGAATCTCGTTTGCAAGTCTGCCGACTATTACGCAGGATTCATTCTGTGAAATGGTTTTTATTACATTTTTTTCACGGTTAAAAAGGCTTTCGATATTCGGCATATTTGCGGTATCAAGCGGTCCGCCGTACCACGCAAAGAAATCGTGAAGTAAAGGATTTTTAATTGTCTGTTCATTCTTTTCAATAAAATCAGGAGAATAGCCGCTCTTCTCAACAACAAGTTTTATCAGCTCGTTATCGTAATACTTAAACCCAAGACTTTCGGCAAGTGCCTTTGCAATCTGTCTGCCGCCGCTGCCGTATTCCCTTGACACGGTGATTACATATGTAGGATTCTGCTCATCATCGGTTTTTTCATCAACCTGAACGGACGGAGTCTTTTTAAGAAGTTTATCTCTGTATTTTCCGAAAGCTTTGTTGATAATGCCGAGAATAAATCCGACAAGAAATGCCGCAATTACTGTTCCTGCACCGACACTGCCAAGGCTGTGAATCATAATCAGACAAGCCGCTGCCGACACTCCCACCATAGTGATATCAAAACCCATTTTTATCTTTGAAAATTCGATTTTTGTAACCTGTGAAACAGCAGACATTACACCCTCGCCTGCGAGCGGAATAACATCGGCAGGAAGATACAGAAAAATTCCGACTGCGACAATAACGGAGCTTGCAAGCACCATTAAGATTCTGACAATAAGATTATCGGGTGTCGGAAAGAATGATGCAAGGTAGTTGCAGAATGTTGTAAAATAGCCGAAGATAACGCCTACGGGAATCTGCAAAAGGGTTATTAATTTAAAGTTTTTGCGAAGTAACAAAAACTGAATGAACACAAGAACAATGTGGAATATGATTGTTGCCTTGCCCATTTCTATGCCCCATATGCAGGTCATTGTGTATGGGATTGAGCTTACGGGAGATACACCGAGATTTGATTTTACCGAAAGTGCAATTCCGATTGTCATTATAAAAAGACCGATAAAATACATCGGCAATCTGATTTTCATATTTTTTAAATTCATTACATAACTTCCTTTTCAAAATGCTTTGTCATATTTTCATACACTTTTGCAAGCAGACTTTGGAACACTTCCGTTTCTTCTTCTGAAAAGCCGTCTGTTGCAATACTTTCTACGCTGTCAAATTTTTCATTGAGATATCGGACATACTCTTTTCCCTTATCGGTGAGAAAAACATAGAGTGACCTTCTGTCGCCGCCAAGAGATTTCCTTGCGATATAGCCTTTGGTTTCCATACCACGCAAAATCACGGTTATGGACGCAGGCTCAATGTGACAGCCTGCCGCAATATCCTTTTGTACACAGCCGTTATGGTCTTTTAGGTAATCGAGTATTTTCGGCTGACCCAATGTAAGTCCCGATTCTTTGATACTGCCGAGAAGTGCCTTTTGCACAAGCATATGGTCAGACATCAGCAGATAGTGAATTGACTCTTTCATACACAACCCTCTCTTTAATAGTTTTAATTCTAATTGTTATAATTCTAATTATATATCCGTTTAAATCGATTGACAAGTTTCCGGAAAAATTTCAGCCTATTGCGCAGTATTCTTTGTGAACATAGGAATATTTTTATGCATAAAAAAAGCAGAGGACACTATGCCCTCTGCTAATTTCATGCCCCTATTACCGATATATCGTCATAATCAACCTCATAATGAGTAACCACGGCATCGTCAATAATCAGAACCGATGTATCATCAAGCTGAGATTTCGGAACAATTACCGACACACCTTGATCGCTTATATAGCAAAGGCACTCGGAAAAGCCTTTTGCTTTGACAATGCTTTCAATGCTGTCCTGAATTGTAAAGGTTTTGAGAAGTTCTTCAACATTCTTTTCAGCCTCGCTTTTGTCATCATCGGACGAGCTTTCAAGATTAAAAATTTCTTTTGCATCATCAATTATTTTATCCTGAGTTGCCTGCCGCTTTGTCCTTTCGGCTGAAAAATAGCTTTTGCTCTCGTTTGAAAGTGCCGCCGTCTGCTGTACCTCATCATCCGACGCCGAAGCGGTTGCACTGACATATGATGCCGCACCGAGTTCTTTGGCACTTTTGGGAGTTTTTGCCCCCGAAAGCTGCCAGTTTATGTACACAGCCGCTGAAAGTGCAAGCACAAGTGATGCAAAAACAATATATTTTTTCTTAGATTTCATATTACTCCCGACCTTTATTCTGATAATTTTGTAATACATACTTTTGCTGTTGAAATATCAAGCGCTTTTGTGACTGCATCGGTGACACGCTCAACCACAACAGGATCATCACCGCCTTCACACACTACAAGCACTCCTCTTATCAAAGGTTCAATTTCTTTTGTTTTTGTGGTGCTGTTGTCAAGATAAACATATTCAACTGAATTTTCCATTGTAAGCAACACTTCCGTCTTGCCTGCGCCCTGAATTTTTGAAATCACCGTCTGCAAATCATTTTCTATTTTTGTGCTGTATGTTTTTACGGAAAATGCTTCATCTCCTTTTCCTGATGTCAAAGAACCGAAATCAACCCAGTTTGAAAGAAATATTAAACCTATGCCGATAAGACCGACAACGATTATGATATTTCTTATTTTTTTACTGTCGAGCATTGATTTCAGCTTTGAACTTGTTTTGTCTTCCATAATTCACTCCGTCATAATGTTTGGTGTAATTCCGAAATTGTCATAAACAATTGACGATACAAGATTTGTGTACCGAACAAATTCTTTGTCTATATATATGCTGATTGACGCTATGATTATGCCGTTGTTTTCAACTCTGCTCAAAATTATGTCACACGATTTGATTGTAATATTATTCTGTAAAAGAAGATTTTTTAATGCAGTTTCAAGATTTATCTCCGTCTGCTTTATAACGGCATTGCTGTATGCCTCATCATCTGTCGATATTTCTTTAACAGAATTTTGATTTTCTTCAACATTAGTATTAAATGACGATACGGCATTTTTTACGGGAACAACCATACAGCAGATAATAAAAGCGCCTAAAACAAGGCTGATGATTTTCTTTGTACTGCCGTCTGTAACAAAGGTCTGAACAAGCGAGCATATTAACGCAGACGCACACATTACAACAACAACCGTAAAAAGACCGCTCATGATGAACCTCCGCCAAGCATAATTACCGCCGCCGTTGAAAGAATGTAAATTGACATAATGCACAGCAAAACAGCTATGAGAGTTGAAAACACAGACGATATGTTTTCAAGCAGTTTTGCCGGACCGTTTAGATTGAGAACCTCTGCCGTTGATTTGCCGATCCAAAGGGTGAACATCCACATTACCCCCTGCAAAATCACAGGCATAAACACAATTGTAACGGACAGAATCACTATTATTCCTATTCCCGATTTCAAAAGTCCGATACTGCCCTGAACTACCTTGTAGGCATCCGAAAGTGCCGAACCGACTATCGGGATAAATGAATTGAGGGTAAACCTTACAGCACGGGTTGAAACATTGTCAACCGAAACGCTTATAAGCTGTCTGAATGTCAGCACGGCTGTGAAGATTGTCATAGCAAAGCCCAAAAGCCACTTTACGCTCTTTGAAATCATTGACATAAAACCGCTCAGATTTACGGACGGCGATACGGATGATGTTATTGACAGACCGAGGAACATATTGAGCAGAGGAACGATTATTTTTGATGAAAGCTGTGACACCCCCTCCCCTGCCCCTATCATTACGGCATAGTATGATGCCGAACCTGCCACCGAACCCGAGCTTGCCATAATTACAGCCATAACAGGAACATAGGCAAGCATTATATTTGATGCGGTGCAGATTACCGAACCCGTTGATGCGATGACTCCGACAGCGGGAACTACTGCGGCACAGGTTATGCAGAGCGTTGCGGTTATGTTCAGCGAGTTTGAAACATCACAGGATAGCGAACCGTTGTAGGCGCTGATTACGGAACAGAGCAAAAGCAGGGCGGTTATATTGACAAGACCTTTGAGCGGTGAAGAAATGTTGCCGAGTGCAAGCGAGAGAATTTCGCCCATTACATTTTCAAAAGACAGGTTGGCAAGCTTTGAAAAATCTCCCAAATCAACACCCATATTTTGCAGGCTCTGTTTTATATCGTCGGACAGCGAATCAAAAACATTTGACATATCATAAATCATTTCACCTTCTTCAGCGTTTGCACAGACACATGAAAGGGCGATAAGCACAAACACGACAATAATTATTACAACACTTTTTTTCACTTCTTCACCTCAATTGCCTGCAAGTGACAACACGGTTTTTAAAATATCCGAATAAAGCGGAAGTGCCGTTACCGTAACCATAATTTTTCCGGCAAGCGAAACATTTGACGCAAGCGACTGACTGCCCGAATCCTTGCAGGTATTCACGGCGAACTCGGTAACAAGGCATATTCCGATTGATTTCAGCAAAATTACTATGTAGTCAATGCTTATTCCCGATGACGCTATGATTTGATTGATTGTTGTAACGATAGCCGAAACCTGAGTAAGCACGCCGATTAAAATAATAACGGAACAGCTTATGCCGAGCATTACAGAGATTTCCGCATTTTTCGGTTTGAGCATTACACAGATTATTACGGTCACAACGGCAAGTACGGAAATTGACAGAATATTCATATTAAAAACCGAAAAGCTGTTTTATTGTGTTGAACAGAGTGCTGATTTGCGTTATTATCAGCGTCAACACAACTATAAGTCCGGCAAGCGAGGTCAGCATTGCCTGCTCCTCTCTACCGCTTCGTATGAGAAGTTGGGTAAGAACCGCAACAATTATGCCGACAGCGGCAATTTTGAAAATAAGCTCAACATCCATTACTACCTCTAAATCATCATAAGGGCGATTGCACTTCCTGCAAAAAATCCCATTGTTTTATATAGCTTTGATTTTTTTGTTATGGCATCACGGGCTGATGAAAGTTGTTTTGAAAATGACACCTCGTAGAGTTCAAGATGTTTTAACTGCCCCTCTGTATCGGTTTTTCCGAGCTGACTTCCGAAATCGTTCAGCATTGAAATATCGGATTTTGAAAGCGGTATTTCAGAAGATAATTCTTTTACCCTTTCAAGCCACAATTCATCAAAAGGTCTGTCGCATTCTGAAAAAAGCAATAAATCAAGGCCTGAATTTTCCGCACAGGAATTAACCAAAGTGAAGATATCATCACCGCTGTAGCGAAGATTTGTTGCAAGCAATGATATAAATTCCGTAAATGATTTCAGAAAATCTCTGCGTTTGTATAACCTGCCCGACAAAACAAAACCTATCATTGTACCCGTGCAGACAACAAGCAAACATCCTATGAGTTTAAACGACAAAGCTGTCACCTGCCTGCGATATTTTCACAATTTCACCTGCATGGGTTCGATTTGACAGAAACACAAGCGTTTGAAATGCTCCTGTTTTCATGAGAGAAACCATGTTTGCTTTCTGTTTCAGCTCATATTCATTTGCACAATGCGTTGATGAAATTATCCGAACTCCGCAGTTGACCGACTTTTCTACGGCATAGATATCTTCTTTTGAGCCGATTTCATCGCAGATGACAATTTCGGGTGCCATACTGCGGATTGCGTGAAGCATTGCCTCGCTCTTGTTGTATGAATCATAGACATCGCACATTCCGATATCATTCTGAAATTTACCCGATGCCGTGCCTGCAAGCTCTCCTCTTTCATCAATCAGGGCAACATTCTTCTTACCCTTGGTTGACAGAAGTCTTGCAAGGTCACGAAGTACGGTTGTTTTTCCGCTGCAAGGTGCCCCGCATATGAGAACACCTCCCGAAACGGCAATTATCTTATTATAAAGAGAATCCGCACAACCCTTATGCTCCCTTGCAATTCGGACATTGATTGATGTTATATCACGGATATTCACAATTTTTCCGTTGTTTACGACCGCTGTTCCGCAGATTCCTGCCCTGTGACCGCCGTACATTGTGACAAAGCCGTTTACAATTTCGTTCTGTCTGTTATACACGGAGTAGTTGCAAATGTTGTTGAATGTGTCGACAATATCGGCTTTTGAAACAACAAGCATTGCACCGTCAAGGATTGTGTTGCTAAGTCCGCCGTTTTGCGTTAAGTAGTATGTATTGTCGGGACAGACAAGTGCAAGCGGTCGTGAAAGCCGCAATCTGATTTCCTGAACCGAATCGGCTAATTTAGGTGCAAGCGGTAAAAGTCTGCGTGAAATATTCTTGCAAAGACAGTTGAGTGCCGCCGTAAATCTCTTTTCGTTTTGTTCAGCAAGCATATTTTAAATTCCTCCCAAAAGAGTTTGTACAATAAATACTATGCAGACAAGCACAGCCATATGCCAAAAGGGCAAAAAAATCCCCCGACATAAATCGGAGGATTTGAAGATATTTTATTTTGAAATATAAGCTGTTACTCGTAGTGTCCTTTGCAGGCAATTATACAAACAGTATCATCCTTGATAAAATATACAACTCTGTTACCGTTATCATCAATTCTTCTGCTCAAAATCCGCTTAAATTTTCTTTGAGTGCTTCAGGCTTTCCTATTCCTTCAAAAGGGCTACGGCAAATATCGGTAATGATTCTGTTAATCTTCTTTAGCGTTTTCTTGTCTTGAAATTGCCAATATACATAATCTTACCACGCGTGAGATTCCCAAAGAATTTTCATCAGTCTTCACCGTCAATAAGTGCGTGTTCAGAAAATGTTGCCTTTCCGTTTTTAATATCAGAAGCAATTTTTTCAAGGTAGCGAATATTGCTTTCCGAATAAAAAGGATCTGCTGTTATTTCAAACGGTATTCTTTTTTCACGACCAACCTTAACAAGAAACATTGTTATTGCGGAAGACATAGTAAGTCCCATATCTTTTAATGCTTTTTCTGCATTTTCTTTAATATCTTCTTCAATTCTAAAGTTTATCTGTGTCATAAAAAGCACTCCTTTCATCATTATTATATATCGTTAAATATACAATGTCAAGCATTTGCTATACAAGTTCATCTGTAAATATTGCAAATGATAAATAAACATAAAAATCCCCCGACATAAATCGGAGGATTGAAAATTGTTTTATTTGTTTTTAATTTCACTAAAGATAGCCTTATATTCTTCATCGGTGTAATCACCTGTAAAATTCATATTGCCGTCAGTGATTTCAGCATTTATATACGGGTTTGAAACAGTCTTTCCGTTAATAACAAACCGAACAGCAGAACCGATATTATTTTTAGTGTAGTCTGCAAACTTATCAGTTCCGTCAGCTGTAAGCTTCATATTTAACACCATACCGTTAATATCATCAAGCAAACACACATACTCGATTTGAGATGACTCAATAATAACTTTGTTTTCATCTTCATTATCACGGATTTCTACATTGGTCGGATTATAAATTTTCGGCAATTCAGCATTTGTTGTCTGAACTGTTTCATTAACCGAGGTTGAAACCTGAGTAGTTGTATTTTCAGCAGAAGTATCATTACTTTTTGCATTTCCGCTGCAAGCAGATAACAAAGCAGCAAGTAAAGTTATAACAGCTAAAATCAAATATTTTTTCATTTTAAGTACCCCTTTCGTTATAATTATATAACAACATAAGCAGTGTCAAGTATTTATTGTAACTATTCCATTGACAGCATTTCTTTTAATTCTTCTTCGGAAATTATTGCAACGCCTAAGGTTTGGGCTTTGGTTAGTTTACTGCCGGCATCTTCGCCTGCCAAGACATATGAAGTCTTTTTTGAAACTGATGAACTTGTTTTTCCGCCGTTCTGTTCAATGAGTTTTGAGGCTTCACTTCTTGTCATTGTGGGAAGTGTGCCTGTGAGGACAAAGGTTTTGCCTTCAAAAAGACCGCCCGTGTTTTTCGGCTGAGAGGGTTTCATTTTCAGACCGAGTGATTTAAGGTCTGCAATAAGCTCTTTTGTGCCGTCAAGTGAAAAATAATTTTCAAGGCTTTCTGCCATAACAGCACCGAAACCGTCTATCTTTTCAAAATCTTCTGCCTTTGCGCTCATAATATCGTCAATTGTTGCAAAGTTTTCGCAGATTATCTTTGCGGCTTTAAGACCTATGTTACGGATTCCGAGAGCAAAAACAAGCCTGAAAAGTTCGTTTTCTTTTGATTTTTCTATTGAAGAAATAAGATTTTGAGCAGATTTTTCAGCCTTGCGTTCAAGGCTTGAAATATCTTCTGCTTTAAGTCTGTAGAGGTCGGCAGGAGATTTTACAAGTCCTTCGTCTGAAAGCTGTTCAAGAATTGCAGGACCGAGTCCGTCAATATCCATTGCGTCACGGCTTACAAAGTGAATAAGATGTCTTGTCAGCTGTGCGGGACAATCTGTGTTTGTACAACGGATTGCCGCCTCGCCCTCATCGTGTGTAACAGGGTTACCGCAAGACGGGCATACAGACGGAAATTCAAACGGCACGGCATTTTCAGCGTGTTCCTTAACTGACAGAACTTCGGGAATAATCTCGCCTGCTTTTCTGATTATAACCGTATCTCCTACGCAAATACCTTTTTCATCTATAAAATCTTTATTGTGGAGTGTGGCACGGCTTACTGTTGTTCCGGCAAGAAGTACGGGTTCAAAGTTGCCTACAGGAGTAAGCACACCTGTTCTGCCGACATTGATTTCGATATTGAGAAGTTTAGTAGACTTCTCCTCGGGCGGATATTTATATGCCTCCGCCCATTTGGGATATTTTGCGGTACTGCCGAGAAGTCGGCGGCTTGCAAAGCTGTCAACCTTGACAACAGCACCGTCAATTGCATAATCAAGCTCTCCACGCATATTTCCTATGCGCTCAATTTCCTCAATCACCTCGTCAACATTATCGTAAACACTGTAAAATGCAGTCGGAAAGCCGAGTTCTGTAAGATAGTCAAGCCCCTGTATATGGCTTTCAATCGTCATTCCTCTGATTTGCTGGATATTGAACACGAATATATCAAGACTTCTCTGAGCGGTTATTTTTGCATTTTTCTGACGAAGTGAGCCTGCGGCGGCATTTCGTGGATTTTTAAAGGTTTTTTCCTCGTTTTCTTCCTGTCTGCGGGTGAGTGCGTCAAACGAATTGAATGACATATACACCTCACCACGAACCTCGAGATATTCGGGTGCATTTGGAATACGCTTTGGCAGACTCTTAATTGTCATGAGATTTTCGGTTACATCTTCACCTACAGAGCCGTCACCACGGGTTGAACCTCTTACAAAGACACCGTTTTCATATTCGCATGATACGGAAAGACCGTCAAATTTAGGTTCAACAACATAGCGTACATTCGGCACGGTTTCTCGCACTCTTGCGTCAAATTCACGAAGCTCTTCGTGTGAAAAACTATCGTGAAGGCTTTCCATTACAACCTCATGAGTAACGGGAGAAAACTTTTCTCCTGCATTACCTCCGACACGGTTTGTCGGTGACATAGGAGATTTGAGTGACGGAAATTCATTTTCGATATTCTCAAGTTCACGCATGAGCATATCGTAATCGTAGTCGGAAATTTCCGGTTCGTCCTGATTGAAGTAAAGGTTGTTGTAGTATTCAAGCTGTTTTGTAAGCTCTTTGGCACGATTCTGTGCTGTTATAAAATCCATTTTGGTTTCCCCATATCATAAATTTATCGGTAAAATAAGTATCTGCGCCTGTGTTTAAAATATTACCTGTTATTAACCTGTGAAGTTCCTTTTTCACGGAGGAAGGTTGATTCAAGGTCTGCAAGGTGAAGCTTTACGGCAAGCGGATATTTGTCATATGCCTGACTGATTGTGTTGCTGTTTTTGTCACCGAATTCACCCATATGCCAACGAATTGCCATAGCCTCATCAATTTTAAGGTGCATTTTGCGTTCAATGAGAAAAACAGACTTTTCACCGTGACCGTAGGGAAACTGATCTTCAATTGCATAATACGGTACTTTTTCCCACTGACCTGTTTTTTCATTCTTGACATTTCTGCTTGAAACCTTGTAGAACTGAGCCTTGCACAAATCGTGAAGAAGTCCGCAGATTGCAAAACTTTCAATATTGTCGGTTTCTTCATCATAGTGCTTTTCCATCATTGTATTGAACACGCTGACGGAGTGCATTACAAGACCGTTTTCACAGGCACAATGATATTTTGAACTTGCAGGGGCGGTAAAAAAATCGGTTCTTTTGAGCCATTCAAGAAGCTCGTCAGCACCCTGTCTTGTGATATATTTGTTGTAGATTTCAATAAATTCTTCCTGCGGCGTCATATTAATCCTCCTCATATAATTGTATTTTTAAAAAGGCAACAGCAGATAATCTGCCGTTGCCCTGCATTAAAAGTTCAAAAGATTTACTTTGCTGAAGTTGTAGCTGTTTCCGTAGCCGCCTCGGTTACTGCTGTTGTAGTAGCCTTTGCAGAACCGTCATCCTTTGTATAGAGAATGTCATTAAGCTTGAGTCCGTTGCTTTCTACGGAATAAGCAACATCCATTTCAACTTCATCTGTGTAATAGTACTTGATGATGATTGTGCCGTTCTTGATTAAGTAAGTACCATCAACATTGAGTGCGTCTGACTGGTTGATTTCAACAGTACCGTCATCATTAAACTTGTATGTCATCTTAGCGTAACCGTTATCATAAGTCCATGAACCTGTAATTTTCTTGTCAGCCTTGAAGTCCTTATCAACCTTCAATTCAGGCTTAACCTCTGAACCTGACTTGAGTTTCACCTTGTTGGCAGCAGTTGAAGTTGAAAGCTCAAGAGTTCTGCCAGAGAACATATTACCCGAAACAGCGTAGTTACAGCTTGTTTCATTGCCGTTAAGCGTCATGGCAAGTGTCTGATTACCCGAATCATCTGTTGAAACCGTGTATGTACCGTTCCAAACCATTGAACCGATTCTGTAATCGAGAGTATTGTCACCGTTAAATGTGTAGTAAACATCAACCTTTGACGCCTCGTCGGATGATGCTGAATTGCCTGTTACATCAACAGATTCAATCCATGTTCCTACAATGCTTGTATCAAAAAATCCTTTGATTACGAAAAGAGTAGCTGCCGCAACCGCAACAATTACGATACCTATAATGATAGGAAGCTGAATAATACTCTTTTTCTTTGGTTGCGGAGCAATCACGCCATTTTCGTTTGCAGGTTCTGTTTCAGCAAAAGACATTTCTTCGCTTTCTGTGGGCTCATCTGCAACGAATGTTGTATTTTCTGTTGTTTCTGCTGTTGTATCTGTGTTGGTATTCTCTGCCTCATTTTCAGAAGTAAGAATTTCTTTATTCTCGTCCAACTGTGATACCTCCTTAAATTTTGTCATCGCTTTCTATCATACTATAAAAATGAAAGAAAATCAACTGTTTTTTATGCCGTTAAAATGTAATGAAAATTATTTAAAATACATATAAAGTTCGCATTTAAGCGTTCCGTTATAAAGTTTGCGGCGTTTGTCAGCCTTTCTGCCGAAGATTTTTTCAAAATCATCATCGGGGCTTATAACGGTGTAGCTTTTACCTTTCATTCTTTTAAAATGTTCACCCATAACTGCATACAGCTTTTCCGCCGATTTTACATCAAGTAATCGTTCACCGTATGGCGGATTTGTGATGATTGTCTGAAAACCGTCCTCAAGTTCAAAATCTTTAATATCACGGTTTGCAAATGTTATTCTGTCGGCAACTCCTGCAATTTCTGCGTTTTTCTTTGCGATTGCAAGGGCTGAATCATCTATATCGTAACCTGTTGCCCTGAATGTTGCGTCGTGTCTTATTTTCTGTCTTGCATTTTCTCTTGCTGTTTCAAAAACATCTTTCGGAACACAATTCCAATGTTCACAGGCAAAATAACGGTTAAGTCCCGGAGCAATGTTAAGCGCTTTCATAGCCGCCTCAATGAGAATTGTGCCGCTGCCGCACATAGGATCGGTTACAAAGTGGTTTGCCCTTACTCTTGAAAGGTCAACCATAGCGGCGGCAAGTGTTTCTTTTATAGGAGCATCATTTGAATCGGCACGATATCCACGCTTGTGAAGTCCTGCGCCCGAAGTGTCAAGCATAATACTTACCTTGTTGCGAAGAATGAGAAACTGAATTTGATGCGGAGCACCTGTTTCATCAAACCACGGGAGCATATATTTTTGTGAAAGGCGGTCTGCGACAGCCTTTTTAACGATTTTCTGACAATCGGGAACGCTCATAAGGTCAGAATCAAGACATCTTCCCTTTACGGGAAAAGCCTCGGAAATTCCGATATAATCTTCCCACGGTATTGCCTTTACGCCCTCGAACAAATTGTCAAAGGTGTGAACCTCAAATTCCGCAAGAAGAATGAGTATTCGCTCCGCATAACGGGAATTTATATTTGCAAGTGCAAGTGTTGACCAATCGCCTGTAAAGGTAACTCTGCCGTTTTCGGCATTGACATTTTCAACACCGAGATATCTCAGCTCATTTGCACAAAGACCTTCAAGACCGAAAATGCATGGAGCGGAAAATTTCATATTCATATTTATCTCCTGTTTTATTGATACACAAATTCTAATTAAGACTGAAAGACAAAAAAACAGGGTATCGGAATAACCGATACCCCTTGCTTTTAAAAAATTAATCGGTTGTCGGCTCGAGCACACCATAGTTGCCGTCTGCACGCTTGTAAACAACATTGATTTCATCTGTCTCGGAATTGATAAACATAAAGAAGTTATGGTTTACCATATTCATTTCAAGAATAGCCTCATCAACCGAAATCGGCTTTACAAGAACATGTTTTTTACGAACTACGCTGTATTCATCGTCCTCCGGTTCATCAGTCTGAGCAGCTTCCGTGATTAAATCTTCAATACCGGCGGATTTAATTTTCTTTTCAAGCCTCGTTTTATTCTTACGAATCTGACGCATAAGAATGTCGCAAACCTTGTCAAGAGCGTCATTCATTTCGGGCATTGTGCTTTCGGCACGATAAATCATACCGTTGTCACGGATTGTAATTTCAACAGTCTGACGGTTCTTTTCGAGGGTGACAACTACATTGACAGAAGCATCCTCCGAGAAAATACGATTAAACTTTGAAAGCTTTTTCTCGCATCTTTCCTTAAAGTTATCTCTGAGGTTGACTTTTCTTGCTGTGTAGGTGATTTTCATAAAATCTGCCTCCCTTATATAATTTTTTATTTTCTGCCGTTGCCGTTGCCTCTGCGGCTGTAGCCACGGCTTTCTCCGCCACGCTTAAGATCGGACATCTTATCCTCGCTTGTCTGCTTGAACTTTGACATCATATCCTCAAACGAAGAAGGAGCATTTCTGCGTGAACTCTGCCACTCGTAATCACCCGGTGAAGTTACGGGCGGAGCAGGTTTGTATGGCTCTCTGCTTCTGTGATTCTGTCTTTGAGGTCTGTCAGAGCGTTTTCTCTGCTGTTGCTGTTCCTTCGGGAGAGCCTGTTTCATTGACAGACTGATTTTTCCGTCATTAAGAGCAAGCACCTTAACCTTTACTTCTTGTCCTACTTTTACATAATCACCGATTTCATTGATGAAGGTAGGTGCAACCTCCGAGATATGTACCATACCGGTTTTTGAATCCGGCAAATCAACAAATGCGCCGAATTTTGTAATACCTGATACTTTGCCTTCCAGAATCATTCCGACTTCAATAGCCATAAAAATTTATTACCCCTTAAAATTATTTCTACCCTTTTATTCTCCGGCAACATTAATGAAAATTCTTTCACCGTCACCGACATAGCCTAATTCATCCTTAGCTATTTTTTCAATATATTTTTTAAGATCGTCACCCTTGTAATTCTGAACCTTTTTCAGATACTGCGACTGAATCTCAACCACGCTGATCTGCTGTTGCAAATCCGTAAGCTCTGCCTTTTTCTCGGCAATCTGAACATTCTGATTGATAATTGTAATTACGGCATAAAAAACAAAACCGATAATTGCGAGATAAATCAGAATATATCTTCCTTTTTTACGCTTTTTCGGAGTTATCTCCTTTATTGCGCCGTCTTCTGTCTGCCGAGAAGCCGCAGTGCTTTCTTTTACTTTCTTTGTGCTTTTTTTCATCTTCAAAACTATCTGCTTTCTCTGCTGAATTATTATTATCGTTTCTAAATATACCTTTATTCTTACCCTCATTATACAATATGTTGTTGCTGTTTTTCAATAGCTTTTTCAGATTTTTTTTAATTTTTTGCGAAATTTTCACACAGACACTCTCCGTAAAACGAATCATCGGACAATATACAAGCGATAAAAGTCTGCCGAGGGTTAATCGACAAATAACAAAACCGAGAAATGAACCGACCGTTACAAACACTCTGAAAAATCCCAGCATATATGCAACGGAAAAAATGAACAGATTAAGTGATACAATAAAAACATAAAGAAAGTCTGTAACAAAAACCGACGCTTTTCCTTTGCAAAGCGTCATTCTGATTATTTTAAATATATCATACAGCAATCCTGCCGCCGCTCCGAATACAAGTGAACAGAGAAATGCGGTTGACTGCTGTGCAAAAGTCAGCTCCAAGATTACACCTACTTAAAGAGTTTTGAAAGTTTGGATTTTGATGCACCGTTGCCGAGGTATTGCATTGCGTTAATTTTTCCGTCAATTGAAACATCTCCCGTTTCAAGGTTTAACTTATCAATGTGCAGATTTTCCCCTTTGATTACAAGGCAACCGCAGGAAGTTTTTACCGACACCGTTTCCTCGTTGAAGCCCGACACATCCTCCGTGCCTGTCATAACAAGCTTTCCTCTGTTATCAAGCATAACCGTATGATTCTTAGCCTTTGGCATTTCCTGCATAAAAAAACCTCCGTATAAATTATTTGTCAGTAATTTATACGGAGAAAAAAATAAAATTATTCTTTTAAT
>ERZ1034687.241-NODE-241-length-36019-cov-12.894311_pt1 | contig 36019 bp, 56 predicted proteins | sample MGYA00520704_ERZ1034687 | MGnify/ENA primary metagenome ERZ1034687 (study PRJEB33766, sample SAMN09781762) | gut metagenome | biome: gut microbiome | host: Homo sapiens | place: Madagascar | study: EMG produced TPA metagenomics assembly of the PRJNA485056 data... | reverse complement strand
ATTTATTAGTACCTTTGCATATAGAGAAATGGGAGGTACATTTGATTAACCAGACCCTCCCAATAAGTTGAACCAATTAAATATAAAGATTATGGAAAAAGAACAAATAAAGTCATTAAAGGATGTAAAAGAAGAATTATTGACAGCACTTAAAGATGCTATGATGAAATACAACGAAATGACCGAGTTTAATGGCGGTTACATCCAGGAACTTGAAGAAGCAGGGTTGAATATATATCAAGCGATCCAGATAGTAAAGAAGAACATCTAAGCTGTTTAAACCAATTAAATTCATTACACTATGTCAGAAATTAAATGCATCACTTATAAGAACCACGTCATTCAGAAGTTTGAGGACAGAGATGGTTTAGTATCAGTTCTTATTGACTTTAAGACAGAGGCTGTTACAATAAACAATGCCAAGAGAATTATCAACACTGGTTGTTCAATCTATAATTACTAATATTATGAGCAAGGTAAGTTTATTCAAAATGAGAATAGTTAAGGCTATAAAGCACGGTAACAATGCAGAGCGTTATATTGCGGAAGCATGTAAGGTTGGTTTAAACGTGTTTGACTTTCATACTGCAATGCAGATGCTTCAATATGAGGGTAAAATAAAATACAATTCAACAATAGAAGGGTACGAGCTATGCAATCAGTAATAATTATGGCAAGTGGTTCCATAAAGAAAGTAAATCCTGCAAATGGGACTGACTTCTCACTTGACGAATTAAATAAATTCGTTGACGGATATATTGAAGTTCTTCATATCGAAGATAAACTTCTTGTTTGCAATGAGGAAGGTAAACTTAATAACCTACCTTACAATGCTAATGCAACACGACTTATTAATGCAGCCGGCATTAAAGACTATATAGTAGGTAACGTATTGTTTTGTGACCAAGATAAAATCAAATGACTATGACAAAGGAAGAATTAAAAAAATACCTCATTGAAGAGGCTGAGTATAAAGAAGCGAGAGTGAACGATATGGATGCATATGAACTGTTCGACAAATATCTTCAGTGGAATGGCATAATTGGTTACACTGAAGATATCATAGATGCATTCAAGGGAGCGTTTGAAGACGAAATCTTATTAGACTGTACGGAGGATTAGACTATGGGACAGTTCAGCTGGTTTACGATGGACACGCACCATCGGATTGTGAATGGAGAGGAACATACTGTTTACCTTGTTGACGACAAAGGTAACAAGTGGAAGGAGAACTGCTATGAGGGCTACGGAGTGTTCGGAGGTAAGGATTTTTATGAATTGCTTGCTGAAATGAATGGCTATTCATACAAGGATTATAACGACAATAGCGGCGAGATAACTTGTCCTGATGGCCACAAGGTCATCACAGACAATGTTACAGAAGACATTCGGCAAATAGGGATTGGACTAGCATTCGGAAACGGTAAATATCCGTATGGTGACAATCCTAATATTAAATGGCCATCAATAACAGAGAGTGGCGAATACATAGACGACATGCCAACAGCAGATCCAAATCAAGGATTTAGTGATTACGGCAATGAAGAAGAGGAGGATTGGTTATGAAACCGATGCTCGCAACTAAATACGACAAAGCACAGGTTAAATTCCCGTGCTTTGTTCAACCGAAGTATGATGGTGTCAGATGTCTTCTTTATGAGGATAATGATGGATTTATACGGTTAATGTCAAGAGGGGGGAAAGAATACGACGTTCCTCAAATAAAAGAATGGGCTGAACATCACCGTAGCCTTCTGCCTTTAGACGGTGAAATATACAACCACAATGAACTTACATTCCAGCAAATTTGTTCTGCAGTAAAATGCAAAACAGAACTTACTGCAAAGCTCAAAATGGTAGTATACGACAAGCCGGTTAAAGAGCAAGGTTTTGAAATGCGTTTCACCAACCTTCAATGTGATATACCTGCAGATAAAACTATATGGCCAGTATACCGCTCAATGACATATATGTGCCATTCAGAAGAACAAATAAAAGAATTGCATGATAAGTTCGTAAAACAAGGATATGAAGGGGCGATAATCCGTAACATAGGACACGGGTATATAGAAGGACGCAGCAATGACCTAATGAAATTAAAAGTGTTTGACACAACAGAGTTTGAGGTTGTTGATGTATTAGAAGCTGGAGGTAATGATGCTGGTACGGCTATATTCTTGCTTAAAGCGGAAAACTTCAACTTCTGCGCACGTCCTACAGGTTCCAAGGAACTTCGGGCCAAGTATCTTAATGAAAGAAACAAGTTAATAGGAAAGAAGGCTACAATACAGCATCAAGGATATACCGATGCAATGGTTCCACGTTTTCCTGTAATGCTAAATATTAGAGATTATGAATGAAACAATAGAAAATATAGCTAATTTATGTGGTTGGAAAGTTTCCATTGATAATGGGAATTTTGAATTTGAACAAATGATAGGAACTAATGATTTTGTGTTTTCCATACAATGTGAAGAAAGAAAATTGCGATCATTTGTTATTCAATTAGAGAAATACCTAAAGAACTTTGATGTGGATTATGAAACCTCATTATGGATAGGAAAAGATGGGCATGGAGCAAACGGAGCACCATACCATATAAAGGACATCTTAGAAGAAATGTATTTGGCAAAAGAACAAATAGCAATATTGTTGTACGAGATAAAGCGAAGATTATGATAGAATTTGAAAACTACCAAAAAGTAACACGCGAAGAGCTTGAAGTTGCCTATGCGGAAGCAATGGAATGGTACAAGACAAATCACATTCAACGAAATTTTGACAAGTATACGGAATGTTTCTGGATTCTATTCAACGACGGAGCGAACTCTTATAAGTGGGCAGTAGACACTGTGTGCGAAAACTTCCCAGAATGCAACAGAAACGAGCTTGAAAACGTATTAGACAAATACATTTAACAAACAACAAATATGGATAGATACAAAATATACATCAAGGAAACACTCAGCCGCATCGTCGAGATAAATGCAGAATCTTCACACGATGCCTTGGAAGAGGTAAAACGTATGTACCGAAATAGTGAAATCGTGCTTGATGATGGAGACTATGATGGTGTTGATTTCAATGTCGTTTAGAAAAATAATTGGTTTAACATAATAATTTCTGACTTGATGCGTTAGTATTAAAGTACTAACTAAAGCTGGGCTAACGGCATGACGGGCGCATCATAATGGGGAACAATCAATATATGCCCGGAGGTATGTTACCGTTAGGTGACATTAAGGTAGAGACAAGTAACCAAAAACCATCTGTTGACGATAATATGGAAGTAGCTGATTGGATAAGCAGAATAGCAAAACTTGGTATAGTCATTTCATTATTGTCTATTATAGTCATACTGTTTGTCGTATTGCCAGACGAATATTCGTCATTTGCATCAACACTACCAACGCTTATGACAGCTATAATGAGTCTAATAGCATCTGTAGGAATGCTTGGATTTTCATGGGTTGTACGTGCTTGCATAGTATATCTATATCACTCTGGCTATTTCAAGAAGTAACAAAGAGCCGAGATTATAACAAAATTATATAAATGGACGCATCTACAAGTATCAGTCAAATGCTGTCGGGCAACACAATCTTTGTTCCGGCATACCAAAGAGCCTATGCATGGGACATTGAGCAGGTAAGTCAGTTTATCATAGACCTACAGGATTACATCAGTAGTAGATCATCTTCAAAGTACTATTTCGGACATTTTCTGTTTGAAGACAAGGGTAATAAGAACTATGCTATTATTGACGGTCAGCAAAGATTGACCACAATAACAATATTCATATCCGCTCTTTATGCTCGCATAAAAGTTTGCAGACAATTAAGTGAGGAAGAACTCTTCACATATGGCGCAATGATAAAGGTTGGTCAGACTTACCGTTTCTCGACTGTTGACTACGATAGCCAACTGTTCAAGGACTATGTAATCAACCAAATAAAGAACGACACAAACGGTCTTACCACAGAGTCACAAAAACGCATAGTAGCAGCTTATGACTACTTCTGCAGAATAATGTCGGACATGGACGAAGCTACGCTTAGTGAGTTAATGAGTGCTGTTGTCAACGCTTCATGCACTACCCATACGGTTAATGACGAGGCGGAAGCCATACAAATGTTCATATTCCAAAATAATCGTGGAAAGAAACCGTCTGATTTGGAAATAATAAAGGCCCAATTCCTGTACAATATCCATCTTTACGCTTCTGATGAGGAAGAAAAACATGAACTTGTCAGTGAGATAAAGAATCGCTTTGAGGAAGTATACAAGTACGTTTCCATCATAGAGGATAAGGTTAAGGAGGATGATGTACTCATTTACACATTGAGAGTGTTCTTCAATTCTCTTGGCGAGAAGAATGCCGTGCAGAAGATATACTCCGAATTGGAGAAAGACACAAGAATAGTGTTTATCCGTGATTTTACACACTCGCTTGTTATGAGTTTCGAGTTCATTGCTGCATTCCTTGAAAAAGAGAAATATGACTTTGACATCCATGTATTGTATGTGGTTAGCGTACCAGCACTTATGATGCCATTCATCGTAAAGGCATACAAATACAATGTTCCTGAAGCAGACTTCAAGCGACTGGCAAAAGCTATGGTTTCAATCTTTATGCGCAATCGTGTGGTAGGCACACGTGCCATACTCACATGGAGGTTGAGTGAAGTATTCCAAAACTTTGCGGGTGATGTGCAGCCCATTATTGACCGCATAGAATGGATGAAAGTTCAAGATGGTGGATTTTGGGGCTATTGGAACAACACTGAGTTCAATCGTGCGTTGCATGGATGGCTGAATCGTGACGTTATCAAGATGATACTTTGGGAGTATGAGAACCATTTGATAGAGGAAGGAAAGCCGGGCTATCCATTGCTACGCTTTGATGCAGTAATTAAGCCGCAACTGGAACACATTGCTCCACAGACAGAAAATCCTGAGAGTGGGTATTGTAAGTATGACGAAGATTTCCAACAGTCGTATTTGGATTCGCTTGGTAATTATCTTCTTCTGTCGGCACAGCACAATATCTCTATCGGCAATATTCCGTTTGAGGATAAGCGCAAGACATACACTCAACTGCTGCAACAGCAAGAGGTTCGAGACATGACAGAAACGGATAGGACATGGGACAAAGAGAAGATAGCCATCCGTAAAGATAAGATAATAAAGTTCGTGGTAGACACGTTCTAACACGCTCATATACAGAGAAATAATTTTAGCTTTCTTGCCTAAAATTTGGTGGATTGCGAAAAAATTAGTACCTTTGTATATGGAGAAGGAGCTATCTTAATAGCCGTTGAGCGCGTTAAGCTCAGACATATTGATATTTTTACAGTACAGCCATAATTATGGGCAGTCGTGATTTACGCCACCTACCAGCTATTGGTAGCTCTTTCTCCAACCAAGGCGTAATGAGCGGCTGCCTACTTTATTAAATGAGCTCAGGTAAACCATAAGTAAGGAGAAAGAGTTATGGCACCAAGAAAACAATTAACAGAAAGAGCCAAGGAGCTTCAGAAAGACGAAAGCTGGATGGCTCAAGTCAAGGAAACCAAGGAGTGGGTAGAACAACTCCAGTTGGAAGTAGAGAACCAAAAAAGAGAGTTCCTGCCAGTGCAGACGGTAGACGATGTGATTGACAGCGCACGCTATGCAGAGGAAGTACTCAATGCTAACGGCAAGTACTACAACGCTACGGAAATGGCAAAGCTGTTGGGCGCAAAGAGTGCTGCAGCCCTTAATGCGGAGCTGAAGACTGCCGGTATTATCTACAAGACAAATGATGCATGGGTAATGGCAAGTAAGTTTGCAAGTAATGGTCTTACTGTTACCAAGACAGGAGTAAAGAAAGGCAAGTCTTTCTCAATGCTACTATGGACAGAGAAAGGACGTAAGTGGCTTCACAACCTGCAGAGACGTGGAATAATTGTTACCGAACCTGTACCAAGAAAGAAGTCCAAGAAGTACATGTTGGATATTGAGGAAATCAAGTCCGACCTCGACTGTTTGAAGACGCTTGTCGAGCAAACAACTACAATCACAAAAACAGATCACCTTCCTGCAATGATTATGATTGGCGACATTCTTGACATTTCTTCATCTATTCAAGAGCGTGTAAGCCAAGTAATTATGCAAGCCTACAGAAAGGCAGGATTGAAAGCAAGTTTCTAACATTTAGATTTCCAAAGTCATGAAAGAAGAATTATTAGCAGCCCTTAGAGGAGCAATGAAGATATACAATGAAATGAACGAGTCGAACGATGGTAACATCGGAGAGCTTGACGCAGCAGGTATGAAAATATTTGAGGCGATTCAGATAGTAAAGAACAGTTGAGCTTTTTAAACCAATTAAAATTCATAGAAGATTATAGTGCTAATTAAAAGTTTTTTCGTACCTTTACAGCGGTAAAGATGGCACAATATAAAAAGGGATTGGATGGGCCCCTCACACGTCGGTCGTAAGATGCAGACTTCGGGGGGATTCCAATCCCTTCCTAAAAAGACAAGTTAATGATGAACAAAACAAAGGCATCGTAATTGAAGCGAAATATAAGTCCGAAATCAGATGAGGGTAGGGACACCTTAATGGTCTGCCCCCGTCTTGCTTCTTTACGATGCCTCGTGTTTTTCAGAAATTGTATTCTTTAATTTCCAACTTATTCCCACGAAGTATTGCACATAGGACATTTTTCAATGGTGTTGATGTCTTTTTATTTTTCAGAGTTTCAATCATTCTCTTGTAACCTTCTATTAGTTTCTTTTCTTCGAACATAGAAGCATCATGGAAATATAGGCACACGTCATGGTATTCTGTCGTTATGTCTTCTCGGGAGTTAAACTTCTTTAGTTGCCGGCTTTTGTTGAGTAGTTGGTTCCTATAATCGCGCGAACTGCTGGTTATAGAAGCTAAGTCCATCAAACGACCATTCAATATCATATCAAGAGCAGTCATTTCATTTCCAGTTTTGCCCTTTTGACCCTCCTCACAAAATATAACGCTATGCCCATTAGAGAAAGCCTTTTCAATAAATTCATTCTCTAAATCGTCACCATCCATTTTGCCATTAAAGAAATTCTTTTCTGTGTAGTTATGCGTATTATGACTTATATGAACAGCTTTAACTCCACCATCAGAATTAATTTCAACATTCTTATAGTTAGGATTATTCTTATATTTTAGGTACTCGCCCTTTCTTCGTACAGTAAAACGCACGTTACTGTTGCCAATAAAGTTTGCATTGTCCGTCAAGAAGTAAGGCAAACTCTTACTTGTATTTATCTTGTCGCTGTTCTCCCTTATCCATTTGTTAAAATCATCGGGAACATCTGTGTACAATTCTTTTGGCTTATCACTCCAATATTCTTCTTCTGACATGATTATTGGCACAGCGTAGCACATACAGTTTACGTGCCAACCACTCCATTGAAAGCCTTTTGGGTATTTTCCGGCGAGATTATCACACATATCATCTTTAGGGTGACTTCCACTTGTCTTTATCTCTATACCTTTGATGAAATCAAGACTATGCCAACGTGTCTGTTCGGCGGCACGATATGCCATGTTTATCTCGTTGCGGGCAAGGCGAACACTGCGATATTCACATCCTGACACGTCTACAGCCTTACCGTACTTTTTCTTATAGTCTTTGGCGAGTGATGGATAATCATTGAGATATTTACTGACACGCTTGCTTAGTTTTACTGCGCTCATGCCTTTCTTTATGCCAGTAGATAACGCACGTTCCAACGACTTCTTTACATCTTCTTGCTGATTCCATATACGCTGTGACAGGTTCAAACCATTTATCGTGCGATGCTTGAATGCTTCTTTTGCAGCATTGTTCTTCTCATAGTATTCCGTGACGCGCTTCTGCCCTATACGTTTCGTGTATGCTTTCATGACACGCCGCACTAGTAAGTCTTGAAGAGTGTTACTGTTCTCCCATTCGTCAGAAATACCGCTATATACAATGGCCTTCATATTTTGGTAAAAGAAGTCAAGCAGAGATTTTATCTTACGCTTTGTCTTAGGATAGTTGGCAAATAAGAATTCATCGTTCCCGTCATATCCTTCAGATAAAGCAATGCTGACGGCTTCCTTTGCAAGCATAGTGTATATGGCCAACACCTTCTTTGTGTATTGGTTCAATCTCTTGGATAGGTCTTTGTATGCCTTTTTCTGATTAGGTGTCTTTATATTTGCCATCACGTTTTATTTTTGAAATGTTCACAGAAATCGTGGTTCAGCAACATACTGTATCGTTGGAAGTCACATTTACATAGTATAGGCTCATTAAGAAGGCTCATGCTGTGAAAGTCACGAGCATGAGCACAATCTCTACAAAAGCGTTTTATTATAGCTTCTTGCTTCTTTCTCATTATTCTGAAAATAAGTTAGGCATTGATTGAGCAGACCTTTCACTCTCTGCTTGTTCTTCTTTTTGAATCTCCTCAAATGTTTCGTCTGCATTGTCTGTAAGGTTAGCACGTCGTATGGCTTCCTTGTGGCTGATGATTGGCTTATTGCCATCTGCCTTCATCCATTTCTCAATCTCAGCGGCTTCATCCTCCTGTATGAAAGGAGTTAAAACATGCTCAATGGAAATTTCATCCAAGCGATCAGCCCAACTTGTGTTCATCTTTGCAAGGAATGCCTTTATTACGTTAGCTTCTCTCTCGAAGCCTTCCGTCCACTTACCAGCTTCTTCTCCTATTTTGAGGTGAGCATCCATTAGAAGTGTCTTGCGCGAGTCGTAGCCTATATTTCCGAGTGATTTCATATTCTCAAAAGAAATATCTGGCATTTGTGATTGCATGAAGTACAGCTTAATGAGAGTGTCTACATGATATTTCAGGGCATCTATAGCCTGTTGCCATGAAACATAACTTACATCACCGTTCTCCATAACTCTGTAAACTCGTCGTGTTTCGCCCTTGTGTTCCTCTCCTACAATAGCACCGGCAACTTTTAATATTGGTGCAGAGTTATAAGCAATAACATCACTGTTTCGAGATATTGTATACTCAATATTTTCACGAATTGGCTTTAATCCCTCCCAACATGGCTCATGTCGATACCAGTATATAGCTGGTATTTTTTCAATGCTTATCTCGTCACTTGTTATAAGCTGCCATCCGTTTGTATTATCTTCAGAAGACGAGTTCCATTTATAATGATGTGTAGATGTGAATGTTTCAAAGAAAGTAATAGTGGTATCAGCAACTTTCTTATCGTATTCAAAAGACAAGGCGAGCAAATCCTCGTATTCATCGAACAAAGGGTAAATATGCACCCCATCCATAGGTGAGAATGTACGGCATTTGAGTTTGTATTCACTTTCAAACCCATATAGATTGTTCTTTTTTCGCTGCGTGTACCATAATGTGAACATTTCGCAAGATGCATAATAGCACTTGGCACGTTTCATGTTCTCTGCATCAATATGTGCATTAGTGTAGATTTTTTCTATAGCCTTTGCTATAGATTTAAGAGTGCCGTCGTTCTTGTCGTAAGAATATATTCTTTTTACTGGTATAGATACCGTAAATTCAGATATACGGCGCGTCAGAAGTTTTTCGAGACCGATAGGAATACGCGCTGCCTTTTCGACGATACCACCAGGTAAGATTTTGTCTCGCCGGCCAGTTTTATCCTCGACTATTTCGTGTAGACTAGGTTCATATTCGATTATGAGCTTACTCCAACTAGGAACATAAATAGACCGTTCCTTTAATTTACCAATGATTTCAGAAACATCATTAAGAGAAAATAATTCTTCAATATTTATCATGTCTTTTCTTGCAAAGTTAGAAAATAAATACTGGTTAATATCTATATATTTAGTATATTTAACTAAAATATCTATTGGTATATTTGCATATATGTGGATTTATTAGTACCTTTGCATATAGAAAAATGGGAGGTAGATTTGACTAAGCCAGAACCTTCTAATAAGTTGAACCAATTAAAATTAAAGATTATGGAAGAAACAAAAAACATAAAAATGGAAGAACTAAAGAATAAAATGGATGTTATATTTGATAATTATTCGAAGAAAATATCTTCCATTATGTATAAAACCAATTGGAAAGTTGAGTCAGTTGAACTTATGTTTGCCGGAGCAGTAACTACCATTAGTCTTGGAGGAGACAAACACAAGGTTATAGATTTGGTATGGATGTCAAAGAGAAGACATGGCGAGGAGTCTTTCACGACAAATGTTAGAACAACTGGCAGCTTTGAACTACTCGCAGGAAACGAAATTGGTAGTGAAGCCAACTTCTATAAAGAGATTGGAAATCTTATTGCCGACAACGCTTTACTGACAAGTATTAGAGATTCATTGGTTTCTTTCTTTCAAGAAATTGATGTCGTTGAAAAAGAAATTTCAAAACTCGAAAGCGAAGATTAATATGATAACACCAATAGAACCTATAGTAAATGCATCCTCTCGTTATAGTATTGGAGAGGCTGCCAGGATATTGGGTGTGCATAGAAACTCAATATTGAACTACACGAAAGCTGGTTTGTTAAAATGTGGTATTCGCAAGGCAACTAAAAGAAAGTTTTATACTGGTTTGGAAATACTTAAATTTTGGAGGACAAGCATATGAAAGACAAAGATACAGTTTGGGGTATGGTATACACTGTACTTTTCGTTGTAGAAATGATATTCGTAATAATAATATTTCATTAGACCTAAACATGATAGCACTTGAATTTATAGGAACAATAACAGAGGATGCTAAGGTTGGCATTTCAGCCGATAACAAAAAAGAAGTCACGTTCCCAGTCGATGTAAAAAGAGGTATTGATAAGAACGGATTAGACAAGTCCTTAGTAATCTATTGCAAGAAAAAAGGAGAATGTTCTTCAGATAAGCGTCTTGTAAGAAATAAAAAAATCTTTGTCCGTGGCGATGTAAACGCTACTATAAAGAATGTATGCACAGGAGTTAGTAGAGCAGCAGTAGAATGTACCATTTGGCAATTTGAATTACTATGATAGACTGGAAAGCATTCTACGCCAACGGTGGTTATTATGGCGATAACGACCCTTATTGCTACGATGACGGCAATGATGAGGAGTACGAGGAAGATGACGAGTACGACCCAAACGATTGATACAATTCTGATCTGAGTACGAATCAAGTTATTAACACTTTTTATTTTAGAATATGAACAACAAGATTAGCAGTTTGCTTGCTGAAAGAAGAATTATCAACTTCAATATTATAAAGCTTGTTAAAGAAGACATCAAGAGTCTCCCATACAAGATAGGAGATAAGTGTATAAATACCAAAACAAAAGAGGTGTTTTGGATACATGAAATTCGTCCTACACTTCTGAACGGTTTTTGGCCGAATGGTGATTTTACTATTACCGTGAATCCACCCAAAAAAGATGGTACACGTTCAGCAAGAAAACGAATATTGTATTATGAGTTTCAAGACATAAAGAAATTGGAGGATTAACAATGAAGACAACAACAATTGACTTTGTAGACAATGCTACAACCAAGGAGGCTGGCATCTACGCAGTAAGGTACGGATGGGCATTTGTAAAGGGTGTGTGCCGTGAAGTGAACGAGTTTGTGCATCGGCTGCCATGGGTGTGCATAGGCGCAATATTGATATCGGTAACGTCAGTGAGCTACGTGTGCATTGCGGAAGCGAGAGCTGAACGTGACAAGGCGAACAAGGCGCAGATGGAGCTACAGCAGCAAGTAGAACAGCTCTCATGCGCTGTCGAAGCAGAAAGGAGTGCAAGATGAATCACAATCCATTTATGCCTCGTGAGCAGCGCACAGCTATCCTCACCTTCGACAACGGCCAGCGAGTCCGTGCTGAAATCCTCATTCCCAAGTCAGACCGACCAATCTTTCACGACAACCTCGAACGTCGCTTTATAGAAGACTTCCACAAGTCGCAGCCACGGGCAGTACACAAGCTTGTCAAAGTACATATCCTGCGCAACTAAAAAACATACGACTATGAATAAGAAGACGATTAAACAGAAATTCAGAAACTTAAAGAATAAGTCTGTCGCCTTGTGGTGGCTGCTTACACGTGAGTATTATTTCCTGTTAGCGTACAACGACAAGGGAGATAAAACAATCTCGCTTGAGAGTTACAATGTTGACATACTGTCATTTATTGCCTACGTTCAGCGCAGGCATAAGATGCTGACAGCTCACGACATACTTGTTGCACTCGACAAAATCAATAAGTTAGCCTACGGAGACATAGTTGTACGCAACGAGGTAAAGGAACTTATCGATAAGATAAAGAAACAAGACAGAGTTTATCTCGGCCCGGAAACGAAATCACGATAAACATAACGAACTATGAAAGAAGAATATACAACATGGGAATATTTCAAAGAAGATACTCCTATTACCAACATTCAAGTAAATTCTTAACACCATTTGTAAATATGAAGAAATTCAAGACATGGATTATCCATCTACTCGGTGGAGTGACAGTAGAAGAATCGAAGAACAGCGGCAAGGGTTATTATCGCATCGGTATGCTTTTCACTCTGGCTGACCTCAAGCATTATGCTGAAAGCCTTAACGGCAAGTCTGCCGACGAATGGTGCAAGCTAATGTACGAATATATATATGCGGACGACAAGAACTTCTCACCCATGGAACTGACGAAGAAAGACCAACGGCACATCCGTAACCTCGCGGCGGCTGACGTATTTAAAGTGGTTGCCCATGCTTCCGAATATGCACAGCTATACCGAATAGAGTACTACAAGGAGGTGGTAAAGCACCTGCAAAACAAAATAAACATATTAGAAGAACAATATAATAAAACGTATGGAAAAGAATAATAACATTAACATAGCAGAGATATTGAAGGACTGCCCTAAAGGGATGAAGCTGTATAGTCCACTATTTGGTGAAGTCAAGTTAAGCAAAAGTGGAAGCGATAACATTTTTATTTTTTCCAAGGATGATGAAGGACGTGAAATTACCCATTTTTTTAATAAAAATGGATTTTATTATTCCGTATATTCTCAATCAGAACGCCTTCTCTTCCCATCCTCAGAAATGCGCGACTGGACGAAGTTCTTTAAGCGAGGAGACGTGGTGTATATCAAAGAAGCTAACTATGTCACAGATTACGCTATCTTTGAAAGTTGGAAAAACGATGATTACACTGAGTTTAACGCTTCAATCTTTTATAGCAATAAGTCTGGATTCGCAGAAAGAAAGGTGTGTACTGCAAAGTTGTATACTAAAGCTAATGACATCCTAAAAGCGAAGCTTATCACCTTTATAGAACAACATTACAACGGCAAGTACAATCCCGACACCCTGCAAGTAGAACCAGTAAAGCCCGAATGTCCGTTCAAGCCGTTCGACAAGGTGCTGGTGAGGGATGATGGAACACAAGAATGGTGCGCTAACTATTTCTCACATTACAGGGCGTATGATAAAGAGTATCCTTATGCTTGTATAGACAGCCATTATCGTTACTGCATCCCCTACGAAGGCAACGAACACCTGCTTGGCACAACAGTCCCATACACGGAAGGAGGCAGCGAATGAGCTGCCCCTTCTCTCTCGAAAGCGTCAAGTTCCGTGAGACCGCACACATAGCCTTCGAGGACGAATACGTCACGGCATACCAGTCCACCGACATCGTTCCGAAGATATACAAGAGCGTCAATACCCCTCGTGACAAGAACGGATTGGCATCAGGCAAACCCAAGACCTACTACCGTACACGGTACAGCGAGTGGGTCACGGAAAAGACATTTGTTACACAATATCAGAAAATCAGAGAAAAATTCTAAGTTATGATAATAGAAATATTGAAAATCATCGCCAGCCTCTCTATCACCATGGCGCTATTTTATGCGTTCTTTAAAGTTGGCAGACAGAGTGTTTACGACCATATCCTTGAGCGTTTTAGCGACGCTGTAAAGATTATCGATAAGCAGAACGCATACATACAATCATTGGAAGAAAGAGAAAGATACGACCCTAAGCGCCCTATGCTAATCGAATACGAGCCTTCCGTGCATGCTGAAGACTTCATTGACAGCTTGCAACGGATGATAGCCAAATATGGCAACAAGACTGTCGAACTTGAAAGCGCAGACATTACAGATGTTATCTATGATGCCGAACGAGGATTCTTCACCCCAACATGTCTGTGTGATATACCGCTTAAAGCGAGCGAAATGGTTTCTATGATACGGTTTTTGATGAGCAAGCACGGCAATCTCGCAGTAGAATGCCCCAAGTTGATGCTCTCATCAATCACATATTACGCAGATACAAACAAGTTTCACATCAGTTAAAACACCATTATATGAAAGACGTATTCACGATACATCAAGCCGACAACGGCATCATGTTGAAGTCGGACGAATATGTAGAGGTGATGGAGGACACTCACAATGCAGACGGTAAAGGCAAAGATAATCTTTACCAACGTCTCGGTAGGTATCTCTATTCCCTGATTAAAGGCACAATGGACGAAGAAATGTCAAATAGCGTGCAAGTGGAACTCAACATAACTAAAGCAGAATAATATGATAGACGAAAATAAAATTGCAGAAGCAGCGGATTTGAACGCTGATAAATACAATCCGTGTCGTAGCACCTTGGATAAGGAAGAAGCGTGTCGCGCCTCATTTAAGGATGGTGTCGAATGGTTTAAGGAAGTTCTTTGGCACGAACGAGACGAAGAACCTACTGAGGAAGGTGTTATCATTAAACGACTTGCCAAAAAGGATGAAGTATATCTTACTTTCTTCAACTGGGTAAAAGTCAAGGACGATATTATCAAGTCGCAAAAGATGTATGGAAGCACTCAAGATCAGATAGCCCTATGCGTGCGTATCGCTTGGAAAGAATGCGGAAACTTCGACAAGTGGTGCTACCTCTCCGACCTACTCCCGAAAGGAGGTGAGGAATGATTAAAGTAGAAGACCTGATGGTAGGCAACCTCGTAAAGGTAATCGGTACAGAAAGTGTGTTCACAGATGGCGAGATATGTAGTGTTGAATCTGTAGATAGAATATACGGAGTAGCATCGTTAAAAGGCATAGATTGGGGAGTTGAAGAATGTGGCTTTCTAAAGAACATCAGAGAAATCGACCCCATTCCTCTCACTCCCGAAATCCTTGAGAGAAACGGATTTGAAATGCGGGAAGACACAGTCGTCTATGCGAAAAATAGAATAGCATTAAAGCCTTCGGATGATGAAAAAGGCTACCAAGTAGGCTTGGGTAGCTTGCGCTTATTCTATGTAAAGGTAAGTGTTATTAAGTACGTTCACGAGCTACAGAATATCCTCTATTGGATAAAGGGTGAGAATGCAAATTTAACAATATAATAAATCTAAAAAACAAAACATATATGGAAGTACACAACAACAACTGTCAGCAGTTCTCCGGAACAAGCATTGACGGTATGGTCATAATTAACGGCAACGTTATACGTGCAGCCAAAGAACTCAGTGTGGAAAATAACAAGGTGTTCATCAACGGCAAACTTGTCGAAGAGTACAGCAACGTTCCCCTCAAAATCGAGATTACAGGAACCGTTAAGTCAATCAAAACCATAAGCGGAAGTGTTCACGTCGAAGGTAACGTTACTAATGTAGAGACGGCAAGTGGCAGCGTACATTGTCAGACCGTTATTGGTGACGTAGAGACAATGAGCGGTAGCGTAAGATGTAACAACATAGAAGGTGATTGCTCGACAATGAGCGGAAGCATAAGGAGATAAGTAACATGACAATATCACAACTTATTACGCGTTTACAGTCCTTGCAAAAGCGCATAGGCGACACCGACGTACTCATCAATGGACAAGACATCCGCTTTGTCGAAGACGAGTGGTGGCGAGGAAAAGAAGTGGTAAACTTAGAATAACAGCGTATGAAAAAGATTATGTTCAATGACAAGTACGGCCTCACGCAGGCTGTACTTGAAGGTCGCAAGACGCAGACAAGACGTATTGCCTACATTGGCAGTCTCCCATATCTTGATTTTGGTATTTGCGTAAAACCGAAAAATTTCGGAAGATCTTCCTTCTCTTACAGTACTGTTAATATAGCCCATTCACGTTATTGCGTTGGCGAGGAAGTCGCCGTAGCACAAGCATACAGCGAATTTGTAAGTGAAGCTGGCTACAACGAAGCAGAAATCAATAAATTAATGCACTCCAAAGGTTGGACTAACAAAATGTATGTAAAGTCTGACCTTATGCCTCACCGCATCCGCATCACCGATATACGTGCTGAACGCTTGCAGGAAATCAGCGACGAGGATTGTATAGCAGAAGGTATTCGTGAGCAGTATTTCTATTCTGGCGAAGAAGAGCCTGAATTTGAAGGTTATTCTTATTATGCCAAGAATGTTCTTAAACCTCTCTTTTGCACCCCACGAGAAACCTACGCCGCCCTTATCGACAAAATCTCCGGCAAAGGCACATGGGCATCCAACCCATACGTCTTCGTCTACGAGTTCGGATTAATAAAATCTACGGAATAACAGAACATTAAAAATACAAGCTTATGAAAGCAAGATTAGCAAAGAAAATCGTGAAGGCAAGCCCTTTATATGAATGGTATTGCAATCTATTTGGTAAAAAGCCGTGCAAAAATAAGTATTGGTTACAAAAATGGGAGATACGACGTTGCGTCGTAGTTTTTCATCAGAAAGGGAAAGCTGATTATCGCCTACTTGTAGCTTCACACAAAGCAGATGTATATTGTCGGTCAATTTTTGATAAAATAAAATCTCGCAGAACGCTAATATAGAAAATAATTAACTAACCATCCTCTCCCTGGTGACAGCAGGGAGAGGCACAAAAAGAATTGGATGATGAAAAATGAACAGATTTTAATAAAAGCAGCTAACGTTATCATAATGATAATATTAGTTCCGATAATGCTTGTTTTATACGTTCCTTTTGCCCTGTTCAGAGTATTTACAAGCAAATGTCTCATTGATGAGTACTTCGATATTTGGAGTTGGTTTCTTGACATGCTTATGTATCCGGTTGTAAAATACGAGGAAAGGAAGGAGCATTATGAGGAGTTAAAGTCGAAGATTAAAGGTCTTCGCGAAAAATGCGAACAACTCGAAAAAGAAATACAAGCACAAAAAAGGAAATTATCATGGAGCGACTAAAAAACATATCACAACTATCTAAAGGTTGTACCATAACAAAAATTTGCAATGGAGAATTTCAGCATTGGGAGTTTCTTATGATACACCCACACAATGAAAACTACATTCTTGCCTTAAACTCTTGGACGCAAAGCGGGGATAAGCTCTATATCCCCAACATACTCAAAGAAGAATATTATGTTGGCAAGTATGACTCCTGTTTTGTTGCACAGGAAAGAATAAAGCAATACGAGAGGCAGATTAAAAGATTACAAGAACGTATAAAACATTTGAAGGTTGAGGAGGACAAATAATGAACAGAGAACAAGCAAAAGAGCTGCTGCCTATTATACAGGCATTTGCAGAAGGTAAAACTATACAGGTACAAGAAGATATTGATTGGTGCTATCTGGGAAATGATGCTGATTTTAATCTAAATCCGTCAAGATACCGCATCAAGCCAAGCCCCAAGTACCGCCCATTTGCTAACGCAGAAGAGTGCTGGCAGGAAATGCAGAAGCATCAGCCGTTCGGATGGCTCAAGGACAAAGAAGATGGTCATTACACATTAATTACGGCAATTAACAAGACTAATGTTGACCAAATAGCTTTAAATGGTAATACGGGTTGGCTTTTTTGTAGCATTTCAAAATTCTACACATTCGCTGACGGCACGCCCTTTGGCATTAATGAGGAATAATTATGGATAAAAATGTTTGTGATAATACGTTAGTCTTTGGTAGCTGCTATATTAGAAGCTGTATTGAAGTGCCTTCTTTGACGGCAGGAAGGGCTAAATGGAAGGCTTTTTATAATAAGTTCCCTTGGCTTAAAGGTCAACCTTTCTATCTTAGACGTTCATGCTTCTGGGATGGAGGTGAAAGAAATTTGAAGGCAATAAAGATAAAACTTAAAAAGATATAATTATGGCATTGGTATGTGTAGGATATAGTGGTGAAGAACTTGTGTTCGTCAATAAGCCGCATAGAAGAATTAGCAAAAACGTGTTCTATTTTGATGAAAATGACATATTTGAACACGAATGGATAGATGATAAATATTGTGGCTGCATAAATCTTCCCAAAGGCAGCATAAAGAAGCTTATTGGAAGAGAATTATCTTGGGATGATGAACCTGTAGAACTTAAGGAGGAATAAGTAATGAAAGAAGATTTGAAAGCCATGTTGCCCATAATACAAGGATACGCAGAAGGCAGAACTGTAGAGTGCAGACGAAAGAATATGAAGTTTGCACCTTGGGGTGAAGTGGATATTGTGTTTGATGGGCAATTCGACTTACAACACTATGAGTATCGCATCAAACCAGATGAGAGTGCAATACAAAAGTAAAACCAAAGAGCAATCGTTAAACCAAAACAATTATGAGAACAATTAAATATCAATATGAGGTAGCACTGAAGCAACATGTTAAAGGCAGCGTGGATGATGATTATGAAAGCGTTGACTTCATAACAGCATCAAGTTATAAGCAAGCCGTAAAAACAGCAAAGGACTGGTCAAAGCAGCTCGGGGCTGACTGTAACAGCTTCAAAGAAACAGAGACTCTTGACGCTGGACTGGCACAAGTAGTTATAGTGTGTCATTACAAAGACAACACCAGTGACTATAACGAAGTCTGGCAAGAAGAATATATTAACGGAAAGAAAACTGAAAGGTTTTCATTATAAGTACCATAGAACTATGAGAACAATTAAATTTCGTGGCAAAGATGTCTTCACTGACACTTGGCGATATGGAGACTTAGTACACAATCAAAAGGTGACAACAACAGGCTTGGAACCACGCACTATGGTCGGAGGTTATGAAGTTAATCCCTCTACTGTCGGGCAATTCACTGGTTTTAAAGACATGAATGGTCAGGAAGTTTATGAGGGTGACACTATTGTATTTAATACAGCCACTTTCGAGATAGTATGGAATGAAGTCATTGGAGGTTTCTCCTTAAAAGGAAAAATCACAAATCTTGTAAGCACTACTCCCATCGGACTAATGATTGATACTAACAATACAGAAAAGAAATAACATTAAAGCAAACAATATGGAAAGAACTATAATATACAGAACGCAGCGCACTGTTACTTACGTACGCACCAAGAAAGGGAGGAGGTCGCATGTTGCAGTGTATGGCGAGATAGCGAGAGTAAAGGGCAAAATGTTTTGGATTTTCAAGCTGCCCGACAGATACATACGCAGGACTAGGCTGATAGAATACGTAGAGACCATGGGAGGAACTTTCGGTCCTTTTAAGTGTGATTTGGAAAGACTTTCATTTGAGAGCGTCAAGCGGATAATGGAAGTGGAGAACATAATGAAGGAGGAACTTAAAGCAAAGTGTCATGAATATAAGAAGAAGTCTGGTAAGTCAGAATAGAAACCTGCTTGCTGTGCATCCTGACGTGATTAGTTCCACTGAGGAACTAGCTTATCTCCATAGAATAGAGCAGCTTGAAAAAGAAAACAAACGTTTATACAACATTATTAAAGAACAACAATCAATAATAATCAAATATGGAAACTTTGAAACCGGAAGAAATTCCAGAAGAGCTAATGAAGCTTATGCGTCAACAGTTTGAAGATCAACCGAAAATCCGTCAGTTAAGGATAGCGGCCGATCAAAAACTAAGGAAGGGGCAGTATGTGCAAGCAATGCAACTCAATGAAAAGATTGAAAAGCTTTTCAGTGTCGTTGTCCTTGAATATTTAAAAAAGGCAGAACGAGAGAATGAAACATATTCGCTGGAAGCATCGAAAATGCCAAGGCAAGATGTGGCAACTTGTGTGCAATTAATTGTCACGTTATACATGGCAATAGACATCATAGATACGTGCATAAAGAATGTGAACGAAACTCTTCATAAAACGAACAAGGATGTCAGTCTTTCTATGTTCGAGGATATCAACCAACTTACAAAAATGATAAAGGCAAAAATGGAATTCTTCAACAGAGATACAACATTTTTGAAATATAACTATTGGGGTGATATAACAGACAATATGTACGAAATGATGAAGAATAAAGCGAAAGCAATAATAACTAAAACAGAAAGAAAGGAAAAAAAGGATGAGTAGAGGTAAGCATTTCACACAAGACGAGATTGATTTCTTGAAGGTTAATGCTCTAATAATGACTACAAGAGAATTAGCAGAAAAGCTTGGACGGAATTATTGGGCTGTTCATCGAAAACTTCAAGAATTGGGCGTAAGGAAAAATCATATATTTACAGCCGACGAAGATTACATTATAAAACGGATGTATGGCAAATACACTGCTAAAGTAATTGCTACAAAGATTGGTGTAGATGAAAATGCGGTATATAACAGATGCAAAAAACTTAAATTGAAATAAATATGATAAGCAGTTTTACGATAGACCACACTAGGTTGAGGCCTGGTATTTATGTGTCAAGGGTAGATAGCATAGGGAAAGAGCTAGCTACAACGTATGATTTGAGAGTATGCTGCCCTAACAAAGAGCATATGACATCAAAAGTCGCACATACAATAGAGCACCTGATGGCTGATTATTTACGCAACGAATGGGTATATAAACAAAAAGTTATTTACTTTGGACCAATGGGATGCCTAACTGGCTTCTATCTAATACTTAAAGGTAAGCCAGACATTGTAAGGGTAGCTTGCGCATTAGTCGACGCTTTGAAATTCTGCTCTAATAGCTCGTCTATACCGGGAGCAACAGAAAAGGAATGCGGAAACTATAAAATGAACGATCTACCAGGAGCCATCGATGTTTTGAAACTTTTCAAGAAAGATATAGAGAATAAAATATCAGAAGCGTCAAAGGTGTTCTCATATCCACTTTAGATTTATACTTAAATATAAAGATTTGATTACCAGAGACTTATTTTAGAGATAATCTTTGCTAGTCAAATCTTTATTATTATATTTGCACCATAATAACTGCTGTGAAATTATACTGGGATATTTAATGATTAATCACTAAATATCAATAACAATGAACAAAAAGACAAAGCAGGTATTAAGTATTTTGAAACCTAAATGTAAGGCGTTAGGGTTCAATTCAAATGAACTTGAGGGTATCGCAGCAGATATTGCCGATAACCTTGATGTTGACGAAGAAGCCTCAGACGAGGAAATAAACGAAAAGATTTCAGCGGAGGTTGATACGGTTATTCCTTATCTTAAAATTGCCCAAAAGGCATCCAATCGTGTTATTCAGAATTCTAAGAATAACAATAATCCAGACGACATAAACGAAAATAATGCCGGCAAAGGAAATAACGACCCATCAGAAAAAGAAGAAGAGAAAGTACCAGCTTGGGCACAGGCTATAATAACCCAACAAAAGGCGATACAAACAGAGCTAACGGGATTGAAGTCTGAGCGCGAAACAGATAGTAGACGTTCAAGACTGAAAGCATTGCTCAAAGACACTGGAACATTCGGTAAAAGTACACTTAAAAGCTTCGATAAAATGAAGTTTGAGAATGAAACCGACTTCGAAGAATTTTATGATGGTGTAATAGAGGATTTAGCGACGCTCAATCAAGAAAGAGCTAATGCTGGGCTTGCGAAACTTGGTGCCACTGCAGCCACAAGTGCGAACAAGAAAGAAAAAGAAGACAAGCCAGAAGTAATGAGCGACAAGGAGATTGACGAGTTGGCTGATACAATGTAAAACTTCATTAAATTTAAAAATTATGTACGGAGTAGAAGCAGCAGAGATTTTCGACTCAGGGAAAGAGTCTGTTATTATCCGTAAATACCTTAACGGTATTACAGGAGGTGTGGTGCTAGACATGACAGGATTTGATGCACCATTTATCAAGTGTGGACATGTAATAATTCGTAGTACAAAGGATGGCGAGTACAAGCCAATGCCTGTTACAGGCAATGCGTATTCAACGCTACCAGAGAATCATGAATATGTCGGCATTTGCATTACAACAGCACCGAAAGATACGCCTCATGTCGGTGTTCTTACAGCTGGTGAGGTAAACGACAAGGCCGTTCCTTATCCAGTAGAAGCAATTAAAGCAGCATTTAAAACAGCAGTACCCACAATTCAGTGGGGACATGACAAAATAGGTTAAGTATGAACAGTTCATTATTTTTAAAGTATGTATTGAGCTTCTTTCCAATACTGAAGACGCTCATAGAGAAGATTAATGGCAAGCGAAAAAACGAGCTAACTTATCTTCACAAAGACACATCAATTCTTCGTCGTGTTTACTCTACAGACAACAAATGGGAGGCAGATACAGTCGACACAAGCTATGTAGCCGCTGACTATGTAGCCATTGACTCTCCAGTTCCGTTAAAGGCTCGTGACCGAATCGCGGTAGCCAACGGCAAACTTCCTAAGATGGGTATGAAGAAACATTTGAAGGAGTCTGAAATCCTCGCACTCCGTATGATGGAAGTTCAGGGAGGTCAGACAGCAGAAATCCGACGCAAGTTGGCACAAGACCCAGTGTCTTGTTCTGTCGGTATAGACGAACGTAATGAGTATGCGTTACTTTACGGTCTTTCTAATGGATATGTAGCAGTACGTGATGATGACAATCCAAAGGAACTACTTCGCATAAGTTACCAGTATCTCGAAGACAATAAGCTTGGCATCAACAGCACGAAAGAAGGGCTTACAGTTGATGATTTAAAGAATACTATTGACAGAGCCGCAAGTGACGGTAATACTATCATACAGTTCTGGATTGCCAAGACTGCATTTGACGCTCTAAAGAAGACTCAGGGAGCAAAGGAACTTGTAGCTACATACAATGGTCAGTCTTACGACTCAAATACTAAGTTGCCTACACCTACTACTTCAAAATTCCAGGAGGCATTCGAAGATGAAACAGGTGTGACGTTCCGCATTATAAACCGTACTGTTCGTCTTGAAGAGGATGGTGTTCGTCGCAGTGTGAAGCCATGGAACAAGAACATGGTTATTGGAGTCTGCAACACAATGATAGGAGCTCTAGTTTACGGACAGGTAGCAGAAGCCACCAACCGAGTTAATGGTGTAACATACCAGCAGATTGACTATAAGCTGATTTCACAGTACTCAACGACAGATCCACTTATGGAGACTACAGCGATACAGGCTTATTGTCTTCCAGTGGTGGAAGATGTTGACACCATTTATCAGATAGATCTTACAGTCGAAGACCCTACTATTGAAGTGAATGATGAAAAAGAAGAATTAGACACATCTGACGAAAAGGTTACTATTGCAGACAAGACATATAAAAAGGCTGATGCAATTACCGGTCTAAATGCACTTGGAGCAAGTCTTGCAAATAATGCTTCAGACGCAGAAATAATTGCTGCGTATAATGAGCTTCCACCAGTAAAGAAAGGTCAGTTTAAAACAAATGTGACATCAGAATTATAAAAATATGAAGACAATCGGACAGGCATTGATTGATGAAATACACATACCTATTCCATTCGGATATATTGAGAATGTGTGCATCAAGCGTGGTTTGGAATTTGAGGATAATTTCAACTTTGAATCGTCTAAAAGCGATATATACAAAGGGGCGCTTGCCGACTGTCTCATATCGCTTGTTCAAGCTGTCAATTTCTCCGAGTCTGATAAGTCAATCGGTTCTCTCTCCGAAGACCAACGTAAGGCCATAATGCTAAGGGCGAATCATCTATACAAGGAAATCGGGGAAGACGAGGTTTCTATAAGTCCAGTTCCCACTGTTTACATAAATTGCTAATGAGTTTACTTAATTTCCATGCTTCAAAACTTTATCGTCAAATAAGGAGCGAAAGTTATACGGATGAGAATGGTGATTATCACCCAGGAAAGGTCCAATGGGAATATTGTTGTTCTTGTGATGTGGTACCGGCAGGTGAAGCAAACAAGATAATTATCCCAGATGGTACTATAGACTATTATTCGTATAGTGTATATAACATACCTGTAGGCACAAAGAAATTTAAATATGGGGAGTTTGTTAAGCTTACCATCTTAGGTGGTGAAGAAGTAATCCTAAAAGTGATGGGATTTCATCGTTATCAGTTACAATGTAAATTATGGGTGTAAGATTGACCACTTCGGAATCTTCAATAAATAATTTTTTGGATAGGGCTGCTAAGTATCTGCTGTCGTCAGTACTGAAGGCCCTATCCAAACTCGGAGAAGAATGCGTGGTAAAAATAAGAGTGCGTTCTGCAAAAGAAAGTTGGATAGACCATACTGGCAATTTGCGTAGTTCTATTGGTTACTCTGTTTATGACCATGGAAAGAAGTTCTTGTCTTCTGCATTCGCGCAAGTACTTACCGGTACAGAAGGAACATCCAAAGGCAAGAAGATGATTGACGACTTGGCTAAAGAGTATTCTCGTGTGTATGCTTTAGTTGTAATAGCAGCAATGGAGTATGCGGCAGAAGTCGAAGCCATAGAAAGCAAAGACGTGTTGTCATCGACAAAAACATGGGCAACAGCACAGGTTGAAGTGCGCATAAAAACAGCTATGGATTTTGCCATCAATGAAATAAACAAATGGAAGATATGAGGTCAGACGGAACTATAAGGACAGATATATATCACTATATCAAAGGCAGTGTGTTAGACAATGCTACAAATGGCATGGTGACAAAGAAAATACGCCCTGCGAAGTCGCATAAGGAAGACGTTGTTATCTCAATACTTTCAAATGAGGGAGTACAAAACCAAACCGCAATTATCAATGTGAACATCTATGTTCAAGATGACGATGTGGAAGGCCAGTTTGAAGAGAAGACGGCTCGTGTAGATGAATTATGCGAAATAGCTTGGAAACTACTTGAGCATTTCAGAACAGACGAGTATGTAGCGCATGCAATAAATCAACGTGTTTATCCAACAGATAGCGGAGAGCACATAATAAATAATCAAATAGAATACAAAACTTTAAACGATTAAATTATGTCAGTAACATCTTGGGGCAAATGCTCTATATTCATTCAGCCTGTCGGCTCAGCCAAAAATGAGTGGGACAAGCTTGATACACCGAAGGAGGATTCAACACAGGTTACTCCTACTAAAGGTGACACAATGACGCAGACTGAGGAAGGTGGCGGCACAGTCGATAGAAAGACGAAGAAGTCAACCTATGAAGCTGCATATCAGTTATTCATTAAAAAGGGAGTCTCCCAGCCATTCAAGACCATAGACGGCGTTGTAGAGGGAAACTATCGTCTCGCTATTCAACCTGAAGACCCAGAGTTGCCTGGTGTATACATGGGCAATACAACCGTGGGTGCAGAGGAAGCCTTTACTACGGCCGATGGTGCATTGATCACATACACGCATTCGGCTCTCATTCCTGACGGTGATGTAGTAGCTAAAACTATAAACAAGAAAAACGAGGATGTGTATTGTGCTTACCGTTGGCGCGTAATAAAAGCTACAAAGGGTACAGGTGGTAAATACGCATTGAAGTTTAGCACTCCACAAGCTGGCGAAACCCCACCTACCGAGATTGAGGAAACTTACACAAGCGTATAATGTGTCTCTCCCTTCGCCGATTGAGGGTAGTCAGTCGGCATAAGCCCAAGTAGCTCAGATGGTAGAGCGAGGTCATCAGAATAGCCATTATAATCCACAGACCTTAAAACAGTGGTTGCGAGTCGCAGGTTCGAGTCCTGCCTTGGGCGCATGAATGAATTAGGAAACACTATAGCAAAAGTATTGACAGACATGCCGGTCTACTTCACGATTGGCAAGAAACACTATTGTATATATCCTCCAACGTTAGGTAAGATGTACATTGTTTCGCAGTTGACGGAATCACTCGGTATAAACAAGGATAATCTTACTGTCAATCCATTCTTAGAGATAATGCGAGTAGTTAAGGCAAAGAGAAAAGAATGCTGCAAACTACTCGCATATAATATCACAAACAAACGAGAAGAAATGCTCGACATAAAATGGATAGAGACTATAAGTGAGTCCATCAATAGAATAACAGACGATGAAGACCTGACAACACTACTAATAGTCATATTGAAAGACAGCACCCTTGAAGACATCATCAAAGGCACAGGAATAGACCAGGAAACGGAAAGAATGTCTAAGGTCAACTCTGTAAAGGACTCAAAGAATCAATACGTCTTTGGAGGTAAAACAATATGGGGGTCAATGATAGATGCTGCTTGTGAGCGATACGGATGGACTTATGATTACGTTGTATGGGGAATATCATACACAAATCTGACTCTTATGCTAAAAGACAAGATAACGTCCATATATCTGTCAGACGAAGAAGCCAAGAAGTGTAGAATACCTCAGCAAAATGGCGACTATATAGATGGAAACAATAGAGAAGCAGTAATGCAAGCTGTGATGGAAAGTGAACTCAACCCCGAATAACCGACCTCTCACGCGCACGCACACGGAATTAGTTCCTATTTAGAACACTGGTCACAAAAATCACGGGGGTAAGACCCTAAAATCAAAGAAATTTAGAACACCATGCCAAGTTTAAAATTCGATGCTGTCATAGAAACAGCAAAAGTTACATCAGGGTTCAAGGATATCCAGAACGCCGTTCATAACACAGCAGAGACAGTAAAGTCCGAAGGCGAGAGCATTGAAGAGGTAATAAACAAGATAAAGAACGCTGCAAATATTGCTATTGGCGGTTGGAGTATTGGAAAGTTTGTAAATCAGATGATGCAGGTCAGAGGTCAATTTCAACAGACGGAAATGGCTTTTAAAACCATGCTTCAAAGTGAAGAGAAAGCCAATGACCTAATGCAGCAGATGATACACATTGCTGCAATAACACCGTTTGGTGTTGAAGATGTTACTGAAGGAGCGAAGCAGTTGCTCGCTTTTAATGTCGCAGCAGAAGATGTCAACGATACGCTTATAAGGCTCGGTGATGTTGCAGCTGGCATGGGAGTAAGCTTATCTGAAATGGTAATGTTATATGGAACCACCATAGCAAAGGGCAAGATGGATACAATGGATTTGTACCAATTCCTCAACCGAGGTATTCCTATCGCTGATGAACTGGCAAAGGTTATGGGGCTTGATGTTAATAACGCAATTGCCGAAGTCAAAGAACAGCTTACAGCAGGCAAAGTAACAAGTGACATCTTCATTAAGGCTATGCAGAACATGACATCAGAAGGAAGTAAGTTTGGCGGCCTGATGAAAGCACAGTCTAAAACTATCACTGGTCAGATAAGCAATATTAAAGACGCAATAGAACAGATGTTCAATGAGCTTGGCAGATCACAAGAAGGAATTATCAATACGGGACTTGATGCAGTGTCCACAATCGTAGAAAACTGGCGCAAGGTTGGCGAGGTAGTGATGGTAGCGGCAACGGCATACGGTACATACAAAGCTGTTCTCATGACTGTCAGCGCTCTTCAAGTGATAAACAACCGTATACTTCAGCAGGCTGTTGTTGAAAAAGCACTCGCAGCAGCCGCCGGCATAAATTTATCAAACGCAGAGGCAGTTGCGGCAGCACGAACAAAATTCCTGACATTAGCACAACAGGGACTTACAACAGCATTAAAGGAAACTGCAGCCGCAACGCTGTTGAACCCATATGTACTATTGGCAGCTGCAATAACGAGCGTTGTGTATGCCATCTACAAATTCTCTACAGCAGCCTCAGCTGCAGAAATAGCACAAGAGGCGTGGAATAAGAGTATAGACGAATTTAACAAGAAGGCAGAAGAGCGTAAGCAAAAGATAAAAGAGCTTGTCTCCACTATACAGGATGCAAGTTCCACTGACTTACAGAAGCAGTTATCTTTTGATGAGTTGAAAAACATAGCCCCGGAACTAACCAAAGTATACGATAGTGTAGAGAAGTTACAGAGTGCAGACCTATCTCAGTTCAATACCCAACTGAATGAAATGTCAGACAGAGAACGTGAAGAAGGTCTAAAAGCACAAATAAAGCAGCTGCAAGAATATGCAAAAGCCCTACAAGACGTTTCGGCGTCAGCAGAAGCAGGAAATGCAAGACGTGTAGCCGTCCAGGGTCTAAAAGACAACTATGGTATAGATGCCTCTTGGTCACTTGATAAGGCAGATAAGCTTAACGATTCCATCTTAGAGTACATAACAAAACTTGAAGGTGAACTCGGAAAGATACAGAAAGCCAAGGATGAATTGTCAACACCAACAGAAATAGAAATAAAGCTTGCTGAAAGTGAATATAAACAAAGCAAGGAAAGTCTGGATTATCTATCCAACTTTGCTTTAGCAATGAAAAACGACATAGAAAGAAATCCTACAAAAGTCCCATTCGACGGAGGAGAGGCGGACCGTGTAATATCGGAATTGGAACATAAAGCAGACGAACTAAGGAAAGAGCAGCAAGATCATCCTATCCAGTTCACAGCTGACAAACAAAAAGCTCTCGATAAATACCAAGAACTGCTTGGAGACATAAAACGTTGGAGAAATACAGCATGGAAGCAAGGGACATTTACTATACCTGTAGAGATCCAATTCAAGATGAAGAAGTTGGAAGCAGAGACCAATAAAGCTAAAGGTCGTTTCAACTATCTTACCGGTAAATATGAGCAAGCTAACAAAGATGAGTCTTATGCCACAGCTAAGAAACAAGCCAAGATAGATTATGAAGCAGCTGTAAAGGCAGAAAAGGAGGCAAGGAAAGGTTCTAATAAGGGATGGGAGGAGAAAAAGGAAGACCTCGATAAAAAAAAGAAGGTATACGAAAAGTATTGGGGTAATATCTCTGCTGCAAGTAACAAGGCAAACAAAGCTGTTTCAGATGCTAAGAAGAAAGTCGAAAATCAACGTAAGGCTCAGGAAGAGATTAACGAGAAATTGAAAGAACTCATTCAAAAGAACACATACGACACTATCTCCCTCATGCGAGAGGGTACAGAAAAGAAGCTCAAGGAGATAGACAACGACTACAAGAAACGATTGGCAGAGATTGACAAGCAGGAATCAGAGTTCAAGAAAAAGAACAAAGAGGCCGGCAAATCATCTACCCTTACTAGGGAACAATCAAAGGCTCTCGGTGATGCGAGGTCTATAGCCAACCTTAACAAGGTGCAGCAACTAGAAGAAATTAACAAAGAGCTGTTAGCAGAAGAGCGAAACAATCTCTATGACTATCTAAAGGAATATGGTAGTATTCAACAGCAAAAGCTCGCCATCACACAAGAATATGCCGACAAGATAGCCAAGGCAGAGAACGCCTACCAAAAGGCATCACTTGTCAACCAACGTGACAACGAATTGAAGAAACTCGATGCAAGTGATGTATTTGAACAGATAGATTGGGAGAATGTCTTTGCCGACCTCTCATCGCATACTAAGGAATATCTCGTCTCCTTGCGCACTCAGTTACAGTCACTGTTAAAGAGTGGTAAGCTTACAGATGTCTCTGACATATCCAAGGTGCAAGAGAAAATCAATGACCTCAACGCTGAGATAAGCAAGCAGGGAGGTATCTTTGACTTCGTAGGTACAAAACAGCAGGAACAGATACGACGCATCAATGAAGCTAAAGAAGCGCAAGAAGCACTCAACGCTGCAAAATCCAAGGAAGCAGATATTGAAAAGCAGTATGAAGAGGCATTGAAAGCAGCTAACTACAAAGCTACAGACCTTGGGGTACGTGCTATCGGGGATGATACGGCAGACATACAATCCAACCTTGACAAGTTCGGTATAGACAAGTCGACCAAGGAATACAAGGAAATGTCTACACTTCTTTCCCAACTTGCAGTACTCGAAGGGAAGTTGGCAGAAGCGAGAAAAAAGACAGCAAAAGCTACAGCAGAAGCTAAGAACAAAGAGGACGGAGCGAAACGCTCATCAGCGCAGAGTATAGCTGACTGGTTCGCTGATGCAGAGCAGTTCATTACAGAGAAAGGTATCGACCAAATACCAGACCTATTGAACAGTCTTGGGTTAGGCTCTATTGGAGATTCAGTTTCGAAGGGTCTTGCTGGCTTCAACTCAGCAGCAGGAGCAGCAGCAGATTTCGCAAATGGCAACTATATCGGTGCTGCCGTGAAAGCCTTGGACTCTGTGAAGAATTTCGGACAAGCTCTTCTTGGTGGCAGTAATGTCGCAAGTATGGAGGAGAAGATAGCAGAGTTGGGAGCTGTCAATGATAGACTTGCAGAAGCCGTGTCTGACCTCTCGCAAAGTATCAACAAGTCTGACTCCACCAGCCAACAGTCTTTAGAGGCTTACAAAGCAGCCGTGAACGCAGAAAAGGAATGGGAACAAAACCAACGTGAGCGGATAAAAGCAAGAGCGCAGGAATATTCAAACTCTGGTCACGGATTCTTGGGACTGGGAGGTAAGAAGTCATTTAACCATTATGTCAACTCTGGGTTCTCTGGGAAGAGTTTCTTGGACATAATAAAAGATGAATTAGGCTTCTCCAAAAGCTCTGGGTGGGACGAATTCAACAAAGTACTTGCTACGTACGGCAATACCGATCAGCGTGTTTACTCTGCGCAAGATTTATGGAACCTGTCACCAGAGTTGATGAAACTTCTTCGAGACTATGCTCCAGCAGCTTGGAATAAGTTGCTTTCATCTGGTGGAGAGGCAAACCCAGGCGACCTCATTAATGAGTATATTCAGAATGCAGGAAAGCTTGAAGAACTTACAGATTCCCTCAACGAGAAGCTGACAGGCTATTCGTGGGAAGGCTTTTTAAGTTCGTATAAAGATATACTCAAAGACCTTGAGAGCGACACAGAGGACTTTGCCGACAAGATACACGAGCTTATCAGCAATGCTATGTTGGAAAGTCTCATAAACGATGAGTTCAACAATAGAATAAAGGCTCTGTATAAATACATTGCAGACCATTCTTCTGATGGACTTGACAAAGATGAAATCAATTACATAAATAAAGAGAATGAGAAGATTGCCCAAGATATGCTCAACCGCAGGCAAGACCTTATTGACGCAGGGCTTATACAGGCTAACAGCTCCAATAAGCAGGAAGCTTCAAGCGGAGGATGGCAATCAATGGGTCAAGATACTGCAGATGAATTGAACGGTCGTTTCACAGCTCTGCAGATTGCAGGAGAAAACATATCTTCCAATATGATAGCCACTGTTGCACATATGGAAACCATTGTAACAACCGGAATATCAACAAATGGGGCGGTTCTTGAAATCCGCAACATGATGATAATGACAAACAGCTATCTAGAAGACATCGTAAAGTATGCAAAACTCACCTACAATGACTTCGGAACTAAGTTGGACGATATGAACAGAAGATTAAAGGATATTTGACCTCTATTGGCTTTTCGCTTGTCAACCCTTATAACTATACTCAACAATAGCAAAAGTGGCTTACAGCGAAGCCTATGAGGTCTATTAAACGATTTAATGATTATGACTAAGGGACAACTTTATATCAATGGCAAGGATGCATACATCACGTGGGGCATCTTCCTAGAAGAAACCGCCCTCAGTACGCTCATGACCCCTGCACCAAACAAGGAGTTCATAAGCAATAAGTATCGCTCTAAGGATGGAAAGTCAGTTATCAAACACAATCCTAGATTAGATGAGAGGGAGATAACACTGGCATTCAACATGACCGCAAAGGACTCAGATACGTTCATGACGAACTACGCTAAGTTCTGCGAGGAAGTTCTTGCAAAGGGAGAACTGGTTATACGCACAAGATTCCAACCTAATGTATGGTATCGCTGCATATATCTCTCCTGCACCCAATTCAGTCAGTTCATTCGGGAAATGGCAAAGTTCAGCTTAAAGCTCAACGAGCCAGACCCAAGTGACCGAGGAGAAACAAGTAAATACACACACTCATGATTCAGATTAAGAGAAATAACAAGGTATTCTTCACGATAGAGGATTTTGGTGAAGGTTCTAAGCTGTCATATCAGCTTATGGACCACCATTACATCATTTTGAAGTTCACCACGGTAACGCCAGTCTATTTCGAGATTGGGGACTCCGTGGAGATACCCGACTTTGGCTACTTCGAACTGACATCAGCATACTTCCCTAAGCACAATGATAGTGATGGCTACGACTACGAAATGCAGATGGATGCCTACTATATGGCTTGGAAGAACAAGCTTTGCAAGTATCGTCCTCAGTATGGAGCAAATGAGACCTCCTTCAAGCTCACCACATCTGTAGGCGTACACATGAACGTTGTCCTCGGAAATCTAAAAGCGCTAGGGATTACGTACAATGGCAAGGAGTTCTCTGTTGATTACACAACGTATAACAAGAATGCTTTTGATATTCAGAAGAGATTCTTGATTGAGTATGGCTCTATCAGTATTATAGATGCTCTCAACTCCATCTGTTCCGAAGACGCACTCAACTGCGAATGGTGGATAGATGGCTCTATTATATACCTTGGATATTGTGAAGTGGAAGGACAGACAACATTCGAGCAGAACGTTAATGTTCTGTCCATGTCCTATTCGGAATCCAAGTCAACTTATATCACAAGACTGTACGCATTCGGCTCAGATAGAAATATTCCGAAAGGGTATTTCACTGGTGCCGATGCGGACGTCACTACCGATGGTGTCGCTACTGACTATCTTATGCTACCTAATAAGGAAGTAGATAGTGATGGTTTCTACGCCAAGGATGGCTATTTGGAGAGCGTGAATGTCGTTAAGAACGACAAACAGGCTGTCGAAGGTGTCGTGATGTTTGAAGATGAATATCCAAAGGTAGAATGTGCTGTTAGCAATATCAAAACCTATGATAGCACTGTTGAAAAAGAAGATGGCACGAAGACTACACAGACATTTTGGCAAGTAACAGCTACAGATTCATTTGCAACAAGCTTTGAGACAAGTTGGATAAAGAAGAATCTAACTCTTGGCATCAAGTTTACTAGCGGTGCTCTAATGGGTATGGAGTTCGAGGTTAGCTTCAAGGTTATCGACAATGTTAACTACTTCGAGATTATTGCGAATGACACATATGGAAGAACGCTACCAGATGGTGTTATGTGTCCAAAGGTAGGGGATAAGTTCTTCCTTTATAACTGGGACGCAACCAAGATTACAGATACGGACCTCATCCCTACCGCTCAGTTGTCTCTGTTCGACAGAGCGAAGCAGTACTATCAGAAGACCATGATCAGCAACTCTAACTTCACATGCACGATGGATGGAGGCAAGTTCTACAATAATGGGATATTCGATTATCATCCTCTCGGTGAGCAGGTAAAGCTGATTAATGATATGTTTTCGCAGGTAGATGCGGATGGTAAGCACTATCGAAACTCTCGCATCATCGGTATGGATATTCCTTTGGACATTCCTTACGACCACCCTCAGTATACTGTAGGAGAAAAGGCAGCAACAAGCCGATTAGGTAAACTGGAAGACAAAGTTGATTCCATAACTGTAAACGGTATGCAGATAGGAGGCGTTGGTAGTGGAGGCGGTGTGTATGTCATAGGAACAAATGATTCAACACCTGTGACTGATAGCAATGTTTATTCCGCACGCAAGGCTAACAAAATCTTCTTACGTAAGGATGTAAACGATGTGGCGCAGGGAATAATCCGCTTTATGCAAGGCTTGAAGCTGGGCGACGGTGAGAAAGGCATTGATGCGGATGGCAATGCGGTGCTGGGCAATGCGGTACTGGGCGACGTGCAGATGCTGGATGCTGTGCTGCGACGTATCGTGTCGCTGGGCTATGACGGGGCGACACAGCAGGGTTTTGGCATCGTTGACCGTGGTGACGGCAAGTTCAGACTTGACATTCACGACTTGCAAGTGTGGGGCAAGGCTATTTTCCAAGAACTGGAGGTGAGGAAGCTATCGTATGCCGGGGGCAATGTGTACCTGAGCGGTTCGGGCAGCAGGATATTCAAGACTGAGGAGTTGATAGAGGCTGACAAGTTGAAGGGCTGGCGCTGCTGGCTGCTGGCCGATGACGGCACTACGGCGACGCAGAACATGTGGCGTGTGGGCGACCAGGCAAGGTGTCAGACGTTCGGGCTGGCTGACAAGCAGAAGCCGACTCGTTCGTGGTGGCGACTGGTGACGGCCGTGAGCGAGGAGAATGTGGCGTTGACTGACGAGGTGGGCAATGTGTTGTATGACGGTAAGAAATTCGGGTGGATAGAGATAGCGAAGGACAACTGCGAGCCGGGCAGCGACGTGCCCATGGCTGGCGACACAATAGTGCTTGACGGCAGCCAGAACCCTAACGAGCGTGACCGTCAGGGTGTCATGATACTGGAGACTACTGGTCCGAACACTCCTCGCATCGTGGCGTATAAGGGTGTTGTGGGCTACACGCATGAAGGCTGTGAGGTGTTCAAGCTGTCGCCCGAGGGCTCAAGGATTGTATCGACATCGTTCGAATGGGTGTCGCCTACGGGTGACATTATACACATAGTGAACTACAGAGGCGAGTGGCAGAGTGGTGTGAGCTACGGCTATTATGACCAGGTGAGCCACGGCAACGGTGTGTGGCTGTGTACTAACAGCAACGGCAGCACTACTGAGCCTAAGGAGGGCAATGCCGACTGGCAGCTGGTGATGAAGGCGGAGAAGGGCGACAAGGGTGACGACGGTGTGGCTTATCAGGTGATGATAACGAGCGACACTGGCACGGTGATGATAAACGGCTCGGGTAAAATGACGCTCAACGCTACGCTGCTGCGCAATGGCGAAGACATAAGCGACACTATCAGCAACAGTTCGTGGTCGTGGTGGCGACAATCGGCAAATGCAGAAGACGATGCGGTATGGAATAGGCTGCATGAGGGCGTGGGGCGCTCGTGTCTTATCACACGTGACGACGTGAGCAGGCAGGCGCAATTCGGCTGTCGTGTGTACATGTCAGACTCAAAGACTATTAATAGTAAATAATATAACTTTAATTCAAAAATAAGATTATGGCAAAAGTATTAGCTAATGGTCAGATTACTATCGTTGACCTCAATGACGGCAAGGCCGTTCAGTGTTTTACTCAGTGCTCTAAGGGCGAGACTCAGATTTACACACCAGATACGGGTGTGTACACTCCGAACTACTCGTCGAGTGCTCCGAACGTGGTGACAGCACGTGTATACGTGACTGGCAGTGGTACAGACCAGGCCCCGACCTCGGCTTGCAGCGGATGGTCGTGGAAGGTGGACGGTGTGGCTGCGACTCCGGTGAGCGGCAAGTCGTATCAGCTAAACCTCGCCAGCAACATCGACAAGAACGGCAGCGTAAAGAACATCGAGTGGTCGTGCACATACACAGACCCGGAAACAAAGGCTACGACTAAGTGTATAGGCTACAAGACCATTTCGCTGGCGAAGAGTGGCGGTGCGCTCCAGACTGTACAGATTGAGACTCCCGACGGCAACACGTTCGACTCGACCAACAACACGAAGAAGCTGCGTGCCGTGGCGAAGTTCTTCCGTGGCAACGTGCAGGACACTTCTCTGACTTCTATGACTTGGGAGGTGCTGAATATCAGTGCCGGCACATGGAGTGCTGTGGCTTCGGGCAGCGTGAGCACTTCGGGTGGCGTGAGCACTCTGAACGTGAGTGCCAATGACGTGCTTAACTTCCAGACCTTCCGCTGTACTGTCAAGGATGGTGGTGATACCGCCAGCGCTATCGTCACGTTCTTCGATGCGAGCGACCCATACGTTGTGGAGGTGTACTCGCTGACGGGCGACAAGATTGTGAACGGTGCCCAGTCTACCGAGCTTTTCGCCCGTGTGTGGAAAGACGGCAAGGTGGTGGAGGATGGTGCTACGGTGAAGGCTGACAGCGACCATGCTTCAAGCTTCACGTACAAGTGGACGAAGTACAATGCCAGCGGTGTTGCTACCAACTGGAACGGTACGTCAAGTCCAGTAAA
>ERZ1034687.234-NODE-234-length-36440-cov-22.696578_pt1 | contig 36440 bp, 61 predicted proteins | sample MGYA00520704_ERZ1034687 | MGnify/ENA primary metagenome ERZ1034687 (study PRJEB33766, sample SAMN09781762) | gut metagenome | biome: gut microbiome | host: Homo sapiens | place: Madagascar | study: EMG produced TPA metagenomics assembly of the PRJNA485056 data... | reverse complement strand
CATAACCAGTGTACCGCTCACTGTAGTTCGAATTATTGCTTACTCGCCCATTCATACTCTGAGACACCATGAACAGGGTTGCCATACGGATTCGTGCCGGCAGATTTACACGAGCCTGCTTGGAATCACACAGACCAGCCGCCCGCCCATTAGCAAGCAGCGCATTCACAGTTTCAGCGATATTGATCTCGAATGACTTAATTCCCAGATGGGCGACCAGTTCTCGCGCCACATCGATATCGCTCTGAGCACCCTGCGGCATCAAGACACCGATCACACGGCCATTGCCAAGCGCCTCACAGCACAGAGCGGCCACGATACTGGAATCCTTGCCACCAGAGATACCGATCACCGCGTTGCAATCAGGGCCATTCTTGCGGAAATAGTTCCGAATCCACTCGACGATTTCACCCTTTGTCTTTACAGCATCAAATTCATACTTGCGCATATTATTTACCCTCCAATTTCCACAGTTCTACATCGACATCTTTGAATGTGACATCGATAATTTCCTTGACGAGCGGCCAATTGGCACCGCCTCGAACGCAACCGATTTTATACGGCATAGCAACTTTCGCACCAGCCATCTTGGCCATCTTAGCGACTTCCTGAAATGCTTCCATCAGAGCACCGACCGATGTGTACCGTTTACCGTCGTATCCGAACTTATCCTGTCCGAAGCAGTTTGCGATCCAACGAGAACCTTCCTTATCGATTGGGACCATCTGAGCGACACCAAGCAGTCGTGCTGGATAATCCTTATTCTCTTCGCAATAATCATGGTATACGGAATATACATTCGGGAATCGCTCACGAACTTCTTTGGCAACACCTGACCCCATAACGCCCTGACAATTCACCTGATGACAGATAATCTTAGCGTCAGAATCAAATACATTGCCTTCTTTGATTACAACAGCCATTAGAACTTCCCTCCCCACAGTCGGTCACGAATTTCCTTCAAACTGTACTCCTTTACCATCGCGCCATTACGGAATACGGTTTGCAGTAGATTACCATCCGAATGAGCGGCGTGATCCATCAGACCATCAGTACAGACCAACTTTCCAGAATCATCCTTAGTGACATAACACATACCCTTCAGACTCTTCTTGAAGTGGTCGGTATCGGTCTTGGGGTCCTTGAAGATCTGAATCTCCTTGCCATTGACCACGCCATAAGTTGCCTTGACAGCCATGCCGAACGTATCGCGGGTGAACGGTTTCAACTGACCATTCTGCTCGATGCACTGCATAGAGAAAGAGCCAACACCCAGACTGACATTGTTGCAGGCAAAACCATGCTCCTTGAGTTCGGCATAAATCTTTTCGCACCGCTGCACCGTAATGGAATCGCCGTACAGTGCCTTCACATGAGGATCGAGCACCTTGTAGCCCTTACTGTTGACTGTGCCGCCGAAGATATCCCACAGATGGTAGACGGTCTGCGTGACGATTTCGACCGGGTCGCCAGAATCTCCGCGAATCAGCAGCGTACCATTATGAGCCATGATTTCATTCTTGAGCTGCGGCAGAATATTATCGACCAGATTCCAGTAGTCGTAGGAATCAGACACCATACTGAAGCTCATATTGGGATACAGCTCCGTCAGCGCCCGGCGGATGAAAGTGATCTCATCGCCATCGACTGCGAAGTTAGAACACATCACACTGTGCTCGGTGCTGACCGCGCCAAACGCAACGGGCTCTTCTTCGCAATTGCAGCGATACATTTCTTCCAGATACGGAATCGCAGGGACAGTAGCCGTATTCAGAAAACTCAGACACCAACCGGCGCTTGACTTAACTGCCGACTGCATACATTCCTGCCCACGGAAACTGAAATCACCCAGAGCACGAGCATGAGGCACGCCATCCTCCACGGTTTCATCGTAATACTTGTCCACGATATCGCGATACAGCGTACCGACCGTTGCAGAAATCATCGGATGCCACAACTCAGAACTCATAAAAGATTCGAGGAACTGCGGAACCCATGCGAAATCAGGATGCGTATTGCTCATCTCAAGAAACGGCACATGGATGGGGCAACGAGTGCCTTCTGGCAGCGCCTTGATCTCGACAGGCAGATAACCCAGATCATGCAGAGCTGCAATCTTATCGATATCATAAGCGTCCTTGCCAATGGTTGCGTCCAGGACACGCTGATAATTTGAGACAACCCACTCCTTTGGGAAATCAAAAAACCAACGTTTAAAATAATTCTGCAGATAATTCTTGCAGAACGCCTGAACACCAAACACAACGACTTCATCCACGCCATCCAGACGGCTCATGCGCGGAGTGAAATAACTAACCAGCTTAGTAGTGCCAGCCGGGAACTGCTTACTATGGGTCGTCTTATAGAAATCACACAGCAGCATCGGGTTAATATTGATCATTTCAAATCCTCCAGTCCAATTTCTGACCACATTGTCCGCAATAGTGATCATATTGACCAATTAACGTTGTATTGCACTTTGGGCATCTGTAGCTTTCATACTTTGGATCGATTACGACTTTCTTGCTCTCGATTCGATTGAAGTAATCACTCAGAACATCGCTTATCATTGCTTTTTCAGACCAGTATGCATCTCCATATTTGATACTTTTCGTTAAGCGCTGATATGCACTAAGGATTTCACCTTTTGCATACTTCATGTCAGTCTTCATCCCAATGATGCTCTAATACAGTAATCTTATCGTGATGGCCGGTGAAGATACTGTCTGTGGTATAAACCATATGAATCAGATCCGGGTCGTCAAACAGATGACCGCGTTCCTTATCCAGAATGCTGTTTTCGCAGTGGCTGACATACATATCGATATCACCAGCACCTAGTTCCTTCAGCTTCTTGGCCGAATAGAACATAGTACCGCCGTAAGAACAGATATCATCGATCATCAGAACCTTTTCACCAGGCTTCACTTCACCAACAACATCCAGACCGAGAATTTTGCCCGTTGCCCAGTCCCGCTTTTTATCACCATGGATGATATAGGCGTTGCACTTGACTCGCTCCAATGCCCAGTGAACAGTTTCCTCATATCGTTTCATTGCGCCGGCATCCGGGAAGTAGATCACATCAGGCTTACTTTCTTCAATTGCCTGACAAATCTCACGAATCGGAGTATGTACTTCGCACCGATCGATCAGTGCGGGGGCCACATCACTGTGAGGGTCAAACACGGTAACGCAGCTGAATCCGCACCGATTGATCTCGTCAGCGAACCACTTGAGGGTGAATACGTCCTCGTCGTGATAGGCGCGGTCCATACGAGCATTCGGGATATACGGCATAAACAGTTCGACATCTGCCCCGTTATCCTTTGCGTCCTTTGCGATCATAATAACCGTAGGAAGCTCGGCCATGGATTCAAATGTCCAGACGATACTGATCACGTTGAGATAATTGATGGTCAGATCCTTCTTGATCAGCGGAGTGCCGTCAGGGAAAGAATCGATCTTATAATGATTTGCTTTGACCATATTGATCCTCCTTAGACCATGTAGTGAATGTCTCTTTCACGAGTACGGGAAATGATGACTTTGACCACACCGTTGTCCTTTTCAAAAGCTTCATAACGATCCTTTTCATCGTCATCGCTCTTGGAATACGGATTGATCACATCAACCTTCTTGCCATCAATGAATTGCTCACCGTTGGCGGGGTTATACTGGATATCCTCGGTGTTGATGTAGCAATCAGGCCAGTAGCCATCCTTCAGCTTGACATCAAAACAGATACGCTGTGCACCATTGAACATATCAAAACGCTTGGTGCTGGACGCACGGTAACCATCCTTGAAGATAACAGTGAGCTTATAGCTGGTCTCGTTCATGTTGATGATATTCAGATCCTTGATGGCCTCTGCGAATGGAGTGCCCAGATTCAGTTCAAAGGCGATAGACCGCAGGCAGTCGTAGTTCAGATCGATCTTGCCAGAAAAATCGACCACAGCTGGGATCTGATCGTAATACTTCTCTTCGAGCTTATCCTTGAGATAGGTTTCGACCTCGTCAGCGCCCGGGTAATCGAAGCGGAAGTGATAGTGGAAGCGGCCGGGACGGTTGACCAGATAATCATTCAGGCCATTGAGCTGGTTACAGGTGACAACGAAGAGCTTTTTGCCTGCGCTGGTACCATCGAACAGACTCAGCATCGTATCCTGCGGATTGTCATCGCTGGTAGCTTTGAAGGTCTTGTCAAACTCATCAAACAAAACCATAACCTCCTGGTCGATTGCCTCAATAAAATTGGCAATGCCAGGAATGTACTGAGAGACAAGGATTACAGGATAGCCTTGTTTGATCGCTTCCTGCGCAATCATCTTAGCGGTCAGAGATTTACCGATGCCTTTGTTGCCGCTGAGGATAACACCCATGTTACGGTTGAATACCTTAAACGAATTCAGTACCTTGGCAACCTTGCCGCTCTGAACGCCATAAACCTTTTCACTGACAGACATGCCAGGACGACGAGCCAGATAAAAACCGGTCATCTTAGCAAAGCAGATATCATACGTGCCCGCTGGAATTTGATCATAAGCCTGCATATCATCGCCATACAGATGCAAGCGGCCAGAACTTTCGACGATTTTCATATTGATATTCTCCCCCTCTTCAATCAGACCAGTTTTGCGAGTTCAGCTTCCAGCTCGGCCATATCCATGCTCTCAAACTTCGCATCCTGCTTCTTGGCCATGATAGCCAGAATTTTATCACGCTGTTCCTTTTTCTCAGCGGCGGTCTTGCGGTCCTCGGCTTCAGCCAGCTTAACAGACACGATATACTTCACCAGCTCGATCTTGTTAGCCAGTTCCGTATCGGCCGCGCTTTTGGTCGCCAGCAGAGAGTCTTCATCGGCAGCCTTCTTCTGACGGTTCAGCATCTTGAAGATGGCATCCAGGTCCTCGACCCGCAGACTCCACAGATCCTCTACGGTCATAACGCCCTTGTAGTTAAAGCGATAGCGATTACGGGTCGCGATTTCAAACAGATTCTTTTCCATGATAATTTCCCCTTTCAGATTTATAATAGTGATTCACAAACGCATTCCTGTTCTACAAAACTTTTGGGAATCAGCATTTGTTCTGTCCAATAAGAACCACAGCATTTTAGTTTTACAGTTTTTTGAGACCTAGAGTATTCTTTAATCTCAAATTCCGACCCAGCAAGGCGAACCATATTTAACGTTGGAGTTGCACGATAACCGGCATTCTTACCTCCAAATGTTTGATAGACCGTATTGATATCCAAATCCGGACGAACCACAACATGATCGCCTTGCTTAAATCGAAGTGGAATTACATAATCCATAACAAACCTCACAGTAGAGATTCACAGTAACATTCGTTGCCGATTTGGTCAGAAAACATGTCGTCTGTCCAGTAGCGACCTCTTGCTTTGTATTTTTTACCATCGACTGTATCGACTATTTCTTCGATTTCGATAGTCTGTCCACAAAGCTCTATCATGTCTTCGGTTACAACATCTGAAACAACGTTCCTCCAAGGAGCGTTTTCTTTTCCACCTGATCGCATCCAATAACACTTTCTAAAATCTAAATCCTGGCGGACAATAACGACATCGCCTACATGATATTTTGTATCTTGCAACTTGTGCCTCCTTATAACAGAGATTCGCAGCAGCACTCATTGTCTGTCAAACCAGAAAACATGTCATCAGTCCATCTAAAATCATGCGTTTCTTCTACGATATAGTGCCCATGAGAAGAATAATCTTTAATATGGACCAATTTCCCATGAAGTTCCCACATATCTAATGTCACAATGTTATTGTTGGCTTTTGGATGGGGACCAGACCTCATATCGTAAAAGGCACCATACTTAAGATCATCTCGAACTAAAACAGCATCGCCTATTTTATATCGATACTCCATTTGACACCTCATAGCAGAGATTCACAGCAGCACTCTTTTTCGTTCGCCAGACCAACAAACATATCATCTGTCCACAGGATTTTCTGATTCGTTTCTTTGATGATATATCGATTGCGACAATACTCAAGAATCGTGACAACCGTTCCCTCCAAAGCTTTTCGTGCGCGAATCGTACTTTCGCTCACGCAGATCACATTAGCATGCGGGTGCTGACTCCCAGAGCGCATGTAGTAATCTCCGTTTTCTCGAATTTCATTGATCACTACGACACGATCACCCGGCTTATAACGATATTCCATTTAGCACCTCACAGTAGAGATTCGCAGTAACATTCATTTTCGTTTACCAGACCAACGAACATATCGTCTGTCCAGAAATCACCATCAGGAGCTTCCGCGATATGATATCCACCATTTTTATACGATTTAATCGTCACAATAGCTCCTGCAAAAGAGAGGTGTCGTTTGGTGCACGAGGCCCAGCCACCAGCACGCGGTCCAGATCGCATCTTGTAACTATCACTATACGTGAGAGCTTCGTGCAGATCATTTTTTACAAGAACCCTGTCGCCGATTTTATACCTATATTCTGTAGGATAAGTTGCCATCAAATCACCACTTTCAGAACTCGCTCGGTTGCCCCCTGCACCTTAACGATGAAACTATTATGCTGCGTCTCAGAGAAGCCAACACCGGACAGCTGGTCATCCACGGACTGAACCGCCATTTGAGAACCCAGCGCCTCAAACACACGCTTATGCTGCAGCAGGTCTGCCTTCAGGAATTCATTGTAGAAACCATTGGGCTTTTCCGGATTGACGCAGTCTTTGAGCATGAAGAAGTAGTGACGGTTGCCATTGCCGGTCTGTTCGTCCCAGTAGTTCGGAGAGTACATCGCAACAGATACAGGTACAAACTGATTGGAATTCACACCCCAGATCTCGCGGGTGCTGGTAGAACTGGGCAGCAGCTCCTTAATGGAGAACTTACCATCCTTCAGTGTGACTTTTGCCACGGCGACATTCTGACCACCATGCAGCGGCTTATCATAGTTAAACGAGTAGATGTTGCCATCGAACTCGATCTCAGCACGGAAACCAGTTTTACCGCCACGACTAGCAAAGCAGTTCACATAGAAGCTGTACTCACCTTCCTTCATTTTCTTAATGTCAGGCCAGGTAATGTTCTCAACAGCAGCCTTATCCCGCGAAGGATGAGTGATATCCACATCCAGGCGGCCATCAGTACGAGAATTCCACTTACGGACATAATAGATGTGATTCTTATCGGGTTCAATGCAATGAGCATCCTCATCGTTTTCATCCCATTCACCCGGCACATCGTTCCACTGAATTGAGAAACGCAGTACGCCATCCACCTTACCGCCAGCAGCCTTAACGTTTTCGCGGATATCGCTGTCTGCCATATTGCCGGTATACGCCCAGCTGAAACCATTGGACCACTTGAACATGCTTGGCGCGCTCTTATCCTGCGGCGCAATCAGAGATACCATGTTCTTCGAGAAGCGATTTTCCATGAACAGTTCCAGACCTGCCGCAGTAGGCAGAACTTCTTTGACGAACTTTTCGATGCCGATTTCTTCCGCACGGCTGAACTTCTTAGGGTCGGTACCCAGAGACTTTACCATTGCCTCAAACGGATTCGCAGCGCCCATCACCCGAGGAGCAGCATCACGGTTGCAGAACAAGATGTTGTTTGCAGTGATGTCGTCCAGAGTAGCAAACCGGCGACCCAGACTGTTCATATAGCCCAGCTCAGTGACGGTTTTCTGTGCGTCTTCCAGCATCTTCTTGGTGAAAATCGCCTTGGGGCGCTTATAGTTGGCAGGAGCAACCACCTTCTCAAAAGCAGTCACAGCAGCATCCACGTCCATGCCCTCGCTCAGGTTCACCAGCAGAGTACCGATTGCCGTATTGCGGATGCGAAGCCGGTTCATCGAAGCTCCGCCGGGAGCCATCCAAACATAAGCGGACTTCTTTTCATCAGGCAGACGATCATACACCCGCTTATCGATTTTGAAGCCACGAACCAGAGATTCAAACTCCTTGCCGCGATACAGGCTGTTCTGCGCAATCAACTCCAGAACGGTATCAACAGCATCCATGGTCAGCTCTTCCAGAGAGCGCTTAAAGACATTGGCAGAATCACGCCACTGAGCCATCTTGGTAGGTACGTCATCTGGACGCACAATGAATCGCTGAGGAATCTCGACAGCGAAATGATCCCAGGTGTGAAGTGCCTTATGATCAGCATCATACTCATAGTTCATCTCCGTGCCGAACTTGCCATCAGAGATCATATTGCGGCTGACGTAATACGGATTCACAACAGCGCAGGTTTTCACATAGGCAGCCAGCGCATCCACAACCGGCTGATAAACATCGGACTTGGTATCGAAATCCCAGACGGTAACCATCTGACCATCCATAAAGGAAACCAGCTTACCAATGTTCTTTACGAAACGACGGCAGCAGGAGCAATCATACTCACGACGCTTACGGAAGATGGAGTTCGTGCCAGCCGGGAAGCTGTCCAGATAGAGGTCATATAGCTTATCCTCATCTGCATTGGTAATAAACAGAGGTGCGTCATCCTTCACCATCTCATTGAAATGCTTCTGAATCAGAGCGCGGAATTCTTTGAAGTTTGCCATTGTTTTCATTCTCCTTTTTGATTACAGTAAACTGTCACAAATACATTCGGTCTGGTCTTCAAACATAGACTCAGTCCACCAATAAGGGATTCCCTGTAGTCTATAAAAATCATCATCATCGGCGTAATCCTCGACTTCATAGGTCTTTCCGCTATAGTTGACCATATCGTCGTTACAGAAAAGGTCTCGTTTGCCTGCTGACGGCCCATACCAGACAGGGTAATCGCGGTCTGCGGTCAAATCTGAACGAATCGTTACCAGATCACCCGGCTTGTACAATAAAGGTTTCATCACATTCACCTCACAATAAAGATTCGCAGCAGCATTCGCTACTATCTTCTTCAACAAACATATCGTCAGTCCACAGGACGGTACCTCTACATTCTTTGATGACGTATCTGCTAAGGGCATATCCTTCTATCGTAACGATTTTGCCCAAAAGACTATTTCTTATATCAATCGTTCTTTCGCTGATTGTAACAGTGTTTTCCGCCAGCCTATCTGTAAGGGGACCAGATAACATATGATATCTGTCGTCCTTATAAAAAGCATTTGCTTGTACTTGAACCTGATCGCCCGGCTTGTATTTAAAATCCATTCAATCACCTCACAATAAAGAGTCACAAATACATTCGTTTACAGACATCGGCTCAAACATTTCATCAGACCAATACAGATGATCAATGTCATTATCGATTTTGTAACAACCCCGCTCATAAGAAATGATTTTATGGACTGACCCCTTATATTTTTCGATATGATATACAGTCCCGGGTTCGCATCCAGCTCTGGGACCGGAGCGCATATAATATTTCTTGCTATGATTGATATCGTCGCGAACTTTTACGAGGTCGCCAATTTTATACAGGTATTCACCTTCCATAATTCACCTCACAGCAGCGGCGTGCAGATACACTCGTTGGGTGCTGCGAACATCTCGTCTGTCCATCGATCACAGCCATAATCTTCGTCGATGTAATAGTAGCCATTGCGTTTGCCGGCAATATGAACCACAGTGCCAAGCCGCTGCGCCTGAGAATAGGAAATGGTTGCACTGACATCATTTGCACGATAACCGGAACGCATATAATACTGAACGCCGCGCTCCAAATCAGGCCGAACAACCACTTCCTCTCCGTTTTTGTACCGATAATATCTTGACATTGCTCTACTTCCTCCATTCCATTACAGCAGTGAATCGCAAACGCACTCGTCCACGACAAACGGCTCAAACATTTCATCGGACCAGATGCAGCCATCGATTCCTTGTGCTTTGTAAACACCACGTTCTGGCTCAATTTCTTGAATGACGATCTCTTGTCCTGCGTATTTTTTCATCCAGTCAAAAATCATCCAACGTTGGCCTCTGTTTTCGCCAGACAGCATTTTATAATCTTCATCTTCCGAGAGATCAAGCCGAACGCGGACTCTGTCGCCCGGGTGATACATATAATCAATCATTCTGTTCCTCCATCATCGAACCAGTCCGACACACGATCAGACATTTCGTCCATCTTATCCTGGTCGGCCTTGACATAATGCATCGTGACACGCTGACTGCTATGCTTAAACTTTTCTTGAAGCATCTCGATCGTTTGCCCAGATGTACCAGCTTTTTTCGCTGTCTGAAGTGCAGCCATTGCATAAGTTTTGCGCATGGTATGAGTGGACAGATCGATATCCAGCTCACACGCCTTCCCTGCTTCTTTCAAGATCCGATAGAATCCGCGCACTGTCAGAGGCCCACCCTTGCGACTGCGAAACAGATAATCAGATTGACTGATCTCGAAATCCTGTTCATCGAAATAATCTTCCAAAATGTCGGCTGCCATCTTGGGGATCTTGCACACATTGCGCTTACGGGTCTTTTCTTCGATCAGTTCGACATGCTCTTTCACGCTGCCATCCTGTTCGTAAACATCAGCCGTTTTCAGACTGAGAAGATCGCCACAACGAATACCAAGACTGCACCCGAACACGAAAATCGCCTTGTTGCGTAGACGAAACTTGGGGTCGCCGTTGGAAGCGAGATAATTCACCAGTTTCTGGAAATCCTCTTTGGAACGAATCGGATCAGCAGGCGAAGGTTTGATGCGGCCATCCTTTGTATAAAGGCTGTTGGTTGGTTTCGTCTTGCGCTTTTTCTTGCGAGCAGCAGCCACGATATCCTGAATCATTTCCTTCAACTCTGCTTCACTCATGGTGATGTGAGCTTCAGAACCAGGCTGCTGCGGAAACTGAACCACGCGATCCTTGCGCTTACGTGCCAGTTCTGCCATTGATCTTCATCCTTTCTATGTAAATCAATACCTGTGTTGATGTTTTGCTCTGTAACGCAGGTTATAGGTGTACAGCTCATTGTCGAAATAATTGATCATGCGGCACATCTCTTTGTACTGATGCTGCTGTGTTAGCTCGGTTTCGACGTACTGTTGGCGCTCCTGACAGTGATCGTGACACCCGGGATAACGCTTGGGAGCCACACAATAATGGCAGGGATTCTGCATTTTCAAATCATTCCAATCATAGTAAACTTTCGCAAATACAAGCGGTACCGTATCCGGCCTGTGCCTGGAACATCTGATCCGTCCAAACCCATCCTTCATCGTCCTCTTCAATGAAGTATTGACCATAAATATGTCCTGCGATATGAACGGTCTTGCCTCCGAACTCTTTCATTTCGTCGACAACATTGTTGTATGTGCACCTACTAGGTCCAGACTCCATAAAGTAGTTGCATCCCATTTTGAGATCTCGCTTTACGACCACTGCGTCACCGACATCGTATCTGTATTTCATAGTTCACCTCACAGAAGGCTATCACAGCAGCACTCATTGATAGGAGCAAACATCTCGTCGGTCCAGCCATAACCGATCTCGTTCAGAGTGTACCCACGTTCCCCATCGCGAGGACCCTGAATCGTAAAAACCTTTCCAGCCTGATCCGCCATTTTATCAACAACACCGTAGTAGGTATTGTCCCCATTGTGGCGACCTGACCTCATACGATAAATTTCACTGCAGTTCAGATCCGGGCGAACCATTACTTTATCGCCTGGCTTATACATCAATTCCATATTTCTACCTCATTTTCTTTTTTATCAAAATCACTTTCTAAATCCGATGCTCTGGAAACGGGAGGACGCACGATCAGGGACTTCTGTCACGCGACCTGGCGCGTGACTTTCGTCCCGGATCGAAGGACGAGTGTTTCTTGACAAGGATTGGCTGAGGCCAGCTGCACGATCAGGGGCCTATGGCGGAGTGCAGCGGCCGATTGCTAGGGTATTCTTCTTAACATCCGCCTTGGGCGTGATGCTCGCTCTTTTGGAACGATATGCAAAGTGATTTTTTTTGTTTACTGATTACTGATCGGGCTCATCGAATTCAATTTGTTCGCCCATGGATGCAGCCGTTTCACAGACTTCATCAAACAGGACATCTCTGCCGGCTTCCAACATTGCCTGGTGAATGCGCGGCTCTGCGGCGGCCACAATGGTATCACAGAAATTGGTATCGTCTGTGTTGATCGATTTCAGATTCAAACTTTCCACGATCTCTTTGACATCCTCAGGACCCCAGAACACCAGGGCTCGCCGATCCTCTTCGTAGACCACCTCTGTTTCGATGCCCGTGGAATAGTAGATCATATCCGCGACCTTTTCGAGCTCCTTCGATGGGACCTTTCCATCCCGGCACATAATTTCAATCATAGATCATCACTCCTTGTGTCTGTCTCCATTTTTTATGCAACAACGCCCTCTTTGGGACGAAGATCCTCTTTGAGCATCGCCATAATATCAGTGCCGAACTTCGTATTGTAGCGACGAATCAGCTCGTCAATCACCTCAGGCTCGACCATGTGATAATAGTTGAGCTTGCCATTGAATTTTTGCAAATCTTCTAACTCCCAGGTTCTGCCGTGCTGCTTTGCATCGATATAATTCGTCATAGCCGAACGGAACATTTTAAGATTGCGCCAGCCAACCGTGATCTGATTATCCTTATTCCACATCAAGCCGAGACACCAGTTCTTGCTGGAGTGTCGGTTACCGTAATGCGTTTTCGTTTCGTTCAGAGTAAACGGCGCATGGAAGAAATTCAGCGCATCAATGATAATTTGCTGAATTTCCATCGGGTCAAAGTGATGATAACAGCTGATAAGGATATCATCTGCATATCGTGTGAAAGTAAACTCGCGATCGATGCCATCTTTTGCCTTGTAGCCATAGCACAGCTTGCGAGTGATACAGTGGTCAAACGGAATCATCATCACATTGGTAAGCCACGGACTGATGGGAGTTCCCTGCGGCAGGCTGTTGCGAAGGAAGCACAGGTTGATTGCCTTTGCCAGTTCATCCCGACCACGTGCATCACGCATAATCAGAGCAAACGGATAGATCACACTCATCATACCGAGCAGAAAATCCGGTGTCGTGCTGGGGAAGAAACCATGAAAGTCGAACTTGACCGCCCAATGATTCTGATAATTGACGACCTTTTTCATGCCGGTCGCCTCATCAACGACGGTTTTGTCGTGACCAGCCTGATGCTTGCGGACCGCATCGATAAAGCTGCGATTTGGAATATATGCGAAAGCATTCGTGTGATAATCTGCGATCATAAAGCTCTTCAGCAGTTCCCGCAGCTCGATCAGTGCATCAGAAAGAATTTCATCTGGCGCATCAATGGGTCGCCAGCCGCCAGATTTCTTGGGGATCTCAAAGTGAGAATAGTGACTCGGAATATCGCTGGATTCAAGCGCCGCATACTTCACGTTATAAACCGCCAGCTTCTCGATCATCTCAGGAACATTGGTGATAGCGCGAAGTTTGGCGGTTAAATCGTTGCGGCACACGGTCATTGTAGATGTGTTGCTGCCGCCATAATGCAGTGCTTCTACATTCTGGACACCGGCGAGGATCTCATCAAAAGTGATCTGCCGGGTCTTAGGAGGATTCAGATATGTAATATACATTGTTTCTCCTTTATGATTTCATCGTGATCTAAATGGGTTTCTTGAGGCTAAAAAGCATGCAGCAGGAGGTCCTTATCATGATTGGATGCTGAAATTGGCTATATAACCATCCTTGGGTGACCCGAAGAAGGTCGTTTCAACTACCTTCGAACGGATTGGAGTCGGTTTGCGAGCTCATCGCCGATGGCATCGCCGCCTCCTGGGTAGGTACCTCATCTTAACAATTCGATACACTTGGCTTGGCCTAAGTGCGCTGTTTATAAAAACAACTATTCATCACGATTATTTATTTACGATTTTATCAGAACGCCATGACGCTCTCTTCACCCAGAATGAACGGGGTTGCAACGATCTGCTTCTTCAGCTGGTTGCCTCTCACGAAATTGATAAAGTTCGTAACCGCCAGACAACAGATGAAACGAACGGTCGGTGCGACACCCTGAACGATGCCACACGCAGATACCGGCGTACTTACCTTTGCTTCCTCGTGAGTGAAGTTCATGGAGTTCTTCAGATTGTCGATCTGCTTGCGATCCTTCCAATCTGCCGACCAGCACTGTGCGTCATACAGGCCAGTGCGGATATCGAACACACCGAGCAGCTCAGGATTGTACTTGTTCTTCTCCAGGAACTGCTTGCGGATCTCGATGCTGTCCACGGCCAGGAACACATAACCCTTGACAGTTTCGCCCTGCCAGCCATTGGGCATCAGAACCAGATCCTCTTTGATATCAGGATTCACATTGCACAGGATGTTACCCACAGCTTCCACCTTGGGATGGGCGATATCCTGCTGAAAGAACATCTGGTTGACGATATTCTTGGGTTCGACAAAGTCCATATCCCACAGAGTGAACTTGGTCAGACCGTATCGTGCCAGCAGTTCAGCCACAGTAGAGCCGACCGAACCACATCCGATGATATGAATGCGACCCTTAACAGACGCAGGGTCAAACACCATTTCGATTTTGCTCAGATCCATTGTTGTTTCCTTTCTTAGTCCTGAAATGCGTCAGCGTAGGGATAACAGCTCGAATTCCAATTGTTCATCAGGTCGTTCGGATTCTCCTGATAATACTTCATCAGATTGGATTCGCTTCCCTTGCTCTTGGCTGAATCGATCTTAGGGGCGGCTCCACCCGTAACAGTTTTTAGCGCCGGGTTCGTCGTGGCTGCCGGTTTCGTTTCTGCTTTTGTTTTCGTGGACGCGGCTGCGGTGCTTGTGTTACCAACGAACGCGCCTCCCTGATAAGCTGCTGTACCCGCGCTGTAGTTGCCGGAGTAAGCTGCACCATTGTAGTTGCCGCTGTAGCCACTGTATGTGCTTGTGACCGGCTTTTGGACGAGCGCTTCCGCCTGTTCGAGAAACCCTTTCGTATCGGCCTTTCCAATCGTCACCTTGACATCATCGCCGCTGTAGATGGCATTGTCCGCCATATCCACAACACGGACGTTATACTCCCGCCGCTTGTTCCAGATCATAAAGATGTAGTAGTCCTCAGAGCTCAGGGTCTCAATGAGATCCCACTGATTCTGCATATCCACGCCGCTGGGAGAAGTGCCCATGTTCACATGACTGTGACCCTGGAACCGCAGCGTATTAAAGGATTCATCGTCCAGCTCATACAGCCAGGTCGTATACTTTTCCTGGTCCGTATTCACTGTTGCGCCCGTGACCTGCTGCGGATAGACCAGGATCTTGGTGATTTGGAAGTGAGTCTTATCAATGCGATTCACCAGACCGTGCCAGGCGACCTCGGTACTGAAGTGATCGATCAGGGCACACATCTCGTGATAAGCTTCCAGAGTGAAATTCACCTCGACTGCGTCCTTGGCAGGCTTGGAAAAATTCTTGTTGAAGGAGAACTTATCCGTCTGCAGATTACCCAACGCAGAAGCCTGTGCATAGAACTCCTGCAAAATCCCCTGGATCAGTTCGTCATTCATCTTAACCGGCTGCATACTTCAAACCTCCTTATGCCGTTTCTTTGCTTTCGTTTTCCAGAATCTCAATCACCTGTTTGATGGTGTAGAGATTGCCATCCTTATCTTCCAGACACTTCCGATTACTATAATCGCCGAACAGCTTTTCCATCATCCAGCTGACGACCGTAGAATCCGTCCAGTTGATATAGGAAGAAGAAGTCACCAGAGTAGACAAAACGCCGATGTAATCACGACGAAGAGCCAGATCCTGAAGCATACCGCGATAGCCGCTGTAACAGGTAAACCGGTCGATATGCGGCTGAGGGAAACGATCCTTCATCAGGTCTTCTCGGTGATTCATGTTAGTGCTTCTGACGGCTTCGACGCGGCAGTCATCATAGACAATCCACTCGCAGTAGACACGCAGATTGAACCGGTGCTCTTTCCAAATAGCCAGGAACAGCTTCTTGGTGAGATCCATATCATACGGACTCTCCTCGTAGATGTAGCTGGACATCTTATCCTGCTTTTCGACATACTGCTTAAAGATATCTTCGTTGTAGTCATTCAGATAGCAGTTCACGCCGACCCACAGCTGATTGCCGGACTTATCCAGAACGATGAGAGATTTGTTCGCCTTGAAGAAATCGACCAGCTCCTTCTCATCGTCTCCAGAGTTGCAGGCACGATTCCGGAGAACCAGAAGTTTCATCTGCTCTTCATCCACCTGCTTCATGGCATTGCGGGCGCTGCTCATATAATCGTTGACGTTGTTCTCTGCCCGGCGGACACGTTCTTCCTGATCGTGGATCGAGCGGGTGAAGTTCTGACTGCAGAATCCCTTGAGCATGCTTTCGACTTTCTTGCCGTAGAAGTCATAAGCTGCACAGATCTTGTCGATTGCCGCATTGAACTTGTCATACTTCTGCTCAGCCAGCATCTTCAGCAGATCGAGTTCATCCCTGGTTGCCGGGTGATCCTTGAATGCCCACGGAAGCAGACGAGGCAGACAGCTCATCATCATCTGCATAACCTGGATTCTCTTGGGTGAAGGAGCGAACACCATGGTCGCCTGCTTGGTTTCGTTCTGGTAGACCAGAGCGTCACCGCTGCGATCGACATACAGAGAGACATCCTCGAGACGAACCCAGCCCGCCTTCTTGTAGTCCTCGTCGAACATTTTCACCTGCTTGATGTAATCGGCTGCTTTCTTGTTGGGGATGAAATGGAAATACAGACCGAGCTTGATCTTTGTGAATGGACCACGCTCACCAGCGTAATAGGCTGCTGTCAACTTCTCATCGTCCGGGAGCCGGATCTCGTTCTCGACCACCAGAGACTGCATGATGCCCTTGTTCTCGGGATCAGCGGTAAAAGTCGCCAGCCGCTCCTCGTTCATCACTGCTCGGAGAACGGTCAGGACGGTGTTATCTTCTGTTTCGAATTTGTTCCTGCTCTTGATGTCAGAGAAAAATTCGTTGCATTCGTTCGAGCCGAGCTTCGTCAGCAAACCAGTGAATGCCATAGTTACTTCCTCCTTAAATTCATATCTTGCATTTAAAAAGCCCAGATACTGGACACATATAAGGCAGACTTTAACCGGCCTGCCAGCGGCTGCAATGCTACTTATCTGTTGTAACCAGAACAGATTTATATTCGGACTTTATTCGAGATTCGCTCGAACAGATTCAGGATCAGACTCCGTTAATTCCTTAACGGGCGTTGTCCATCTTCTGAACACAGACCAGATAGGCCTTCTCGGTAACGTTCATAGCGGCGAAGGTCTTGTCCATGTCGCCAGGCTGCAGAACACAACCATCAAGAGAAGTCTGACCAGTAGCGTAATTGATATCGTTTTCCTCCAGGCACTGACGCAGGGTAGTGTCCTCGGTAACCATGACAGTCTTACGGTTGGTGTTGGTACCCACAGTGATCTTCAGCATAATATGTACTCCTTTTTAATTTGAAAAATTTATTGTTGAAACGTCGGATTGACGAATCATCTAAAACGAATGCCGGACGTATTGCGCTGGAACATCCGGCGTGGAACCACAGTGGCGCTCTTACCAGGCGGCGCTCTTACTCAGCGGCGGCCTCGGGCTCAGCGTCGTTCTCGATGGTGATAGCAGCGTTCATAGCGTCCTCATCAGCAGCGATAGAGCCCATAGCCTCGGCGATCTGCTCCTCGATCTTGGTGCAGTTCACGATGGCCAGACCCAGCTTCTCACGAACGAACTCGTTGATCTCCTCGACGGTGGTCTTGCCGTTGGGCAGCTCGATGTTCATGGTAGCGACCTTGGGAGTGGTGACGGAATTCTTTGCGAAGGTCACACCCATCTCGTTGGCAGAAGCAGAACTGCTGACACCGATAGCGCAGACAGGCTCCTTCTCCTTGCCCTCGCCCTTGTACAGAACCAGAGCCTCGGGACGGAACTTCTTGACCTTCTTCAGGGTCTCGATGTCGTAAGCGGAAGTGACGAAAACGTTGTTGTACTTAACAGTTGCCTTCATAATATTGATCTCCTTTATAATAAAAAAATGTTATGTAAACGAGCCGGTTTGCTCGTTATACCGTTGTTGTTAGTAGCTCTTTCATATCATCAAGAGCCTCGTCCCATGTGTCGGCCGACTGAATGAACTGGCCATTATCCGCCGACACGATTTCATAATGGCCGTCCACATACTTGATATGCATCCGTTTTCTCCTTTCATTTGACAGTGTAAAGTGTGTTTGGATGGCAAAAAAATTAAAGCAGAGACTCGCAGCGGCATTCACTGGTTGACTCTACAAGTGCCCACCAATTATCATACAGGTAATCGATCAGGCGAATTTCTGGTTTGCTCCATGTGTACCCATCGCAGAGCTGCACCTGAAGACAATCGGTATCTTCTGTATACCCAACAACGATTCCCTCTTTACCCTCATTGGGATCATCAAGACCCCACGAAGACTCAAGCCTTACGCGATCACCGATACAGAATTTTCTCTCGTCCATGTTACTCAGTCCTTTCTATCCATTTCTTTGACCTTGTCGACCGCATAATCGATCACGTCAGTGACATACTCAGTGGCGTTGTTGATGTTGTCCTGTGTAAACATATCAGCGGCGAGCATCTTGTAGCAGGTGTCTTCGGAAGGAACCACACAAATCAGAACCGCGACAACAAAAGTTGCAATTGCAACCTTGATGCAGAGTTTTGCTTCTTCGACTACATTTTTGTTTTTAGAGCCATAATCGTCTACATCGCTCATGGTGCACATGAACATAATCGCTACCACGATCACAAGCACAATTAGAATGGCGATTAGTAGTGTTCTGATACTATCTACGATGCCGATCCAGTAGAACACCCAAGGATTGATAATGGAGTTCATACGGCTGTTCCTCCCTCTTCTTTGAAACTCTCAACCCTCATAAGCTGTTTCGTTTTTCCTCGATTTTTGTTTTGCGTAAAAGCCTTAAACTGAGCTGCGTAATAATCAACAGGAATACAAAACACGCCATGATCATTATGAGTAATGTGCAAGCCAGTCTGCTTAACGTAAAGGTAATCAGAAAGATCGTTGAACAGCTTGATAGATTCCTCTGTTGGAAAATACAGATAAAAAGTATCAGGCCATCCATACATGTCGGAATCATTACCCTCACAATCCAGAGCAATCACACCAGCCTCCCGGCATTTTTGGTTCATTTCTTTTGCTCTTGTCAAATCACTTTTATAAAGATAAACCATTTTGCATCCTTTCTTTTTCTTTATTGATATTTGAACATGGTGCGGCTAGAGGGATTTGAACCCTCACCCGAAGACCAGATCCTAAATCTGGCGCGTACTGCCAGTTTCGCCATAGCCGCATATAAATTAGGTACACCTGTACTCCCGATTCTCCAAGCAGGACAACTTCCATTCCGGACCACAATATCCGAAACATTAGGGCGCAACAAGGAAGTCGTGGCTATTTTATTGATCGTACTTTTACCACCATGTACCTATTCCCCATTTTGTTAGAGACCTAATGGGCAAAGCTGTCTCGCCTTTCGGCGTGGAGCAGCGAATGGGAGTCGAACCCACATCTCCAGCTTGGAAGGCTGGCATATTAACCGTTATACGACCGCTGCATAGAAACCCGGCTTACAAAGCCTTGTTGCTTTCGATACGATATAGACCGAAGCATCATATCAAAAGAGCCGGGAATAACAAGAATGAGGTAAAAGGTTCCTGCTGAATAACATACCAAAAAAGACAGGAACCTTGGTGCGATTGGATGGACTTGAACCATCGACGCGCATTCAGCCTGCTGCTCTACCAACTGAGCTACAATCGCATAAGATACTCGGCTTACAAAGGCACGCTGCACTCTTTCGAGCGAGCCGAGAATAACGTACATGGAAAAATTTGACATTCCCCACAGGGGGGTGGTATCTCGCACAGGCGCGGCCGGATCTGACCGCTAAAGATCCTACCAGTACGAGATTGGTGCTACAGGTGGGATTCGAACCCAACAATCCATCGTTTCAGGCGCTCCGTCTTAAGCGGAGTGTGTCTCGCCAGTTGCACCACTGTAGCATATCAAGAGCAGGATTGCGTACCTGCTACGACTTGTTCAGTCACGGTGATTCGTGTCTGGAACCCATGAACCACTTCAAACACCTTTTGGAAAGGAGACAGTTTGGGCGACGCAACTCACCCATGGTATCTCGGATGGGAGTCGGACCCACAAGCTTTCGCAGAAGTTTTTGAGACTTCCCTGTTTACCAATTTCAGCACCGAGACTCATTGCTCGTCTTTCCGAGCCGCCACTGCTTACGCAGGTCACTCCTCTACTTCAAACACCATGTAATACATGTGATTATCTTCACCATCGCCGACTGCCGCACCGATAACATACTCAGGATATGGGTCCAACTCGCATCCGCAAAAATCAGCGTAGGATTCAGTGTCAACTTTCACTGCATCTTCGTACCGAGCAGCCTCATCTTCAGGCATCCCATTGAGAAAGCACTGAAAACTAACAGCGGCAAAAGCAACCGCATCGTCTATTGACTTGAATGCTTTATCAATACTTACTGGCTTGTAGACATCAGCTTTCTCGTTGGTGTAATCGCTTGCGACGATGTACATCTGAATCACTCCTCTGAAATAATTTCGACCTCGTCAACGTACTCGTTATCGTCTGGTGTCAGCTCTCCTCTTTCCCAGCTCTCTTCGGCAATTGCCTTAGCTTCATCCTCGGAATCTGCTTCGATATATGCTGTGTAATTCTGTTTCGTGCTTACAGTGCAAAGATATAACATTGTAATTTACCTCATATTAAGTTGTTGGTATTCGTACACTAAATGGTGCGGCGTGGGAATCCTGACATCCCAACTGCTGACTTATGAGGTCAGTGTTCTTCCTTTGAACTAACGCCACAGAGAGGAGGATTTAACCATGTAACGGCATCGGCGAGGAGCAAGCGACTTACAAAGTCTGCGCAATACTCAGTCGCGTCAGTGGATACAACACATAAGCGAATTGGTCTCTTATGGTGTCCATCCTCAAAGGCTGCCCTTTCAAATTCACTCTCCGATACTCTGGGCACCGAGCATCTATGCCACTTTCGCAGGCAGTGCCATATTCGCCTACTCATAATAGAGCCATGCACATTCACTATGGCGGGTAGCTACTCCCGTTGCATCATGGTTATTATTTTCGGTCAGAGCGTTATGGGTGTGTCAGAGGGGGGAGTATGATCACCCACGGTGGAATTGCGCCACCCCAACAGCTTTGTACTACACTACGCCGCTGTATCGAACCTAGCTGGAGCCCAACAGAATCGAACTGTTGTACGACCATCAGCTCCATATCAAAGCAGGATTATCGTACCTGCCCGGCATTTTCAGCCACGAGCGAAGAAAAAGGAAAAGTGAAAGAGAAAAACTTCGCTTTTTTGCACAGGGAGAAAGGATAAAGCCCTATGCTATGGTCCAAGTGACAGGTTACGATCCTGCTGCCTCATGCTCCCAAAGCACGCGCTCTGCCAATTGAGCTACACCTGGTTATATGCCGGTCTTTCCCGGCTGCCAGCCTCAAAGGCTAATGGAGGAAGTAGATAGCTTAGATAGCTGCCGCCACGATCTTTGCAGCCTCCTTAAACACTTTCATGTTCTTATCAGAATGCTGAAAGATATCAGGAGTAGACTTGGGCGGCTTATTGTGAGAACGAACATACGCTTTGCGCATCCGATCCATCTTGACAGTGCCGATCGCGTCATAGATCTTTGCATAGGTAACCCAATACCCAAGCGTCTTATCGCCCAGCTTTTTTGCAATGGGCTCAACGATCGGAAGCGTGATACTCGGCTTGTAGTAACAATATTTCTTTTTCGGCTTTTCAACCGCAGGAGCTTCGACTGCCGGTGTTTCAGCCGCCGGTGTTTCAATCTCGACTGCGTGAGCCTCGGCTACAACGACCAGTGCGGGTTCTTCAGCGACGACCTCAGGAGCGGATTCTGCCCTATGGCGAGTAGGGATCATATCAGCAGGAATCATAGGCGGCTTCTTGGTAAGCGCCGACTTAATCCCCTTTCGGACCTCAGCGTCGTGCTTTTCGTTCTCATACCGATCCTTCATAATCGACATAAAGATTGAGCTCCACGTTTCACTATCCTCGATAATGTCCAAGCCGCTGAGGTTCTTGATGTCACCCATGTAGCCGACCCGCTCAACATACGCCTTGCGTTCGTCTTTGAAATACCAGCCATAGTTGCGGCCGATATAATCATAAGCCTGTTTTAGAACCGCATTCAGCGTCAGACCAGTCATGCGAGCGATGGAGTTGCCGAGCTTGTAGATCTCAGTCCGCCATTCGCTGCGTCCCTTGTATGTAATGGTGTTGGTTTCCTTTGCGGCGGCTGTAGTAGTTGTGGTAGTCTGCTCAGGCTGCTTCTGCGGTTGACCCATCGAGATAAGCTTTCGCTCCAGCTGCTTGCAGACGAACAACACATTGTCGAGAGCGTTGCGGTCCTGCTGGCGAGCGGCTTCGAGAGCGTCCATCTTGGATTGAATCTCCGTCAGCGCCTGAGTCATCTTGTCGAATCGCTCCTGTCGCTTGAGCTCAGTCTGATTGGCATTCAGCGATACGGTTTCACCCCGCATCAGAGCGACGATCACATCCCAGCAGAAATCAATGAAAGCATTCGCTTTGGGTTGAGTGCTGTAACGGCAGATCTCCATTACACCTCTCATATTATATACGTAGGTCTGCTGTTTCCCACCAGGGGTAATCAAATTGATTAACCCTGAAAGCGGGTCGAGACGAGCCGCATTGCGCTTGTGGATCGTTCCAATCGAAATTGAAGGATTCTTATATCCCAACGCCGTGCCGACCTGCTCACGGGTCATCCAGAAATCATCCTGAGCTCTGGTGTGATCGACCGCCGGATTCTCATAGACCTGAATCTCCATGTCACCGAACTGCTTGGTGGTGGCTACTTGCATTACTACATTCGCATTCATTTTTTACCTCATCCTTTTCGTTTGATATTGGAAAGTGTGTTTCGCTTGAAACAAGTATTACACAAAAACGTATCGTTGTCAATTGGAAAATATTCACAAATGACAGCAGTACATTTTGTTTGTATTTGTTGCTCTTATCACAACCTTCATTATTATAATATAGGCGATTTGTGATCTAAATCTGTCTGAAGCTACTGACTGGAGGCTGAAGTATGGTCCGGTACCAGGGGTTGTGGCCCAAATGTGGTTGCTGAGAGCGCCTTTTGGGAGGAATATCGGCTCGCTCGACCCTTGGATTCTGGCCAGTCTGAGCTGGGGAGATCTATCATGATGTCGACGACGCGTCTTCCGCCTTCCTCGGGGGTGCCCCCTCGCTCTAACAATTCGTTCCGTTTGGCTTGGCCTAAACGTGCTATCATGGTAAAACCAGATAACAATTCATCACAAATCTGCTCGTAAAATACGGGATTCCTCACATGGGAGGGCCGGTTTTCAACATAGTTTTCAACTCGCTTTCTTATTTTATTATGTACTTTTGTTTCAAATTGAGATCTAAATATCTGTGGAGTCCTGTGCCTCCGCGATCGTACCTGCAGCCGGCAGCATTCTGATGAGCTGCGAGCGCCGCTGGGATTTCGGAGTGACGCATTATCGCTGTATTCTATTTTGGGCTCTACCGTTGGTATCGTGAGTTCTTACCTGTTGGGTTACCTGCTGAGCTCTGTGCTCCTCAAGTGGCAGCCACGGGTGGGGTATCTCACTCTGACAATTCGTTCCGTTCGGCTTGGCCTGAACGTGCAAACCTTTCGACTTGCTATTCATCTCAATCTGTTTTTGCGGCGACTCTGCTGTACTATGCGGAATCGTCGAAGGGCATTGCGTTCATCTCATTCACCTCCTGGTTCAAACCTTGCTGTTTTCTCTAATAGAATTACAAGGCAAAAACACCTAACACATCTCAGTAGAGTAATTTCATTACCGAACCATGATGTATGTTTAGAATACAGTCAAACTCTTTATGAATTCGGCTGAGAATCGATGCTGGCCTTATTCTGTCGAGCCGCTTGTACTTTTTTCATTCGCTCACGAAGTTCTGCACGCTGTTCATCGGTCAGTTCGCGAGGCGCTGTCGGCGTTCCGAACCGAACCAGCTTACGCGGCACCGAATACCACTTGCACAGGATCAACCCGTCTTTCGTGCGGTGGATCTTTGTGAGCTTGTACTCGTCGGGATGCTTCTCACACATGGCATCAATCTTGCGCCAGTAAACAGGATCGTTGGTGCACACATCGGCCGTCTTATCCAGAGCTCCAATGGTGATGATGGTCTCCTGTTCAGCCCGGGACATCGAAACGCCGCCATGCTCAGGAATAGCTTTCATTACGATTTCTTCCACGATTTATCGCTCCTTTTTTCCGCCGTGCTCATTCATACCAACACATCGTAACAACGTTGGCGTAGCCAGTTTGGTATTTAACGCCGTCAATTCTGACCGTAACCGTGCCATAAGACACCCAGCAAGAATCGTACTCGCCCTCAGCAAGCAGCGTGCCGTCAGGGTTATAGACCTTGGCATAGTTCACCTTGCGTCCATCTTCATCTTCCGAATTGCCGCCGCATCCAGTCAGCATCAGAGCAGCTGCCAGTACAATCGCCGCGATGAGTTTTCGGAATCGCATTTAAGCCACCTCCTTATTCGTCATCACTGTCAAAGACAAAGCCTTCTGTTTTCCACATCGAAACAACAAATTCATCGTCGCTTCGATCAGTTTTCAAAACTCCGTTCAATCCGTATGCGGTGTCAGTGATCTCGAAAACAAACTTGCTTCCGTAAATTTTGAACAGATGACCGTCTCTCTTGCGTTTGTTGCGGCAGGTCAGGTAATCCGTCCCACGAGTGGTCTTGCCCAGCTGAACCCACTTTGTAGGCACATGGATCTGCAGATAAGATTTCGAGCCGCACACAATCGTGAAGTCATCGTGCTGCTGAACCAGCTTGAGGAAGTCCTCCGGTTTGAATTCGTGTACGCCAAGATCTAAGTTCGCCATAAAAACCCTTCTTTCTCTTTTTCTCCCTGATGGTTCTTTTTCCCCTTAACAATCTCCTTTATCTCCTATAACCCTCTTAAACTTAATCATCAATTTTATTTTCGCGTCGCTTGTTCATTGGCGATTGCGTAATTGAGTTCGAGTTCGAAATAGAAATGAATTATTGTTGCAAGCAAAAGAATGAATCAGCGATTAAGTTTTCAACATTTTGAACAAGTGAGTTTTCAACAATTCGGAATCTCAGCAACGACCTGAATCATCTTGATTGAAGTCGGAATGAAGATTCGTCCTTGCAGCATGTTCATAAAAGTAAGCGTCTGAAGCAGATCGAACCAGTACGAACTCTGTTCAGCAGGTGCCGCATTCAAATCAGCGATCAGGCTCTCCACAACCTTATCGTCAAGGAAATCGAGCTGCGTACATGCTTCGCCGCGCTCATAGCTGGTTCCGATCTTAACTTTTGCATCGTATGTAATCTGTACTGACTTCATACTGTTACGCTCCTTTTTATTATACAACCGTTTGGGGTTTTGCTCAACAACTAATAGGCGTTGATTAGTCGCCATTTTCTTCTGCATCAACGATCTCGACGCTCTCGATAGAGTTCGGCACGTACATGCGCTTTCTGAATCGCTCCATAGTCTCAAGCGCCGCCTCAAGGTGAATCATCACAACATGCTGCTCTTTTGATCGCTTCTTATACTCTGTATCAATGGCAGCACACAGCGTATCGACCACATCATTTGGCACAGATTTGAACTGGTAAGTAGCCTTCTTATAATCGAGCCGCATGCTTGTTGCGATTGCTGCACGATATGTTACTTTGATTGTATACAAATTGACACTCCTCTTATTGCGCCGCTCGTTCACACAGAATCGCGGCCGCTTCTTTCAAAATACAGACACCGGTTGCACAGCTTGCCGCATTGATTCCATGCCAGCGATACAGGTTCCAGAGTCCGCCGTATGTAGGAATCGCATCGAGCCCGGAGCAGTAAAACCCCGCCGCATCATCCCACACAGACATCAGTGTATTATTGAGCAGGTGGTCTTCTTTGTACTTTGGAATCAGATAATCAAGATCGAACGGAATGTACTGTTTGACCACATCCAGACCGCCCAGATAATCGATGTAGCGAGTGTAGCGCTCACGAAAACTGAGTTCTTTGCCAGTAGCCTTATCGATGTTACATTGATGGATTCCTGTTGCTTCACTGATGGTCATCGCTGCGTTACCTCCTCTCCTGTTATTCTTCCAGTGTGATATCATCGTGACCAGCATCTTCAAGCGGTTCATCCGTTGCCAGCGCAATGATTTCGTCAATGTTGTTTTCGATCAGATACTTCCAATCTTCCAGACGCTGATTGACGATCTCCGTCGCCTGAACAATGACCGCATCCGGCGTAATGCGCTCACAGTTGCATTTCAGAGCCAGGATCAAGTCATCGAATGTGACAGGATCAAGAATCGTATCGCTTGGAATCATGTCCTTACCGAGTTTCCAATCAGACATCCTACGACATCTCCTTTCTTTTTGCACCAGAAACGGTTATACTTGTGGTGTGTTTCCACTAAAAACGACGACATCATTCGAATATTCCCAAACTGCAGCTCCCAATGCTGCGTAATAGTCTGGACCAAGTTTTTCTACCTGACTCATATCGATGTGCTCTGCAAAATAGTTGCTCTTTGACGTAAGCAGCCATTCGTTTTTGCTCTTCCATAAAACATGGTTGTTTAATTTGAAGTTACATTTTTGGCACATAATCAGAACCTCCTGAACTGCACGAACTTGCCGTCAGCGTAGCAAGGAGAGTAACACTGCGAGACACAATAGTTATTTACGAAGGTGGCCACGAAGACAGGTTCGCCCTGAATGATTACCGCTTCCGGCTTCAACTTTTCGATTTGTTCTGCCATCTGCCATGCCATATCCCTTACTTTGATAGATGCATCCGTAGGGAAAATCGTAGGCAATGGTCCATCATGAAGAACGTCATCCGTGCATAGCTTGCGAGCTGCATCGAGCTGAGTGTTGGACCATTGGGCGATAGAAAGTTCAGTCATGTTGAGAACCATTGCTACGTCTGCCCCCTTATTCTTTTACTGATAGTTCTTTTGCCATGATTCTTTCGCGCATCTCGGCTCCAGTTGAGGAAATGTAATCGCGAGTAAGAACCCATGCATCTTCTTCGCCGCAGATTTCGGCAGACTCTTTGAACAAGCGAATAGATTCGTCTGGCTTTTTACCACCAAAGATTTCCTTCTTAGCCGCATCTGTGATACAGGGATCATTGTAGATGGAATGCCACCATTTTTCTTGTTCTTTAAGATACTCAAGTGCTCGTTCTTCAGTAGCAAAAAGACTGTAATGAAACTTATCGTCATGAATCGTTTCGTCGCGGGCTTCGTGAGACATGAAAATTCCCCAGACAAACATACTGTGTAGCTCCTTTCATTCCATCTCGATCGTGACACTGTTATATTCAGGGGTTCGATACATCACATCAGCTTCCCACATCTTGGCACAATCATAGCTGGCGAATGCACGGTGGACCACTTTGAGCGGGATTTTGCCATTGTTATCGGCATAGAATGTGATCTTGTAATGCTGGAGCTGATAGCCAGCGTCTGCATAATCGCCCATATTCGGCGGCCTCCTCGTAATGCTTATTTCACTTCTCTCGATTCGATCTGAACAATACGCTCAATCTCGTCATCATACCAGTTTTTCCAACGATAACGAAGATTGCGTCCATTAGCATCGAACACGACGTCATAACACTCCGGGTCTGCACTCACCGATTTTGCCATTTCGGTCAACATTTTCATAGCACACTCGAGACTGCTATAGACATCCCCATTGTAATGACTGAACATCACCCACGGCTTGCCCTTGGTTCGCTTGGAATAGAAATTGTCCAAAATATGCACCATCATGGTTACAACTTCCTCCTATTTGTTTTACTACGCATGTAGTGGATGTGGTTACGTCTGCCTCGGTACCACCAGTCGCCCGACATTAACTCACCATTCTGCGTTTTGTCTCCCATATTTCAGGCGAGGAACATGGTCGGTGACACCAGATAGGTTTACATACAACCTACCAAATATAATTTGGGTACCCGTTTGTGGCATTCTTCTATGGCATCGCCCTTGCCACGTGCCAGCGGCGTCGAATCTATTCGTTTTCACACAGTATGCAACCGAGTGTCAGAACAGTTTATATCGCCATGCCATAAAAACTTTCTCATTGGATTCAGACGCGACCTTGCACCAATGGCAATACCCTATCGGCTTGCTATTCATGTCTAAAAACACGTGATTTGAACCTCCTTTCATTCAGTTTCGCTCACTTTAAGTAATACCCTCTAGTTTACTTTTCTCATTGATTTATCTGCGTGGCCTTTGCATCAAAATCAAATCAAATTTCACTAGAGCGGTGGAGCGCCCTTCTGTTTACGCTGCTGCGTTCTGGGCTTGGGACTAGTACAGGCTCTGCAGAACCCGTAGCCGCATTAGACTGAGCGACTATTGCCGCCCAGCCCCCTCTGCGATTACTTACGTTTAAACTTTGCTTGGGTACGTTTTATTCATTATCAGCCCAATCGAAATAAACATCATAGAGTATATCATCTATGACATCTTCGATTGACCGATTGGAAATCATTGTATGTAGGTTATTTTTGCCAGTGGCGCGTCGCCAGGTTAGCCCTGTGCTGCCTGTTCGCCAGGGTTGCTACGCTTCTTGCCAGACTTCTTCGGAGTGGGCATCTTGAATCGAACCAAGACAGTAGTCGGGCGAGTGCTGGAATCGACAGAGAGATGGGGTTTGTATACTCGCCGGTCTTTCAAACGACGAATGACTTCCTTCTCAGCTTCCTTGGAAAGCGGTTCGGGTTTTGATTCGACTGCTGCCTTGGAGATATTGGCATCAAAATTCGCCACACGATAGCAGCCCTGGCGGTGAGTCTGATTCTTCTGGATTTCGACCGGCTCCAGGTAATCCATATTCAGATTCAACTTGGCGACTTCCTTCTCGGTGAACAGCTCGTCGGCGATATAGATAGACCAGGCTTCCTCGTTCGCCTTGCGGCCTTTGCCACGGTACATAGGTTTGTTGTTGGCTTCTTTCTTGGTACGATAGTACAGCATAATTTTTACCTCTTTCACTTTTTGCGTTTATGTATTACTGCGTGCCGCTTAAACGACCACAGCAATCAACAGAGTCAGGGCGATCGAGATGAGAAAGAAATTGCGAATCGTTTCCGTCATTTCGATCGGATCTACGGTATCAAACCAGCGTGCCAGGGTATCGATGACCTGATTGTAGCGGCGGAAACATCCCAGATAATACAGGCCGGTTCCGATTTGCTGGAGTGCGCCAACCAGAAACAACATGGCGGCGAACACCCAGACAATAGGATGCTCAAACAATCAAATCACCCTCCTTTACTGTGAATGGCAGAGTCAGAATGTGAAACTGCAATTCGATTTGAACACGCGGCCGGAGTCTGCTATAGGGCAGGAAGTACGGATCAGCCAATTCGATGCGGCGCTTATGACGGCACTCTTGGGACTGCGTCCAGGTGGAATCCGTGTCACTAAGGTATGATGCGAACATAATTCATATTGCTCCTTTCGATTGCTGCGGCGCGGCGCTTCTTACAGCTGCTGCGGCGCTCATACTCTTGTGAATTCGTCCAGATAATAACGAGAGCCATGCATAATGAAATATGCACGGCCCTGACTCGTCTGATAGATTTTGTGGCGGCCAGCCTGTTTGCGGCGCTCGCCATTATTGGTTGTGACTTCGACACACGCCTCTTCAATCGCTGTGATCTCAAGCCCGCCCCAGTTGTTAAGCGGATACACGGCGATTGCATGTTTCTCTGGCGGGAAAACGTCTCTCATAATTCAACCTCGCTTTCTTGCTGAATAGAGATCTTGCCAGCGGAATCATATCAGGACTTTCAAACACGATAAATCCGCCCAGATTATTGATGGATGCAACTAGCAGACCATATTTTTCAATGATGAGCCAATTCAGGCTGTTCGGATTGTACGGTCGGAATGGTTTCGCATTAGGGAATCCAGCCTTTGCATCACTGAAAAACTGCGGGGTCAGCTCTTTCGTATCCAAATTTACGACACGAATCGGCGTGAGGGTTCCGCTTTCCGGGTCCAGCACAACGGCGCACAATCTGTCATGCATCTGATAGATCTCTGACAAAATCATTAGAAAGTGTCCTCCTCTTCCCAGGCGGCTTACAGCTTGCCGCTCATAATGCCCATCACAGGGATACGCTGACCTTCGCTCTGTTCGTACACATGGGCTTCGGTTGCGTGGCGATTGTGAACTTCTCGCTTAGCGACCTCAAAGTTCTTCTCAGCCTCGGCATAACTCTTGAATGGGTATTCCATTTCGCCCATGATGGGATCGTTCCATTTGATAACGAGGACGTAGGGAGCTTCTTTGATGGCCTGTTCATAGCGCTGTTCCTCGACGGGCTGCTGTGTCTCGGCGGACTGCTTAACTTGTTCTGCTTTAAGATTCATCAAACGAGTGAGCTCTTTTGCCGTTCCCCATGCGTTATCAATCAACGCCTGAGTCTCTTTAGCATTGAGTAGACGGTGCATCACACATGCTTTTTCATAGTCAGCAAGTGCACCTTTACGAGCATATTCAAGAATAGTCAGAACATCCAGCATTTTTGTTTTACCTCTCTTTTCTTTTATCAATTGGCAGCAAATGCCGCCAGATCATCGCAGATCGCTTTTGCTTGCTCCGGGGTCAAATGGTACTCTTGCACCAGCCAGTCATAATCACCGGCACGCCAACCGCCATCATACAGAGCAGCTGCAATACTTGTCACATCGAATTCCATTTTAATCCTCCTCAGCGGCGCAGTTGCACCACAGAATATCTTCGATGATGTCATCGTCGATATCATCCGGCGTGCCATTGCAATTCATAATCAAAATCACACTCTGATACATGGGCGGCACATCGTTAAGGTTGTCCATTTCATAGGCATATCCCCACACTTCGCCATTGCAATCTTCAATCATGCAATACAGGAGCTGGATATTGTTCCCATCAAGATCCTCGCATTCAATGACGGGTTCCTGAACAACGGTTCCGCTCAAAATGTAGCGCCCAGCAGCATTGGGTTTCATAGCAGCGGCGCTTACGTTAGCAGCGGCGCTTACGTTAGCAGCGGCGCTTACGTTAGCAGCGGCGCTTACGTTAGCAGCGGCGCTCGCACTTGCCGTCGGAACTGGAATCATAAAGATTGTTGCGAACAGAATCACGGCCATAATCACAACGGCCAGACCACGATTGCTCTTAGTCATGCTTGAACATCTCCTTCCATGCCTGCTGCATCGAAATCGTCAGAGCGACACCAATAATGATGCCGCAGAAGAGAATGAACTCCGTGCTGAAATAATCCATGATGATTCTCCTTTTCGTTTAACACTCAAATCTGGTTTACGGTTTCGATGACATAATCATCGTAATTATTGCCGAACGTAACGTATGCGTCCGGGCTGCACTTGGACAGGGCTTCCATCAGCTCTGCGACAGTCATGCTGCTGGCTTTGTGCTCGACGATATCAAGCAGAGCGTAACCGGCGTGGTTTTCACCGTTGATTCTGACGAATTTCATATTGTTGAGCTCCTTTCGTTTTCGATTTTTGGTGGCGGTTACTATCTGCCCCGTGACCGCCAATCGCACGGCATTCTGAACAAGGAAAAGAGGTAAAAAGAAAACGCCGAACGAATTCGCTCCGATACCGCCAGAGGAATTCATCGACGTTTTGGCATAAGAAAAAGCCCTACGAGCTGTGATACTCATAGGGCTTGCGTTTGGAATCCGGATTTATTTTACTTCGATATAGAAATTCTCGATAACCATTGTAATAGAAACGCCATCGTATTTGTTTGCTGAAAACGTTATCCCGTTTATATTTTCAGAACAAATTTCGTCAAACTTCTTTTGTTCCTCTTTTGAAAACGAAATGCCATCTTCATCTGTCGCAATGTAATACGTTTCAAAACCAAACCAAGGACTTGATTCGTTCCCCATAGCTAGTTTTATCAAGTATGGTTGACATTCAATTCCTACAGATTTGCATTTTTGAATATGCTCATCTGATTTCGTTTTGAAAAAAGCATTCAATTTCATAATGGTTTGTATGGCTTTCGGATTCACCATAAAGGATTTACCATTAGCGCACACTTTTTCGAGCTTTCCTATATCTTGGAGCCATTTACAGAAATCATCATTCTGCTTTTCGATCCAATCCATAACATAGTACCCCTTTCATTGGACTTGGGTTTCGTTGGGGTTATTATATCATGGATTCATCTTGGATTCCAGCTCAGATTTGTTGGTTATCCACCCTCGCCGCGTGGAGGCTCTGATATTGAGGGCAAAGCAGTTTAACGTCATGCTCGGGACACTAGTTATTATTTTTGATTTCATCGCTGTGCGGCTCCTTTGTTTCACTTTTCATTAAACTCGATTTTGTACGGCATGTTTGCGAGTGCTTCCAGCGTTTTCATCCTGTCATTGTACGACTGAATCAGCTCTTTCCAGTTGGCGGGCAGATCATCAGTACACAGGTAGCACTTTTCACGCTTCCAGTTGTACCAATCGAGTCTGACACCGCTTTCGGTCATATCGAGGCAGTCTCCAAACAAAGATGTGGAAATCTTGCCTTCAAAGAAAATGTTGCTCCATGAGTTCACTGCGTAGGTGCGGGAGGTTTCATTGTAAGGTTCGTTCCAGTTGCTTGCATCATAAACGATGTAGGCGGTCAGCGGTCTTGCATTTGCTCCTACGGTGCGATTGTACTCTCGGAACAGGGCTATTATGTCGCCCCACTCCATTTCGATTGCGTTTTTCATAGCGATTACATTTCCTTTCGTGTGTGTTTCGTGTGGCTGCACTTAGAACTATTGCATACACGACCTCGGGCAGTTCCTTTCAATCTGCCCGAACGCACTAGGCTTAACGTCTTGCCTTTATAGGCCCTGCCTAGTCAGGTTTATATTGTCGATTGCTTACTTGCCAAAGCTGAAGGTGTAGTCGGCGCGATAGTCATGCTCGCCTTTATCATCGACGTGGCTTGCGATGTTCCACATCATGTTCATAACCGCCTGGGTCATCTCAGTGCCGCCCATAACATGAGTATCACGAGCGTTTTTGCCAGCTCCGGACTTACGGTTCATAATGAACTTAAGCTCATGGCTGGTTGCCTTGATGGCATTAACGGTTTCGCCCTTCTTGTTTTCAACAGGAATCATCAGAATGGCATCAAAAATGCTCTGGATGTCAGCAATCAGGTCGTTGTTGCTAACGGTTGCGCCTGCCTTCATCTTTTCGACAGACTTCAGAACGAGCTGCCCACTTTCTTTCTTTTCGGCATACGCCTCATTGAACTCTTTCTGTTCCTCTGCGCTCATGGTATGCTCTGCCATAGTATCCACGCTGATTACACGGGCAAACTCATTGCAAGCAAAGGGCCAGCTTGCGTTATTGAACTTTGCGGTCGTAAAGCGGGTGAATTCAATGAGGTTCAGAACGTTGCGCTTGTCAACGGTCGCATCATTGATTTCAACGCCGATCATGCCGGTGTCGCGATCAACGACTTCTTTCACACGCTTGCACTTGAGATAGCCGTATTCGACAGCCGCTTTCATGGGGTTTTCGCTTTCAGCCAGCTCAGCGTAAACGGCCATCTTGTACGAACCATTGTAGCCAGCCAATGCCAGGTTGACACGTCCCAGCTTATCTTTGATTGCGTCGTAGTCTTTCGTGTTGACTACGGCCTTGTACTCATCGACAGCCAGCTCCAGAGCCAGCAGCTTGCGACTTGCGTCAGCCTTCCACTCTTCAGCGGTCTGAGGAGCTTTCGTTTCGACTTTGGTCTCAGTTTCGGGCGTGGTGTTCATAGTAGTAGTGGTTTCCATAAGTTTTACCTCTCGTTTGATATGTTTTGCGCCACCTTGCAGAATCGAACTGCAATCATTTGAACCACTTCAGTGACATATAAAAAGCCCTCTGACGTTGCCGCCGGAGGGCTATATATCAAACAAGGCCAGCTTGCGCCAGTCTTATGTAATATCGCTAAAATCACCACACAATCAATTTTGATATCGTTTCAATCATTGCTTGCGAATACTCTGAATCATAGTCCCGGAGGGGCTATGGAGTAACGATTTTCATTGACGGAGCCAATTCAATCAATCACTTGCGTTGATTTCAATTCCATCTCCATTCATTGCGTTTGCAGTACGCTCTCTTGCACCTTTAATACCAGCGCCGACTAAAGCACTATCGGCCGCAGGTGTAGTTAGATGCCCCCAGTCAGGGCTTGCGTTTAGGCTTGCATTCCTGTTGGAGCTTACGATTACATCCATTGGTAGCCGTTTTTCAGGTCACTTTCATGGTGCCATTTCCTGCATCACATAGTCGGTCGCTTTCACATTCTCGCAACTTTTGCGAATGTGTTCATGTGGGCGGCGATTCCCGACACCAACGGCCCATAATTTCTTTTGGGCCAACATCGTCCAGCGCATTATAGGATTCACTGGATTTTCCTGTTCTGGGCATCCGTTCCGTTTTGTCCGGTGCTGTTGAACTTGTTGCCGCCGCTGTTGTGCGGCGTTTCTGTTGTTACCCCGTGGGGAACGGCGTTTGTAACAAGTTTTGAAAATTTTCTTTTGGAATTTTTCGGCGCTTGTTGTTGTGCCGTGTTCCCGTGTCGCTGTTGTGCGGCGGGGTTTGTTGTCGTGCGGCGTTTGTTGTTGTGCCGTGCGGCGTTTATACCCCGTGGGGAAACACGTTTGTAACAAAATCAGAAAAATTTTTTTGAAAAAATTTTCGGCGCTTTATTATAGGTGTATTTTTTGGCGATACCCTGTTGAAAAGTGCGCATTGTAGGGTGGCTGTAAAGCCCTGTAAAGCGTGTAAAGGCGGCTGGAATGGGTAGGATATAGGGCAAAAGAAAAGGCCGCATAAAGCCCAAAAACGGGCAATATACGGCGGGCAAAAGAAAAGCCGCCCACGGCGGGCGGCTGGAAAAATCCTTATTTGATACGGGCGGCGATTGCGTCAAGATATGCGGCGCACTGTACATTGTCCCGGTATCCATCAGCGGCGGCAATATCAGCACGGGCGGCGGCAATGAGACGAGATACCCGCATTTTATACCACTTTTCGGCGGGGTACAGCTGAGCAAGGCGGGCGGCTGTTTGGTCCATGGTATACCCGTCAATGATACAGGCAACGGCGGCACGGGCACGGGCATCTTGTACCACGCTGAGGATATCGGCACGGGCGGCGGTATAGTGCTCATCATATACGGCGGCATTGTCTACCGCTTTATAAAGGGCGGCATTTTCGGCGCTTTGCACGTTCTTTGCACGGCGTGCGGCCCCGTCAATATCGGCGGCGTGGACGTTGCCGCCGTGGTCAACACTTCCAATGTAGGTGCGGGCGGCACTGCTCATTACAATTACCAGATTGCGGCGGCGGTATTTTTTCAGCTGTTCTTTTGCATCCCGGTACGGCGCAAAATCCATCAAACGGGCATACCCCGCACGGCGGGCGGCATCTTTTGCGGCATCAACAGCGGCACGGGCGGCCTTTAAGTCCTCTTTTTCGGACTTGTTGCGGGCAACTAGGGCATTGATTAAGCCGTCACAATCAATACTTTCCGGTGCTTTGCCGCCGTTTTTTACAGTCCAGCGGGCAAATTGTGCAAGTAACTCATACCCGGCAATATAGGCGGCACTCTTGATATCGGCAAAGTCTGAAATAGTCGTATTATCACACTTTTCAGCGGCGGCAATACTATCCTTTATGGACTGCAAAGCGGCCTTTTCGGCGGCGGTATTTTCGGCAATATAACGTGTTTTGACGTGTCCGGTCAAGCCCAAAATTTTCGCGTCTCTTTTGGCGAGTGTTTGGGCGGCATCCAGTGCGGCGGCGGCGTGTTCATACTGAACAGCGAGATTTTCCATATTTTGGGCGGCTGTATTCCGCTTTGCATCCCGCACGTTGTCCCATTGTAACGTCAAAAAACGGGGGGCGGCGCTGTCCTCAAAGCGGCGTTTAACCACGTTGCACGCAACAGCACCCGCCAAACCCATTAAAGGCGATACAGCCCCCGTGTGCATGGTATGTTGTGCCGCATAGCTGGACTTATACAAGGGTGCGGGGGCCGCTGTTGGGGCGGCGGCTTTGATACCGGGATGATACGATACAGGCACACTTTCAGCTGTACCGCCTGTATAAGGTGTAGCGGGGCGGCGGTATGCGGGCGAATTGTCCACGGGGGCAAGGTATGCGGGGCCGTCGGGCTGGATATAACGGTATCCCTCAGCGGTACGGGCCAAAAC
>ERZ1034687.230-NODE-230-length-36614-cov-51.014087_pt1 | contig 36614 bp, 30 predicted proteins | sample MGYA00520704_ERZ1034687 | MGnify/ENA primary metagenome ERZ1034687 (study PRJEB33766, sample SAMN09781762) | gut metagenome | biome: gut microbiome | host: Homo sapiens | place: Madagascar | study: EMG produced TPA metagenomics assembly of the PRJNA485056 data... | reverse complement strand
CTTGACTAACAAATGCCGACGCGGGGACGCGTCGCCCCCAGGTGAGCTTGCGTTCGAGATATTGACAAACTGCAGTTATTATACTTTTTTCTTGGCAAATCGGTGCGTAAGGTCTTCGAGAGAACCGTCTTCCGTATTGATACGATAGAAGCGTTGGTTGGTGTCGGGTGATGAGAGCGGACCGAACTTAGCGATGTAGGGGCCCGTTTTGATATAGTTCAGCGAAGCCTTTAATTGTTCGGGCGTTGGCAGCCAAGTGCGACCAGAATACCAACCTGTGTGAATGCGGCCGTCGTAGTGCTCATGAATGTAAGCACAGAGTTGAAGAACGGCTTCGGGATCGTTGTCGCCCCCTTGTATGCCCACGCAAGTAATCGTACCGTCGTAAGAATCGATGAGTGCCGTGAGGCGTTCATGGGAAAGCTCTTCCCCGATGTCGTCGCGCAAAAAGGCACTGTGGCAACCCACGCAGCGGTTGGGGCAAAGCGTTAGATTAATGGCTAACGTCACCTCGTCAGGATATTCTTGAAAGACAATATCGTAATTGTAATATTTCAGCATAGTAATTCGTTTTTCAGTTTGGAAGTTATAAAGTTATATCACGTTGATAGTTAGTAATGTTCAAAAAACAACTTGTACAAAATTCAGCAAGGACGGGCTGAAAGCCCAATGATTGCTTTCAGCCCGCCCTCGCTAAAAATTACTGAAGTTATTTTTTGAACATTACTTACTTGCTCGTCAACTTGTCAACTCTCTCACGCCTCCACCTTTTGGTAGTAACGGCGGCTGGCCTCCTTCTGACGGTCGAGTGAGAAGTTCGACACGCGCTTGAGGTAACCGATGATGCGCGTTAAGTAGTCGAGGTTGGTAGAGCCACACTTGGGACACTTGTGCAAGTGGTGCTTATCGATGTGGCCACAGTCGTTACACAAAGTGTTAGGAATGTTGAACGTAAAGTAGTTGCAACCCTCCTTGGCAGCAACGCGCAGCAACTGACGGTATTGCGGTTGACTGAGGTGTTCGTCAAGGTTCATGTGTAAGGCCGAACCACCTGTGAGGTGTTCGATGAAGCGACGGCCGTGGAGGCGGAACTTCTCGATGATGTCGGTGTTAGGGTCTTCTACTACATAGAAGTAAGAGTTGTAGCAATCACGTGGCACGTAATAACCAGCTTCGCGATCCCAACGAGCGTGTTTTACACCTACGTTCTCGGCCGGAATCATCTCGCAGTTAAACATCACGTCCTTTGAGCGATATTTACGATTGTAACCCTCGATGAGGCCTAATACGTTGCCAACGAACTCTTCATATTCCTTATTGTCAGAGATTGTGATACCCAAACTTTCGGCAGCCTCTACCATACCGTTCACACCGATGGTGAGGTACTGACGCTTGATGTTGATATAGCCTGCGTCGAATAAAGGGAGCATGCCCTTGTCCATCAAGTCCTTGAGGTTGGCATTGTAAGCCAACTGCACCTTGTGCATGAGGTCGATGATGTCGTCGAGGTACTCAACGTATGAGCGGCCTTCGCGGGTAGCTTGCTGAATGCAGCGGTTGAGGTTGACGGTAAGAACAGACTTAGAGCCTGTTGAAACGCCACCAGCACCTAAGGTGTAGCTAAAGCCGTTGTCTTGAATCTCGTTGCGCAAGCGGCAGCAAGAAGCCAAAGAGTCGGCGTTGTCGCTCATGTAAGTGAAGAAGCTGTGGCCTTCAGCGTACATCTCAGAGGTGAAGTCAGCGTACTCCTTATCCATTACGTCACCGTCCTTAGAGAGCAAAGCCATGGTCTCAACGGGGAAGGTAAGAACAGCCTTTGTGCGCTCTTGGTTGAACCACTTCATGAAGCGGCGCTGCAACCAGTCGAGAGCGGGCCATGAAGGACGTGAGCCATCGGGGAAGCGGAACTCGCCAAAGATGCTTTCGAAGTAATACTTGTCGTAGTAAGAGATGTTCCAGAATACAGACTGGAAGTTTCTTGCACCGGTGGGTTGGTTGATAGAGTAGACGATCTGCTCGAAGCAGTCGGTGATCATCTTATCAATGGTGCGCTGACGCGTAGAGAGGTCGACTACCTTATCAGCGTGTTCGTAGTAGTCAGTGCCGTATTCTATCTCTAAGAAGTGGCTCATGTACATCAAGAACTCGGGCGTAGCGCAAGCGCCTGAGAGCATAGAGCTAACGATGAACACCATGTTGACGAAACCACCGCAGAATGACTTGAGGTTAGTGGGAGCTGTTGAGTTGCCGCCAATATCCTTTGTGCCGTTGAGCAACCAGGGGTACATGGTGATAGAGGCGCAATAGTTGGCCAATGACGTCTCGTCATTCTTATAGATGTAGTGATTCTTGAGCAGGTAGATGTAGCGGTCGGCCAATTCCTTGCCAAACATGTCTTTGATACGATCGCAGAGCAAGCGGCGGTTTAAGCGGATAAAGCCTTGCTTGGGAAGTTCACCGATGAGGGTAGCAATGTTCTTGTTCTCTACATTGGCATTGGCATCGTATTTCGAACCTGTTGCGGGGTTGGTAGAGTTGCAGTAGTTGATTAAGAAACGGAGTTTGTCAGCCGTTTCGCGATCGTCCTCATGACGCTTGCGGTAGAGCATGAAGGCCTTAGCCACTTCGTAGTGGTGTTCAGCCATGAGGGCAACTTCTACTTGGTTTTGCACGTCTTCTACGCTCATGCCATTGCAGAAGCGGAGGCGTTGCATAATGCGATTGAGCGTTTCGGCATCGATGTCCTTATTTTGGCTCTGAAAGGCTTTGATGATTGCGGTCTTAATCTTTTCAACGTTCAGAGGCTCGGTCTTGCCGTTGCGCTTTGTGATAATAAAGTTGTCGGTACACATAGTAAAAAGGGAGTTTTTTTATAGGGCAAAACGCGGTGTGAAATTTTCCGTTTTGGACAACTTTTAGAAATTTTCGTTATGTAAAGTTGTCCAATTTGTTTGCACAAAAAAAGCGAACTTCTTCGTTCTTTTGCTTGTCAAATGATAAGCTACGATGAGCGTAAGAATCTGCATGTAATGTTGCTAGCAAGTGTTCGCGTAGATGGCTTAGAATGATTATAACCCGTTTATAATCAATAAGTTAGAAGCATTGCTTACTAAGCGTAGTATGGAAAAATCAGTAACAGATACTTTAGTAAAAAACCGTTGTCTGTTTGCGTTTCAATCTTGATTTCGAGGACAAAGATACGGCAAACTTTGTTACGAAAAAAGGAAAAGAAAATAATTTTTTGGAAAACTTTTCTTTGTCTTAGCGTTCAAAAAGTTATCAATAATCGCTATGTATTGATAACCAATAGAATAAAGTTGTACACTTCAATTTATAATATAGGTAAGGGGGATATTCTCTTTCATTTGCTTCTTTACAATTAGCTGCAAACAGCGAATTGAAATCCAATCGTTCCCCCAAAATCTTCTCAAAGTTCTTCTGTTCCACATTAGGAAAGCCTCTTCCCCTACCCTCTCCCTGGTCGGGGAGGGGGTTAGGGGGAGAGGGCTTATCTTATCTTATCTAATCTCTTCGCCTTGTAGCGTGGCGCTTGAAGAACTGGTGATGCGTATGCGGACGTATTCACCAGGGTGGTGTGTGCCACGGTCGAAGACAACGACCTTGTTTTGCTCCGTGCGACCAAAGAGTTGTTCGCGAGAACGCTTGCTCACGCCTTCCACCAATATCTCGTACTCCTTACCTACGCACTTGGCATTGCTCTCTGCGCTCAACTCATTCTGCAAGGCGATGAGTTCGTTCAAACGACGGATTTTCACCTCTTCGCTCACATCGTCGGGGAGGTGGCGCGAAGCATAAGTGCCGGGGCGTTCACTGTACTTAAACATAAAGGCTGAGTCGTAACCACACTCACGCATGAGCGAGAGCGAAAGTTGATGATCCTCCTCCGTCTCAGAGCAATAACCCGCAAAGATGTCGGTGCTCAAACCACAGTCAGGCACGATGCGACGAATGGCAGCCACGCGGTCCATGTACCACTCACGCGTATACTTACGGTTCATTAACTTCAAGATACGGTCCGACCCACTCTGTACGGGCAGGTGGATGTGGCGGCAAACGTTTGGCTCTTCGGCTATCACGTGCAGCGTCTCGTCACTCATGTCCTTGGGATGGCTGGTGCTAAAGCGAATACGCAAGCCAGGGACGGCGCGTGCTACAGTGCGCAGGAGTTCGGGGAAGCGAATCTCTGTGCCGTCCTCGCGTTTCCAACAGTAAGAGTTGACGTTTTGGCCCAATAGTGTAATCTCTTTGTAGTTGCGGCTTTCGAGGTCGCGTGCTTCGGTCAGAATGCTTTCAATATCGCGTGAACGTTCGCGACCACGCGTATAAGGCACAATGCAGTAGTGGCAGAAGTTGTTGCAACCACGCATAATGCTAACAAACCCCGAAATGCGGCTACCACAGTAGCGTTCGGGTACGATGTCGCGATACGTCTCGGTCGTGCTCAACTCAATATCAATCGCCTTATTGCCCACCTCGGCTTGTGCAATGAGGTCGGGCAGACTGAGATAAGCATCAGGACCCGCTACGAGGTCGGCACCATGCTCATTGAGCAGTCCGTCCTTTACACGCTCGGCCATGCAGCCCAACACACCGATAATCAGTTTGCGACCTTTACGACGCATGGCATTGAGCGCCTCCAAGCGGTGAATAATCTTCTGTTCCGCATTGTCGCGTACAGAGCAAGTGTTGAGGAACACGGCATCAGCCTCGTCCAATGACTCGCAAGGTTCGTAGCCCGCCATCTTCATGACAGAGGCTACGACTTCGCTATCGGCTACATTCATCTGGCAGCCGTATGTTTCGATATATAGATGTTTCATTGATTATTTTTGTAGGTGGGTTGACAAGTTCATGGTGATGTCATTTCCGTCCGAAGTCAGCGGGTACTTCGCCCCAACGTGAAGTCTCCCACTTCAATATAGGTATGTCGGAGAAGTCGTTTGTCTTGAGCCAATGCTCGGCGCGTTCAATCATTTGAAAGAGCTGTTCGGTGCGTGGCGTTCGGGCCAACTTCGTGCGACACTTGCGTGCCTTAATCCACAATAGCGCGTTACGACTATCCGTATAGATCGTCATCACGCGTTGACGCTTCTTTAGGAGTGCCAACGCATGCACGATGGCCAAGAACTCGCCAATATTGTTCGTACCGTGTACAGGGCCGTAGTGAAAGATTTCCTGTCCCGTAGCTAAGTAGACTCCCCGATATTCCATGGGGCCGGGGTTGCCCGAACAAGCTGCATCGACGGCTAAGGCATCGGCCTTTACTTCAAGCGGTAAGGGCAACACCGTGTCGTGTCGGTAGTCAGGTGGTGGGGGAGGACAACCTTTCGGCGCAGTCACTTGGGGAGGACGTTGCGTCCTGTCCTCTTCACTCGTCTTAGAACGATTTGTAGGCACGTTGACGTAATCCGTTGCAGGAGCTTCGAACGCGCGTTTCGCTTCCGCCTCCGACTTAAACGACTTATAAACAGCAGCGGGGAAGCCCACCACTTGTCGTTGGCAGTCTTCCCACGTGCGATATATCCCAGGTTCACGCCCATTCCATACTACGTAGTATTTGGGTTGTGACATTCTGTTCTTTTTTTGTTAACAAGTTGACGAGTTGACAAGTTAACGAGTTAACGGGTAGGTTTGTTCTATATGTATAAGGTAACTTACCCGTCAACTCGTTAACTCGTTAACTCGTTAACTTGTCAACTCGTTAACTCGTCAACTAAAAAAACTACATACGTTCAGGCATCTCGATGCCTAAGAGACCCATGCCGAGGCGAACTACCTTTGCTACATTCTTAGAGAGTACGAGGCGGAACATTTGCTTGCGGCTATCCTCTTCGCGTAAGATGCTGAAGTCGTGATAGAATTGGTTGTATTCCTTAACCAGCTCGTAGCAATAGTTGGCTACAGCTGCAGGCTGATATTCTTTACCAGCTTGGCGCACGACAGCGGCAAAGTCGGCAATGTGTTGAATAATCTCCTCCTCCTTCGTAGAAATCTCGATGTCGGTGGGCAACGTGTCGGGTACGTTGATGCCAGCGTCGGCAGCCTTGCGCAAGATAGAACGGATACGAGCGTAAGTATATTGAATGAAGGGACCCGTGTTGCCGTTGAAGTCGATACTCTCTTCGGGGTTGAAGAGCATATTCTTACGAGCGTCCACCTTCAGCAAGAAGTACTTCAGTGCACCCATACCTACGATGCGAGCCACCTCTTGTTTCTCTTCTTCGCTCATGTCGGTGTTCTTCTTCGCCTCATCGATGGTCTGGCGAGCTTGAGCAATCATGCCTGCTACCAAGTCGTCAGCGTCAACCACTGTACCCTCGCGGCTCTTCATCTTACCGTTAGGCAATTCGACCATACCATACGAGAAGTGAACCAAACTCTTACCCCATTCAAAACCTAAACGGTCGAGCAAGATAGAGAGTACTTGGAAGTGGTAGTTCTGTTCGTTACCTACGACGTAGATCATCTTGTTGATAGGGAAGTCTTGGAAACGCAACTTTGCCGTACCAATGTCCTGCGTCATATAGACGCTCGTGCCGTCAGCGCGGAGCAACAACTTCTCATCAAGTCCGTCCTTTGTCAAGTCAGCCCATACAGAACCGTCCTCCTTACGGAAGAAGAGTCCCTTGCTGAGACCCTCTTCTACGGCCTGCTTACCTACCAAGTAAGTGTCGCTTTCGTAATAGATCTTGTCGAAGCTAACGCCGAGTGCCTTATAAGTCTCGTCAAAACCTTCGTACACCCATTCGTTCATCTTGCGCCACAGGGCACGTACCTCAGGGTCGTTGGCCTCCCACTTCACGAGCATCGCGTGTGCCTCTTGCATAAGGGGGCTTTCCTTTTCAGCTTTAGCCTTAGCATCTTCTTCATTCATACCTTCGGCCATAAACTTGGCTTGCAACTCCTTCACCTCAGCGCGGTAGTGCTTATCGAAGGCTACGTAATAGTCGCCAATCAAGTGGTCGCCCTTCTTGCCGCTGCTTTGAGGAGTCTCGCCGTTGCCATACTTGAGCCATGCCAACATAGACTTACAGATGTGGATACCACGATCGTTGACAATGTTCGTCTTCACGACACGGTTGCCGTTAGCCTCTACTACGCCAGCCAAGGCCCAACCCAATAGGTTATTGCGCACGTGGCCTAAGTGGAGGGGCTTATTGGTGTTGGGTGAAGAGTATTCTATCATCACCAATGGGCTATCTTCTGTAGGCTTCGTGATGCCAAAGTGGTCGTCAGCGTCAATGTCGTTGAGCAACGTAATCCACTGCGCAGGAGCGATAACGAGGTTGAGGAAACCCTTTACTACGTTAAATGACTGCAACAGCGAGGTATTATCCTTCAACCACTGACCAATCTCTTGTGCCGTGTCCTCAGGCTTCTTGCGCGAGATGCGCAACAAACCGAAAACTACCAGTGTCAAGTGGCCTTCAAATTCTTTCTTTGTCTTTTGCAATGCCACCTGTTCGGGGGTGATATCCTGTCCGTAAAGTGCTTTTACGGCCTCTATCACTGCGGCTTGGAGTTGTTGTTCTATCTTCATGCTTAATCTTTTATTTTTATTTTGGCTACAAAGTTAGTGATTAACACAAAACACAGAAAACTTTTAAGGCGAAAACGATGAACAGCAATTTATCTGCCTAATTGGGGGCGGGTTACAAACCCGCCCCCAATTAGGCAGATAAATTGCTGTTTGAAAGTCTCTTCCCCTATTGTCACTTACTCCACTCCTCGAGTACGCTAGTGGGGCGACCATTGGCGCTAAAAGCTCCCATGTCATAGACTGGCCAGTTGTCGAAGAAAGTGGTGTATGACTTTGGACGCCAATCACCGTACACCTCTGGTTCCCAGTAGAAGAGTATACCGACGCCTGCTCTACTTGCCTTCGTGACGAAGTCCTTTGTAATACTTGCAGCTAAAGCTTCATTGGCCGTAGAGCGCACGCCAAATTCAGCCACCATGACTGGCACATTGTACTTCTGCTTAACTTGTTTCATGCACTGCGCAGCCAAGGTATTGAGTTCGGTGGGTTGCTTCGAACTGTCGTCTACTTGTGGATAGTGTGAGAAGGCTACCATATCAAACTTTGCTCCTTGCGCCTTAAATTGCTCTAACCACCAAAGGTTGTCACTCTGCTTTGAAGCTGTATTAAGATGAGGCATTACTTTGGCATCGGGCAATACCTCCTTTGCTGCATTGTAACCCGCCATATAGAGTTGTGTGAACTTCTTCCACCCATCGGGCAATGCCTTCCAATTACTATCGTAAAGCGCACCGTCAGGGTAGATCATACCACTGCGCGTCTCATTACCTATTTGTACCCAACGAGGCTTTACACCAGCTTCCCTTACGGCGGTGAGTACCTCACGTGTGTGTTCGGCCACCTTCTGAAGAAGTTGGTCAAAGCTAAGGCCTTCCCAAGCCTTAGGTTTCTGTTGGCGACTGGGGTCAGCCCAAAGGTCGGAATAATGGAAGTCTATCATTACGTCTAACTTAGTCGCTGCAGCGGCCTTGGCTTTGGCTACGACATCGGCCGTATTGTTAAACTGGCAGGCTGCATTCTCTGGATTAACCCATACGCGCAGGCGTACTGCTTGTATGCCCAATTGTTTCATCAATTCGGGACAACTCATCTGCTCACCTTGAGCATTATAGAAGTGACGGCCGTCAGCCTCCATTTCGGTGTACCAACTGATGTCGGCTCCTGCAACGCGTTCTATCAAGTCAGAAGGTTCAGAAGGTTCTGATGGTGGGGGAGGCGTAGGAATAGGAGTGGGGTCCTCACCGCCACAGGCGGTAAGCGTAATGGCGAAAAATGCCAATATGGACATAAATATATTCTTCATAATAGTAAATATTTTGGAACGTTAGTAACTTATTAAAATAACTTCCGTAGTTCTTATATGTGCTATTCTACAAGTACAGTTGCAGTGCCTTTTTGTAATCCCTTACCTGTCACCTCGAGTGTTACTGTTCCCGGCTGTTTAGCAGCCTGCACAATGACGGTAAGTTTGCCCGAGAAAGCATGCATCTGTGGAGCTTGGAACGACTCTAAGCAAGTGGGATCACCATTCGCTACGGCCTTAAATGTGCCCTTGCCCTTTACCTTAAAATGTAACAAGCCGTTGTAGTCAGGACAAAGATTGCCGTCCTTATCGACCACGTGTACCGTCAAATAGTACAAATCCTTGCCGTCGGCCTTGAGGCCCTCACCATCACGGCCCCACACTTCGATGTGGTGTGGACGACCTGCCGTGCAGATAGTCTGCTGCATAGCTTCCTTGCCATTGGCATCGTAGGCGACGACTTGTATCTTACCCGGTTCATAGCGCACGCTGTCCCACATCAAGCGGTAACGCTCCTGCACAGAGGCGGCCTCCGCCTTCGTCTTCTTATAACGTCGGCCTTGGCTCTTGCCATTGACAAAGAGTTCGGCTGAAGGATAGGTGGTATAGGCAAAGACGGGCGTTACCTTTCCTTCACGCCCTGGCCATGACCAGTGGGGCAAGATATGGAGCATATCATTTCCCTTGGGCAACCATTGTGATTGGTAGAGGAAGTAGCGGTCTTTAGGGATAGAGGCGAGGTCGATGATACCAAACATGGACGAATGGTTGGGCCATGCATCGGTGTCGTAAGGCGAAGGCTCGCCTAAGTAGTCAAAACCTGTCCATACGAACTGGCCTATCGTCCAAGGATAGTCGTCGGCTAAGGCAAAGTCTACATCGGGTATGTTCGACCACGAGCAGTAGTCGAGGTCGTAACTCGAACTTTGGTGATCGGGGGTGATTGCATCGGCCTTAGGTTCGACGGGGAAGTGGTATACGCCACGCGACGAAACGGTTGACGACGTTTCCGAACCTAACACAATGTTCTGTGGCAAACGGTTGTAAGCCTCTACATAGCGATGCGCACGATAGTTAAAGCCCGGCACGTCGAAGATAGCGGCAAAGCCATTGTCAAGCACACACGATACTTGGTCCATGCCACACGTAACAGGGCGTGTGGGGTCTTCACGATGACAAATGTCGCGCAAGAAGGTGGCCACCTTATAGCCTTCGGCCGAACACTGCGTGGGCACTTCATTGCCTACACTCCACATCACGACAGAAGGGTTGTTGCGATAGTGGCGTACCATATTGACCATATCGCGTTCGGCCCACTCGTTGAAGTAACGGTGGTAACCATTATCACACTTGGCGATGTCCCATTCGTCAAAAGGCTCAAGCATCATCATAAAGCCCATTTCGTCACATAAGCGCACCAATTCGGGGGCTGGCATGTTGTGTGACGTGCGAATAGCATCACAGCCCATCTCTTTGAGCAACTTGAGTTGGTGGCGAATAGCGCTCTCATTGACGGCAGCCCCCAAGGGGCCAAGGTCGTGGTGAAGACAGACGCCCTTAAACTTACGATGCTCACCATTAAGGTAGAAGCCCTTGTCGGCCACGAACTCTATCGAACGCACGCCAAAGGGCGTGGTGTATGTGTCTTGTAGGCGACCTGCGGCATATACGCGGGTGATGGCTTTATATAAATAAGGCTCCTCTGGCGACCATAGGTGTGGCTTATCAATCGTAAAGTGTTGTTCGAAGGGAGCGCCATGACTGATGTAACCTTGGTTTTTCTTTACCGCCACCTCACGGCCTTCGGTGTTGATGATGCTCGTTTCGATCGTAAGGAGGCACGTATCAGCATTCTCCACCTGCGTGCGCAAGGTTACAGAGGCATAGTCCTTAGCTACATGAGGTGTCGTGAGTTGTGTACCCCATGTGGGTACGTGGATAGGTTCGGTTTCGACTACGTGTACGTTACGATACAATCCCGCTCCCGAATACCAACGGCTGGACTGTGGCTTATTCTCTAATCTTACGGCCAAGAGGTTGTCGCTACCGTCTTTGTTTACCAGATCGGTCACGTCGCAATAAAACGAGTTGTAGCCATAGGGCCAAAAGATTGATTTCTGACCGTTAACGTACACTTGTGCCTCGCTCATTGCGCCATCAAAAACCAAAGTGGTGCGTTTACCAGGGGTAGCACTGAATGTGCGACGATACCATCCCACTCCGACGTAAGGCAGTCCTCCCGTGCGCCCCGTTTTAACAGTAGCTTCGGTCTCAAAGTTCTGCGTTACGGCCACGCGTTGTAGGTCGTTGTCGCGTGAGAAAGGTCCCGTAATAGCCCAATCGTGTGGTATGGTTACGCTCTGCCATTTAGAGGCATTATAGTTGATAGCCTCAGCGCCTTGTGCTTCGCCACGGTGGAAGCGCCACCCTGTGTCGAGCACCGTCTCGCTACGTTGTGCAGCCAACGGACTGAATAGTCCTGTGCCAAGCAAGGCCATGAGTAGGTATGTGATGCGTTTCATTTTTGCGTTGTAGTTAAAATGTTTTCGTTTGTATTGTCTTTTCCTACACGCAAAAGTATTAATAATATCGAAATTTGCAATATTGATTGAGCAAAAATCGCATAATAGATTTAAGGAGGGGGCTAAAAACAATACTCCGTTAAATTTTAAGGACTCTGTAATAAACGGTGTGGGTAAACTGCAATTTGTCAAACAGAAGTGCAGTTTATTTTAGAAACTTGAATAACCTCATTGAGGGAGCGTATAAAAATCTATCGTAGATAAGCTTATACCGAAGAATGATTCTTTGTTTGAAATTAGACTAAGCAAGTTCTTGTACTTTTATCAGGGAAGGATGGATTCATTTATTTCCATTGGCTTTAATTCGTCAAAAGTACGATTCACTGTGTCTAAAAATACGATTCTTTTGACTTTAAACATTTTGCAATTTTCAATAAAAGATTTTCTTCTCCATAGACATGGTATAGCTTTCCGAGTATTTGAGTCTTCAAACCCTTTATGGCATTTAACCAAAACATGATCAGCCATAGGAGTTACGGTAAACAGACCTTTCCACTCAGAGTATCTTGCTGACATTTGTTCTATCAGAGCATTAAGCGATAGTGCGATGACACTTTCACCTGCACCTGCTTGTTCCATATTATTTACGACCTGTTCGGTAGACGCAGATTTCTGTTCGTCTTGCTTTATGGCTAAATTGAAAACGATAGAAGCAAATTCCGTAAGATCTTCTTTGTCAGCAATAGTAATGCCTGTATTGTCACGATTTTGTTCTGAGATTTCAACTATCATGCACCCACCAAAAGAAGCTTCCAATGTAAAATATCTTGTTTGGCGATTCCTTTTGTCAACAACAATTATTCCAGCTTTTGCACTTGATAGAGTAAACGGCTCTGGGAACCGAATTATTATCATGTGTTTATCTTGATAGCTTTTGAAATCGGTGCCAGAAATCGTTATCTTTTTCCATTTTATGATATTCTTGCTATCATCAGCAAAAGCTATGAAGGTTGATTTTTTTTCTAACTCTGTGAATGGCATATTCCCTGTTCTAAATGCATTTAGAACTTTTGGAACAATGTCAAATGCTAAAGCATAGTTAGCCCTTTGTCCCTCTAATGGGTCTTTTTTCTTAAAAGGATTCCACATAGTCGTTAACGTTTAGTTGCTTTGGGTAGGAATAGATATTTGCGAAAAATGTGTACTATCATCCCATTGAGGAATCTCAGTTATGTTAATATCAGGTAAGAGAAAATCCTCTTTGTTGGGATGTTCAGCCAATATAGCCTCGTCACTTATAGTAAGTCTTGAACGTATCTTTTTGAAGAATTTCACTTCGGCATATTCTATATGGTTGTCTGCTTCAATTGCTTTGATGGCAAGTGAAACTATTAGTAACTGCTCTGTTTCATTCAAATCCACAGAATTTAGTTCTTTAAGATAAGTTTGTAAAAACACACCACCTTGCTCATTGATTTCTGTAATCCATGAGTTGAGGCACTCTTCAGAATCCAGATTGTGGAAAATACCGTCTTTTGCACACAAATCTCTAACCATATCGACTTCCTCTGTAGCAATATCTCCATCACAAGCGATGCAACAGGAAACGGTTTTTAAGTATAATTCGTCTTTTGTCATAACAGTAATAATTTAAACGTTAAAACCTATACGAGGTCTATCATCGGACTTTTTCATTTCTTCGCCATTCATCATAGCTCGAATGCGCTCGTATTTGCGTAATTCATTGTTGCTAAGTGAAGGCGTCGTGTTTGTAATTGCAGCTTTCAATAGCTCCATTGTTATTTTGCTATGTTGGCGAAGTGCATTTCGTGACGCATCATTGACTATCAGTTGTATATCAGCTGAGACATAACCTTGGGTCATGTTGGCTAATTGATAATAGTCTAATCCAAAATCGTAAGGGCGCTCTTTCAGATACAACTTGAACAATGCCATTCGTGCATCAGTGTCAGGCACACCAATGTAATATTTTCTGTCCAATCGTCCTGCACGCAGGATTGCAGGGTCTATCATGTTGGGATAGTTGGTCGCCCCAATAATGAATATGCCTTTTTCTCCAGTCCTATCCATTTGAGCCAACATCTCATTCACTGCACTTCTTGACATTTCATGCACATTCCCATCATCTCGATTAGGGACGAGTTCATTCATCTCGTCAATGAAAATCACGGTTGGTGCGTTCTCCTCTGCCTCTTTAAACATCTTGGCAATATTCTCTTGCGTAGCATTAACATAACGGCTCTTTAGAGTAGCTGGCGTGATGCACATAAAGTTGAATCCGACCTCTTCTGCAAAGTGTTTTGCAAAAAATGTCTTTCCACAACCAGGAGGTCCATACAGCAACATTCCGTTGGGAATAGTTACGCCATAGCGATGATATTCTTCGGGATTGTGGAGAGGTTCGATTACTTCTTCACGCATTTGTTGCTTCAGCTCTTCCATTCCGGCAACTGCTGCAAAGCCTTCACCTCTCTTTTTGATAGCGGAAGAAGTTAGCGTATTGTCGGATTGCTGTTGTGATAAAATCTTACGTTTCGTAGATTGGCGTTCTATCTTTACTTCTCCGTCAATAGCCTTTGTAAACTCATCTGCACTTTGAAATCTATCTTCGCTATCATAGCTTAAAGATTTTACTATCACATTCAGCAGTTGGTCGTCAAGTTCATACTTGTCCTCTTTTGTTAGTTCAAGTTCTTTGTCACGTTCTGCCAAGATGGAATCAATAACATCTTGCCCATGCTTCCTTGAAACATCTAAAAACCAAGGCAACTCTCCATAAAGGAGATGGTACATCATCGCTCCAACAGAATAGAGGTCTGTCTGAACAGAACATACTCCAGAAAAACGTTCTGGCGCAAGATAGAATGGATTTAATTCATCCAAGTTTGGCTTAGCTGGTGACTGGTTCAAAAATCTTGCATACCCAAAATCAATAAGTTTCAAATCCTGTAATTCTCCAACGAGATTAAGAAAAACGTTTTGTATCGTCACCTCGTTATGGATAACAGGAATTGGCTGTGAATGCAAAAATGACAATGCTGACAATACCGCCTTTGCTATTGTTTTTATCTCATATACACTGATCTCATCATCACGGATAATTCTCTGCGACAAAGTTTCTCCACTTACAAATTCGGTGACGAACCAAGCATATTGACTTCCGTTCATCATCATATTGCCAGAGTCTACAAACTGACAAAGATTATGATGGTGCAACTGTTTGGCAATCTCAACCTCTATCACTCGTCCATTATCATCAATCTGATTCCGATTGAGCTTTGAATAGTTGATGAGTTTCAAGAAGCGAGTCTTGCCACTTGTATCTTTTACACGATAAGTTTCCGCATAAGCCCCTTGCTTATGCGGAAACGCTACTGTATATGAATCTATTTTATCATTCTTCTTGAAATGCATAGTATACACATTATAATGCAGACAAACAAAATCCCAAGACTATGATAAATAAGAATGTCAACATACAACCCTTGCCTTTTGTTTGGGACGTTTTTCTCAATGTCGACAAATCCATTTTTTCAATTTTTCCTCCAACGAGTTCACCACTATAATATTTCATTATAGTGTTCTTGAATTCATTCCAATCTTCAATTCTTGGAGCTTTGGCATAGAAGCTATTGACTCCGAACATCCTTGCATAGCTTACTGCATCAGAATCAATTCCTGCATCATGAGTGGGCTCCCACCATACGGCAAAACCAACATTTACATCCACATACATAAATGGATATGGTGCTTTGAACGAATAATGACAATGAGGGCAAGAGCATACATTAACATCATCGTTCATAACCTTTGCCCTTAAACTCTCATGCTCGCCCCATAATGTTCTGAATAATTTTACAGGATAGTCTTGTCCACATTGCGGACATGTAATTGTTGCATCTACTAATTTGCTCATACTCTACAGAAAATATAATAATGTGATTGTCGGTATTAGCAACATGATAATGAAACTCAAACATCCTCCATTGCCCTGTTGTTGTTCGACCGGGAAAGACATACCGTCTGGTAAATGCAACTTGCGAAATTCTTCCTTTGTACAGGTATCTACAGAAAGTTCCAAAGAAACATTTTTTTGATCGCCCACATTTATTCCCGCCCAAGCCATATCTGAACTATATTCAAACCAAGCTTTGTGAGCAACGGTTATAGTTGATACTATAAGAGTTACGTTTGCAAAATAGCATTCGTCTTGCTCTGTAGTAGTACTTTGTACTTCAAGCTGCTTTTTTACTAATTCTTCTGCCGTTTCTATAAGATGGAAAGCATATGTATAGAATGTCCATTCCTTACAGATCGGAGTATTCATTAACTTTTCTAATCGTTTATCTTCTCTGTATTCTTGTATTGCGCCAAAAATACCACCAGAGAATTGAACTTTAGATTTACTTAAATGAGAAACAGATGACAAATTAGCAATAGATTCGGCCTCTTCTATCAATTCATTGCATATCTTCTTAATCTCTGTATTTATATCGTCAATCATATTATTTCAATTTTACGTATAATGGCTATGGATACAGTATGACTATTCACTTTAATACTTACTGGTAGATGTTCTCCTGACTTGGCATTCGAATTAGCTGCCAAACCTATTTCCTCAACAGAACCTGTTTCTACATGTCCATCATCAAAAGAGACTCTGACATTTTTAGAAAAGAACAACTTTGTAAAAGTATCGGTATCCATATTCCAAAGTTCATTCTTTGTGAAGTCATTTTTATTTGTCATTTTAATAGTCCTCCTGCATTAGCTGCGTCCTCCTTAGGCATAAGCCCCAACAGTTCCGCTGCAATTTGTCTAAGTCCCTCTGTTGTAGGATTATTGTTTATTTGCTCCATCCCTCGGTTTACAAGTTGTCGAGCACGTGAAGAGTCTTTCCAACGGATTGTTCCTAAGCGATCGTTGCAATATCTAACAATTCCCATACACTGATAAAGCATTGTAAGTTGGAAATACAGACTTTTTACCTGTACCAAAACCTGACGACCAATTTGTACATCTTTTGTACGAATGGCATTGTCTGTTTGCGTGCGCAGTTGGTTTACCATTTGGGCAGAGTTTTCATTACCCAATTCACTTTGTGCCTTTTCGAGATTGTCAAACTCATCGCGCAACTCCTTTTCAACTCGCTGCCATTCTGTACCAGCGTCCAATTTTTCTATTTTTCTTAGCAAATCGCGCAGATGCTTGAGCACCTCTTTTCTCTCCGTTGTATTTTCATTGTCAGTATGCAAAGAGGCTAGCTCGGCTCTTAAATCACTTACGCCGATGCCACTTTCTTCCAATGTCTCGATTGATGCTTCTGCTTCATCAAATCCCTTATTGATTTGATTGTTGGTATCTTCCATAGTATGTTTCTTGCCTGTGTCGAAAATCTTCTCAATCGTGATATCTGTAGCAAGGAAATGCACTTCAATTTTCATCTGTTCAGAAGAATCGGCTTTCAATGTGATATTCACAAGGCTGTTCTCTGGAATGAATGTGTCAACTTCGTCACCGGTAATGACAACATCTGCAACGTACTCATAATGCGAGGTTGGCTTACCTGCGGCTTCAACAAAGTCATCAGTTTGATAAACAGGGACAGTCAGGATATCGCTTGCTACCCCAGGGCGGAGTTGGTTTGAAGTTTTCAAGTCTCTTTCAATAATTCCTGTAGCAGGAAGAGGCTTGTTCTTCTCCAACCCCTTAACCATTTCGATTACGCTACGTTTCTTCTCCTCACTCCAAATGCCTATACCTATATTGTAAGGTAATGGGGCAGCTCCAACAACTGAGCCTTGGATTATTGTGATTTCGTTAGGGAAGCAGGAAAGAATATTACCCTTGTCATCATAGCATAATATGTTGAACAAATTGGCCTTACCTTCCGAAAGGGTAATTTCTACTACATCACCATTGGAGTCTATTTCCATTTTTCCGCTTGACCAAGCTTTATCTCCTCTTACGAATTCAACGAAAACCTTATTGAGAGTAGAACCATCGACAAGGCGCACTGGTACATATTCTGTCGATTCAACTGTAGTTGATTCATAGTTAATGTCAAGTTTGATAGTTCCTACTTGTAATTCATCATCAGAAACCTCAGCGTCCATTGTTGACGCATAGAGAGCCGCGCCTGTTGCTACAGCGGTCATCGGATCGATGCTCGTGTCAACATTTGGGGTAATTTGTTCTCGCAGCATCTGACGAATAAGCGGACAGTGTGTCGGTCCGCCTACAAGAATCAATTTCGTGATTTGTGAGCCATTGAGGTTGTTGCGCTGTATAAGGTTCTTGCAGATGTCCACTGCTTTTTGAAAATATGGACGAAAGACATCGAATACTTGTGCCTGTGTCAAGGTTAGATCTAGTTCTATCTCCTCTCCCTCTTCATCTTCACCAAGGTCGCCCAAATTGGAGATAATATCCTCATGGTCTTTGAATGAAAGCTGGTTCTTTGCATCTTCGGCATACGTCTTCATTGCATCGCGAAGAATTTCCTTCTCTGCCGCATCCATCCAGATGTTGTCAATAGAATAGTTCTGTTTTAGATACGGAACTATGATATTATCGACAAGGGCATAATCCAAGTTTTTTCCACCTAGATAATTGTCTCCTTCTGTGTCAAATACTTGCATAATGCCATCCTCAACTTTTAGTAGAGCTGCATCAAAAGTACCGCCACCAAAGTCAAATACCATCCATAGTCCATTCTTCTCTTCTGCTGTTAAACCGTATGCCATAGAAGCAGCAATCGGCTCCTGCAATAGTTCGCAATGCTTAAAACCAGCCAGCTTAGCAGCCTCAATTGTAGCTGTTTTTTGGTTCACTGTGAACTTGGCAGGGACAGTGACTACAACAGAATCGAATTTTTCGTCTGTGACAAACGACTTAAGAGTTTTCAACACCTCGGCAGACAGTTCTTCTGAGGTATAGTTGCGGTTTTTGTTTGTACATACATAGTTGGTATTGGTTGCCATCGTGCGTTTGAACTCTACGTATGTATTGGATGCTCCAATACGCCATGTCTTTGTAGCACGACGCTTGTCTTGTTTCATTGCATTGTAGGCACTGTCACCTACTTTTATTGAACCTTTCTTGTTTACAGAGATGCATGAAGGCATAGTATCCTTCAAAACATCTGTTTTGATAACAACTGGCTCTCCTTTTTCCATGCGACAGATTGCGGAATTTGTCGTTCCGAGGTCAATGCCGTAGTCTATTTTATTTCTTGACATGATATTATGTTTTTAAATGTTTTGACTTACAGTTATTTGAGCAGCTTGTATCATCTGTCCATTATAGTTGATTTGTGGTTTAGTGATACTTGTTATGATTTGCCTTCCTTCCTCTAAATTCTCATCTACCACAAAATTCGCAATCACTTTCATGCCTTCATTGTATGGTTTACCAAGCATATCTACAATTTCATAGCCATTAGCTTTGAAATTGTCTTTTATGCGCTCCACAGCTTTTGCCAACTGCTTATAGCCTTTGATGGACGCATCCATGCGCGACATATTCAGCTCAATACGCACAATCTCGTCTGCCACTTTTAAGACAAGTGAATGGTCGGGGTTGTCATTCCCTGCCACCTTTGGACTATTCGCCAATTGTCTGTTGAACAATTCCAACAACTTGTCATCGAGTTTCACAGATTCCTCTTGCATTTTTATTTGGGCTGCTTGTAATGCCTCTTGTGCTTTGCGTACATCTGCAATGGTTGCCGTTCCTGAATTTATGCGTTTGCCCAACTTATATGCCACGACAATGATAGCCACAAAAAAAACGAGAGATAACCCTCCACCCCACAGCGTTCGGCTGTGCAGCGTCTCTTGATTGCTCTGCACATTGGTGTTGGTGGCATTTATTTTTCCATTCATGCTCTTGCGGTCTGCCGACAGTGTTTCTTCCAATTGTCTGCACACATTATGCAAACGATCTATTTCAATGCGCTGTTGGTCGTAAGCCCGTAAGAGTGTGGTCACTTTCAACTCATTATACCTTTGCTTGTCTTTCAACTTGTTCAACACACTCTCACAGCTTTTCAACTTCTTTTGCAAAGTCTCATTCTTTTCGTTAAGGACTTTCCACTTGTCATTGTCTGTCGCAGGGCCTGAGTAAACCGACAATGTGAAGAACAGACTCAATAATAAATATATGTATCTCATAAATCAAGTAATTTAATCATAAATCCCAATATGGCTAAGCCGATTAAAAAGCCAACCGACGCGCCATCACTACCATTAACGGAAGCTCCTACAATAGTGGTGAACAATAAAAAACACACAGAAATGATGCAGCCATAATTCTCTTTCATCCACTCAGACGTTTGTTTTTTTGATTTAGCAACATATTGGGATACATCATTCGCATCAGTATGTTTTATTTTTTTTGCTGTATGTTCTACAATCGTTGCCACTTTCTTTTTCAGAGGTACAGGCTTATACTTCGGAAGAGAACTGCCAAATTGAACAAGCATACTATTAAGCGTAGCTCTGTTTGGCAAATACCGCTTTTGTTCAAAGTCTTTTTCCATTTCCAAATCATCTATCAGCAGCAATGCCTCGCGCGCGCTCAATACGGAAATTTTTATATGCTCGTATTTCTTTCTTTTATCCTCTTGCTCGTATAAAAAATCATCTAAGGGATAGGCACCCAATGTACTTATTCCTATGATAGAGCCCTCCAATTCTTTTGTCATTCTTCTACGCTCTTTTGCTGGATCATATTTCTGTGCCTCATTCACTTCTTCGATAATATTGTGAAGAGCGTTACCTATCACCTGTGTTGTTATCTTTAGATAATAAGCATTGTCTGCTCCCATCTTCTGTTTTATTGCCAGCAGATAGGGTCCTGTGTTTTTCAATAAGGTAACTGCATGACAAATTTTATCTGGTAACTGGCAATACTTTCGCAGTTCTTCTTTTATAGCTCTATCTTCTGCAAAGACTTCTGATGGTGGCAGATTGTCAACAATCTTTTGCAGAATATCAACATTCTCCTTACATCTATCTTTAGCCATTTGCCCAACAACAATACTTTGTGCATATTTCTGTAAACTCATGGCTTTGTTTGCTGCGTCAGGCTCTTCTGAATTATTGAAATAGTCAATACCGCATTGTAAGATTTCAAGTCCCAACTTGTCTGCAATCATTTGATACTGCAAATCAGTGGCTGAAAGAAATTCTTTAAGCTGCAAGAGGGTATTTTCAGTATTTCTCATTAAAGTCACGCCTGCTTCCAACCTCGCCTTTGCGCCTTTACCTTTTGATTTCTTTGCTATATCAATCGCATCAGAAATTTTATCAATAAGTGGCTTGACAGTCTTTTCTTCTATATGATTTCTCCATGAAGCAACTGATACAAAAGGAAGTAGCTTGGTGGCTCCAAACTCTTCGCATAGAATGTCAAGAAAAGAAAATGCTAAATCAGTTGCATCGACATTACCATCTGTTCCATTTACGGCAGACACCAAATGACCGATGTATTGCACGTTACCATACAAAGTTTCCGCATATGATAGGGTATGCGCAAAATCATTGCGCATCAACGAACAAACAATTAGATTCTGTAAGGATGATGCACATTCCTTTTTCTGCCAAATTTCTACAGCCTTGTCTATTTCACCAGAAAGAAGATGCTTAAAAGCCACTTCATCTAATGGAGTCGCTTTTACAAACCAAAATAAGGAATATAGTATTTGGTCTTTGGGCAAGGTTAACTTTGCTTCAGCTTCTACTACTGAAGTTTCTGTACGATTAATAGATGAAAGGTATTGGGGGAGATCTAAAGGAAAGGACACAGGCTTGCCCACCTTCAAAAACGCTTTCATGCGATTGTGGTTAGCCAATCTTTCCTTTGTAGGAGAGTTTGAATAGACTCCTAATAGACGATATGGATTGTTCTGTAGTATATTCATTCTAATTCCGTAAATAATAAAGCCAACCGACTCCCTTGTTGACGGAATACACTCACTAATACATACAAAAAAACGTGGAGCCAGTTCTGTCACTCGTTCCACAGTGTAAAGGCCTTCGCATTGCCCTGCCAGTCGAAACGAGCAACGCCGAAAGCCCCACGCCAGTGTAAGTATATAGAAAGCACTCTTGACAACGAACAATAGAATCGTCCGAAGCCAATGAGGGCTGTATATAATACACCCCATGAGGCGTTCCCGTTGCTTTGTTCTTAACCAGCAGTTGAGAGTTTGCGAAGTTCTTACACTGTCAAAACCAAAGCGTACAGTTACGCCTTATTATGTATATATGTCTGCCCAACCTCTGCCCATCGAGGCTTCCGGTATAGGTATAGACGATGCAAATATAACTTTTTTACACCAGAATCTGTTTTGTTTGGTTGACAAAACATGATTTTAAAGCCTGATTTAACATTATTAAATATAAATATATCAAAGAAATCCACTTTTGTGCTGTCTTTCTGCTAAAAAGTTTGTATTATCAATGATTATTCATATCTTCGCGGCGTCAGTCCTCGCCAAGCCTCTTAACAATGCTCAAATCGTGCGAGGCGTTTTTTGTTAATACACTTTTGAATATGGCGAATCTTATTCCCTTTACAAAACGGTTTGAATCTTCGGAAAATCTCGTTAATTTGCTTAAATCGCGAGGTTTACAGATTTGTGACAGAAACAAAGCCATACAGTACCTTGACTATATTGGTTATTACAGATTGTCTGCTTTATTGCTGTTACTCGAAAAGCCTGTGGTCATCATTCAAGAGTATGGAACAAGCAAAATGCCATTCAGCCAGCAATTCCCATTAGTCCCGCAGGAGAATGGATAACGCTTCCAACAGATTCCATGCGTGCTTACTTTGATCTCTGTATCATCAAGTACTTTCTTAATGTTACAGATAATCAACTAATAATAAATACGTATTTTTGTATTTATTTTTTTGAAAGGATTTATGATAAAGCTGAAAGAGAATGAGGGGATTCCAAGAAACATCCTATTAATGATGTCAATCGTTAGCGGTTTGACGGTAGCCAACTTGTATTATAACCAACCCCTATTGGAGGAGATGCGTGCCTCACTTCGCATCAATGAGGTGGAGGCCAATTTCATTACAGTGATTACACAGATAGGGTATGCTTTGGGGTTGCTGCTGATAGTGCCAATGGCAGACAAGTGCTCTCGCCGCAAGATTGTGACCACTTGCATGACGATTGCCATGCTTATGGCTTTGGTCATAGCTCTGGCCTCTAACGTTTGGTTGGTGTGGGGCGCATCAATTATCATAGGTGCTTGCTCAGTGGTGCCTCAGATCTTTGTGCCGATGGCAGGTCAGTTCTCCCGTCCCGAACATAAATCCCGCAACATGGGCTTTGTCCTATCAGGCTTGCTCACGGGCATATTAGCAGCACGCGTAATCGGAGGATACTTAGGTGGCTGGTTAGGTTGGCGCTTGATGTTTGGCTTAGTGGCATTCATTATGTTGCTATCCTTGTTGGTCAGTTTGCGCATGATGCCTGTAATGCAGTCTTCCTTTAAGGGCAGCTATCATTCTCTCATCGCCACGATAGGCAAGATATATGTCGCCCACCCTCGCATGAGAAGTTACTCTCTTCGAGCAGCGTTCGGCTTCGGCAGTATGATGTCTATATGGTCATGTATGGCATTCCACTTAGCAGATGCGCCTTTTCATGCCGGTAGCGATAAGGTAGGAATGTTGGGGCTTTGCGGCGTAGCGGGAGCTATGGCGGCCAGTGGCGTAGGGAAGTACATTCCACGGTATGGCATTGACAAAATTTCATCCTTGGGTCATCTCTTGCAAATCATTGCATGGCTTGTAGCCTATTTCCTAAGCGACACTTATATCGGGTTAATCCTTGCCATCATATTAGTAGACATTGGTGCTCAATGTTTGCAACTAAGCAATCAGAGCGGTTGTCTGAAAGAAGTGCCCGATGCTACCAATCGCGCCAATACCATATTCATGACTACACTATTTATAGGAGGTAGTATTGGCACCTTCTGTGCTGGCGTTGCTTGGGAGCGCATGGGGTGGCTTGGCGTCTGCGCTACAGGTTTAGCCTTCGCCCTCTGCTCAGTCATTACGACATGGGTGATAAGCAAATCCGCTCAACATTAAAAAACTAATACGTATAGCCCAACGAAATAATTAACGATAAATTACAGACTCTATAACGAATTGTGTGGGTAAACTGCAATTTATCGAACAGACAGAAATGAACATTAAGGCGCGCTTCGCGCTTTGGCTTTTGAACATTAATGTTTCATTAATCGACCATTAATCTATTCATTAATCTTTCCATTAATCTTGTTCTATAGTCTACTATTGAACAAATTCTATTCTTATGTCCTTAATGGAAGTATCCATTATTAGTTGATTATCAGTATTATACGATTTAAAAGGTAGAAAAGTGACCGTACGAATTCTGATTAGATACGAAAGGGTGAATATTTAACGTATTTAACTTACGATCACATCAAGAACCACGAAATAAGGGTTGGGAGGGGGCGCTTTTAACCGACCCATAATGTGGTGAATGGAAGTTATAGGACGAAATCCATAAAAGGGGGACGGTTGAAACGACTCCCTTGAACGTAGGGTGTGATTACATGTCATACCCTTTTGTTCTAAAAAGCATTTTTGTGTAGTTTACGATGCTACGTTTTGCTGTTTTTTTTACTTGGTAGACGCAGTTTTTCCATTGTTTATGCTGTATTTCGAGATAAAAAAAGCTATCTTTACGGTGTAAAATATGATACCAATATCAAAAAAAGTACCCTAATATGATATTTAAACGTAAGAAATATCTGGATGAACTTATCGCAAGACGTGGAAACGGTCTTGTGAAGATTATAACAGGTGTCAGACGATGTGGGAAGTCATTCCTGCTGTTTGATATCTGGCATAACTGGCTGTTGGAACATGGGGTGACTGATAGTCACATCATCGAAATACAACTTGATGATTTCCGAAACAGACGGTTGAGAAAGCCTGATGCCTTGCTCGACTATATAGATTCAAAGGTTGTGGATGATGGCAATCCTTATTATATAGTCTTGGACGAGGTACAACTTGTAGAAGAATTTGTGGAGGTTATTCTTAGCTTGACACACATGCGGAATGTAGATGTGTATGTGTCAGGCTCAAACTCTCGCTTCCTGTCAAGTGATGTTGTGACTGAGTTCCGAGGCAGAGGTGACGAGATACGCATCTGGCCTCTCACCTTTGACGAATACTTTAGTGGTATTGGTGGAGATATACGCAAAGCTTGGTTGGATTACTATACTTTTGGAGGACTGCCACAGGTGGCTTTGCTTGAAACGGAAGAAAAGAAAACAGACTATTTGCGTGGTCTGTATGAAACTACCTATCTGCGTGACGTAATTGAGCGCAACCATCTGCGTAATCCTGAAGGAATGAAGGAATTGGTGCGTGTAATAGCCTCGGGCATTGGTTCGTCAACCAATCCAACGAGAATAGCCAATACCTTTCAATCTGCACAAGGGGTAACCATAAAAAGAGACACTATAAAACAATACATTGACTATCTGAAAGACTCTTTCTTGATAGAAGAAGCCTTACGCTATGATGTGAAAGGCAGAAAATATATTGGTACCGAGACGAAATACTACTTCGCAGACATCGGTATTCGTGCAGCCATTCTCAACTATCGACAGCAAGAGGAAACGCACATTATGGAAAACATTATCTATAATGAGCTTCGCAGTCGTGGATATAATGTGGACGTAGGATTGGTTGAACTTGGTGGCAAGGATGAGAACGGTAAGTTTGTCAGAAAACAGTTGGAGGTAGACTTTGTGGTGAACCGCCCTCCATACAGAGTGTATATCCAGTCGGCTTTTCACATGCCTACGCCAGAAAAGGAACAGCAAGAGCGACGTCCTTTATTGTCAATCAATGACCACTTCCGTAAGATTGTCATTGTTGGTGATGACATTCATCGCAAAGAGGACGAACTCGGTGTGTTGACTGTCGGACTCTTGGATTTCTTGACAGACAAGAACTTGTTGGAGCAAGGATAAATCTCATAAAAACCTGAAGTTTCGGATTCAGCCCGCCCTTGTTAAATCCGAAACTTCAGTATGTAAATAAGTATGTAAAATTGTATGTTATGTATGTTCTCGCGCTAAGCGACTATAAGTAGATGCTCAAAACCTGCTGCTGCCGCGGGTTGAAAACCCGCCCCCCAATTAGGCAGTTTACCCACACAATACATTATAGGGGGAATACAAGACGTAAACAGCTACTTCTGCAATTCGTCAATATTGACGATTTTGTTGACAATAGCATAAATGGTGAGTCCTGCAACAGAGTGAATGTTGAGTTTGCGTGCGATGTTTTTGCGATGCGTGAGTACGGTGTTGAGCGAGATGCAGAGCTGGTCGGCTATCTGTTTGTTGGCCAAGCCACATACTACACAGTGTACAATCTCGCGTTCACGTTCTGAGAGGGTATCTTCGGGGCGCTTGTCGTCTGCCTCAGCAACAGGGGCTTCTTGCACACCGACTTTCTTCTCAAGTATTTCAACCGCTGGGACAAAGATGTCGTCCTCCACCTGACAGTGAATGCGAAGGTCGGTCTCACAGGTAAAGATGTCGTACAATACGTTGTTCAACAATTCGGCCTGCTCGGTAGGAGCATAATACTTTATAATAATGTTTTTAAGTTCTTGCAATTTAACGTCAATGTTATTATGACCTCGTGCGAACTGCGAGATGCTATATTCCCCCGTACGATGGCCTTGCAAGAGTTGGTCTACGTAGCCAAACACTTTGCGATTTTCATGTTGCATGTGTTTGCGTACCTCGCTCATATAGTCGTCATAGAACTTTAAGATGAGATACGACACCTCGCCCGGCTGCGAACAGTCGAGTGCTTCAAGCAGTTTACGTCGTATGGCTGGCAACTGAAAGTCAAGAAAGTAAGTGTGCGCTTGCTTTAGATAATCTGTCAAACATTTTACCGACACTTGGTCTATGCTATCGGCCGCCCCTCGTGCTCCTCGACGAATAAAATTGGCCACTGATAGGAAGGTGGCCGTATCAACGCCGTGTGCTTCACACACCTGTCGCACAGTCTGATCGCCCACGCCAAGGGGTATGCCAAAACGCGATATCATTTGCAGCAATGAGGGTTCGTCGCAAATCACATCGCACATGTGATCGGTTTCTTTATAATTATAGGTGCTATTATATACCATCGCGCGTTTCTTCTTTGACGTTTTCTTCTTTGACGAGTTAACAAGTTAACAGACAAATTACCTTAAATTGATTAAAATTCTTTCTCGTTAACTTGTCTACTTGTTAACTCTGTTCCTTTTCACGTCTGCAAATTTAAACATTCCGTCAAAATACTTATGTACCCACTTTTGGGTATTTTACGTTTTAAAGGGGTAGAATAAACGAAAAACACTTCACCCTATACTCACCTTTTTTGCTAAAAGCGGGTGATTGTACCCCCTTTTTACACTCCGTAACTTTGCACTCGAAAAATTTAATAATTAATGCAATGAAACATTTAGCATTAAAGTTGGCTTTAGGTGCTACCTTACTCCTTATAATAGGAGTAGCCTCAACCACTGCCAACACAGAACTTTCGGCAGGACCACACATTGACGGCATGACATGCGCCACACCTCCCGAACGCCCTGCGAAGAAGGAGAAAGTCTCTAAGCCTGAGAAGAAGCAAAAGAAAGCTAAGAAGGCGAAGAAAACGAAAAAGACGAAGGAAACAGATAAAAAATAAAACAGAGTTGGCAAGCGGCAAAAAGGATGTGGGGACAGTGCACAGACCGAAAGGCTCGAAGTGAGACATCGCGTTTTTTTGAAACCATCTCGTCGCACAACAACTTTAAGGAGATTAGTAAAAAGAATAATGACTCACACAGCAGGTTCGGCTGCCAAGCTTCTCACACCTTGCATCATTCATTCTTTATTCACACCTCTATTTGCACAGCTTGCCACTCTGCTTTTTCTTTAGAATTGATTTGAAACTATACAATATATAAAGAATAAAGAATGAACGCAAAAATTGCAACGCTCACCCTTAGCGCACTCGTTGCAGCTAACCTCTCTGCCACGGAAGTGGAAACAGAGGTAAAGGCTGACAGTGTTAACACAGTGAGCAAGACTCAAACTAAAAGCAACACAAAGAAGCTACGCCAAGTCAGTGCTGATGAGGACTATCAAAAGTTTCGCTTCGGCGGTTATGGCGAAATGGTAGCAGCCTTTAAGGACTACGGCATCAACCGCTTCTATGGCGGCAACGACGGCAATAAGCGCGACCACCGCAACACTATTTCGATTCCTCGCTTTGTACTCGCCCTTGATTATAAGTTCACATCGAAGTGGATACTCGGTGCTGAGATCGAATTTGAATCGGGCGGTGTAGGCACAGCCTATGAGATTGAAAACTCTGAAAATGGTGAATACGAAACGGAGGTTGAAAAGGGCGGTGAAGTAGCACTTGAGCAGTTCCACATTACGCGCCTCATTCACCCCGCCTTCAATGTGCGTGCTGGTCACCTCATCTTGCCTATCGGCTTGACAAACTCTCACCACGAACCGATTAATTTCTTTGGCACTACACGTCCTGAGGGCGAAACGACCATTATCCCTTCAACGTGGCACGAAACGGGTCTTGAGATCTTCGGTACGTTTGGCCAAGACTATGCCAACTTTGATTACCAAGCCTTGATTACTACGGGACTGAACGCTTGCGGTTTTGATCGCAACAACTGGGTACAAGGTGGCAAACAAGGCATCTTCGAAGAGGATAACTTCACTTCACCAGCTTATACCTTCCGACTCAATTATAATGGTGTACCAGGCTTGCGCGTAGGGGCTTCGTTCTACTATTGCGCCAACACGACTGCCAACTCTGATAAGTTGACCGAATATAACTTCCGCGCTCCATTGCGCATTTATACGGTCGATGCTCAATATAAGAACTCTATCGTTACGGCTCGCGCCAACTTCATGTGGGGCAACTTAACGAATGCCGACAAGGTGAGCGCCGTTAATACGAAACTTTCTAACCAATCTCCCTACACGCGTGTAGTACCTGTGGCTCACAAGGTCGTTAGCTATGGTGCTGAAGTGGGCCTCAACTTAGCTGGCATCTTTGCTGGTACGCGTTGTCCCGTGCTCTACCCCTTCGCTCGCTTCGACTATTACAATCCACAGAAGAAGTGTGCGGGCCTTTATACCGAAGACCGCCGCACCGAAACGCGCAAGTGGACCGCTGGTCTTAACTGGTACGCACTGCCTAACCTCGTCATCAAGGCCGACTACTCTACTCGCCAATTTGCCACAAGCAAGCTATTTGGCAAGGGTAAATACAATAGCGAAAACGAGTTCTCTATCGGCGTAGCTTACGTAGGATGGTTTACGAAACGCTAACGCTTTTCGAATGTGCAAATGAGTAAATGTGCAAATGTGCAAATGAGTATATGGTTCTCATTAAACTCATTAAACCCATTAAACTCATTAAACTCTTTAAACTCATTAAACTAATCAAACAACACAATACAATGAACAAAAAGTACTTTTTCGCAGCCATTTTGGGTTTGGCTGCTACAATCTTTACATCAGTGTCATGCGACAACAATGACGAACCCAATCCTGGTGGGAACGACGACCCTGCTACAGTTGATTATACCTCAGAAAATGCTGACGCGTGGGGCAACTACATGATGAATACAGCTCGCTTGCTCAAGGCTGATGCTCAAAAGCTCTATACCAACTGGGCAGAGAAGTATGGTGACAACGACAAGTCTTACGCAGAACTCTTCAAGGCTCACGACAATGCTTCTGGCTATGGTAACGTTGACCAAGCCATTCAAGAAATGGTAGAGAAGATGGGCGAAATTGCCAACGAAGTTGGTTCTTCTAAGATTGGCGACCCTTATGCTAAGTGGGTAGCTGGCCAAAAGACGCAAGCCCTCTACGCTGTAGAGTCTTGGTATAGCTGGCACTCTCGTGACGACTATACCAACAACATTAAGTCTATTCGCAACGCTTACTATGGTACTCGCGACGGACAGATTGCTGAGAACTCTTTGGCTAAGGCACTCGAAGGTACTGCTATAGACACAAAGGTGCGCCAGTACATCACTGATGCTGAGAATGCAATCCAAGCTATCACTCAGCCCTTCCGCAACCACATCGGCAGCGTTGAAGCACAAAACGCTATGACTGCTTGCGAGAAATTGCAAAAGGTGCTCGGCGAGATTGAAACTGAAGATGGTAAAGTTACGGGTGACGCTACCAACTTGAAGACAGAGGCTATCAAATTGCCCGAAGCTACAAAGAATGCTATCATCAACAACTTTGTTGACAACGTAGTCGTTCCTACTTACCGCGACCTCGTTACGAGAAACAACGCGCTCAAGGCTGCTGTTGACGCTTTTGCCGCTAATCCTTCTAACGCTGGTTTCGAAGCTTGCTGCACTGCATGGATGGAAGCTCGTGAACCATGGGAAACGAGCGAAGCCTTCCTCTTTGGTCCTGTTGACGAGTTGGGTCTCGACCCCAACATGGACTCTTGGCCTCTCGACCAGAATGGTATCATGCAAATCATGAAGTCTAAGAAGTGGAGCGACCTTGACTGGGCTCCCGGTGACGATGATGCAAAGGTTGAATCTGCACAAAACGTTCGCGGCTTCCACACATTGGAGTTCCTAATCTTCAAGGATGGCAACCCCCGCACCGTGTCTAAAAAGTAAATTTAATGAGTTTAATGAGTTTATTTAGTTTAATAAGTTGAATAGGCTACGACTCTAAACTTCCTACTCGCTAATCTCATTAAACTTATTAAACTCATTAAACTTATTAAACTCATCCTTCCACATCGGAGTGAAGTGAAAAACACCACGTTTTCGCTTCACTCCCTATGTGCGTTTAAAAAAAGTTGACGAAATGAGTAACTTACCCGTTAACTTGTCAACCCGTCAACTTATCAACAAAGAAAATAACAATGACTCACAGTTTACTAAAACATAGTTGGATAGTAGGTGCTGCAATGCTCGCTCTCACGGCTTGTAGTGACGATGAAGGCATAACGGTGACGGACATCACCGTGCCCGAAGGCTATGCCCTCTCGGCCGACATCTCTACTATCTTCCTGAACTCATCAACGGCCTATGACGTTGAGGCCAATTGGGTGAGCGGCAAATACTTGGCTCGATTTAATTCGGGCAATAAACTTTACGACAATGCCGCACCAAGCGGCACCGATCCAGAAGCGGGTGGCCTTGGTCCGCTCTACGCAGGCTTCTCGTGCAAGAGTTGCCACATGACTACAGGTCGCACCAAACCCGCCATTTGGGCCAACTATGATGAAAGCAAGGCCGACAAAGACGGCTTCTGCACCGTGTCAGGCGGCACGGGATTTACCTCTGGCTTGATTTACATCACACGCAAGAATGGTTCCTTCTTCCCCGACTATGGCCGCGTGCTTCACGACCAATGCATTCAAGGCACTTACGTGGGCAAAGACGGCAAGGAGTATGAGATGAAGCCTGAGGGCAAATTGCAGGTGAAATGGCACAAGCAGCAGTTCGCCTTCCCCGACGGCGAGACTTACGAATTGGCTTATCCTGAATACCGCATTGCGGAGTGGTATACCAATGGTATGAAGAATTACGGCAAACCTATTGCCGATGCTGTTAAACCTGAGGACTTAATCATCTCCGTTCGCCAACCGCTCCGCCACGTGGGCATGGGACTAATGATGGCGCTCGACCCCACCGAGATAGAAGCTTTGGCAGCTAAGAGCAACTACCCTGAATATGGCATTAGCGGTCGCTGCAACTACATTACCGAAAAGGGCGTTACGGGTGTAGGACTTTCGGGCAACAAAGCACAACACCTCGACCTCACCGTTGAACTCGGTTTCTCAAGCGATATGGGTGCTACGAATAGCCGTTTCCCAGAAGAGATTTGCGAGGGACAGACGCAGCAGAAGTACGGCAGCATGATGGGCCTTGTTTATTCTAATCGCCTCGACGTTACGACAGAAGCGATGGAGAACGTCGACCTTTATATGCAATGCCTTGGCGTACCAGCTCGCCGCTTGGGTTCGACTACGCAAATGGTGCAGTATGGCGACAAGATGATTACCGAACGCGAAATGGTAAGCATTGGCGAGCAAAACTTCTACAAAGCGAAATGTCAACTCTGCCACGTCACTACATTGCATACTAAAAAGCGCGGTTCTACCCTACTCAATGGCACACACATCCCTTGGTTGGGAGGCTTGACCATTCACCCCTACTCTGACTACTTATTACACGACATGGGTTCTGAGATTATGGGCGTTGGCCTCAACGACAACTATTGCAGCGGTTTGGCACGCGGCAACGAATGGCGCACCACTCCTCTTTGGGGCGTTGGTTTGCAACAAAAGGTAGACGGCCACACTTGCTTTATGCACGACGGTCGTGCACGCAACTTCATCGAGGCTATCATGTGGCACGGTGGTGAAGGCGAGGCTTCAAAGAACATCTTTAAGAAGATGCAAAAGAAAGACCGCGACGCACTTATTAAATTCTTGGAATCTCTGTAGAACTCTTTGAGTTGACAAGTTAACGAGTTGACGAGTTAACAGGTAAGTTACCTTATATAACTCATCAACTAAAAACTAACTTGCTCGTTAACTCGTCTACTTGTCAACTCGTCAACCTAAAAAAAAGAAGGAAATGAACAAAACAATATTAAGCCTTGCAGCCTTCGTTGCAGCAAGCACACTTACCATAAACGCTGAGAACGTAAACACGACTGACACTGACTCAGCAAACGTAGAAAATGCACAACGTCCGCACAAACATCGTGCTGACGAACATCGCATTAAATATGCTCCCGTCGACCTCGATACTGACAATGGTGTCGTTTCGCTCGCTGGTAGCAAGGGATTCACCATTCAGACCAAGAAGGGCGACTTCATCTTTAAGCCCTATATGTTGGTACAGACCAGTGGCAACTTCAATTGGTACGACGACGAAGGCCTTGACAAAGCTTATAACCAAGACAATGTCGCAAACTCTGGTTTCGCCATTCCTAATGCCATTCTCGGCTTTACGGGTCGCGCCTTTAATAAAGTAAGCTTCAACTTGTCTATCAACGCTGCTAAGTCGGGCGGCAACTTGCTACAGCAAGCATGGTTCGATGTAAAGTTCAACAACCCCGTCCAACTACGCGTGGGTAAGTTTAAGACACCGTTCTCTCACGCTTACCTCACCACATTGGGCGAAACACTCTTTCCCCAACTCCCCACTTCACTCACCACGGCCGTTATCATGCCTTACGTGCTGAATGCCGTAACGCCCTCAATGAGTACTGGCTTCGACCTCGGCATTGAACTGCACGGTGTGGTCAACAATAAGTTTGGCTATGAAGTAGGTCTTTTTAATGGTACAGGATCGGGCGTAAACGTAGCCAACAAGACGTTGAGCGACGATTGGCACATTCCCTCTCTACTCTATGCGGGCCGCCTCACTTATATGCCTTGGGGCACTATGCCTTCAACGCAGGGCAATCCCAACCTCTTACACGAAAAGAAGATGTTGATTGGCCTTTCAGGTTCTATGAACGTAGAGAGCGAGAACGAGAGTACGAACGATTCACGTGTAGGTGCTGAGTTTGCGATGATTTACAACCGCTTGTATTTGGCTGGTGAAATGTATTGGATGAATGTTGGTTTCACCAAGCGTCAGAAGATTGACGAACACTACAACTACCTCGGTGGTTACGTACAAGCTGGCTATTTCGTTGCTCCACGCGTTCAAGTAGCTGCTCGCTACGACTTTATGAACCGCAACAGTACGAGCAAGGACGGATTCTTAAACATACCTGCCGTTGGTGTTAACTACTTCTTCAAGGGGTGTAACCTCAAGTTGCAAGCTATGTATCAGTACACGGGTCGTAAAGGACACGATACGCAGCTCGACCGCGACAACGACAACCTCGGCCTCGCTACCCACTCTGCCACCGTTCAGTTGCAGTATTGTTTCTAAATTAGTTGACGAGTTAACGAGTTAACAAGTTAACGAGTAAGTTTTTCTTTTTAGCTAACGAGTTAAATAAAGTAACTTTCCTGTTAACTTGTCAACTCGTTAACTCGTCAACAAAAAAACTCGTTCCCCAAAAGCAGAAAGAATGAAATCAATCATAAGTTCTCTACTATTCCTATTGTTGCTTTGCACGGCCTGTGACGACGGACGCATTTATGAAAAGGAGTACGTACCCATTGAGAGTGGCCGTGTGGCAAAGGTCGAGATGGACATCAATGGTGTCAGTTCTTGGCCCAGCAACTATACAGTGGCCATCGCGGGCTTTAGTGCAGACAATCAGTATGCCAGCATTACACGTAACGTGCAACCCGATGACAACGGCCACGTATCAATGAAGTTGGTCGGCATTCCTGATGAGGTGAAGACCATTGAGGTCTGCGTCACCAACTCCCTGCGTCGTCGCATCATCACTTTCTATTCGGCCGATGCTCCCACCACCTCTGACACCATTCGCATCAACGCGGGGTCACTCAACGTGGGCATGTATGCTGCCATACAATCGGCCGTACTCAACAAGGAGTGCGCCAACTGCCACAGTGGCAACGCTTGGGCTGCCTCGCTCAATCTCACCGAAGGCCATAGCTATGCTGATATGGTAAACGTCACCTCTCACAAAGACCCTTCTAAACTTCGCGTTCTTCCCTCTAATGCCGACAATAGCATCCTCTACGAAACACTCGCTACCGACATCAGCACCACATGGAAGCACGACCACTCTAAAATCATGATTACCAAGCAGCCCGAATTGCAAATGATTAAAGACTGGATTAACAACGGAGCAAAAGAGTAAAAACGCTTAACGTATTGTTTGGGCAAAATCGGTTTAATAAACTGCAATTTGACAACCAAAATTGTTCTAAAACATATATAGCCCCTCTCCTTTTCCCTCATTGATAAGGATAAGGAGAGGGGCTTTTTTCGAAAAAAAATAACATCTAAAAATGCAGAAAATAGCAGAATAGAACTTTTGTACACACAAGTCCTCATTCTATGTATGCATTTAACGGAAGAACCATAAAAATTACCACAATGCGACTTTCCCCGCAATTCCCAAGTCAATAGTTGCAGTTACTACCCCCAATGCCTTGAACACTCTTCTCATAGTTGGAATGGTTATGCTATAACCTCTTTCCAATCGAGAAATCTGCGCTCTTTTCACTCCTATAAGCTCGCCAAGTTGCTCTTGCGTCAAGTTCTGTTCTAAGCGAGCTTTCTTGATGGCTTCACCCAATCTATAAGCATGCAATGCTTCATCCACATCACTTTCAAAAGCATCACGTTTTGGAGTGCCAACTTTGCCGAAATGCTTATCAAGCACATCGTCCAATGGAGTAAGATTCATTTGTGCCATAATCATTTGTTTTTGAAATATTCTTTTCTAATTGTTTCTGCTTTCGCAATTTCCTTACTTGGTGTCTTCTGGGTTTTCTTAATGATGCCGTGAGTGGCAATCACCAACGTCTCTTTGTCTTTATCCCAAAAGGCGAATAAGCGATAAGCCGTTTTATTGTATAATGTACGAAACTCCCATATTTCCGAATTCTCCAACTTCTTAAAAAGTTCCTTGTTGCGTTCACCACCTGCAACACGCTTGATGTTGTAATAAATCTTATAGGATACCGCTTCGGGTAAACTCTCAATGAAGTTTTGTGCCTCATCTGTCAAGACAAGTCGAAATATATTATGTGCCATACATTCTCTTTTTTGCATACAAAGATAATTACAATGTTTCATAAACAAGAAACACTTCAAAGAAATAGGCATTACGTAGTCTCTTTTTAACATTTAAGGAAAAGATAATTGCGTATAAGAAACTTATTTTATAAGCCTTTACTCATAAAGAATCCGCATACTGATAATAAAATCTAAAAAACAAACGTTCCAATCATTAGCATGATTTTCGAAAAAAACACTAAATAATTTGTTGCGTCAAACAAAATGCCTAACTTTCGCCCCAAATCATAGCAACTCAACAACAAAAACCGATATGAAACACTTAAAACTATTCGCACCATTGGTAGCCTTGTTGCTGATGACAAGCTGCGTTAGCAAGAAAAAACTTGCTGAGGTGCAAACATCTTACGATCAGCTTAAAACCGAACACGCTACACTGCAAAAGGACTATAACGACGCGCAAGTGCGCATTGCCGAATATACCTCTGACTCTAAAAGCTTGGCCGCTCGCCTCAAGGAAGAGCAAGAACGCAATAAGGAGATGAAGGAGGCTTATAACAAGTTGCAGTCATCGTACCAAAGCAACGTGCAGCAAGGCAATGTCAACATCTCGAAGTTGGTGGACGAAATCAATGCTTCGAATAAGTTTATCAAGCAATTGGTAGACGCTAAGACGAAGAGTGACTCGCTGAACCAAGCTTTGACTAACAAACTCACACGTTCGCTCTCTAAGCAAGAGATGAACGACGTTGACGTTCAAGTACTCAAAGGCGTAGTTTACATCTCATTGGCCGACAACATGCTCTACAAGAGTGGTAGCTACGAGATTGGCGACCGTGCTGGCGAAACGCTTTCTAAGATTGCCAAGATTATTACCGACTACAAGGACTACGACGTATTGGTAGAAGGTAACACCGACAATGTGCCTATCTCACAGAAGAACATTCGCAACAACTGGGACCTCTCTGCCCTTCGTGCCTCATCTGTCGTACAGGCTCTGCAGACGCAGTATGGTGTTGACCCCAAACGTTTGAGCGCTGCTGGCCGTGGTGAATACAACCCCGTGGCTTCTAACAACTCAGCCGTGGGCAAACAACGCAACCGCCGCACACAAATCATCATTACGCCTAAGCTCGACCAGTTCATGGATCTCATCGACGAGGCTCCCGAACAACAGCAACAATAATAAGTACGTCCGTCTTACGTAACGCGTTACGTAGGACGGACTTGTTGTATATATACAAAACAAATAAGCCTCCATAACGAATAGGCTTTTATGACAAAAATAAACTGCAATTTATCTGCCTAATTGGGGGGGCGGATCCTCACCTGGGGGCGACGCGTCCCCGCGTCGGCATTTGTAAGTCAAGGCTCGAGGCCTTGACTTGCAAATACATGAATATCACTAATTCAAGTATTGCCAGCTTGGGGCATCGAGCCCCA
>ERZ1034687.229-NODE-229-length-36671-cov-5.722253_pt1 | contig 36671 bp, 51 predicted proteins | sample MGYA00520704_ERZ1034687 | MGnify/ENA primary metagenome ERZ1034687 (study PRJEB33766, sample SAMN09781762) | gut metagenome | biome: gut microbiome | host: Homo sapiens | place: Madagascar | study: EMG produced TPA metagenomics assembly of the PRJNA485056 data set... | reverse complement strand
TGCGAGAGAAAAGCATTTTAGCGGCTTTGTCGTAGTCAATCTTTTTTTTAAGCATAGTTACTTATGTTTGAACATTTCGCAGCCGTGAGCGTAAAGGAAACGGCTGAATTGGCGCAATCTACAATCGCACAATATCGGCTTGCCAAGGTAATCCGCATTGTGCGGATTGTAAGAGTGTACACAATCCGCACAATCGGGAAGCCGCCGTTTTATTGTCGGCATCTTACTCCGCACCGCCATATATATCCTCTTTAGTCTGATTCAATCCGAACAAATCGCGTTGATTCTGCGATGCTTGTTCCTCCTCATGGGCGAGTCGCTCGAGTTCTTGCTTGTGATCCTTGACGAGTGGGTTCAATTCAACCGCACCTTCAGCGGACAGGATTGCAGCATCACGCGCTTTGGCAATATTATCTATTGTTTCAGTGATGTTCTCACCGAACGGCTCTTGAAATTCGTGCTGAATCACGCAACGTTGACACTCCTCGCGCAAAGAAATGTCAAGCACATTGCCTATGATAGCCAGTATCAGATTACTTGTTCGGTCGAGCAATTCGTCGTGCTGTTCCTTGTGCCTGTTCGCCTTAATATCAGCGAGCAGCATCATCTGTTTCAATGCTTTTCCGCTGATGTTCGACAAACTTTTCATATTGTCAAACTCAATATTAGGCGTGAATGTCTTGGATAATATATGCTTTTGAAGCCAATCAATTTCGGCTTTCTTACTTTCGGGCGCACTATCCCACGTCAGATACTTTGCATATTTAGATACATCATCAACATTGTTTCCACGAATACGCAACGTCTTGTTCTCATCGCCTTTCTCGGGCATTGATTTGATAATATCTTCGTGGATTAGGAACATTGGGTCGGAGAAATAATCGTTCGTGTCCGCTGTTCTCGAACCGATGTACTCTTCGCGCTCTATCAACGGCTCTACGCCTCTCCATTCTTTTTCTTGCTGAAACAAAATTACAGGAATCTTGCCTACAAGGTTTTCTTCGGGCGTCACTTCCCAACCGCCGCTTGTTTGCTTGCAACGATATATCACACTCGGCGTGTAGATGTCGAAATGATACACCGATGTTTCGCTTGTTTCCTTGACATAATAGCCCCACGCAAACGACACGAGATTTTCATAAATATCCCAGCGTGAATATATCTCATCACCTTTTGAGCGAGCAAGTACACGGATTTGGACGTCGGGCTTGCCATCTTCGTTACGGAATACGTGAAACAGCATTGCCGACTGCGTTTCCGCACCAGCCAACCGCTTACATTGCCGAATCTTGGAATTGAACCTCGTCGACTTGATTATATCGCCGAATTTCTCAAAAGCATTATCAGTGTTGTCTGACTGCTGAAGCCACTTGACAGGCTGTCCATAGATAAACACTACCGAAATCTCATTGATGTATTGTGGGTAATTCAATGGCAGCTTCCATCGCTTGATTGTCGACTTGCGTTGCCCAAGCTTGTTCCGAACAATCTTATCTTCACGATGCATAATCTCGTGAGCGAGCGGATTGTACTCGCGCATCGCCTCGTTCGTTTCTTGCTCGTAACTACGAAACAGTGTTTTGACGCGCGAAATATCCCGCGCCTTGATTAAATCCTCAAACTCTTGATTGCGACCGACGGCAGCGTTGATATAGTTGACTGCTGTCTGAAAAAAATCTCCTATCATCTCTTCTTTTTGTTTTTGAATTATTGTTTTTCTACTTAGAAACATCTTGCCTATATCGGCAATAAATCATCCACGCTCACATCATCAGACAGCTCTATGTCCGCATTATCGCTAAGGTAGTTAATCGCATAGCCAAGGACATCCACATATTCATCGTGTGCCTTGTTCGGGAAACCGCAAATCTCGTCGATGAAATCTTCTGTCCAATCAGAGTCGACAAGGAAAACTCTGCCACACTCTATCTTCGGAGCAACCGCGTGTAGACGCACATCTTTCGGATCGCGTGGTGTGGGAGTATAGGTTACATTCAGATCCGTAGACTCCTCCAGCTGCTGAACAACCGATTTGCCATTCGCCTTAGGCTCAACGCGGAGCGTTGACTGCGCAGAATCGTAGTCGTTCGCGTATAGATACTCAGGCAGAAATTTCAGCAAGTCGGGGAATGTCTTCCACACTTTCTTGGCACAAGTGATGTAGATATTGTTCTTGATTCTACAAGCGCCGATAATGCCGCTTGGGTCATTATCAGTCTTAGCCTTCCGCTCATCGTATGCTGTATCGAGAAAAAAATGAATCGGCTCACGGAAGCGTAACGCTGTGAAATCCGCAAGCGAGATTCGGCGAAACCAGTCACGATGAATGATATTTCCTCCTTCGATGACAGGGTGCTGCTGATACAACGCGGAGAACTCACGTGGTGAACGCACTTGTTGTTTCAACAACTTCTGTATCGAATGCCTGTTCTCCCACAGAGCATCGCCAACGTGCCGACAACTATTCAGCGTTCCGTCGTGTTCTTCCTCGCAGATAGCTGGAATTGATAGCACTGTCCAGTCTTGCGCTTCCGTTTGCAAGATTCGCCCCGCCAAATCATCTTCGTGCCAACGCGTCATAATGAACAACTGTCGAGAATCGTTATGCAAACGTGTTGTGAGTACCGTATTGTACCAGTCCCACACGCGTTGTCTATACGTTGTTGAATTTGCTTCTTGCGCGTCCTTAACAGGGTCATCGACAATGGCAATATCTACGGGTGTTCCTGTCAAGCCTCCGCCTACACCGACCGCCTTATAAAAGCCACGATGCCCGACTACTTCGAAGAGGTCAACATTGCGGATATATCCACGTGTCGACACATTGTTCATTCCTGTCATTTTGGTTTCGGGAAACAATCGCTGATACTCTTCTGACTCAATCGTCCTCTGTATTGACCGCGAGAATTGACAAGCAAGGTCAGCGGAGTAAGAACAGCCGACTATGCGCAAATCGGGATTGTTGCCGAGCGCCCATGCTGGGAACAGCTGCGAGATAATGAGCGACTTTCCGTGTTGCGGAGGGATAAAAACCATTAACCTTTTAATCTCGCCACGGACAAGCATTTCGCATCGTTTGGCTATCTCACGATGAAACCATTCAAGTTCATACCTTGGATTCACATAGCCGAGAAAATGCGCAAACGATGTTGGAGCGAGCAATCTTAATCTCGCTCGCTTCAATTCTAACAACCGCTCTGCATCTTTCTGCTTCATCAACTTTCCAACTGTTCGTCATTGCCTTCTTTATCAAGTTTCTCGAGCCGTGCAATTTCCTTGTTGATTTCCTCAATGGTCATCAGCTTTTCGTCGTCTTTCTTTACCGCCACGTCTGTTCGCTGCCTGTTCTGATAATGTTCAGGGTCAAGATTGGTAAGCAGGAATATCGCCGCTCCAACATTAGGCTGATAGTGCTTTGTCGATTTCTTCAACTTCTTTATCGTCGGCTTTGTCGGGTCTTTCGGGTTAGGCACGTATTCCGTTTCCGTTTCCTCCCTTTCGTACCCTTTGGCTGTCATTGATAGTGAAGTAACGAGGTCGTGGGTGAGGTTCTTCTTGAACACTTCCTTTGCCGCATTGATGGCATCCCGAAACTCTGGCTTCTCCATCCAACGGCGATAGGTAATATCTTCGATATGGAAAACCGCACGGAAATCCTTAAGCCGTGCGCCCCCGTAGTCGATAAGTCCATGTTCCGAAACCCATTGCACGCACTCTTCAAGTATTATCTTGTTGTATTTTGCCATATCGGTTCATTTTTATTTGTGAAATCAACTTTATTTACTTTTGCCACTTTCACGCTCTTTCTGTGCCTCATTCTTGATTTGATGGCGTTCAGACCGTAGAACGTTCTTACCCTTATACATTCCAGCCCCGATAGTATCTATTTCGCTGAATGGGATTTCGGGAACGGTCAGACGTTGCCTATACTTCGGGTCTAAGAAGTAGATGTACCGAAGTTGATAGCCATCAACGTACTTTGCACCGAGTTCTATCCATTCGTTGCGTGTACGGTACTGGACAGGGATGTGCAAGTATTCGCATTGCTTGCGTATCAAGTCGGAATTAGGATTCTTTTCAAAAGTTATTGCTGCAATCCTGTCGCCTGATGGAAATTCAAGAATAGTTTTGTTTTTCGTTATTCCCGTAAGTACAAAATTGCTTGCACGGTAAATAGTGCCATCGCCACATTGACAGCCATCCGCAAAGGAAATAACCCATTTGATTTGCGGTGTCTGCTTGCGCATCATCCTCAAAGTCTTACCAATGCAATAACTTTCGCTGTTTCTGGGCAAATAATCATCAAACGCCATTCGGTTTAATTCAATAAAGCCGTTCCATTCCGTACCCTTAACCAGCCCCATGACCTTGCGTTTATCCATCGACGGGCCATATTGAAGTACACCGTGAAGTCTGCCATCAAGAAAAGCACCGAAATGCAGTTGCGAGTTATGCACAACCTTTCCCGAATAATGATGCTTCTTCACAAATTCGTTTGCTATCTTAGGTGGAATGACCTTGATAATCATTTCCTTACATCTGCCCATTGCTTTACTATTGCGTATAAGGCGTTGCCGTTCTTGTTGGTATTTCCGAAAGTGTCGGCATCGTCATATTGTGAAACTTTTATTTGCTCCTTGATAAATTCCGCCTGTTCGCTTGAAAGTGTGAAAGTTATTGTCTCTACATTTTTCTTATCACCATCTGGAAGCGAAAAACTATCGCCGTAATCATCGGGGTTCACGTTTGTTTCATCACCGAAAATCGGTAAGTCTACACCCCAATCCATCAACTGAACCTCGCCCCACTCGTTTGCAAGCAAATCCCAATCCCATTCACCAAAGCCATTATTGTCAAGAATCGTGTATGCTTTTATTTTTTCAATCGGCGTTTCTTTGGGGATGATGAAAACAGGAGCTTCCTTGTGTCCCAATTCTTTCATTGCTCGGTAACGCATATTTCCGCCAACAATGATATATTTGCCATTGTCAAGAGGGTAAACAAGCAAACTTCGCCAAGATAGCATCTCGGGATAATTCGTGATACTCTCTTTCAACTTGTCGTACTTTGCATTCTTTATCAGACGCGGATTTTTCGGCAAGCCTTTTAGTTGCCCATTGTTTATCTCGATTGCCGACATCGGCAACATCGTGATACCTCTTTCGTCGTTTGTCTTATCATCCATAATATCGGTTCGTTTTTTTATTGACTGCAAAAAAATAAAAGCAAGAAAATCAGTTACTTTTCCGCAAATATAGCAAAAGACCGCCTAAAAAGCGGTCTTAAACTCAAAAAAAACAAATCTGTGAAAAAATTATCTTGCACAAAGATAGTTATTTATTTCCATCCGAAAGTCATCAAAAGAGCGACAAATCACATAGTGATAACCTTCACGCTGTACGCATTGCTGCCATATCTTCTGCGATTCCTGTTGCCGACCTTTGGCAGTTTTCATTTCAATCGCAAGTCCGTGATATTTGCCGTTATACGACGGGACAAACAAAAACAAATCTGCCGCCCCAGCAACCATCCCTTCGGCTTTTGCAATCCGCGCTTGTGAAAGCGTGGTCTTATAGCCGTTGGGAATTGCGACAAGGTTTCGTGCATATTCTGGGAATTGATAGCGAAACCACTCTACGCACACTTGCTGTATTCTTGACTCTTCGTGCCGCATAAGGCTCAGAATGGAAGATTATCATTACCACTTTGCATCTCGCTTGCGAACATTACGGATTGTTCGTGCGATTGAGATGTTTGACGAATATTTGTTTGCGAAACATCCGCATTTGCTGACTGCTGCGTCGGTTTACTATCAAGCATCTCCAAGTTATCGACATTAATCTCGGTAATCGTTTTCTGCACTCCGTTTTTGTCGGTAAACGCCCGTGTACGCATTTTCCCTTCGACGTACATCCGAGAGCCTTTATGCACATATTTTTCAATAACATCGGCAAGTTTGCCGAACACTACGATGTTGTGCCACTCCGTGCGTTCGGGAATCGTCACTCCATTCTGTGTTGTGTAACTTTTCTCTGTCGTTGCGATGCTGAATGATGCGATTTTCGCATTGTTTTGAGTCGTGGATATTTTCGGCTCTTTACCGACATATCCGATTACTTGCGCTTTGTTTAGCATAGTCTTTTTTTTATTTTATAAATAAATATAATATATTACTTAATATTCACTCCTTTTGCAGAATAGTCGTTATACAGCTCCGTTTTCTCGTTTACTCGTTCGAACCGCTTGCACGCAGGGCGCATCTGTGACGCGTTGTATGAAGGCCACTTGCAATGTCCCTTTGCGGCGACCTCATATCTGTAGTTGGCGCACACTCCACAGCAGCGGAACTTGTCTGCCTGTGCCGCCACGTTCTTCTCCTCGATGGCGATGCACGCTTTTTGTATAGCCACGAGATTGTTTATGCTTGGAGGGGTAATCTTCAACGGCACTTCCGCACACGCGGCGGCAAGACGTTCTGTGTATTTCTCGGCAAACTCAATCGCCATAAGCGAGAGAAACCGCACCACCTCACTCTGTGCGTTTATGTCGGAATCGTCGACATCGTAATTAAGCGAGCGGATAAATTCCTCCACGTTAAGGCGAAGCAACGAGAACACCTTCTTCGTGTCCTCGAAGAAGCGGTATTCGAGGAACTGCATCAATTGCAGTTCCGCACCGAACATTCCTCCTGTCAATTCCTTATTGAGGTCACGAATTGCGTTGCCGAGGTCGCAACTGACACGCTTGTAGATAAGTTCTCCTTTGTCGTTGGTTTTGAAGTTGAAGCACAGATAGCGGAGCCGTTCCGCCTCACGGATCGTGAGCAGTGCGATGAACAATGGTTTAAGCACGAGGTTTCTGACCTCGCAAGGTTGGAGCGGTTTTGGTGACAGCTCCGGGGCCACGGCAGTGCGTCTTGCGGTCGCTGCTGTCAGTCTGATGGGAAATAGTATCATCGACATTCGTTGATAAATCGTTCTTGTTGTTTGTCGTAAAATTCTTTGTTAATCTCGCAACCTACAAAGTCAAAGCCGAGATTATACGCGGCTATCCTTGATGAGCCACTGCCTAAATGCGTGTCAAGAATCTTGTCGCCTTGCTTTGCAAAGGTCTTAATGAGATATTCGTATAAAGCCACAGGTTTCTGCGTTGGGTGTATACGTTTCTGTCTGTAAGAATAACTGAATAGCTTAGCTGGCGCCTTGAACGATGTCCACAAGTATTCGCACGCAGAAAAGTTCTTCCACGGCTGTCGCTTGTCCCACACAACGAAACATCTGCAAGGCGGCAGATTGAAATAATTACCACCGCAAATTATCTGATTCTTCGACACGCGGAACAACTCCTGGAAATATTCATCCGTAGGCGGAATATCCCATTCCATCGGCATCGTGTTCAACACCCTTATACGCTTCTTACCTCCCGTAATGCCCGCGCCACTCGCTTTAAGACCAAAAGGGGGGTCTACAATGGCTAAATCAAAAGCCTTGTCGGGGAGAGTGTGCATATACTCTATGCAGTCAATATTGTATGCTATATTCATTGGGAAAAAGAAAGGGAGGAAACCGATGCTTCCTCCCTGTTGTCCTCTGGGTTTTGGGCCAGGCCAAGTTTTTTTTATCTACGATAGTAGAAATTAGTTCGTTTCAATCCACAGCCTTTCGGCTGACAAAGTTTTGAATCGATTTTCGTTTCAATCCACAGCCTCTAAGAGGCTGACTCCTTCGGACACCACAATGATAGTGCAGAGAGTATCGTAAATACAAAAACTTTAACCCAATTAACAGAGGGAGGTTAATAATGTTAAATAAAATCGTAAATGGCAATATCGCCTTGTGGGTTCTGCTTGTTCTTTTTGTTGCGTCTCCACGCATAAGCAAAAGGCATTATCTTTTCCCACCATCGCGCGTCCTCCATCATGGAGCCTACATACTGGGTAAGGTTCGGCTTATAGCCAAACTCCACAATCTGCGCCCAGTCGCCCTTGCGGTTGCCACCGAAGAGGTGCATCATGTTATCTTCACTCCACGCTTGGCAGAACCTCTTGAAATAAAAAACATTATGGTTTTGCTTGTCTGGGTCTTCGAGAATCAGACGGACAAAGGCAGGTTGATTGTAGCGGATCATCAGTCTGTCCAACTGCACCAAGACATCGATAGGCTGAACCTCGTGTGTGCATTCGTAAAGTCCGTGAGCGAAGTAAGGTTCGCCCTGCTTTGTGAAGCGGATGCGCAAGTCGAAGCATCGTGCGCCATCGTACCACTGTTCCTCGATTGTCTTGTTCTGACACCGAGCGAACGGAATCATAAACCATCCATACCACTTCTGCGGTCGGAGATAAGTCATTGAATTGTGTGTGCCGATTATCGGCGTTCCTTGTTTCTGTTCCATTTTCTTTAATCAATTTTTAATTCAAACAACAATTCCTCTTGTCGAGCAACTGACGGACTCACCTGCATTATAACCATCTCTATGTCTTTTCCTATCTGAAAATATAAGCGTTGTCGCTCTGCGCCTCTATTCAGCAACAAAACTCTTCCGCCTGTCGCTTTTACCAACTCGCACAAGAGAAACAGATATTTCGGCTTGACGATTGCGTCGGCAACCTTAACCACGCCTTTTCGCTCAAAAAAACTGTATCCGCCACATATTGGACATAGTCCTGAAATCTTATAATCATTTCCAAGTCTATCAGTGTATGTACCCCTGTCCCTTCCATCACCTTTACACTCTTCGCAAACGGTGAAAATGTCTCCCCAATAGGCGTAGTTTTTGCTCTTCAGTTTTTCTTGCAATTGCTCGATGTCCACCAAGCAATTGCAAGTCTTAGAGGGAAAACAATGATCAATATCAATTTGCTTGGTTAGTGGCGAGTAGCCGCCGTTGTTTCCCGACTTAACTCGTATCAACGAATATTCGTCCGTTGCGACAATCCATTCGCCATAGACAAACGGTTTCTTGAAATATTCGCGAAATTCAGAAGCTTCGGCTGCGAGCTTCATCAGCACTCTCTTAATCTCTTTTTTCATACATTCGTCATATTAATTCGTTCTCGATACAAAATTCCGCCATCTTGATTGCCGCCTCTGTAAAGCTGGTATCTTGTGGCTTGCGACCGTTGATTACCTCCTTGTCGAAGTCGAACACCCATCGTCCATACTGCACAGATATGGTCAAATGTCCAGAGATGTTCGGATAGTCTCCGTCGCTGTCCAAGCATTCTTCATATTCTTCGTTCGGGTTGACAACCCGAATCCATTTTGTCTGCGGCACTCTGTCCACACGCAAAGGCAGACAATCCAAAAGGTTCTGCAACGTCCATTCCTTGCCAAGATTAATGCCAAGACTTACCAGCTTCTTAATTTGCTTTGTCGTAAAATCATTATTGCCTTGAATAAATTCGAGGAAGTCAGCGGCAAGGTAGAACAGAAGTCTTTCTCGGCTTCTGTTCGCCAAGTTGTTGACTACGTATCTTGCAAAGTCCTCTTTGTCCATCCGTGACAGGTCGCTGAACGCCTTAAAAATATCCATTCCAGTTTCGTTTGTCATAATTTCAATGTTTTTTAAATATCATTTTTCTCTTCCTTTTTGATAAATTCTAAATAGTTGAGAGGAATGGATTTGCACCATTGACCTGCTGTCGAGGGGATTGAGCCGACAACTCCGCACCTCTTATTGGTTGTCATCATGTGTGCCGCTGTTCCTTGCTGCCGCTCTACTGCCTGAGCTACCTCTCAATGTGGCAAGCACCACCACTTGGTTTTGCGTATGATGCCTACCGTGCTTAACTAACTCATACTTATTTTATCGAATATCATAAATTCATTTTCCTTATTTCGTTAATTTGGTTAATAACTTCAGCGACTGAATTGTCGATTGAAAACTTGTGGATAAGCGTGCCGCCATATGCTGTGTACAACGATCCGTCAATAAGTCTGACGGACAGACTTGCGCACACTTCTTCATTTCTTTTCTGCGCCCTCCGCCTCTGCTGGCGGAGGAGCCACATTCTGTATTGCTTTATCATTGAATACATAATTTATATTTAAATTGATTAATGATTTTTGGTCATATATCTGTCAAATTGTGAGATATGTTCCAAATAAGATTCTTTATTAGAGATTAATTCATTTAAAGCATCTTCAAAATAGTCCCGTTCATCAACATTAGAATATTCTGAATCTGTTGCAAAAGCTTCTGTTCCAGGCAACTCTGGCAATTTCTCTTTCATCTTTTGATAATTTAATATTTATAAGAAAACCATGTTGTAAAGGTCTTCAAATTGTTTACCAAATTGTTCAGCACGCTTGGACGTCTTGAAGCAAAGGCAAGAATTGATATACGCAGCCACATTCGTAGGCGTGTAATGCGTAGACATGTATTGCGCATCCGCGCACACGAACCCCGCAGCATCATCATTATACCTGAACTGAGGAAACCACTTGTCTTGTTCCCAATCCGAGAAATTAGGAAAAAATCCATCTTCCTTGTTCCAAGCCTCTGCGATGGTGAACAGTTCATTTAAGGCAATCAGTGTCTTAACATGCTTGGGGTTGATGTCACTTATAAGCTTGGTGACATCATCGAATTTATTGAGGAATCCAAGAGCTTTTAACCCAAGCATTTCTCTTGCGCTCTCAAAATCCGTGATGACTTCGTTTATGTCACCGCATTCAACTTCTTCAAGAATGAAATCAAACGGTGACAAATGACTGTCAACGTCCCGACTTTCATTGTTGTAGCTGAGGTATCTCATCAACACTCTTCCAGCTTCTTTACGTGAATTGTAGATGGCTCGCATAACAGTCTGCTCGCTTCCATCCGCGTTTTTGATAATGTACTTCTTCATTTTTTATTGATTTAAAAATTCTAAAAGTTCTTCCGCTTGGCTGAGGGCGAAGTCAGAGTCGGAGCCTTCATCGTATTCCTTGACAGTCACCCAGCCGTACCATTTTCTAACCTGCACCGCATAAGTAGTGATGCTTGACTGCACGATTGGCAGTCGGTCGCTGTGCGTGAAGCACGCATAGATTCTCGGTCTTATTCTGTATCTCATTCCTCGCCTCCTTTCGATTTTTTGCTCGCTTCAGCATCAGCGGATATAACTGCATTTATCTCGTCACGCTCCTCTGCTGTAATGTGTTTGTGTGCATAGAGGCAAGCAAACACATATAAGTTGTGACCGAGTCCTTTATCTTTGAGCATCATCAAATAGATGAGACGCGCTATAGCGTATGATGTCCCCGTAGCATGAGCCCACGTCTCGTCCTCTTTATTATTTGCCAAGATTACCACTGCTGTACGATTCTTCTGGTCTTTATCAGACCAATATTTAATACCGTTGATGATTTTTTCTGCTTCTTTCATTGTCCTTTAAATTTTATTAGAGTTAAATAAACTTTATTCCTCGCCTCCTTTCTTCAGAGCGTAAATCAGAGCATCCGCCAAATCAACGGCAATCTCCGCATCACCCTCCTCGGTTAGTGATCGACGCTCTTGTGGAAGCATCATCCTATGCACGAATATATCCTTTGCTATCTCATACCTGCGCTGCTCCCAATCTGGGGAGCGCAATGTCTTGGCGATGCTCACCACCGCCTCCGCTTGTCTTTGTTCCAAAACATTCATTGTTTTGCCACAAGTTTAATTGTTTGAAAATCTATTCTGACTGGCACTTTGTTTTTGTCGCGCTCTCGCAGAATAGGAATCATTGCGAGTGCTTTTCGCCGTGAAGTCATCATACCTTCATTCGTGCTGTCAAGCCTCAATCCGACTGGGATATTATTTTTCTGTTTGCTCATTTGTTCGTAAAATTAAAAATTTGCTTGTTTCCTTTGCGTCTGTTGCATTTTCTCTCGTCAGATATATATTTTATTATCTCGGATATAAAGCTGCGTTAAACGCGCTTATTTTGAATTTCTCTCCGAATCTCTTCTTCCGTGTGGTTTCCGTCGAACAGATCTTTAATCTGCAAATACTCCTGCGCCGATATGCCGTATCGTCTGAGCAATGCCCGAAAATCATCAACCTCGGCATCGTGTGCGGCACGCTCTGCATCTCTTTGCTGATGTTGCTCGCGCCGTTCAGCACGTAACGTTGTCGGTCGGAATATCTGCATCTTCTTGTTGTCGTAATTGCCATCGATGATTTTTTGGAAGTTGGTCGGCAACACACACCAATCGATCGTAGCAATCCAGCCTCGCTGGTTCTTGCCGTTAAGGAAATCGCTTGCTACCGCTTTGCGGATCATCTCGAAGAAGACTTCCTCGCCATATTCTCGGCAACGAGCAGAGATATGTTTGCGACGTGTTGATTTGATGCCACGGATTCTGGGAATCATCGAATGCTGTTCTGCAAGTGCAGTGTTCCACGCATTCAAAATTCTTAAAAAATCAATTTTGGGTTCTTGCGAGTCAATCTTCGCCATTTGCGAAGTTGACCCAAAAGAGTTTATCTCTTTTGTATTTATATTTTCATTGTTATTAGGTAATCTTTCGGTTATCTTTTGGTTATCTTTTGGTTGTTTCTTGGTTATCTTTTGGTTATCTTTTTTATTTTTTTCGCCTTTAAGATAATACGGATTGGGCTGTCCTTTTTTAAAGTTGGGATTGCCCCCTTTGCATCCATTTTCAAAGCGTTTGTTGTTTGCTTCAAGCTGTGGGCGGATAAGCGTCCACAAGACTTTTTCAATGCCTTCGAAATGAGGTTCAACAAGGTCTAATCCGTAATTGATAACCGCTTCATACATACGTAGTCGAACGTCTTTGTCTAAAGCGTTGAAAGCATCGCGAAACGACCGATAAAAAATGAAAGTTTCTCGTTCCATACTCTATGCTTTTTTCTCGTTCCGCTCAGCGTCGATTGATGGTTTTGCCACAGCGAGAAGCACTCGGATTTCCTGTGGTAAGTCCCACTCTGGTTCAGATCCGAAAAACGCATAATTGGCAATTGCGCAGATAGCATCTAATTGATATTCTTCATCGATACATTCTACAGCGTCATACCATTCCTTGCGAAAAGTAAATTCATTCATAATTCTTCATTTTTTCGAGTTTGTTTATCTCTTTAGTCAGTAATCGCACAGCATTAGCAAGTCGTGGCTTGATGGCAATCAGCTCTGTCGGTATAGAACTGATGACAATGCGTGCGCACCGAATAATCGTATCTCTCATATCGTTAGGAATTTGTTGCATAACTAATATGGTTTTTTGGATATGTCAATTTCTTTCCCCGATGATGCGATATACACAGGCTTGCCAGTGTGTTCTCTAACTTGTTTCGCAAACATCGCAGCATCTGAGTTCGTGGCTGACAGATGCACAAGTACAATGCTGCCGCATTCCGACAAGTCTTGTCGGTCAAGGGTACGAAGTGTTTCCGATAATTCCATGTGAGAGTTCATAAGCCTTGGGCGCATAGCTTCTTGCATAAGCCCGCTTACGATGTTCTCTTGCAATATCTCGTCCGAATAATTCGCCTCAATCAATATCGTATTCAAGCCGTCAACAACATACGGAAATGCAATTGTATCGGTAACAAAAAGCATTTTGCCTATCTCTTCGTGTCCGATGATGAATGCAAAGCATGGCACGTCGTGTTTGACATCTAACGGAATCACTCTGAATCCGCCAACAGCATAGCCGTGCCGCGCTCGGATCTCTCGAGTGAAAGGTTTTCCGTAAAGTCCCTTTGCACGGAGTGTGTCGGCAGATGCAAAAACTGTCACCCCAGAAGTCGCCAAAGAAGTCGCGTGTCCTGCGTGATCATTGTGACTATGCGTAATGAACGCTCCCACAACATTGCTTAATCGCCAACCAAGCGCGCGCTTGATTCTTGACAGACGTATTCCGCATTCAAGTATCAATGACTCGTTCCTTGTTTCAAGGACATAGCAATTGCCGTTTGACGAGCTTCCGAGGATTTTCAGTTTCATATACAAAAATGATTAAATGGTGATTTTGCTTTGTCGGTAATTAATACGGCGCTTCTTCTGGTGTTGGTTCTTGCGTTTGAGGAGCATCGGCGTTTGATGATGGTTCGGGAACATCGTCAAATTCAACCGCCGTAGTATCTATTATCTGCACGTCGCTATGCTGTGCGGCATCACGTTGTATAGATGCTTTATCGCTATCGGCATCGTCTTCCTTGCCGTCATACAGCCACGCATCGTCAGATGAGTTGATTATCGCCTTGCACGCACGTCCAATGACGGTTTTTTTCGCCATCTCTTCAGCGAAATTCTTATGTGCTGGACTGTCGCCTTTCGTCGCACCTTGCCCCCACGCTGCTCGTATCTGCTGCATAGACATAATGGTGACTTGCGTCGTTCCATCTGCAAGTGTCACAAGTGCGTATGCTCCCTTTATTTTGGAGTTGTCAATATTCTCGAGTTTCTGCGAGTGTTTGACGATTGCCACTTTCGCAGTCTTTGGATCAATCTCATACAGGAAATCATCTCCTTCATAAATGACATTAGCAACAGGTTCGGACACCATTCCGCCCGCGCGTTTGGCAAGTGCGATTGTGCCGAAATAACTGCGTCGGAATATCAGTTTGTTTCCATACACAATGAAATATCCTTGTTTTTTCGACACGCTCAATCCTTGCAAGACCATATCAAGAAGGCTGTTTGCAATGGATTCTTTTGTGCATATCTGCAACGCCTTGTGGTGTTCCTTATCTTCAACTTCTTGAAGCGCAAGCCACGCACTCTTCATGTGGTTCTCGACAGAGTAGTTTTTCGGTAGAATCATGCTGCCGTCTTTCTGAAACTGCTCGATTCGCGACAATACTTGTTCGCTGATGTTCTCAAACTTTTGGATGCTGGTTTTTTCGTCTTTCTTTTCCATTTCTGTTTAGTTTGTTGTTTTGATAAATAAAAATGAATACGCCACTCTGTGGTTGATTCTTTTTCCGTTTCCGTGGCAAGGGAGGGTATGGTTTATTGATACTTTTCATCTTCTTCGATTTTAAGCGTGGAGCATCGAGAGTCCACGATTAGGTTGATAATCTGTGATTGAGTAGGCAAGATATTCGTAACGCTTTCTCGGTTGTCAATCACAATCGGAGCGGAACATTTTTTCTCTCTACAAATGGTGTTGATAATGTCTATTCCAGCATTGACCTTCATTGCGTTATTCAAATCCGAGAAAGGTACACCATTCACCATCGCTTCACAGGTTTCTACTTCTCCGCCATTGACTTGTTTTTCGAACATTTTGAATTTGACGATTTCAAACATTCCGTTTATGCGTTCTTCGATATGTTCGATTTGCGCCTTGCGGAATTGCTGAATTGTATATTCTGTTTTTTCAAGCTCAGCGAGAGCGTTTTGTTGGGTGCGGTATTCGTCCTCGAGTTCGGCGATACGCTTTAGCGTTCTGCCAATGATGTCACGGACTTGCATCTGCGTTTTAAGTTCGGTAATTTTGCTGAGTAATTCTTGTTTGCGCTTATACACTTCATCGGTATCTACAATGCCTGCCTCTGCCTCTTTTGTGCGGATTCTATCGCTTAATGCTTGCAGATCTTCGCGCATTGCCTTAATGTCCGCTTGTTCGGCAACAATACGTTGATAATCTGGTTCTATCGGTTCAACTCGGAATATGTCAGAGTTCTCTATCTCGGCAATATCTGCGTCGTAGGCAAATACCTTGTCGTTCGCGCTCTTCAGTTCGGATTCTTTGGCGATGATTGCGGCTTTGTTTTCGAGCCCTTTGTGTTTGTTGTTCTCGAGTTTGTCGGCGTGATCCGAGTTGAACGCATTACGCATCTGCTCTATACGAGCATCAATATCGTCAGCTTTAAGTTTCTGTCCGCAAGTTGGGCAAACAAACATATCACGGTCGGGCGCCACAAACTGCTCGTTCTTCAGTGCATACCACTCATTGAGTAATTCAGCGTGACGTGTCTTCAGCGTCTGTAAATCGTGTTCAAGGCGCGGAATCGTTATCGACATCAATTGACGCTCGTTGCGGAGCGTTTTCACTTGCGCCTGTACAGCCTCATAAGCGCGCTTTTTGTCGTAATATTCGCGGTGGGAATTATTTATAATCTCGTTCTCTGCATCCGCTTTGGCACTCGCCTTCTTGATGTAGTCCTGCTTCATTTCCGAAACGTCGATTAAACGCATCTCGTTTGCTTTGTTTATATCGGCAATCTCAGCATCAATCGCGCTTACTTCGCTTTGTAGCTTGTCGATTTCTTGCTCTATAGCATCCCAATCGCGCGCCTCGGGCATTGACCGATTACACTCATCGATTCGCGCAGGAATGCTCTCTACGCTGTCTTTTACTCTGCGTTTTTTGGCAACGATTTCACGCTTATATTCGTCAAGTGTTTTGCCTGTCAGATTGCGGAGTAATGCGGCGAAATCTTCATTTCCACCAACGATGTCTTCTTCGTCGATATTGCCAGCGAGGTCAAACAGCATTGCTCGCTGTACGTCTTTTTTCTGGGCTGTGAAATACCACGGATTAGTGATGAGCTTGAATAGTTGCTCGTCGCAAATACCGCTGATTTTAGCGTTATATTCAGTCACAGATGTAGGCACGTCGTTCCAATAGCATTCCAATAGGTTTCCTGAATATGTTTCCTCTGCGCTGCCACGCTTCTTTGTCCATTTCTCTACAAGACATTTGCGGAGCGTGATTTCTTCTCCGTTGATGCGTAAAACGCCTGTGACTTCGTGCGGAATGCGTGGAATCACATTGCCTTGTTCGTCGTAGGTCTTGATGCCGAAATCTTTGCGATCGTCACTTGATTTCCCGAACAACAACCATCTGAACGCGTCAAACACCGTCGTTTTTCCGCTGGCATTCGCGCCGCGAATGTCTGTTTTTCTACCGAAATCAATTTCAAGGGAGCGAATACCTTTGAAATTGGTGAGTGATAATTTGGTTAGGATTATTTCTTTCATTTTTAAAAAAAGATTTTGAAATTATTTATCTGTGCGTTAAGCAATATGTGTTCGCCTCCGCCCTTAGTTCTTCGTTCGTGCGTTGGCGGTTGCGGAACATCCATTCGTCGATTTCGCTGCGCTTAAAGACCAATTTTCCACCGCGTGGCTTATATACAGGTATTTCCCTGTGGCAGACAAGCGTTAGCAATGATGACCGTCGGTAGCCTGTGTATGCGACGACATCTTCAAGCGTCATTAGTTCCTTTTTTGAGTTGGCGCAAATCAGCGCCTCGAGCGATTCAATTTTCTTCGTCAGAATCGCGATGCTGTTCGTTATATCCATTTTCTTTCTCGGTTATGTAGTAAAAAGGGTAGGCAAGTCCAGCGATGCCCATAATAACGGCGATTATAGAGCCGTTGAATGCTGCTGCAATAAGTAGTGCTATGCCTATTATTGTCATTAAAATCGTCATCAGAGTCGTAGCGGCTGAAAAGAAATCATCGTTCATTGTTCTTCGTTTTTAGTCGGGAATAATTCGCTTGCTGGGATTCCAACCGTATCTTCAATGACTTTCTGTGTCAGTTTGTCAGGAGCGGATCTCTCTGTGAGCCATCCGCGGACGGTCATCTCACTCTTTTTTGTGGCTTTTGCCAGTTGCTCAACCAACTCTCGCCTTGGCGAGCGAGGACTAAGCCCTAAATAAAATTTCTTTAATGTCATTCTCATTTTTGCTATTAATTATGTATTTATGTTTTTCTTGACTTGTGGTGGTTGCTCTTTGAGTTTAAGAGCAACCACCCTTGCCAGCTTATCTTACTTCGTCGTCATTGCATATAAGGACATCTCCACAGATGTAATCGCTTTTGTAGATTGCCTCATATTCTTTGGCTATCTTCGTCGCTTCGTGATTGTAAGTGCAACAAAACTTTCCTTCCTCGTTTGCTACCATAATTTCGTTGTCTGTAAGGCGCAAGACTTCAATATATCCTCCGACGATTTTCTGAAGTTCTTCAAGTTGAAAGTCTGTTCCGTTCTGTGGAGTGACTTCCACGATTGTTCCGTCTGTTTTTATAATTTTTGCCATAATCGTTGTTTTTTTCATAATTTTTTGTCGTTTTGCAGTTTAATAATTACATTTGCGCTGTGCTTATGTTGTTTGCACATTGCAAAGATAAACAAAATGTTTGTCACCGCAAACATTTTGTTTGTAATTTATTTGTTAAACAATCTTAATTGGTTTATTATGACTGATAGCGAAAGGCTTAAACAAGCCTTTGTGTACACAAAGAATCAACGATATGTTCGTAATCAACAAGATTTTACCGAGCGTTTGGGGATAGATAAAGCGTCAATGTCGCAAATGATTAACGGGCATCGGTCAATTGCAAACGAAGTGTTTGCAAAGATTGCTAACACATTCCCGTTTTTCAGTATCAATTGGCTTCTCACAGGTGAAGGCGAGATGCTGAAGCCGACCGAGGGTGTCGCTCCAAGGGATGCAGTACCGCTCGAGGATGTGGGTCGGCAAGGCAACACAGATAATACACTCGACCGACTATTGACGATGATGGAGAGACTGATTGAGCAAGGCGATAGACAGACGAGAGTTGCCGAAATCAACGCTGAAGCGAACAAACAAAACTCTGATAATCTCGCTCGACTTATTGAACGCTGGGACGCAATGCAAGGGAACTCCCTATCACACAGGCAGGGTGTCGGATAATCCACCTTGCCCCATTTAACCAAACAAGAAATATGCGTGTCGTCTGCGACGATTATCCAGCTTAAGAGTCGCAGCGTAGAGAATTTAGACGGGAGAGAGATAATGAGAAGAAAAAAAACAACGAACAAACTGGATAGATTTGATTTGAAGGATTCATCGGGGATTGACAAAGATGTTCCGTTTTGGGCAACGCTTTTGCCGCTACTCTTCCTTGTCGAATCTATTTTATCAATGTTCGCTGAAAATTATTAACCCAATATATAATTTATTATGGTAGGAATATCAGTTTTAGCGGGCATCATCGCCCTTGTTTTTGCTATTGTTTTTTATCTGAAATTTTTCCAGATGGCAGCCGACATAAACCGAATGTCGCGGCTCATGGAGGAGTTGGCGAAGAAAAATAAAGTATCACTTACAGAAGGAACAAGCGTAGAGCAGTTGCAAGAATCTGCTTCGGCTTCGTCTGTAAATACAGAAGATGCCACGCAAACAACGGAATCGGCATCAGAAAACGTTGATGTACTTTCTAAAATTGGATGGATGCCGATTTTTGTCGTCGTAATCATTCTTCTTTTTGCTTTTGTCATTGTCGGGACGCTTAGTAAATAAACCTATGTATATACATATTATCCAAACGTTGGCTAAGTTTGCCAAACATCGCAATATTGATTTGGCTGAACTGCGCCAACTCCGTCTGCAAACTCAGTTTGCTATCGATCGAAAAGAAATTATCGGGCAGTCAGCAAAGGACGAATATGCCGTTCTTGCTGCTCTTGATGATGTGTATTATAATGACACCGCCGCCAATGAGTAGACGGAGAGTGTATCAGCAAGCGACGCTTGATGTGCAACGCAGATTTTTCGATACCGTCACCGAACTTGTCGCAAGTGGAGTGATTATCGGCGGAGTCGCTGGATATTGCAATACAGCGAAAATCGAGAATAGCCATTATTACGCGCAACGAAAAGATCCACAGCGAGGATTTTTTGAAATTGCGTGGATAATGCCGTTGATTACTATCTATGGCATATCGCCAGTGTGGATGTTGCTCGGAAGTGGGAAAAAGTACAAAACGATTAAAAACACAACTAACTATGAAGAAAAGACTTCTTGTGATAGTGCTGTTGGCACGCCCTCTATATGAATAAAAACAAAGAAAAACACACCAAAAAATAAGCGGATGAACAATGATTTTGCGGCGAAAAAGTTTGCTATTTTGTAAACTTTTCTGTATCTTTGCAGTGTTGAAAACAAACGATAACGATGGCAGCATTCCAACTCATATTATTAGACGAGGCGAAAAAATTCCTCGACAACATTCCTCAAAATGCGCATAAGAAAGTGCTATACAATATGTGGAGAGTGTCTGGTGGAGAGAAAAACATTGAGCTATTTAAGAAATTGGAGAAATCTGAAATTTGGGAATTTCGCACATTATACAACGGAATAGCATATCGACTTTTCGCTTTCTGGGATACCGAGGAAAAGACATTGGTGGTCGCCACTCACGGAATCATCAAGAAAACGCAAAAGACTCCAAGCAAAGAGATAGCGAAAGCAGAAGCAATAAGAAAAGAATATTTCAAAAATAAATAATTATGGAACAGAGAGGAAATCTGAAGCTCTACACGCTCGAAGAAGTTACGGATGAAATCATCGGCAAAAAAGGAACTGCCGAACGAGACGAATTTGACAGGGACGTAGAGGAAGCATTGAAAGCCTACCAACTCGGGGAAACCATAAAAGAGGTACGCAAAGAACAAGACCTCACACAGGAGGCTTTGGGTGAAAGAATAGGGGTCAAAAAGGCGCAAATAAGCAAAATCGAAAATGGGCAAACGATGACTTTGCGCACAATGAGCCGTGTGTTCCGCGCCCTCGGCATCACGTCTGGAGAACTGCTTCTCAGCAACGGGCAGAAACTTCAACTTTGGTAACCGCTACTTCTTCAGTGCGTCGGAAATCTTAGCCACTGCCGCTTGCTTGTTCTTGTCAAGGACTTTCGCATAAATCTGTGTTGTGCGAATGTTTGTATGTCCGAGCAATTTGCTGACGGTGTAGATGTCAGTGCCGATGTCGAGCATCATAACTGCGAACGTGTGCCGTGCGCAATGGAATGTGATGTGCTTATCAATGCCTGTGATTGGCATTATCCGTTTTCTGAGCGCGTTGTTGGCGTGCATGGATGATGTCAGCGCAAAAACCATCTCTGATGTTTTTGGTTGACGATTGATAATTTCAACAGCTTGTTCGTTGATGTCAAGATATTCTTGCTGCCGAGTTTTCTGTTGTTCGAATGTAATCCGCGTAAAGCCGAATTGCGTTGAAATGTTCGACCACTTCAGATTGCGAATATCGACCCATCGTAATCCTGTAAGGCACGAAAAAACAAAAGCATCCTTAATAGATTCATAACGTGGATGACACGGACTTGCAATCAACAAGCGCAATTCGTCAATCGTTAGAAATGCACGTTCCTTTGGGTTGACTTTCGGTAACTCTCGGATGGTTGGGATGTCGTCTTTTGAAATGATGTGGTCGCGTGCCGCTGTGTTAAGACTCGTTGTGAAGATAGAAATAAGATGATACACCGTACTTGGATCAAGTGGACGACCTGTGCGCAAAGAAGTCGTAGATAACAGGTGTTTTACAAACCCGTTCGCCCAAGCCGAAGTAATATCGTCAAAAGTGAGCGATTCCGCCCTCTTGTCGTAAAGCTTGATTTGGTGCAAACACGTCATCCAGTTTCTTTTCGTGCAGACAGTGCGTGATGGACTGCTGATAAGCGAGCGGAAATATTCGCAAAACAATACTGTCGGACGCTCGCCATCAAGACCGAACCGATCGTTCCGCGCGTCAAGAATCCGCTTCGCGCATATTTCTTCAGCAAGCCGCATTGTTTCTCGGTTTCGTTGTTTGTCAGCCCTCGTTCGTTCTGGTTCCAGGAAAAGCCCAAGCGTTTCGTTATGCCGCAAGCCGTTGCTTATCACATCAAGATATAGCCGTATGCGACCGCTCGGCAACTCTCGTTGGCGTAAAGTAATTGATGTTTTCTTCTTCATTTTGCGTCGTGTGTTTATAGATTTTCCGTGCAACAAAAATACAACAAAAAAACCAAAAGGAATCAAACAAAAACAAACAATCTGCAAATTTGTACGCTCTGTATATCGTTAGTTTTGTTGTTTTTGTGTGTTTTTGTTCGTTTTCGTTTGATACGTAAAACCTTTGCATTACTTTTGTATACAACTAAATCAAACGATATGGCAACACCAGTTTTAGGCATAGTAGTGCCTTGCTACAACGAACAGGAAATGCTGGAAACCACAATCCGGCAACTATCGGCTGTCATCTCAGGACTTGTCGACAAGAACAAGGTTGCAGATTCAAGCTGCATGATTTTAGTCGACGACGGAAGCCGCGACGCCACATGGGACATCATTTCAAAACACGCCGCAGAAACAAGCGTTGTTTGCGGGGTGAAACTCGCCGGCAACGTAGGCCATCAAAATGCCTTGATTGCCGGTCTGACCGCCGCCGTTGAGTTTTGCGATGTGACAATTTCAATTGACGCCGACCTTCAGGACGACATCAACGTCATCGAGCAGATGGTAGACAAATATCTTTCAGGCACCGACATAGTATACGGAGTGCGCGACTCGCGTGCAACCGACACCTTCTTCAAGAAGAACTCCGCCCTGATGTTCTACAAGCTGATGAACGCACTTGGGACAAAGACCATCTACAACCACGCCGACTACCGTCTGATGAGCCGTCGGGCAGCAGAGAAACTGCTTGAGTTTCCAGAGCGCAACCTCTTCATCCGCGGCATCGTGCCTCTCATCGGTTTCACCACCGACACCGTGACCTACGACAGGAAGGCGCGTATGGCTGGAGAATCGAAATATCCGTTGAAGAAGATGTTGAGTTTTGCCGTCAACGGCATCACGTCGTTCTCCATCCGCCCCATCCGGCTGATTTTCTCCGTTGGCATAATAATGCTTCTCGCCACCATCGCAGTGTCGCTCTACACGCTTCTGGCATACACAGCCGGACACACCATCAAAGGCTGGACATCGCTGATGTTGTCGCTTTGGTTCATCGGCTCGCTTATACTCATCTCGCTTGGCATTATCGGTGAATATATCGGCAAGATTTACGTTGAAGTGAAGAAGCGCCCCCGCTTCTTCATTGAGAAAAGCATCATAAACCGCACTGAAAAAATTTCGAAATAACTATGGAATACGGATTTGTCAAAGTTGCCTCCGCCGTTCCCACAGTGAAGGTAGCAGACTGCAGGCACAATGCCGGGCAGATGGCAGAAATGATTGCCGACGCCGCAAATCAGAATGTGGAAATCATCATATTCCCAGAGTTGAGCATCACCGGATATACATGCGGCGACTTGTTCGCACAAAGCGTCCTGCTCGAAGAGGCAGAGAAATCGCTGGAATGGCTGGTTGCGGAAACACAGTCGCTTCCTGTGATTTCGATCGTTGGAATCCCGCACCCTCACAACGGCTCTCTCATAAACGCTGCCGTGGTGTTCCAATCAGGCAAAATTCTTGGAGTCGTCCCTAAGACATTCCTTCCCAACTATAAGGAATTTTACGAAAAACGCTGGTTTGCATCAGCCTTGCAAACCCCAGAATGCGTGACTTCAATCTGCGGACAACGCGTGCCAATGCAGCGCGACATGCTGTTTGCCACCGGCAACACAACATTTGGCGTAGAAATCTGCGAGGACCTTTGGTCAACGATTCCTCCAAGTTCATTCTTATCGCTCGAAGGTGCTGAAATCGTGTTCAACATGTCGGCCGACAACGACTGCGTCGGCAAGCATTCCTATCTGAGGAATCTTGTAAAGCAACAGTCGGCAAGATGCATCGCCGGATACGTATTCTCTTCCTGCGGATTCGGCGAGTCAACGACCGACGTTGTTTTCGCCGGCACTTCAATAATCTGCGACAACGGCTCAACAATCGCCGAAGGAGAGCGCTTCGCCATGGACAGACGGATGACCGTAGGAGAAATCGACGTCGAGAGTATCCGAAACGACCGCCGCGTCAACACCACGTTTGCCGAGAGCCGCGGGCTGCACTCTCGGCAAGCCGTCACGATAGACGCTTTGCCGCAGACTCCGTCAGCACTCAATCTGACAAGAACCGTCAACCCTCTCCCGTTTGTGCCGTCAGGCTCCAAACTCGATTCTTGCTGCGAAGAGATTTTCGCCATCCAATCCACCGGATTGGCACAACGGTTTGCCCACACGCATGCGGAAACAGCCGTAATAGGCATCTCCGGAGGTCTTGACTCCACTCTTGCGCTTCTCGTGGCAGTAAACACATTTGACAAGCTCCACAAAGACCGCAAAAACATTATCGGCGTCACAATGCCTGGATTCGGCACCACCGACAGGACTTATACCAATGCCCTGTGCCTTATGAAGTCGCTCGGCGTGACCATCCGCGAGATTTCAATCAAAGATTCCTGCATCCAGCACTTCAATGACATCGGCCACGACATAAACGTGCACGACGTGACTTATGAGAACTCTCAGGCCCGTGAACGCACCCAACTGCTTATGGACATTGCCAACCAACGCAATGGAATGGTAATCGGAACAGGCGATCTGTCGGAGCTTGCTCTCGGATGGGCCACCTACAACGGCGACCACATGTCGATGTACGGAGTCAACGCAAGCGTGCCCAAAACGCTAGTAAAACATCTTGTTGCGTGGATTGCCAACCGCCTTGACGACGAAACGGCAAAAACCACATTGCTCGACATCGTCGACACCCCTATCAGCCCTGAACTGATTCCAGCCGACAAAAATGGCAATATAAAGCAAAAGACTGAAGACATCGTCGGTCCATACGAACTGCACGACTTCTTCCTGTACAATTTGCTCCGTCACGAATTCTCTCCGAAGAAGATTTTTGCGCTCGCGCAAATCGCCTTTGACGGAGAATTTGACAATGCCACCATCAAGAAATGGCTGACAACATTCTGCCGCCGTTTCTTCAACCAGCAATTCAAACGCTCTTGTCTGCCCGACGGCCCGAAAATCGGACTGTCGCTGTCGCCGCGTGGCGACTGGCGGATGCCAAGCGATGCCACATCACGTCTGTGGCTTGACGAATGTGAAAAACTTTAACAAAAAATGGACAAGAATATTTCTTTTATAGGCATAATTCCCGCCCGCTACGGCTCATCGCGTTTTCCTGGGAAACCACTGGCTGAGATAGGCGGAATGACAATGATAGAACGCGTGTGGCGGCAAGTGGCCAAAGTGCTCGGAGACGCCGTCGTTGCAACCGACGACAGCAGGATTTTCAAAGAGGTGGAACGCTTCGGCGGACGTGTCGTAATGACAAGCGAAAGCCACCGGAGCGGCACAGACCGCTGCTTCGAAGCCTACCGCAACTGCGGCTCGACTGCCGATGTGATAATAAACATACAAGGCGACGAGCCGTTTATCCACGAGCAGCAGATTGAGGAGATAATGCAATGCTTCAACGACGATGACACTCAAATCGCCACACTCGCACGTAAGTTTGACAAAGAGAAAGGCTTCGATGCGCTAAGCGACTGGACAAAACCGAAACTGGTCCTCGATAACCGCAACTATGCGCTCTACTTCTCACGTTCGGTCATACCATACATCCGCAACAAAGAAACAGGGGAATGGGCTGAATCGTTCCCGTTTCTTATGCATGTAGGCATGTATGCCTATCGTGCGTCAGTGCTTGAGGAAATCACCCGTCTGCCTCAGTCGTCACTTGAAATCGCAGAGTCGCTTGAACAACTGCGCTGGCTGCAGAACGGATATAAAATCAAAGTCGGACTGACCGAACACGAGACTATAGGAATCGACACGCCTGCCGACCTCGAGCGTGCAAACAAATTTCTTGAAAGCTGCAATTTGCCAAAATGATGCAACGCCCTGAAATAAAAGAACTGTCAAACATACAGATTTTCAAGCCTCAGTCTACGACACTCGACAACGGCATCGATATGAAATCAATAAGCATCGGCGACCAGCCGGTGTCGAGGCTTGACATCATTTTTGAAGGAGGCAGATGCGACGGCAGAAATCAAACCGTAAGCGAAATGCTTTCGGCAATACTCCGCGAGGGCACAACAAGCCTCAACGCGCAGGAGATTGCAGAGGCTCTCGACTACCACGGCGCATGGCTCGGATGCGACGCTTCGTCACACAATGCCACACTGTCGCTCTATTCGCTGAACCGCAACTTTGAGAAAGTGGTGCCAATTCTTGCCGACATTGTGATGAACCCATCGTTTCCGGAGCAAGAACTCAGCAACTTGAAATCGCTTGCCGCCAACCGCCTGCGCATCAACCGGCAGAAAGTGGCATTCCTCGCTATGGAGACGTTCGCTCGGCTGCATTTCGGTGAAGGCTCCAACCTCGGAAAGGTTGTCTCAGAAAATGACATCGAAAGCATCACGACTGAAGAGCTATCTAAATTCCACAAGCAATGGTTTGCCCCGCAAAACATGTCTGTCATCCTGTCCGGGAAAGTGGAAGGGCAAATGTTTGACGTGGTCAACAACTGCTTCGGCAAAACGCCCGTCACAGGCGCCCCACAGCAAAGCGCAACCGACAGCCCGTCAATCAAATTCAAACCCGACACCGTTGTCGTCGACAAACCCGACGCTCTGCAGTCTGCCGTAAGGATGGGCATGCCAACCGTACTTCGCTCCGACGCTGACTACATTCCTCTACGCATCCTCATCACAGCTCTCGGCGGATATTTCGGCAGCCGGCTGATGACCAACATTCGCGAAGACAAAGGATACACCTACGGCATCTCGGCATCGTTGTTGGGCTATCGCAACAATTCATTTATCTCAATCAGCTGCCAATGCGACACATCCCACACTTGGCAAGTGGTGAACGAAATAAAGACTGAGATTGAGAAACTGCAGAACGACAAAATTCCCGATGATGAATTGCGTAGATTGAAGTCGTTTATGATAAGCGACCTGGCGCGCACCCTCGACACGCCATTCTCAATCGCCGACTATTACGCGTCGCTCCACAACAACCACATCAGCACAGACTATTTCGAGCGGCAGCTGGCTACAATCAACTCCATTTCCGCCTCCAGCCTCCTCGACATAGCACAACGCCGACTGTCATCGACAGAAATGCTCACCGCTGTTGCCGGCAACGCCAAAGATTTGTAAACAAATGGCAACTTAATCCGGACAAAGCATCTTCGGGTAAATCCGGTGCTTCCAACAGCGGGTGCTGCGTGACATTTCTTTTTGGGGGAATTATCACAACTTTGTGTATCAGCTCCTTTTATGTCTGACAAGTGCTATTTTATCAATAAACCATCAATCATTAAAGATTTATAATAAATAATAAGAACAACGTAGAAATACGCTACAAATCAATAACTTTGTATCAACAATGATACGCAACCTAATCATAGCACTCGTTGTAGCGATATTTACAGCTTCGCTTACCTTGTCAGAAGAAATGGCAGATGATACGGATTCTTATGGAAACGTGCCATCTGTAGAAAGTTGCATACCTCAAGATAAAAAGGAAGCAAATGATGACCATGAAAAATCTTCTGTATCATCTGCATTCAATCAATTTTCCTCCCACCTTTGCCTCGTAAGCAGAGGACACAAAACACGAAGTAACGGCGGTTTCCTGATCGGTTTTAGGTTCGGAAACACTCACTCATTAGGATATCCCGTTTACCGTAAACATTCTATTAACCCATTCATCGTCCATAGATGTAGTGTGCCGCATTACATCTTCCATCGGAATCTTCGTATTTAGCAGGTTATCTCACTTAGATACAGATAACATATTATTAACGAACAATCATTTTAATGGGCTTAATCTTATTATATTTTTTAGGTGCTCTGTCACTGTCCTTTTTATGTTCCGTCCTGGAGGCGGTACTTCTTTCCACTCCCATATCTTTCATTTCGATGAAGGAGATACAAGGCAATAAAACTGCCACTCTGATGAAACAGTACAAGAATAACGTAGACCGTCCGGTAGGCGCGATTCTTTCACTCAATACCATCGCTCACACCATCGGTTCTGCTGGAGTGGGAGCGGAATCCATAAAACTCTTCGGAGAAGAATATTTCGGTATAATCTCGGCTATTCTGACGCTCCTCATTCTGGTGCTTTCGGAAATCATTCCTAAAACCATCGGTGCTTTCTATTGGCAATCACTCGCCATGCCTGCAACCAAGGCTATCAAGGTACTGATAATCATTTCTTATCCGTTGGCACTTCTGTCAGAGCTTATTACCAAAGTGTTTACACCTAAGGGAAACCGGGTTACCATGAGCCGCGAAGAAGTCTCAGCCATGGTCGATGTGGGAACCACAGAAGGCATCTTCCGTGAATCTGAAAGCAAGATTATCAAAAGCTGTATCCACTTGTCCAGTGTGAAAGCAAGAGAAATCATGACTCCGTCCATCGTAGTAGAATCCGCACATCAGGATTTGACAATCAAAGCATTCTACGAACAACAAGAATGGAACTTCTCCCGTATTCCAGTCTACGACAAGGGCAAGGATTACATAATAGGATATGTGCTGAAAGACATGATATTGAAGGCTTTATCCGAGGACAAATTCCAAACCAAACTGTCATACATGATGCGTCCGATTCTCTCTTTCCGTGAAGATGAATCTGTCTACCAAATATGGGAGAAAATGCTGGAAAAGCGTGAACACATCTCAATAATCGTCGATGAATACGGAAGTCTGCGAGGCGTGGTCTCAATGGAGGACATCATTGAAACAATGACGGGTGTAGAGATTGTCGATGAAGATGACGTAGCTGTAGACATGCAGGTACTTGCCAAAGAAAAGTCCGTGTTAATGACACAAAGCAAGAAATAAAAACACGACTATCTTACGCTGAAATAGAGATAGCGTAAAAACTCCGCATCAATCGTCAGATTGGTGCGGAGTCTCTATTAAATAACCAGATATTGGCTTCTAAAAACCTTTACCTTTGGCTCTTTCATATACCATTTCCTGCTTGATTACTTCTTCTCCGACTTCACAATCTCGTAGCTTTCAGCATCGATGTGGTAAAACGACAAATATGCCTTGCCTTCCTTCGCCTGACGCTCCGCTATCTTGTTGCGGTAGTCCTTCATTCGCGCGGCAAACGTGTTGATTTCCGACTGTCCCTGCGCAGCTTTTTCCGACTCGCAGCCCACTTCCACATTTTCTCCGTGCACTTCCTCAAGTTTGGCATAATCAGCCTCCATTTTCTTCACCGCAGCCTCGTCGATACGGTCTTCAACAAGCATACCTTTCACTCTCAGCACCTTATGAATGGCATCCTTTTCAAATGCCCCGAAAGCTCCGGCAGCCTCCGCACGAAGCATACGGTCGTCCTTCGCGCTCACAAGAAATGCCTTGCGTCCGCCATGCTTGCACAAATGCGAGCACTCCCCTTCCACAACAATTGTGTCGCCAACATATTTTTCCGCGTTGTCGAGCACGTTGTCAACTGTCAGCGCCTCGTCGGCAACCGCCGCCTGACCACTGTCTGCCTTAGATCCGCAACTTGCCAAAAATATACTTGCAGTCGCCATTAATGCCAATAACGTTTTTTTCATCTGTTTGTTTTATTTTGAATTAGTGAATAATAATATCGGAATAAACACATAAATACCGAGAATAAGCGTCACAATGCCGCTCGCCACCGCCTTTCTACGACAACGGCGACAAACCGCAAACGCCACAACCGCCAGCACCGCATTGAACACCAGCACCATCCAACTTCCGGCAAAAGCTATGCGTGGATACACCAGCTGGTCGTTGCCCGACGTGAACGACAGCGTGAACGGGAAAACATACGCCTCCAGCTTCTCATAACGCGACTTCGCAATCTTCTCGCTGAAATTGCCGAGCAGCGACATCGAATTGTTGTCTACCGCGCAATATTCTATCTTATCGCCATCGTTGACATTGACAACCCAGTTGAATACGTTTGCCATCATGACTATCTTCTCCGTTTCCGGGTTCCACTTAAACGGCATCCGCCGCATTGCATAAGTCGAAGCCTCAAGCATATACACATTGTGGTCTGCATCAGTGACAACGCCAAGGAAACGATGGTCGACATTCTCCGTGACAAACACATGGCGCACATCAATCTTTTCAGCGTCTGCCACACGATGCACATAAGGTCTGCCCACCTGCATTTTCACATGATAAAGCCGATGGTTGGCATCTGCCATCAGATAGCCCTCGTCATACGGCTTACGGGATGTGACATTGGCATTCATCACCGTTGCAGGAAATGCAAAGCCCTCATCTTTAAGCATCTTCGTGAATCGCGCACTGCGCTCAGGCAAGACGGCATTTGTCGCCATATCGACAAACTCCATTCCTTCAGACGTGAATCGGAACACCTCCGTAGCGTCTTCAAGCTCCAGACGCTCCGGCATCGACTCCATCATCATGTCGACCCTGGCATTGACACGGTTCACCTCCCGCGGACTGCTTACAAAAACCCACGAGTTTTCCTTAAATATTTTTATCGACACCTGATGCCCGCAGACAGTGTCGGGCAACTCTTCCTTGCCCGACAGCACGGTGTAGAACACCTGCGGAAGCAGGCGGTCGCGCTCGTCGCGTGTCACCTCTTTCGACAAAGAGCCGTCAGCATTCAGCTCAAAATACTTCATCTTGCCGTCATCGTCGTCGCTACGCGACATGACAAACTTATCCGACACCGGGCTATAATAAACCACCTGCGACTTCGATGCCGACGGCACGGCAAAACCGACAAGCCACGGAAGAAACCATGCCAGAACCAACGTGGCTGCCACAATAAGAAATATGTTACTCAATTTTTTCATCATCAATCCTGAAGGCCCTCCTTAAACCGATATACCGAACGATAAACAAGCAACGCACACAACAGCGAGGCTACGACAAACAGCAGCAGCACGCCGTTGTAGGCCTCCGGTGCATCACCGGCAAAAAGCCATGAAACGACACCGACTCCAAGCAACGACAACGCCACCTTCTGGACTCGGCATCCTTCAATACACACCGCTGCGGTGAAAAAATAGGCAACGACTCCAGCCACAAACCACGGCGACATGGTCAAAACAACCCGCGACACGAGTTCCGGGGCAAGAACACGCATGTCGTAAACCACAACAATCACCGACGTCACAACCGAAACCGCCACTATTTCAGCCAAACCGACAGCAAGCATGGCAAGCACCATACGGTTTTGCGAATACGGGAGATGCAACGTCAACTTAAACCGTTTCTGCACCATTTCAGGCAGCATCTGGGCAAGCCCCACACCAACGCCCACCGCCAGCGGGATAAACGTCAGATGATTCACAAACATATTGTCCTTCATCAGCATAATCTGCCAGATATGCTCTACGCCTTTCACCGTTCCAACACGGTTCATGCTCAGAATCTCGAATCCAGCCATACACACCGACAGAAGCAGTCCTATCAAAAACACACCGCGTGTTTTCAACCATTCTTTATATATTATTGCCTTCAACATAGTTCTAATATTTACCTGTCAATCCTATGAAAATGTCCTCCAACGACAATTTTTCCTGTCGTAAATCCTTATACTCGATTGCTTTTTCCTCCAATATTTTCCGCACAGCCTCACCGGTCTCGAAACTGAACGTCTCGCAATTCTCCCGAATGCGCGAAGTGCTGTAGAGGCGGCTGTCGGACTCCAATGCGCTGCAATCAGCAGCCGTAAACGCATAACGATGGAATGTGTCCATCAATTCCTTCACTGGCTTCTGCACCAATATCCTGCCATAGTCAAGAATTATGCAGTCGTCCACAAGCCGTTCCATATCCTGGATGATGTGCGATGTCATAAACACCGTCTTATTCTCCGCCTTGGCATACTCACGCAAATAGTCGGTAAACAGACGGCGATAACCCGGATCAAGCCCCAAAGAAAAATCATCGAGCACCAAAAGGTCGGCATTCTGCGCAAGAATCAATCCCAACGCCACCTGCGACCGCTGGCCGCACGACATGCTTGACAACTTCTGGTCGGGCGTGACTTTCAGTTTCTCCATCAACTCATAATACGCCGCACGATTCCACTTTTTATAAAATTGAGAATAGAAACGCTCTATCTGTCCGATAGTCATAAAGGCATACTGCACATGCCCCTCCAGCAGCAACGCGATGCGCTCGCGGGTAGCCGCCGACATTTTTGTTATGTCTTCACCAAAGATTTTGCACACACCACTCTGCGGGCGCAGATAGCCCATCAGAATGTTGATTGTCGTAGTTTTTCCTGTTCCGTTCTTTCCGAGGAGTCCCAAGATGCGTCCTTTCGGCACATCAAACGACAGATTGTCATAGATAATCCGCCCTTTACCATAGCGCTGAGACAACCCCTTGACGGAGATTACAATCTCTTCTTCCATTTGTTGACTTTGTTTACTTCTTCAAGGTGCAAATTTAAGGCAATAAAAACCGCCTGCAAATACCTAAAAAAGAGTATTCGCAGGCGGCTTACGTCCTATTCAATACCTAACAATTGTGTTATTCGGTGAAATTCATATCCTCAATCCGTGTAAAACAGATGTTGGCCCAGTTCTTGTTGGCAATCACCGAGGTGAGACACAAGCCCAAAGCGCGCGCCGCATTGACAATCATATCTATGTCGTCGACATAGAAACCGCTTAGAAACATCCGTCCTTTAGGTTTCATTGCCCGGGCATAGACAGCGATGTCGTCGAGAATGATGTTGCGGTTGATGTTTGCCATGACAAAATCAAACGCTCCAGTCTCTGTCACCGTTTCCGCGCCACCAAGACGCAACTCCACTTCCGGTGTATCGTTGAGTTTTATATTGTCCACCGCATTTTCGTATGCCGCCGGATCAATCTCCACACCGACCACCTTCTCCGCGCCTCTCATAGCCGCAAGGATGGCAAGGATGCCCGTTCCTGTTCCCATGTCGAGCAACGACAGTCCCTCAAGGTTATTGTTGAGCAATCGGCCTATCATCATACTCGTCGTTTCATGATGCCCTGTGCCGAAAGCCATCCTTGGATCTATCACGATGTCGTATTCCGCCGACGGATAGTCGTGATGGAACGAACTGTGGACAACACACCGGTTCTCAAACACAATTGGTTGGAAATAGTTTTTTTCCCACTCGCTGTTCCAATCCTGACCAGGGATAAGCTCCTCTGAAAATTCAATCTTTCCCTCAAACGGATATGAAGCGACGGCATCTCTCACCGCAGCCGCGTCATACAGCTCTTTTTTCACATATGCCGACAATCCTTCTGCGTCGGGGACAAAACTTTCAAAATTCTTCTCTCCCAACAGCGCCGCCAGGATGTCTGTTTCTGACTCCATACACGGTGTCATGTTAAACCGCACCAAATAATAGTCGTTCATTGCTCAATTGTGTTTTTTAATATAAAATAAAAAAGAGACTACCTTTATCAAGCAGTCTCTTTAGAGGTTCGTGGCGGAATCGAACCGCCGTACACGGTTTTGCAGACCGTTGACTAAGCCACTCATCCAACGAACCATTTCGTCTTTGCGTTTGCAAAGGTAGGCAAAAGATATTTAACGTGCAAATATTTATTGAACATTTTTTCGCTGACTTTCATCCTCGTTTGGCAAAGCGTTATTTATCAGTACTGTTGCCAACAAGTATTTTTCTTCAGAAAATGCGCCTGACGGGATAAAATCGAACGCCATGGCTTTGCCGGCATGAAACAGTTTGATTCCAGCATCCGCGACATCGCACCTGCAGAAAGCCTCCCATCCTGTCTTTTTTACTGAAACGACTGCATTCTCCCCGTCGACAAACTCGCGTTCGATTCCGCCTTCGCCAATCCTTACACGGCAACGGCGTATCGACGACACGCATTCCTCGCTCAACGCATAATAGAAATATGCAAGTCCGAGCATCATCGGAATCACGAAAAACTCAACCATAAGGGCTGCGTAGAGAAAATTCAGATTCCACAACGCCAAGACCGGGAACGGCAAGGCTACAAGCACAAAGAGCCACCATCTCCGCTTCAAATACAAAGGAAACAACTGCCGCATATAGGCACCAGCAGACAATTTATAGACTTCCGACTCTATCATTTAGACGTGTCAAGGAATGAAAAATACACCGCTCCGACAAGAAGCAGAAATGCCACGATATGATTCCATCGTATCGACTGCCCTTGAAACACGAATGTGGCGACAACCGTAAACACAACCAGCGTTATTGCCTCCTGCATCACCTTCAACTGAACCAACGAGAACGGTCCTCCATTTCCGGCATAGCCGATGCGGTTGGCAGGCACCTGAAACGCATACTCGGCAAGGGCGATTCCCCAAGAAAACAGTATCACCGTATACAGCGGCCAATTCTTAGTTATGCCAAGCTCTCCCAAACGCAAATGTCCATACCATGCCAATGTCATAAACACATTAGACACAACAAGCATCAATATTGTCAATATCGCAGAATTCATCATTTACCAAGTTTTATTCCATATTTTTCATAGACAGCCATACTCTCACGACAGCACTGCTGGCTGATTCCCGTTCCGTCGGGTTTGAACAACGCTTTTAGATTGATATAATTCTTCCCGTTGTCATACGTAAACGAAAACACCTGTTTCTTCAACTCGTTTGCCTTGTCGCAGGCAGGAGCATTACCTGTTGCCAGGTCTGCTCGGAGATCCAAAGGCACACTGTCGACTCTGACCGGCGACACCACTCCGCAAGGAGGATATCCAAGCACTGTCCACATAACCATATCTTTAATTTTTTCAGGAGTGCCGACACCCTGTATTGCCACCGAGGCAGAAGATATTCGGCGTGGGATGAAATCATTGTCTGTGGTCCATTCCACAGTATCCGTCTCGAAATCTTTTCCTATCAACGAATGATAATATGAGCGCGACAGCACCTCGGTCATAACCGCAGGAGTCACCGACGCGCTTGCCAGATACGGAGCAAGCAGATGTTCGGCTGTGCGGCGGCGCACATAGCCATATCCTTCCCCCTTCCTTCCCGAGTCTGAATAGTTGGTTCTGATCAGATAATCCCCCACATCAAAACGGGCATATCTCCAATTGTCGGTTTCAAAATACGCGGCATTGCCATAGGCGTCTATCACACCGAAATTGGCTTCCACGCCAAGAGGCTTCGGCAACGTGTCGAGCAGACATGCGAAATCATCCACCGTGCGGCATTTTCCCAGAGCAATTGCCATAACCGCTCCCTCTTTATCCATTACCGAGACCGTGTCGTTCTTCAGATTGTAGGACGCCGTGTTCATTATGGCAAACCCAGCATCGTTCATTCCCATCCAAGCCTCCTTGCATTCCTTGTCGGAACTGTTGAAAAGCGCCACATAAGGAATTTTTCCGGCGGCATCTATCCGTTCCACCTTATTGTTCAAATCGCTCGTATCGCGATGCTTCCACAAAATTGGCCTGCCGTCGGCAGTCAGGCTGCCTGATATGATGGCCGAGGTGCATGCCGCTGCGTCCACAACAGCCACACACGCCAACATCACCGATAATATTGTCTTCTTCATCTGCATCTGTAGATTTTTATTCTACAAAGGTAATGCATCTATAAAAAATATGGCAATTCCGGATAAAAAAATCCAAAACTGCCATATCGTAATTTATTTTCAGACTACCCTACTTCACGATAATCTTCTCAGTCGACACCCCGCCGTTGCCAATCATTCTGACAATATACATGCCAGCCTGAACCGACAACGCCAAACGGTTGCAATTGCGAGAATTTGCAACAAGGGCGCCCGCCTCATTATACACAAACACCTCGTCGGCCACTGCGCTTAAACGCAACTCACCATCGGCATAATCAGCTGTCAAACCGCTGTTTCCGCCAATGCACTCAACGCCCGACTGTCCATAATAAACCGGCTCATACTCATTGCCATAACGGTCGAGCACACAGACTGCATAATTATATCCCGACTTCTTGTCGTCAGGCATTGTATATGTGGTTTTATAACTCACTCCGAGCAGATATTCCGCAGGGATGTTTGAATCCAAAGTTTCCACATTCACAGACTCCGGCACTGCATACACCGAATAGCGCACATTGTCCACTCCTGTCCACGACAGCACCGTGGCACGTTTGTTGAGCGCCGACACCTGCACCTTCTCCAAATCGGATTTCTTCCAATCAATTGCAGGCGTAAGCGCTTTGTTCTGGAACTTGTTCACCTGCAGCCATTCGCCAAAACCGGATTGCTTCTTGCCTGTTACATAAGCCGCTGAATAAAACACCGCTCCCGGAGCCTCGTTTTCCGTATAGTCGCGTGAGAACTGCACCTGCTTTCCAATCTCTTCCCAATCGCTGGTTGTGTTTGACGAGTTCAAGAACGAAATTGAATGGCTTGCGTAATGATGGCGTCCAAAATGCTTTGCCACATACGACCACCACTTTGTCATCGGCCCGAACGGATTGGTCTTGTGGTTGGTTTTCCAATACAGCTGCGGAGAGATGTAGTCTATGGTTCCAGCCTCAAGCCATGCCACAGGATCAGAAAAAATTCCATCATATTGCCAGTCGCTTGCCACAGGGCAACGGTCGATGCCGTGTTTTGCTGCAACAGCGGCTGATGTGCACGCCGCGCCGGCAGGGCTTATGCCGAAACGCACATACGGCTTTTGCTGCTGCACCATTTTGTAGACATCGGCAACCATCTGGTTTACGTTGTTTCTACGCCAGTCACCAAACGTCATCGACGCGCCTGATTTTTGCCACAGATCGTAATCGCCAGCGCTACTGGTCACAGGAATGCCTTCTGGATAAAAATAATCGTCAAACACAAGTCCGTCAACATCATAGTTGCTTATGATTTCCTTGCACACGTCAACGATACGCTTACGCACCGACTCCAATCCAGGATTCAGAATCGTGGTTGTCTTACCATCACTTTTGGTGTATGCCAACAGCATACCCGCAGACTTCAAAGCCTGGTCCTGCACTGTCGACCAATTGCTTC
>ERZ1034687.214-NODE-214-length-38067-cov-14.279938_pt1 | contig 38067 bp, 45 predicted proteins | sample MGYA00520704_ERZ1034687 | MGnify/ENA primary metagenome ERZ1034687 (study PRJEB33766, sample SAMN09781762) | gut metagenome | biome: gut microbiome | host: Homo sapiens | place: Madagascar | study: EMG produced TPA metagenomics assembly of the PRJNA485056 data... | reverse complement strand
CTTATGGACTAGCTGTTTAAATGAATTTTTACATTTGTTAGACCTATCACAGTTATGACAATCTTTATGCTTACAGTTAATTGCCAAGCTACGCTGAGATATTCTCGATACCGCAAACAACAATAGAAATATACTATCAAACAGTATAATACCAATTATTGACACAAATGCGATTTCTTTAAAAAACGAAACCTTGTCCATATTAGAAAAGCTTTGAGCTAATAGTTGAAAGTCTATAGAAAAACCAATAACTAAACCAGCAAAAATACCTAGTATCGTGATAACTTCAGCATGAATATTATTGACTTTCTTGTCAATTTCGTCCATTTCATTACGTTTACTTACTACCACTTTATTTGTCTCATTCATTTCCTTGTGTATCTTATCACTTAAATACGATATTTGTCGCATACGCGATAATCTAAGTAGTTCAAGGCTAACATGGTCTGATAGTTTAGAAATCTTTTTAGTTACATCAGAATGTTCATTAATATCAGCTGAATATTCCAACATATTTCGTACACTGTGCTCAAGCGCATCACTTACATCATAACCTAAAGATTCAATGTGCTTAGAAATTTCGAAATAAGAATGTCTATAGTCCTCATTTGCGTAAAGTTCACAGAAATAATTATATATTTCCTCTTTATAAACCTTGTTTGTGTTTTGTTCAATTGGTCTTTTTTCTAATTTTTCAAATATATCATCCAGTTCCACACTTATGCCTCTTTCTCTATTTGTAACGGATCTTTATTTGAGAAATATTTATTTATTACATCTATTTTTATCAATTCATTTTGATGTGTGTTTTTCCATGGATCTTCCTTATGTGTCATTTCTACTAACTCAAATGCAGTTTTATTTTCACAACCATTCAGTACCTTTATTATAACTTTATTGATCTCATTTTCTTTTCTAAAAAAATCATCTTTTCTATCATCTTCTTTTAAGACAATATCATCACCACAAAATTGATTGTACTCAAAATATACCTCTTCAACCACTGGTCCATACTGCCAATTATAAATTTCCGCATTAAAAGCTGGGTGATTGGTTTCTTTTAGAACATAGCCCTGAACATAATATAAAATTTTTTGTAATTTCAAATTGGAAATTCTCAAATTGTTATTATTATAATAAGAAATTATACCAATTGCTAAATCCTTTACATCCATTCTATTTACCTCTAAATGATTAAAAGTTTGTACATTTAAATAATTGTAATGGTTATTATAGCATTTTTCGCTGTTATTTTTCAATATTTCGATTAACATTTTCATAATTTCATCACCTTATACACTTTTAATTTTTTGTTTTATCCAATTTCACTAATTATTTTATGCATCGCCAGTAGAAAATACTCCCCATATAATATTATATCAAACATTTGTTCGGTAGTCAAATATAACAAATTCCCCTCACCTATCTTCAATGACAGTGTGAGGGGAATTTGCTTGCAATTATGTGTTGTGTTTTAAAAAATTATTTAATTTTCGCTGTGTAGTCGAGGGCAATCCAGCCGGCACCGCTTTTGAGTTTGCCCCACTTGGCTGCACCTGCACCCGACTTTTCTTCGACTATCGTGTACGCTCCGCCTTTTGCAATTGAGCCGCACACGGGATAGTTCGTGCCTGCACCTTTACGGATATTCACACCGTCATTTGCGGTAATCCTGACAATGTACGGCTTAAACGCTTTTGATGGCTTTGATGTTGTCGGCTTTGCAGTCTGTGCAGGCTTTGTTGTGCCTGATGAGCTTGCCGACTTATATTTATAGCCGAAGTAGTTACACATACCCTTGCAGATTGCCTCAGCGATAGCGTTTGTGTTGTTCCTGATCCAGTTCGAGCCTGTCACGGTGTCATGAAATTCACACTCAACATACACGGTCAATGCCCTCGGCACATTGATTTCGTAAAGGTCGGTTTTGTAACTGACCGAATCATCCTTGCCGGGCGAGATTGCTCCGAGGGCGTTTTTCACCGATTCGGCAGCCTTTCTGCCGTTTGAGTTCAGGCAGAAAACTCTTGTACCGCCTGTGTATTTGCCGTTAAAAGCGTTGGTGTGAATCGGCATATGAATGTCTGCACCGAACTTGTCCGATTCGGGACAGCGTGTCTGCATAAGCGTTCCCGACTTTGCGACCATAACCTCAAAACCGCAGCGCTTGAGAGCTTTGGCTGTTGCGGCGGCGATTTTGTCGCACTGAGCCATTTCATTTGTACCGCCCGTTGCATAGGTGTTTCTGTTCTGATTCGACGGACTGAGATAGATTCTTTTTGTTGACATAATATTATTCCTCGCTTTCGTCTGTTTTTACTTCGACTGTGGTTTTCAGCCTTTTAACGATTGATACCAAAAATTTTGGCAATGGAATACCAATTTCCGAGAGATTTTCTAAAATTGAAATCAACTCATTGATGATAAACCAAATCGTAACAATCATGCCGATGCAGTAGTTAATCCGCAGGTCGATTCCGCAGTTGACAAGTGCCGAGCTGATGAGATAATCTGCAACAATTCCGACTGCTACGGCTACGATATAGCCTACTTTTTTGATAATGCCTGTTACACCGACACGGCTGTTCAGCGTGTGGCTTATGTATGCCTGTGCCATTCCAGTGATGTAGTCGATAATCATTACCTCAATCATCACCGCAAACGGCACAAGCAAGATGTTAAGATATGCGACAATAGCACCGCATACTGTGGCAAATAATGCCTGTAAAATGTTTTCTTTCATTGTTATCATCCTTTCGATATTTTTTTAAATCGGTATGAGTTCCAACTTCTGACTGCTCATCAACAGGTGAGCTGTTTTAAAAAGTCTTATTTAGTTAATTATCTGCTTCATTTACATACTTAAAATCTTCAACATTTTTTGCCATTACTTCTTTTAGTTTATAGTCAAATAAATTCGCCATAGCTGAGTAACCATTAGCCGAATAATGCCAATTAAAAAAATATGATGTAAATGGTTCACTGTTAAATTCTTTAAAACAATCTAAATAATAGCATTTTTCTTTTAATTCACATATGGCTTTATAAACATTATTAATACTAGGCGAGTTTTGTTCTCTTGAAACTCCAGTACACACAATGTAAGATTTGGGTGATATGTTTCGGAGTTCATTAATTACTTTGCTTACATAGCCATATAACGTGTCATTATCTGTATCTATATCGTCTGTTGTACCTATATTAATGCTAGATTCATTAGCACCCATGCAAATTACATATAATGGCATAGTACCAATGCTTTTGCAGTAATTTAAACCCCAAGTTTCACTTGTTGTATTTAGCCATGTTTTACAAGTTTTTCCTGACTTGCCAGTCCAAAAAGATTTTGTACCGCATCGTTTTTCTATATAAGCCCCCCATGAATGTTTTAAATCTTCTGAAATTGGAGTTCCATCTTTTTCTGTATTATAGCCCACAGATAAGCTATCTCCCACACTTGCAAATTTAGAAAAAACTGAAAAACCTAATCCGTCATTTATTATATTACTATATATACTGTTGTTTGTTTTCGATTCTTCTATTTTCTGATTAACCGAAGATAAATCGCCAGTATCACTTAGTGAATACTCTATTTTAACCATACTTATAGATTTAGGAGAATTTGTTACTCTAATAAAGCAAGTCCCATCAATTAATGTAACAACACCATTAACATTTACAATCTTATTTCCACTACTTATAGCATTAATAGTACCACCAAGATAATTTTTATTAGAGTCATAGCAATTAATATAATAGAGTGGACTATTAAGGTCTCTAAATTCACCTTTTACAATAACACGGCTTGAAATTGCAATAAAGTCTGTTGTTTTGAATGCTACGAGTGTATTTAATTTGCCTTTTTTATCAATATAACCATCATAGTTGAAATCTAATGTAATATTTCTATCGCCTATATCATCCTTTAACTTACTTAACTGATTTGTTACATCTTCAGCAAGCTTTTCCGTCGTAACCGCCTTGCTTGCAATGTTGTCGGTTGTTACAGAGCCTGCGGTGTTGTCGAGCTTGCCCGACAAAGCGCCGTCAACCTCGTCGCAATCATAATAATAATCATGCAAATAGCCAATTGACGGATAATTAGCGTCCTCGTCAGTGATTTTTCTTTTATCCGTAACCTTATTCCCGATATTTTCGCCGTCGGTAATTCCGTAGCCTGCAAGAGTGCTGGTTTTATCTGCTTTTTTTGTAAGATTTGTGTCAACAGTATCAAGCCTTGCTCCGAGTGAATTTTGACCGCCTCTTGCCGTGGCTATTTCAGACTTCACGGCTTCAATGCTCGCTTCATCAGCGGTGAAGCGTGTGTTCAGGTCGGCTGAATCACCTCTTGCCGTGGCTATTTCGGTTTCAAGTGCAATTGCTCCGTCTGTTGCCCGTTCAATCCCCTCATCCATATGGTTGAGGTTGTCGGCATTAAGAGCAGGAGCAGAGCCGTTCACAAAGACAATTTTATTGTATTTGTTCATTTTCTTTTACTTCCTTTCCTAATCGTTTTTCGCCCTTTGATGTGAGGGCAGTTATAAATCCGTCCATTTTCTTATTGAACGCAAATGTTTCAATTGTCGGCAAATCTTCGAACGGAGTTTTAATTGTGTACTTATCGCCTGCCTCAAGCCACCAATACGAAAACAGCTTAATTTTTGTCGGGCGGTATTTATATACATCACCAAAAAAATTAACAGAATTATATTTTGTACCGATATCACTTGCTGTTGTTCTGCACCTCATCAAAATGTTATCGGAAACATACCACGAAAAATCGTTACTGTTGCCATACAGATATGCTTTTTTATCAGCAAACTTAGTGCTGTACATACGGATAGGTTCAAGTTCGTAATCCTCAAAGGATAAATCTTTGTACGAATCGATTGTTTCAACGGAAGATTGAGAATACAGCCTTTTAAAACGCATTTTTCCGTCGGCATCTATAACGGCAAAGCTCAAAGTTAATTCTGCATAAGCTTGGATTAAATCTGACAAGGTAATGTCCTTTATAACCTTTTCTACGCAGGTATCATCAAATTTCAGCGGTACACTAAAGATAGATAAGCTCGGCGGTGAAACCCCTGTAATTGCATAATCTTTGGCAAATTCTGCGATTATTGAATAAAAGCTCTTAAAATTATCGTCTTTTTGATAGTGCGCATAACCATAGTTCTCTTTGCCTCCAAACCACAAAGACATATCCACCTTTGACATATCATAAAAAGCGTCATAGGCTGTGATTTTGACGATGTTACGCTGTTTTTTATCTCTTTGAGCCGACTGAATTTTACCGTAGAAAACAGGACATTCAACCGTTCCTGTTTCGGCAGGACAAATAAGAGTATTTGACGGGTACAAATCATCTGACGGATACAACTCCGATTCAAGATATGTTGCCGTGATGATGACCTGTACCGTCTTTCCTATCAAAGCCGAGCAATCGTAATCAATGAGTTTTACGCTCATTTCAGAGGCTATGCAACCGCCGAATTTCAATTCTTTTTCAACGATTTCATTTTCAAGCGAAAAGCTGTCAAGCACGATACTTTCACCTGTTATATCCTCAAAACTGCCGTCTGGGGAATGCAGGGCAACGGTGTTGTAAAGTGTGTTTGTTTTCAGCTTATCAGCAATTTCTTTAGATAAAAGCATTTTTAAGAATCACCCCTTAATACTCAATCAGCTCAACAGTAATCGGCTGATAGGTTATATCATTCTTTTCGGCATTCATTACGGTATACTCAATATCGGGAATATAAAAATAAGAGGTGTAATAGCTGTTCGTTTCATCGTTCCAATAAGTTACCCTGCACTTTCTCTGTAACTTATTCGCCATTGAGAGGTTGATAATCGACTGAAAATCAATCTTTTCGTCGAGATGAAGAATGTGAGTTGAAAACGAAATTTTTGTTTTGTAATTTGGTAGCGTTGCCCTTTGAAGCGTACCGTTCTGATCTCGTTCCGCAGAAGTTTCAAGTCGCTGATTCGGAGTTGATGAAAATGCGGTAATGTACTTATTCGGCATTATGTTGTTGCCGAATTTAAGCAAATAGCCGTTATAATTTGACATATCATCCCCCCCTTTATGCGAATGCGGATTTACCGTTGTGTCTGCGTCTGTAAAGCTCATCCTGTCTTATCATTTCTTCAAAAAGCGTTGAACCCTCAAGCTCGGCAGTAAACGAATAAGTGTTGCCGCCGTTATTGCGAAAGATAATGAACATTTCATAAATGCGTTTAAGCAGGTCAAGAATTTGTGTGAGAATCACTGTATCCTGACCGCCCGAATTGTCGAGCATACCCTGCAACTTGTTGAGCGGAGAAATAACCTCAGGGTTACCGCTGTTAGCGCCTGCGTTATCGCCGACAACAGCAAGTGTCGGAGCTTTAACAATACCGCCTTTTGCAAATTTTCGTGCAGGTGATTCTGTGGGTTCTTCAAATCTCGGAATGAGAGGCGGATTTTCAGGCATTGAAAAGCTCCAATCCTGCTCGATGACAGAACCAATTGCCCCTGCAATTCCGCCGATTGCATTGATAACACCGGAAACAAAGTTATAAATACCCGTCCACAAGCCGTTAATACCGTCAATGATAGCATTTACAATAAATCTAAACACGGCACAAATGCCGTCCCAAATGCCTTTGAAGAAGTCGTAGATACCCTGCCATGCTTTGTTCCAATCGCCCGAGAAAACACCTGTAATGAAGTCAATTAGACCGCCGAATGTTTTCTGTATAGAGGTAACCAACCCACCGATAAATGTAAACACATTATCAAACACCCTTTTTACGGCATTGAAAACATTCTGAAATATAGGTCCCCAAAAACTGACAAGCCAGTTTACAAACGGTGACAGGAAGTTATTCCACACGGTTGAAACACAGTCTGCAACCTTGCCGAAGAAGTTTATTGCACCCTCAAAAACAGGCTTCAGCCAATTTTCCCACGCTGATTTTACAATCGCTACGATAAAATCCCACGCAGGCTTAATCCATTGATTGTAAACATTCATCAGGGTTGTGCCGATATTGGTAAACATATTGCAGATATTCTGAAAAATCTGCTGTCCGTTGCCGTTCCACCAATTACTGATAATTGTTCCGATATCTCCGAAAATTTGACCGATAAAGTTAAACACATCTGCGAACTGCAATTGTAAATTTTCGAGAAATTCAGTGATTGTTGCACCGTCATTTTCAATCCATTCAACAAGGCTTTCGGTTGCGATTGAAAACGCACTCGAAACAACTTCGCCGACTGAACCCGCAAAGGTTGTAAGACCGCTTAAAAGATTGGAAATTGATTCTTCCATTTGAGGGCGAACATTGTCAATTGCATTACCTGCAAGTGTACCGAAATTATCAAAAAATGTTGAAAGGTTGTTATAGCCGTTTGTAAGATTGTTACCTATGGTGTCGATAAAGCCGATAATCTTTTCCCTGTCTTTTGAAATCCACTTAGCAACACCGCCTGAAATGGTCTGAAACGACTTTCCGCCGATTGTCGCAATCGCTCCGAATGCAGAGCCGATTGCCCCGAGTTTTGCAGAACCGACCTTTTGCATTGTGCCGAATGCCTTTTGAACTATGGGAACAGCATTATCAAAAACGGTCTTGCAGTTCTTGCCTATAGCTGACCAATCAACCTTGTTAATACCTTTCTGTACATTCTCGACAAAGCCTTTGAATCCGCTCTTTTCGTATAGATTTTTGAATGCCCCCGAAAGGTTTTTGCTTGTGTCCTTGACAACATTCTTTGCAACAGGTCCGCCCGATGAGCTTTTTGATGAAGATGTATCTGACTTTGAAGAACTATCGGTACTTGAAAGCACATTCAGCTTGTCAAAGCCCGCTACACTTCTCTTTGCTTTTTCGGAACTTTTCTGAACATTATCAAGTGACTTTGAACTGTCATCTGCCGTATCCGTAAGGCTTTTGGCAGAATCGGACGCAGATTTGATATTGCTTGCGGTGTTGTTGCCTGTATCCCAGCCGAAGACCTTTGAAAGCGATTCAACCGCACCTTTGGCATATTCCGTTAAAGTTGCAAGTGCGGAACTCAACCGCTTTACAACCTGAGTTGCCACCTGAAGAATAGGCTGACCGACTACGGCAAGGAGCTGTTTCCAACTTTCTCTGAGGTTGCCCGTTACATTCTCCCAACCGTCTGCTTCACGGCTTGCCTGTCCCATAGCGCCCGAAAGCTGATTAGCGTCCTTTGCCATTTGCAAAAGCGTGAGCTGTTTCTGCGATTCCGACAAATCCGTAAACGACTTGCCGTACAGCTTATTAGCCGCCGCATTTCGTGTGGTTTCAGTACAGGACAAACCGAGTGCGGCATCATTTTCAAAGTTACCTTTGAGAAATGATTTCAGGCTTTCTGCGGTATCTTCAAGCGAACGGTCATAATATGCGGCGCTGTCGGCTGTTACCTGCAATGCGTCCTGCATCATACCCAAAGCATTTGAACTGTCCATACCCGTAGTTTTTGCAAAGGCATAAATGCTTGTGCCGACACCCTGTAATCGGGTTTCAAGAATACCGCTTTGGTTGGCAACGCTCTGAATGGCTGATTCTGCCTGTGACTGCATTGTGCCGAATGTCTGCTCAAACTGTGAATTTGCCGCATTGACTTCCGCAGCCGATTCAATGCACTGCTGACCGAACTCCTTGATTTTGGCAACAGAAAAAGCGGCAACCACAACTGTACCGATTTTCTTAAACGAGGATGAAACCGAATTGCTTAACTGCTCACCGCTGCCTTTGATGTTTGAAAACTCTTTCTCGGTTTTCTGAGAAACACCCTCCGCAACCTTTGAAAAGGACTGTTTCATATCCGTGCTTACATTTTCAAAATCTTTTGAAAGACTTGAAAACGCCGAATCAAACTTTTTTGTAATTGAATCGGAAATCTTATGCAATGTTTTAGAAATATCATCACCCGTAAGCCTGACATCAAGCTCAATTTCACCCGCCTTTGCCGCCATATTCACCACTTCCTTTCATTTTAGATTTTTTAAAAACAGGCATAAAAACAGCGCACACCGTTATGATGTACGCTAATAAAATTTTGCAAAAGAACAGCCACCCCGTTTGGAGTGGTTGTTTTTTACAAGCTTGCAAAAAAGTTTTGAAATTCTGCAAGAACGGTGTTCATATCTTCGTCTGAATAGTGCTTTACATTCCTTGACCGCCATTTGTTGCGGATTTTATGCTGTGACGAAGTAAAGTTTTTCAAGACCTCTTTGTCGGTTTCAAGACGAATTTGAACCGTTCTTGCAAGCGGTGTTTCGGGTCCTAAGCCTTGCAGAAGTGAGCAGAACTCATTCCAACTCATTTTAGCAAAATCCTTTGAATAAATGCTGACCCCGTACTCCGAGCGAAAGCTCGACACGATTAAATCAAAGTCATCAATCAGGTCGTAGCCGGGGTCTGAGCTTCCCCCTCGTCAGTCAAATCGCCTGTTGCAATTTTGGCAGATTCGCTGATAAGGGCGTTGAAATCGTGCATATTCAGCTTTAACTTTTCAATCTTTTCCCTTTCGGATTCATCAAAAAGAAGATGATACATTTCGATAACATCTTTGCTTTTACCGTTGCCGTCCTCAAAAAGTGCCGCAACTTTGAGCATTGAAACTGCGTCATTGTTGATTGCAAGGTCAACATTTTTAACTCTGACACTCGGCTTTTCCTCAAAATTAAGTTTGTCTGTAATATCAATTAACTTTGACATAATCGTTCATTCCTTTCGTTTTTTAAGCTGCTGCTGTATATACCGGCTTGCCGTTTGACATAACTTCAAATTCAAGCGGAGCAACACCCGTACTTGCGCCTGCACCGTTTGATGTAACGGATACAACTGCATTTTTAAAGAGGACGGTTGAGCCGTCGGGGAAAGTCCACATAAACGGAACTTCTACCTTTCTGCCGTTTTCAAATGCAAGGGCGGCAATCTGGTCATTGCCTGCGTCACCGATTGTACGCTTGCCCTTTACCGAAATTGTGATTGACTTTGCTGTCATAAGCCTTGACTTCCAGCCCTCGTTTTCAAAGGCTGTCCATTCCTCGACACCGTTGTCAAATGCAACGGAAAATTCTTCGCAGTTAGCAATATTTGTCGTGGCGGATTCTGTTCCTGTCTTGCCAACCGCAAACTGATTTTCATAGCACGGGAATACTCCCGATTCAACCTTTGCCATAAAATTACTTCCTTTCGTAATAAAATTTAACTTCAATGACCTGCTCATACACACCCTTGTCATCTGTTCCCACATCAACGGGTTCTTCCGTGAGCAGTTCGATTATATAGATTTTGTGTTCCTTAATTTCAACATTTTTAATGCCGTAAAGCGTTTCGTAAAGCCTGCGTGCAAACTCCTCGGTTTCTCTTGCGTTGTCAGTGTAATGGATAAGCAAAGACACGCTTATTGTATCGTAGGTGCTTTCACCGCCGATTGCCCTTGTGGGTGTTCCCGACTGCTTTAATGAATACACACCGATTGACCTGTCCTGCTTGTTGTCAAGCTTGCCGATGTAATAATGCTCGGCATTTGAAATACTTTTCAACCAATCTCTGATGTCTGATAAATAAATCACAGTCCTGCTTCCTTTCTGAAAAGCCCTACAAATGCTTTACTGCAAAAATTCTGTCTTGTACCGCCCTCAAGCCACGGTGTAAGCCACTTACCTCCGGCGGCAATGTTTTCCTCACGGCTGAAATTATACTCGGGATGAAAATACAACCGCCTTGCATACGGAGTACTTGACACGATTTTTACAACGCCGTTCCGGCTCTGAGCATAATCAACAAAGGTATTTTCGTTTTGAAGATTGCCTGTGTCAAACGGCATTACCTGCGTGTTCTTAACCTGAGTAAGGAGTGCATCACCTGTCTGTTCAAGAGCCTGTTGCTTTGCCTTATCAAGCTGTTTTACAACAGGCATATTGAGTTTGATTTTTGATGATACTGAAAATCCCATTAAATCACATCCAATTCCGTAAAATTAACTTTGCCGTCGGGGTTGCGGTGTTTTGTACCCTGTACGATGTTTCGTTTTACGCCGTCAAGGATTACAAAGCCACCGCTTAAAGTGGGGCTGTCGGGAACAATGTCGCCGTCAAAAAGCAAGACAGCCGACACCTGAACAATTTTCTGCTCTTTGGTATAGACCGTCTTTGCCTTTGACTGCACATTGCACACAGCGTTGCCTCCGCATAATATATTTGACGGATAAAGATTTTCGGAAGGATACAGGTTTTTGCACTCAAATGCGATAACAGGAGAGCCGTCCTCGGTTATTCCCTCACCGTAGATTGTGACCTCGACAGGAGTTTTGCAGAACTGCTTTTTTACAAGTGACGGAAATTTCACGGTTTTCACGCACCTTTCAGATTGCAGGATAACAAAGTCCTGTTGATTTTAGCAACGCATAGAGGTCGGCAGGAATTGCCACTCCGCTGATACACATTAAGTTCCAGCTTGCGCCAAATTCCATTGATGTGCCGTTGATTGAATAGCTTTTCAGATAGGAAGAAATCATATCGGCATTTTCTTCTTCAAAAGCAGTAAGTCTGCTATGCACTCTGCTGATGATTCTCTTCTGCATTTCCGAAAGTTTTTCAAAATCAATGCGGTTAAAAGTCAGAACATCAATGTGTTCGGCAGAGATAATACTGTTTTCATCTCCGCCCTGATGTTCAATGTAATCGGCATACATTACGCAACCGCCGTTGTGTCAACATCGGCATAAATGCTGTCGATTTTGCCGTCCTTGCCGTTCGGGAATACGAATGTGTCGGAAAGTGAACGGTTCTGATAGAGCCAGCCGTCACCCTCTGTGTGTGAGCCGGGAGCAAAGAAGTAAATGCTTGAAATCTTCGGAACAGTCTTGCAGGTTTCACCGCAAGCAACAAGAACATTGATTTTGTGAGCGCCTGTTGCAGGCTCAAAACCGCCGTCATCGGGGTTAAAGTTGAAGTTATCGTAGAAACGCTCATCGTCAATAACCTCGATGATAGGGCAACCGTCAATCTCGGTCACTCTTGTTTCAATGCCGATACCGCCCTCTGCAATCTGTGTAAGCTCAATCTTACGAGTGAACTCTGTTGACTGTTCAAGGCAGTCCATAATGTGAGATGTCACATAGGCAACAAGCGTGCCTCTTGCCTTGTATCTGCGGAGCTTGCCGGCAGAGAGAATTGTTTTGAGCTTTGAATAAGCGTTTTCCTTAGTCCACTCCGAAGACTTTGTAGAAGAATGATATCCGTCTGTTGCCTGAGCCTTTGTTGCAACCTTTGAGAAGAAAAGTGCGTCCGTTTCGGGAGCAACCTGTGTCTGCTCAAACACCTTTGAAATATTCTCAACCTTTGCGGTTGCGTTAGTTTCGTCAACATCCGCCTTATCAACGAGGAACTCAATATCACGATCGTGCTCGCAAGTGAACGGAACATCAGTCTGAACATACTTGCCCTTGTTCCAACCGCCGTTGCGATTGTGGTTCTTAAAGCCTGATGTACTCATCTGTGTGAAGTGGAAAGTTCTTGCGCCAACCCACTTTACATTTGAAGTGATGAATGGTGATGTGAGTGTACCCTGAACGAGAATTTCGAGCAGGTCAGGGCTGAACTGCTCGGCATAGTTATTTGTGTTTGCCATGATTTTTTCAATCCTTTCTTTGGTTAAATATTAAATCTGTTCCATTTTTTGGTAGGAACATTTGCCTTTGGTTTTGTACCGTCCGATGTACCGTTGCCGTCACCGCCGATTTTCTTAACTCCTGTGCCGTTCTCGGCAGGTTTGCCCTTGAGTGCGGGGATATCGTCAAGCACCTTTTTAACAGCCTCTGTCAGCTTTTCCGCATTGACCTTGCCGTCTGTCACAGCCTTTGAAAAGTCTGCAATTTTAAGCACATACGGAACTGTTGCAATGTCAACGCCCTGTTTTACGGCTTCGAGGGTTGCCGACTGGTTGACTTCTGCCATAAGCTTTGCGTTGTTTGCAGATTCAACTTCCGACTGCATTTTTGCAAAGTCGGGAGTGTTCTTGGCTTTCTGCTTTTTAAAAGCACCGATAGCCTCTTTCATCTCATCGGCTGACAATCCCTGCTCCTTAAAATAAGACTTCAACACGGTGTCCTCTGTCACGCTTTGTTTGCCTGTAATAAGGCTTGCGAGCTTGTCGTAATCAAAGACAGGAGCGTTTCCCTGCGGTGTTCCCTGCGGTGCAGGTGTCGGTTCATTGGGGGTTGGTGTTGGATTTGGTTCTGCCATTTTTTCATATCCTTTCAGTTTTTCGGGTGTCTCCCGTAATCAGTTTATAGAGTGTCTCTCTGTTTCAGTTTTGCACGGTGTCTCCCGTAGTTTACTGTCTTCGGACAATAAAAAAGCACCTTACATATTCGTAAAGTGCTTAATCTGCTTTTTCTGTTTTAACTGTTTTTTCTGCTTTGGCTCTCGGCTTTTTGTGAGTGTCAGGCTTGACCTCTTCTGCAAAACCGCTGTCAATGAGTTCCTTTGCTCTCTGCTCGGAACATTCAAATACTTCATTCACAGGTCGGGTTACATAGCCGTTCTGTTTATCATTGAATGCTGTTGTTACTCTGATTTTCATTTTGTCACCACCTTTCAAAACCGGTCGAAATCAACGGGTTTAAATGCAAAAAGCACCCTATAATCAACATTGCTGTCGATTATAAAATGCTCAATTCGTAATTTTATGCTGTTTTTGTGAATTGCATATAACAAAACCGCCCTTTTTACGGAGCGGTTAGTTTTTGTTTCTTTGTTTTTCAAGTTCTTTAATTATTTCGTCAAGACGTTTTGAAGCTTCTTCGTTAGAACCATCTAAAACAGATTTGTTTATTTCTTCCATTCAAATAAACCTCCTTCTTGATGTTTACTTAAAAATTTATCAATAACCTTTCTGTATTCACTGTCAGAACCTGTTTTTATCCTCTTTTTTTCCATTCGTTGTAACTCTGTTAAAAGTGATAGCCTGTCGTATCCTTTCAACTTTGTTAATACTTCAATGTTGCCATCGTTTTTCACAATAGTAAATGTTTTTATACTATCATTCTTAATAAATTCGATAATATCATTTAAAGAATAACTGCTGTTTCTCGGGTGATTGTGCATAACAAATAAATCTTTGCCTTGAAGTGCTGATCCAAAATCTATTTTTTCATCAGTTCCTTTAATAGGCTCTGTAATCATTTTGGACACATCATTTTTTAACACGAAGGCAACTTCTTTATTGTCATTTTGTTCTTTTGAAAATTTCAAAAGCTCCTTGTGCTGTTTTTGAATTTCCAAACACTGCTCTTCTGTATAACCTTCAATATCAACTTTAGGAATACAACTGATAGCTTTATCGGTTATCGGAGTAATAGGCTTTTTACTTTTCTCTTTTATTATACCACTTTTACCCGATTTTGCAACATTTTCAGATGAATTGCTTTCTGCTTTATTAACCTTTTCTTCAAGCCGATCCGCCCTATCGTGCCACTCATCGGCTCGGGTTTGGGCTATTCGTTTATTGTCCTCATCAAGGCTGTATTCGGCACGGCGGTCAAAGCGTTGCGCCTGCCGTTCTGCGTACTGCTGTTTTTCTTCAAGCCGTTCTCTACGGTCCATTTCTGCCTCTTCTTCGGGGGTGACAGGTTCGAGCGTTGTTATTTCCTCGTAATATGTACTTGTGCTGTCTTTACATCTCGGATGAAACAAACCGTTCTTGATTGCGGTTGACAGCAGAGGATAATTGCCGTCAGACTTCTTGCCGTTTGAATACACATCGTCAATAAACACCTTGCCGATATATTTTGCACAATCGGGGCAACCGCCCTGTCTTGAGTTCACAACAACAAGGGATACTCCCCATTCGGCTCGCTTTTCGCCCTCACCACGCAGATAGGCTCTTTTGTTGGCTGTTTTAACCGCCATATCCGCATAATCCGAGAGCGTATGCCTTGCACCGTTTTTGTACTCCACACAATTCAGTCCTGCATTGAGCATATCCTTGCAGGCGATGTCAACGGCTTGTTCGTATGTAACCGCACCCGTATTCATTGCAACCTGCGCATTGTATATCGCCTTGCGGTACTTGTCATTGCTCATTCGCAGGACTGCCGTTTCTGCTCGTTTTAAATCGTCCGTAGTCGATTTTACGAGTGCGTCAAGCTTTCTTTCGTTGACCTTAAAAAACTCGCCTGTGCTGTGTTTTGACGGCTTTTCGGGCGGTTTAAATCCATTCTTTACGGTTTCGAGTATTTCCGCCTCTTGGTCTGAACTGCCGTCAGCCTTTGCCGTGCGAATCATCTCTTCAACCTTGCTGTTAATGCTCTTAAACCTCTTGCCGAACTTCTTCGCATTCTTTCTGCGGTATTCTTCAAGACTTTTGAGCTGTTCCGCTTGCCATTGTGACCAGTTGTAACCCTCTTTGGTTTCCTCTGCTCTGTGGCGGCTGAAATTGCGCATCATACTGTCGATAAGCTCGTTTTCAATTCTCTCAAAAGCCTCTTTAATGCTGTAATCACTCATTGCTTACCCATTTGCTGTTATCGTCCTGATTTGCGATATCTTCGGGTTTATCGGATTCATTGCCCGTGTCGGTAAGGTCAACATCATCAAATGGAGAAGTTTCTTCCTCGCCTGCAATACCCAGTTCCTCTTTAATTCTCTGCACCTCTTCGGCTTTCCAATCCTCCGACTTGCTGTCGCCGTAAAGCTCATCAACCGAGGTTTCAACTGACATCAAACCGCCCTGTCTTGCTTTTGACACGGTTTCAACCTGACTTTCAAAGCTCGGATTTGCATATTCGCCGAAGTTTACGGATACTTCCAAGCCCTCAACAATACCATTGCCGTTAAGTTCACTGTCTGCATTGAGTACAACTGCAACAAGGCTTTGAAGTGCGTTCTGCGTAATTTTCACAAGGTTCTGCCTTGTGTAGAGTGTAGTCTTTTCTTTCTCTCGCTGTGCCTCGGCATTATCGAGTTTCTTTGTATCAATGCCTAATGTGCTTGGTGAAATTACACCCTGCAAACAGAGGTCGAGGGCAGTAATGTATGAACTCAAATAGCTTTCGTGCTGAATCTGCGGACTTTCGGTGTAAATCCTGTTGCCGTTGCCGTTTTCAGACATATCGTTGCCCACGGTGATAAATCGGTTGTCAAACGGATTTGGCGATATCGGCTGACAGGTTTCGGGATCTCTCGGAACAAGGCAATTAGGCACATACTGCTTTGTTCGGCAGGCTCTAAGTGCGTCCATCCACTGTGACCACACTTCATCAAGGCTGTCGAAAGCGTCTGTTTTTATGCCGATAATGCCCGCACCTCTGCCCTTGTGGCACGATTTGCCGTAAAGGACAGGTACAGCCCACATATATGATTCGTCAAATGTAACGCCCTTTGAATCAATCCACGAAAGAGCGTCAACCGTGTGCAGGTCAATCTCTTTGCCGTTGTCATCATACAAAGCATAGTGAATATAGCCGTAACCGTATGTTTCTTCAAAACGGTAACGGCGGTGTTTTTGCGTGTAATCGGTGTAAAACTTAACCTCTCGGATTCTGCCACGCACATATGTAAAGTCAATCTGTTCGGCAGGGTACCATTCGATAATCGGCATATCAGACACCGCCGTGTCAAAGCTGACCTTAAAAGCACCGTCACCGACAACACATAGGTCACGGAGCATTTGCTTAACCGTGTCGGATAGCTTGTTCTGCTTTTCAATAGCTTCCCAACGCTCTGCATAAGCGGTTGAATTTTTGCTTGTAACATCTGTGCCGTTGTAATCGGCAATTACAATATTCACAAGCGTTTCGCAGATGAGTGCCGGCAAGCCTGTGTGTATCTTTCTGATTTCAAGTCCTGTTGTACACCGAGCCGACCAAAAGCGTGTATTGTTAGTGTCAAGCTGTCTGTAAAGCTGCGAGAGCTGTTTGCCGTTACCGTTGTACCAAATGCGATTAATAAAGCATTCGGTTTGATGATTGCTCGTTTCGTCAATGGTTATCGTCCTGTCGGGTGCTTTGGTGATATGTAAAAAATTTCTTAATCCTGTTCTTATAGTATCAGCCATTCTGTTTATCAGCCCCATTTATTTCACTTCCAATAATATTTTTAAAAGGCAGCCAAGCGTATTGACCGCTGTTAATGCAATGGTCGTGGCCGTCCTCGGGAGTATTGTCTTTATCTTCTCGCCAGCTGTAAATTTCAAACTCTGCAATCGTGTTTTTGCAATGCTCAAGAACAAAATAACAGTCAGTAGCAAGCCAGCCGAGAACGAGGTTAATTCTGTCGATAATCTTGGTTTTCTTCCAGGCATTTGCGAAGCCATAAATGCAGCCGTGTTGTTGCTTATACTTCTTGAACTCGGTGATTGTCGCCTGATCCGCATTATCAATAAAAGCAGTCCTCGCAAAGCCCCACTCCTCTCGGTTGCGGTCAAGAAAATCAATGAAATTTCGTACCGTATCACTCGGCGCAACGGGCGTTTTAAGGTCGGCATTGTTATATACCCTCTCGTCAAGCTGAATACACTTGCCCCTGTTTGTGATTCCAAAAAAGTCATTGCGATAGTATCAGGCGACTTCTGCGAATAGGCGGTATCAAGTCCAGCCGTGAACTGAACAAAGTGTTCCAACTTGCGGTTATAGTGCAAAAATCGCCTTGCCCATTCTTTTGTTTTTATGTGCCTTGCTCTCTTAAAGTTTGAGAACACAAGATCTATTACCCTGCCTCGCAATCCTAAAATTTTATTCTTATAAAGCTTTGTTCCTTTTGGAGCAGAGGCTTTTTTCTTTTCAACCTGTTCGGGTGTAAGGCTTAAATTATCTGCAAAAGAAAAGAACCAATACCGCCAATTCGGTACAGGTTCTTCTGTAAGCTCCGCCGTAATCTCGGGAGGAACATCATTTTCATATTTTTTAAAAGGACGGGAGCGGTTGACAAACTCCTTATACACAGGCAGGCTCGGATCGTCGGGATTCAGCGTTGCAAGCATATAGTCATTACGGGTTGACATCTCTCGGATAAACTCGATATCGGCGGTGTTGATTTCGTCAATATAAACGCACCCAAACTGCGCACCGAGAACCATTTCCCACTTATCCCGACTGCTGTAACCGAGAATATAGATGATTTTGCCCTCAAACTTGATATGCGGCAGCTTGTAGTCCTTGTCGCCATTGCCACAGTAAACTGCGTTACGGTGCAGGTCGAGAATACCGTTATCCTGCTGAATAATAGTTTCCTCAGCCTTGCCCGTAGTTTTGGCGGCAATTGTGTGAAGCTTCTTCGGCGACTGCGACACCATTCGCATAAACTTAACACCTGCTCCGACTGTTGTTTTTCCTGAGGCTGTAGTGCCTTCAAGAAATTCAGCCGACACATTTGTTGTGTTGATAAAGTCGATATACTTTTGTGACAGCGGAAATTTGTTACTCACTCAGCCCCTCACCGCCCAACTGTCTGAACACATCGGATAGCTTTTCGGACTGCTCAACTTTCGCATCAACCTTAACGGTGTATTCACCCGTCATCTTGTTGAGCGTGTCAATCGCCCTGATTCTGTCGGAGGTGTCCTGCCCGTCATTCCTTGCAATGTCGGACAAAGCAACCTGTCTGTCCTTTGCACTCATAATGCGCTCATCTTTGAGCCTGTCAGACAGCTGTTTGATGTACTCTGCAACTCTCACATTCTCTAACAATTTGCAGGCATTGGCATTTGCGTAATTCTCGGAATATCCTGCCTGTATCGCACTCTGAACGGTGTTACCGCTCTGCGCATAATATTCCGCAAACTTCCTCTGTCTTGCATTTAATTTGTCTTTCACGGTATCACCTCTCTTTGTCTGAAAATTCTAAAAATAAGCAAAAGAAAAGAGAGTACTAAATGCACTCTCCATTAATCAGTATTAAGCGTTAAAGCATTAATTCTGTCATTCAATTCTATCAATGTATTTTTCACATTTAGATAGTCTTTAGGTGTAAAAGATTTATCATTCCTACTATTAAGCATCACATTATTAGCTCTCAATAATCTTCGATAATAGGAAACAAGTAAATCGAGATTATCTGGACAATTACTCAATGCATCTTTGCATTCCATAACCAGCCGTGCAAAACTACGTCTATTGAGACCACAATTTAATTCATCGCTAACATTTTGCGTATTAGAAAGCAGTCTTATTGAGTCTTCCATAGCATCTAACTTTGAATATATTGATTTCATCATAATTCTATCGAAAACGACCTCATCAACTTTGGAATTATCCACTTTTGCATTTTCTAAATTGACTATATTCATTAGTGAAAATGAATCATTTTCATAAGTTTCCTTTATCGCGTTAGCAATATCATCTTTTGCCTTCATAACATTTTCATACAATCTATCTTTCTTATAAAAAACAGTATTAATTCCTGCTACATCAAAAATTTTATCAGTAACATCATCCTGTATCAAAACTACTTTTTTACCATAGGCTTGTCGAATTCCTAATTCATACATAACATTCGGATTTCTTGAACTTAAATCACAAATTGCCATATCACATTCAGCTAAATTTTTCAAAATTTTTTGCATTATCGAATCACATATTTGATCGTTATCTGCTCTTATAGGTTCAAATCCTGCTTTTTGGACAGCAGGAACAATTATCTGTTCGTATATTTTATCAAAATGACCTGTAGGATATTTTGGCTGGTCTGATATAGGCATTATAACAAAACAGGTTTTTGCCTTATTTTCTTCGCTCATATACAACTCTCCTTAGTTATAATATACCACTAATCTATCATATTATTGGACACAATTCAACAGATTTTACATTTTTCTGTAAACCGCACAATTTAGAAAGTAATAATTTGTATAAAATAACCACACACAACACAAAACCGCCCTCAAACGAGAGCGGTCTGTGCGATTTTTTATCTTAGGAGAGTTCTACATATGTCCTGTTTGTTGCTTTCTTCAGTTTACATTATACCGCACCTAAAACGGAAAAACGGACAAATTTACCAATGGTGGCGGTTGCACATTTTTCTTATATTGTCGGGGGTATTGATTCCGCCTGTATCGACTGCAATCTTCGCCCAGCTGTATTTTAAGCCGAGGTGCATAAACAGGCAGTTTTCCACAAAATCATCCCGTGAGAGGCTATTCAGAGCCGAGTTCCTGCGGATTTCAAGGTTCTGAATATCACGCTGAATATCGGCAATCTGCGCCACCGCATTGCCCACCCTGTCGGATGTCTGACCTGACGGAACAATTCGTTCGCCCAGCGTCACCGCCGTGTTGTCCGCCTCAGCCTGAATCCGTGCCATTTTCGCCCTGAGCCGTAAAATCTCTCGGTTGATATCCTTAATTTCTCTCGCTGTCAATCCATATCACCTCATATCAATATTAACTGTGCCGGCATTGCCGATATATGTAGTTTGCTTCGTTACACGCTTGTTCCAATTTTGGATTGCTGTTGCTCTGTCGGTGCTATAATCGCCAAAGCAGGTAGCCGAGGCACAATTAGCGTTAGTACACTCAAACATATACATCTCCTCGTCAGCCTCTTTTGGATTTATATTCTCAGCTGTTACTTCGCTCCCGCAAAACGGGCAAGGTTTGATTTTAAGTTTAGGCATTGTTTTCCTCACTTTCTTAAAAATTTAGGTAACTTCGGAAGTGGCTTCCAATGCGTTACTTCCAATACACTTGCTCCACGACTTTTTTTCATTTCATTGTCAACGAAATTATACCCAAAGCAGTAAGCTGTTGCCCATCTACCATCAAGATACGCACCTACATATATCAAGTAATATATCTTTTCACAATCTTTATACTTACCAGAGTGTTCTGTTTTCTTTATGAGTACAAGCACATCCTCTTTCCCGATAGGCAATCTATCCTTGACGCTTATCCACTTACTCATTTTTTTCACCGTCCTCAATAGGAATAGACTGATTCCAGCATTCAACGCAGTTATGGTCTTTTCTGCAATTATCTTTGCTCATAAGCCCTAAACGATAAGGACAAAAATTGGGTGTTCCGTCATCTTCAAGCGGGGTGTTGGGAAAGATTTTCAAAAGCTCACTCAAATAATTCCTCTGCGGGTGTTCATCCGACCACTTCTGAACGATTTCGATTGCCTTTTCGGGATAGATTGCTTCAAAAGCCCCACACAATAAATTTTCGGATGTACCGTTATTTTTATTGTTTAAAAGGCATTCGCCACAATAAAGTTTGCATCTCCCAAGTTTGTCTTTTTTCGTCATTCTTGCTTTTTCATTCAAATAGTTTTCAGTTTTAGAACAATCAATCATTTTCTTCATCTCCTTCATAATTTACAACTTTTCCGTTGTCGGTATAGTCCCGTTTGTCAAATTCAAGTTTCAGCTTGTCGATGACAACCCTGTCAATATGCTCCCAAAACACTTCGTCGGTGTCGGAGTGTTCAATTATCTCAGTCATCGACTTCAAAGCCTTTGCACATCTGTCACGACCAAAGCCGAAATCCTTATGCAAGGCATACAGCATTGTTTTAAATACTCTGCGTGTGATGTCCTTATTTTCTTTTTCTCGGATCTGCTCATATGCGTTTTTGGCAATCCGTTCAGCTTCCTGTTTGAACTGTTTCGGGATTTTAGGTGGTATTCTCGCTTTCATCGTTTGTTCTCCTTTCCGTATTTCGCTTTCAGGGATTTTAACAAATCTTCTTGTACATTTGCTTTGCCCTGCAAGGATTCATAGACACGCTCATCGCAGGTGTTCTCTGTGATAAGGTGGTGAATTACAACCGTGTTCTGCTGTCCCTGTCGGTAAAGTCTTGCATTTGCCTGTTGATACAGTTCCAAACTCCAAGTCAAACCGTACCACACGATGATGTTTCCGCCTGCTTGCAGGTTCAGACCGTGACCTGCTCCGGCAGGATGTGCAAGCAACAAGGGAATTTTGCCATTGTTCCAATCTTCAATATCTGCAGAACTTTCAAGTTTTCTGGCAAAATTGAATTTGTTCATAATTCTCTCAAGGTCGTGACGGAAGCTGTAAAAACATAAAACAGGTTGTCCGTTGGATGTATCAAGAATTTCTGCGAGTGCATCAAGTTTCTGTTCGTTTGTTATCGCATATTCACCGTTGCTCATATACATTGCGCCGTTGCTGTACTGGAGAAGTTTATTCGTAAGCGTTGCGGCAGTTGCGGCGGTAACTTCACCCTCTGCAAACTGCATATAGCAGTCTTTTTCAAACTGTTCATAATCAGCAAGCTGTTTTGGTGACATCTTAACCGACACCACACGATCCATTCGTTCAGGCATATCAAGCCAGTCTTCTGCTTTCATTGAAATGCAGATGTCTGAAATTTTACTCATAATTGACTGTTCAGCATTTTCTTTCAGCTTGTAATTAAAAATTGTAGTCTGATTACGCTGATTTGGTGTAAAATACCTTTCACGGTAGCCTGTAACAGTTTTACCAAGTCGCTCTCCGCTGTCAAGCAGATAAACCTGACTCCATAAATCTATAAGTCCGTTCGGCGCGGGTGTACCGGTAAGACCTACAACCCTTTTACTTCGTGTTATATATTTACGCAAGGCTCTGAACCGCTGTGCTTTTGAAGATTTAAAACTTGATAATTCATCAATAACAACCATATCAAACATCCAGCCGTTGCCTATACTTGAAAGTTCGTTCGTAAGCCACACAACATTTTCACGATTGACAACATAGATATCTGCGTCCTGTGCAAGCGCAAGTCTGCGTTGTCTCGGTGTTCCGAGAATTTTAGAAACCCTCAAGCACTTCAAGTGTTCCCACTTGTCGCACTCTCTTGTCCAAGTATCTTCCGCAACTCTCAGCGGTGCTATGACAAGGACCTTTGAAATTTCAAAACTGTTGTATATGAGTTCTTCAACTGCGGTCAGCGTTATAACTGTTTTGCCAAGTCCCATATCAAGAAACAGCCCGCACCTCGGTGTGGTGAGAATTTTCTCAATCGCCATTTTTTGGTATTTGTGCGGAATGAATTTCAAAGCAAATCACCTCCTGCACACTTTCTCTGCTGTCGCACACATAAACTTTCTGCCCCATACTATCAAAAAGTTTATGAACTCTCACCTGTTCAGGTCTTGGCTTTTTGCCTTTTGCTTTAAGTTCAACGAAAAAAATTCTGCCGTTCGGCAACATACAAATTCTGTCCGGCACACCTCGCATACTCGCAGAGTTGAATTTAAGGCACACACCGCCGTGTTGCTTTATCTTACCTTTTAAGTATTTTTCAACACTTGCTTCTTTCATTTCTTAAATTTCTCCTTAATTTTAATTTTCGGTTTAAAAAGTGTTTACACAAAACTTCGCTTATTTACTGGCTTTTCAGGGATTTGTAAACAATGTTACAAGTTTTCCATAAAGTATAGGCGAATATAGGATTTTAAGAATACAATGCTATTTATTGATTTCTAAAATTTCTTTATTTGACTATGCTTACACATAAAAACTGTTTACATTGTTTACAATCCTGCAAAAACGGCTTTCTAAAGCCATTTTTTTGTAAACAGTCTGTTCAAAAAACTGTTTACATTTTTCTTTTAAAGCCTCTTTGTGTTCCGTATAAGTCACCAAAACGACTTGTACTCATTGGCTCCCATTCACCTGTTCGCATAATAATGTCTTTAATTTCTTTGCTTTTCTGATAGGTGAAATCTTTGCGGTCACCGCCGAATGCTTCGCACCACACTTCAAGCGGACACACACGGTTACGCTGATTTGTACCGTTCTGCTCTGCACCCATTTCATAGCCATTCAGATAATTTCTGCGTTCGTAAAGTTGCATTTTGTTCCAGTCATCAGGAAGTAAGGTATTGAGGTACTTAACAACATCACCCGTAAGCGGACTTTCTTCAAAATGTCTGTTCTGTTCAGCTTCAGCAAGCGTTCTGAGTTCTTCGGTATCCATAAACAGCTTTTCGCCGTTCTTATACAGTTCAACAGCTTCCGCCCATATCATATCCACATCATAATCCGTGAGGTCCTCAAATACACTTTTTGTAGCTCTGTGAGGGTGAACATCAATCGGCAGAAATCGCCTGTTGCCCGTTTGGTCACGGAGAAACTCATGCTGATTTGTTGTGCCGATGAAAATACACTGTCTTTTTCTGACTTCGGTATGATGTCCGTATGCGGCTCTGTAAGCGTCCTCGGATTTTGCGGTAAAGTGCTTTACCGCTTCAACCTCGTTTCTTCTGAGTGCCGCAAGTTCGGCTATTTCGATTAACCAAAAGCCCTGCAACTGCTCGTATGCTTCCTTACCCTGTACGGTTGTCAGGGTGTCGCTGAACCACCTGCCGCCAAGCCTTTTTATCGAATAACTTTTACCGCAACCCTGAGAGCCTACAAGTGTGAGAACCGTGTCAAACTTAATGCCCGGATTCATTATTCTTGCGACTGCTGCAACAAGAGTTTTTCGTGTTGACGCTCTCGTGTATTCGTTGTTATCCGCTCCAAGGTAATCAACAAAGAAAGTTTCAAGCCTTTTTATTCCGTCCCATTTAAGACTTGTGAGATAGTCATAAACAGGGTTGTAGCTGTTTTCCATACTCACAAGCGACCAAGCGTCCGTAATAGCCGCCTTGCTCTTAATGCCGTACAGATTTTCAATGTAATGGCGAAGTCCTGCGTCATCAACATCGTTCCAGTCACGACTTTCACTCTCGCTGTTCCACGGCATTGCGCCTAAAACCGTATGTCGCCTTGTAAATGTATTGTAAGCTATCTTGCCTTTCAGCCTTTTGTCTTTTTGGCAGATTTTCATACAGTTATCAATTGTCGGCAGATTGTTGCTCTTGCCGTCCGTTGCCAGTTCAAGCACCCAGTCATCGTCGTTCTCGCTTTCGATATCACTCTCAAAATCAGACAGGCAGGACTGCTCTCTTTCTTTGTGTAACAGTAACCTGACCGCCTTATTATTTGACGCAAATTCCTGCATAGCAATGTATGAGGGTAATTTTGATGTAGGTGTTCCCTGCTTTGCGTCATCGTCAAGGCTGCCGTATTTATGTATTCGCACAAGGTCAAAAGCATTACAAAGCTGTCCGCCTGCGGGATCTGTTGCGTGATTTGAATATGCGAACTTGCCGTCCTCATACACTACAAGACCTGACGATGTACTGCCGTTTGCGTAGGTATATCTGTCATCGGCACTGCATTTTACATACACATCGGGCAAAAACTCCGCTATTGCCGTGTGAATATCGTAGCAACGGCAGAACGCACCTATTACGCCTTTCTTAGTTGTCGGATCTTCCTGCTTTTTCAGCAATCGGTCTTTCTGTTTTACTGTCCTGCTTGAAAAATGCCATTCATTAACATTGTGCCAGTTGTTGTATCGTGCAAGCACACCGTCAACATCAAGCGGATTTCTGACCGAATATTTAAACACATATTCGCCGTCAATACTTGTGCTTGACCAGTACATAAGTCTTTGCGGCTGATATGTTGTATCATCGAACTGGTCAATTCCGATTTCATCGGCTATTTTTCTTGCAACAGCTTCATATTCTTCTGCTGTACAGTTTCTTGACAGCGGAATAACAAGTCTTAATCTCGGCTTTTCTGCGGTGTGTTTGTGGGTTGAATAGATAATGTAAGAATAATTTGCAAACAAATCTATGCTTTCGCAGAAGTCGGGTGTGGCATAATCGGCGTCAAGAGTGAGCAAGGAACGACATTCGACCTTATCTCTTTGTCTTATTCCGTTTTTAAGTCTTCCGCCGACAAATCCGCCTACATCTTTGATGTTATCTTGTTTGGACTTTGGCAGATTGCGAAATTCGCCCATTGTTTCGGGTGTTACAGTTGTCGTTTTTAATCTGTTTATAAGTTCGTCAAATGTAACTTCCGTATTCTTCCACAGCTTTGCAAATCTGTCGTTAGCCGTGGCGATATAATATGTTTTCAACCATTTTCCTCCTTTCTTTAATCTTTCTTATAAAACGGTGTTTCATAGGCTTCTGCCTTAAGCACTAAGCCCTTTGCCCATTCTATCGGTTCGCCCATTATGGCACTGATTTCTTCCGCAGATGAAACACCAATCGGGCAATCTATAATAACCTCATCGTGTACATGAAAATTTATTTCAAAGCCCCTGCTTTCAAGTCTTTGCATTGAAACCGCAAGACAATCCCTTGCAAAAGCCTGAACAATGTTCTCAGTGAGTTTACCGCCGAATGTTTCAAGCCTCTCCCAAGAACCTCTTGTCTGACTTATTCCCATATAGGTTACGCAAGGTCTGCCGAATTTGTTTTCCTGAAGTTCGGGTTTTGCATAAGCAAGATTTCTTCCCGACGGCAAAGAGATAAAGAGTATTCCGCCTTTTCTAAAGAACCTGATACCGCATTTAATCTGTTGCGGTTCACCTTTTACCGCCGACACAGCCGCCTTTTCAACCTCGTACCACAACGATGTAATACAGGGGTTTGTTGCTCGCCAACTATCCACAAGCGGTTGCAATTCGTTTTCTTCAAGTCCTATTTCAAGTGCACCCATTGATTTAAGTGCGCCCACAGAACCGCCGTAACCGAGTGCAAGTTCTGCAATTTTGCCCTTTTGGCGGAGGTGTCCGTTAATTCCGTGTTTTACAACCGGCACTTTGAACATCTGACTTGCGGAAGCACAGTAAATGTCACCGCCGTTCTTGAAAACTTCCTGTCGCCACTTCTCACCTGCAAGATAGGCTATTACCCTTGCTTCAATTGCCGAGAAGTCAGACACTATAAATCTTCTGCCCTTTGTAGGTATAAGCGCTGTTCTGATAAGTTGTGAAAGCGTATCGGGAACATTGCCGAACAGCATTTCAAATAGTTCATAGTCACCGCTCATAACAAGATTTCGGGCAAGTTCCAAATCTTCAAGATGATTTTGCGGAAGGTTCTGCGGTTGTATCATTCTTCCTGCCCACCTGCCTGTTCTGCTTGCACCGTAAAACTGCAAAAAGCCTCTGACTCTGCCGTCAGCGCACAAGCCACCGAGCATTGCCTTATACTTTGCCGTAGAAGTCTTTGACAGCGTTTTTCTTAGTTGCAAAACTTCTTTTACCAGCAAGTCGTTTGTACGCTCTGAGAGGCTTTTAACTGCCTTTTTATCAAGGCTCTGAAATGTTTCTCCCGTGCGTGTTTCAAGCCAGCCTTTAAGCTGTGAAACCGATTTAGGGTTTTCAAGTCCTGTCAGCTTTTGTGCTTTCTCAATCATTGTTTTTTGATAGTCGGCATCGAAGTTTATAGCGTTGTTTATAAGCTCTGTTTCGACTGCAACGCCTCTGTCACAAATGTGCTGATCAAGTTCCCACAATTTCTGTTCGCCCTCTGTCAGAGGGAAAGCCTTTAGCCTGTTTTTTATATTTCTTTCAACAGCCACATCTTGAATACAATAGCTTTTGAATGTTTCCCACTTCTCAATGTTGTGCTGCGGAAGATTGCGTGTTCTTCCGCCGTTTGACTTTGTCGGTCTGCACGGCTTTGAAAAATATTCAATACAAGCCCTGCCCTTTTTGTCTTTCTGTTCTTCAAGTCCGAGTGCTGTTGCTACACCCGCAAGCGACCTCGGCAAACCTATTTCCGCCGCCTGAATCATTGTGCAACGCCATTGTTCGGGCGGCATTTCTGTGTTCAGAAATTTTGCAAGACAGGTCCTTTCAAAGTTTGCATTGAAAGCGGTTTTCTTAATATTTTCATCTGTGAGTGCGGAAAGTACCTTGTCAGGAATTTTTTCGCCACAAGCAATATCAACTATCTTAATATCTTCGTCATCAAAGGCATATGCAAACAGAAGAATTGTGAAATCAGGGGCGTCTGCATAGGCATACACCCCTGATTTTAAGAGATTGACACTGCTGTATGTTTCAATATCAATACTCAGTTGTATCATCCGAAAATATCGTCCTCTTCGATGTCATTCGCAAAATCGTCAACGGCTCTTGATCTGCCGCCGAGCGGTTCGCCGTCCCTTGTTTTCATAATGTTATTAAGACCGCAGGCAATACCTTTGTTGCCGTTAGAGTTGAAAGCATAGAATGTAACTGACGCTTTGCCGTAACAACCGCTGTAAAATTCGGTTGTATCAATGATTTCCATACCGTTCTTTTCGATAAGACCGGGCTTTGTTTTGCAGTTTGCATTTACAAACATCTTGCCTGCATAGTTTTCATCGTCAGGTCTTTCTGTGTCACCGTCACGGAGCGGTAATTTTAACACGGGCGGAATTTTACCGCCGAACTTCGCAACTCCTGCCTGCTTTGCGGCTTCAATTGCCCTTTCAATTGCTTCAATAGTCTTTGTGTCCCTCTTGTCAATGAGAAGTGAAACCGAATACTTTTCATCGCTTCCGTTAATGCTCTTTGGTTCAAAAACATTAACATATGAAAATCTTACTTCGCCTGTTACTACCTTTGTTGATACATTTGTGTTTGCCATAATTTTTAATCTCCTTATTATTTAATATCGTTTTTAAAATCTTCCTGTGCCTGCATTGCTGAATTGATTGCAGGCCTTTTATCTTCTGAACACACAAGTGTCGGCTTGCCCGGAGGCTTTACTACATAGCTTCCGAGAACTTCGGCAAATGTTTTCTTGCCGAGTAATTTTTCAATGTCGGTAATGCCTTTCAGCTTATGTACAAGAATGTCGCTTTCCTGATAACCGTTGTCGGTGAGTATCTTTGCAATTTCTGAATCAGTTTTACTGTATTTGCGGTTACTTCTGCCCTCAACAACCTTGTATCCGGGGTATTCAACACCGTGCTTGTATGCCTGTTCGAGTGCATAATCGCAAACGAGCTTCGCCCATTTTTCGAGTGACGCAGACTGTTCGATAATATCCGCAATCTCTGCAACTGTGAGCATTGCAGGCGGCTTGAAATCATAGACAGCCATTTTCTGCCTTTCCTCTGCGTAGGCTCTGCAAACAGGTCGTGCCTTGCAAAATCCCGTGTCACAATGCTTGCCTGCTACACATTCGATTACGCTGTCATCGTTAGCAAGCTGTGCGGCTTTCTTAACAGATTCGCCCCATTCAAGTAATTCGGCAACCGAGATATTTTCTGAACTGATGTTGTCTAGTCTTGGCTGATAGATAGTCATTTCAACCGTATCGAAGCCATACAGCATATCAAAGGCTTCATACGCACCTAATGCGTACAGTCTGAGCTGTGGGTTGTCAACCGCTGACACCTCGACACCTTTGCCGTATTTAAGGTCAATAATTTCGAGTTTGCCCTCTGCGATAATCACAGCGTCACCTGTGCCGAATCCGTCAGGAACATACTTTGAAAAATCAAGTCTTTGTTCAAGCATAAGGATTGCGTCGGGAGTTTTCTGCAAAGCGGAGTTGTACCTCTCGATTACATAGTTTTTGTAGCTCTCGGCATAATCTTCCATATCTTCGGTAATTTCGAGATTGCGGATTGCATTGTGATACTTAGTGCGGTTGTACTCTTTTGTGGCAAGCCTTATTTTTGCTTCACCGAGAGCGTGAGCGTTAGTGCCTTCCTCGGCAAACTGTGACGGCTTGTCCTCGAAATTTTCCTCAAGCTGTATTGAGCCTGGGCAGTTAATCCATTTCTTTGCCCCTGAAGCTGACAGCCTTGCGTGTATATCAGGCATTACTTAACCTCCTCAACAGTCTTTACAGCTTTTGCAAAATCTTCCTGCTTGATTTCCGTAACTTTAGTTACTCCGAGTTTTGCAAGAATTTTCTTGACCTCATCCTTACCGTGAGCCTTTGCACACTTCATAAATACCGCTCTCACCTCTTCAATCGTGTACTGCTTTTCAGGCTCGGACTGCGGAATATTTTCCTGCGGTTTCGGTGTGGGTTCACTCTTTACGGCAGGCTTTTTTGTCGTTTCAGTTGGTTTGACAGGTTCTTCCCCTGTAGTACCTGCAAGGTTTTCGATAGCTGTGATAAGTACATCAAGCTGTGGTATTTCTACTGTGATTTTAATTTCTGACATTCTGTTTTACTCCTTTATCTTGATTTTTCGAGTAAGAAAGGATATAATCAAATCGGTGATATTTGTTATATCCTTGCTATCCGTTGAGGCTTTGCAGAGCTTCAGCGGATTTTTCTTTATTAAGCCCATAAGCGTATTCGTAAATCAGTGGGTTATATTTGCCCTTGTGATACGATTTAAAACACGCAGATCTTGAACTAATAGCATAAGTCCAATTAATTTTCGAACAATCGCAATGCGGCAGATACCCACACATAACCATTGCCTGTTTAAACTGGTTGTTTGTCAGATAAATGCCTGTCATACGCTCAAAGCAATGTTTAAGGGCACAACTATTTGTACACTTATTTACAGTTTTTGTAGGGGTAATACACCACTCAATCCATATTTTAGTTATCAACTGAACTATTTCGGGTTCATCTGTCAACAGTTCATCATCGTGAAAACCGCTTGGGTGTACCGTGTGTGTTACAAATCCTTTTTCGTCATCGGCAATTAAGAATGCTTCTATACCTCGTGAGTTTTCCGTGTACACAAGGCCATATTTTCCTTCAATATCTACAATGGCTTCTGCCCTCACGCTCTTCACCTCCGAAAATGATAACGGGTTTGTCAACAAGCATACCCAACTGCTTTCTGAGTTCCTTGTTTTCGTGCCTATAACCGCTTGACGCTGTTTTTTCAAGTGCAAGGTCTGTTCTTGCGTTTCTTAGCTCAATGCTGAGAGATCTGTTCTCTGCTCTGAGGCTCTCATTCTCCTTAAGCAGTTTTCTGCGTGTAAGTAAATCTTTAAATGCCATTTTTCAATGCTCCTTTATGTATTGTCTGATTTCTTCCTTATCAAATCGCCAAAGCTTTCCAATTTTGTGGGCAGGAAGAACGCCCCGTTGTGCAAGCCGTGTTGTGTAATCAACATTAAGTGCAAGCAACCGTGCCACATACGGCACATCAATTATCACCGGCACTTCATCCCAATTGATGATAGGTCTTTCTCTCGGCATATGCACACCTCCTTAATTTTCGTTGGTAATTTTGTCTGAAACAAAAGTTGTGCAAAGCATTAGCAGTCCTAAAATTATTATTACTTCCGTCTTTCTTCACCTCTTTTCAGCAAAGTCCGTTTAATGGGACTGTGATTGTGGCATTATTGATTGTGTGGGTGAGATATTACCTACTGTTCTTTTTAAGAATTTCGTTGACAACTGACTTTTCTTCATTCGTCAGTAAGTTTTCAACTGGTGTATCTGTGATTTCAGCAATTTTCTGTCTTACTGAAATTTTAGGAATAACGCCATTACGCCAGTTTCGGATGTTAGCTTTGCTCATTTCTAATTGAGAGAGTAACGAACAAAGTGTTATATTTCTTTTATCGCATATATCTGACACAATTTTGTAAAAATCCACAATTTATTACCTCCTTTTTTATTGATAATTTAGGTTGACAAATGTGCACTATACCTTTATAATTTAATCAGTTAAAAAAATTAGATTACAAAGTTGGTGCACATTCACACACCTATTTTCGTCAAGTTAATGTCCCCACATCGTCTTGACAAGTTTATTATAGTGCATAAAAGTGTACTTTGCAAGTGCATTTTTGAAATTTAAGTGCATTTATATGAACTTCGTGAAAAGTGCACAAAAGTAGAGGTGCATTTTTGTGTTCTTTGATTTATTGGATTCAATATGTAAAGAGAACGGTACAACGGTTACTGCGGTTTTGGTTGCAGTTGGTTTGAGTAAAGGTTCTATACGCAATTGGAAAAACGGTGTTTTACCTAAATACCAAACTCGCCTTAAAATAGCCAATTATCTTGGTGTTCCTGTTGAAAGGCTTATGACTGAGCAGGAAATCGAAGAAGAAAAGAAACAGCATGAGCAGATTGAAAAGTTAGTTGAAGATGTTGCAAGAAAGGTTTCTTCCCCTCTTCCGAAAGCAAATTTTGATGAACTTTCGTATGCTGCTTATCAAGAAATGGAAGGAGAAAGCGAAGATTTTAAAAACGATATACTTAGCTATATCAAATTTAAGAAATCTCAAAAAGGAAATGATTGAATGACTTTAGAGGATATTTATTTTGAATGTGAACAAAAAGGGATAACTGTTGATTATTTCAAAACTGACAAAGCAAAAGCATTTTCTTTTCCTTACGAAAACGGAATTGTAGTTCTTGACAAAAGCAAGATTGAAACTACTGCCGAGGAAACAGTTTTGCTTGCTCACGAAGAAGTTCACATAGATTTAGGTGCTTTTTATTTATTCACAACTCCATTAACCGTAAAAGGGAAAATGGAACAAAAAGTAAAGAAACACACAATAAAAAAGCTCATCCCTTTGGACGAGCTGAAAGAAGCGGTTCACAACGGCATAGCAGAGCCGTGGGAACTTGCCGAATATTTTAATGTCACAAATAAATTTATGATTGAAGCAATGGAATTTTACAGAGATAATTTATTGATGTAGCCGTAAATTTTTTTACAATTTATAGTGCCTGTTCTGCACATTATTTTTATTACAGAAAGTTGGGATAATATGGGATTTTTAGATACATTCAAAGGCAAACAGTATAAACAACAGTCCGAAAATCTGCAAGCTGAGCTTGACCGTTTGAAAAGCACTTTCACTCCTGAAATGCGTAATGCAAGCGAACTTATGAAACTTACAGACAAGCTGAATGATGAAATCCATTCGTTAAATCAGACTATATCCGACCGCAATGAAACAATTTCTTCGCTTGACAGTCAGATTTCAAGCCTGAATGACGCTATTAAATACAGACAGGACAAAATCATAAACCTTGACGGGCAAATTGAAATACAGAGTTTTGGTCTGTACACCCCAAAATATGATTTTGCTTCTTCCGATATATACAAAGACAGGCTCACGGAAATTCGCAATAAACAAAAAGCCCTCATAAAAGAGGGCAAAGCCGTAAACGGTAATATGAATTGGACTGTAAACGGCAGTAATGCACAGGGCAAGAAAATGGTTAAGGATATGCAAAAACTCCTTTTGAGAGCCTTTAACAGCGAATGTGACGAGCTTATCGACAAAGTTAAGTACAATACTTTTGATACTGCACATAAGAGAATGCAAAAATCTTATGAAGCCATTTCAAAACTCGGTAAGATAATGGATGTTGCCATTACATACAATTATTTTATGCTGAAATATGATGAGCTTTGTCTTGCTCTTGAATACAGAAAGAAAAAACAGGACGAAAAGGAAGAACAAAAGGAGATCCGTGCAAGACTTCGTGAGGAAGCCAAACTTCAAAAAGAAATTGAAGAAGCACGCAAAAAAATCAAGAAAGAACAAAACCATTATCAGAATGCTCTTGAACATATCAACAAACAGCTTGATTCTGCAAGTGAGGACGAAAAAGCAGAACTTCTCAAAAAGAAATCCGAAATTGAGTCCGAGCTTACCGAAATTAACAAGTCAATTGAAGATATTGATTATCGTGCCACAAACGCAAAGGCAGGCTATGTTTACATCATTTCAAATGTTGGTTCATTTGGTAAAGATGTGTATAAAATCGGTATGACACGCAGACTTGAACCACAGGAGCGTGTTGATGAACTCGGTGACGCTTCTGTTCCATTCAATTTTGATGTTCACGCAATGATATTTTCTGACAATGCACCGGCTCTTGAAGCGGCACTTCATAAGGCTTTTGAAAACAGAAAACTGAATATGGTAAACACTCGAAGAGAATTTTTCAATGTCACACTTGAAGAAATTGAAGATGTTGTAAAGAAAAATTATGATAAAACAGTTGAGTTCACAAGACTTGCTCCTGCCGAGCAGTATTACGAATCTCAAAAAATGCGTGAGCAGTACCAATAAAAGAAAGGTGTGTTATCTATGGTATGTAAAAATTGCGGTGCAAATGTCGGCAAAGAATACAGACTTTGCCCTTACTGTATGTCCGAACTTGAATATCCCGAAAACAAGGCAGAACAGCAACCCATTATTATTCAGAACATAATCAATAATCAGCCAAAGGTGGCGACCTCTGCCTCTCCGACTGTATCTCATCATCAGTTGTGCAGTCCTAAAGACAAAAGTATGGCATTGATTTTGTGTGTTGTTCTCGGTATGCTCGGCGCTCATTGCTTCTATGCAGGTAAAGCAGGTATGGGTATCCTCTACCTCTTCACAGGTGGACTTTTCGGCATAGGCTGGATTGTTGATATAATCAGAATCGCCGCAGGCTCATACACCGACAGCCATGGTCTGCCGATTAAATAAGCTAATGAACATAACCATTAAGCAATGTATAAAAATAAATGAAAGGAGATAATAAATGTCTAAAGTATTAACATTAGATGAACTAAAAGAGCTTATAGAAAATGCGATAATCAGTATAAAGAGTATGTTTCAGACTTTGTTAAACCGAAATACAGAAAAAGATAAGAAAAGAGCGTCACTTTTAGCGTATTGGCTTAAAGATTACTCAAAATATATTACCGAGGAAGATGAATTCGACCCTAAAAAGCTCCTTAGGTACAAACGAGGAGATATTCTTCAGGTAGAGTTTGGGTATAGAATAGGAAGAGAACTTGGCGGAAGACACTACGCAGTGGTAATGGATGTAAAAAATGACCTTTATTCCGATACAATCACCGTTATACCTCTGATTTCTTTGAAGGATTCATATAAACCAAATCGCTTTAATTATATTTTAGAAAAAGGCATATATGAATTATACAGCGAAAATGTTGAACGCAAGTTTGATAAAACAAAGTTACAAATTGATAAAATGAGCAAACTTGCAGACAGCAAGTTAGAAGATTGCACAAACGGTGTCATTACCATTGACGAATATAAGAAATTTTTATCTTCACAAGGAAAAGTTTCTCGGGAATTGAACTTACAAATTGCAACTATAGGTAAGCATTTAAATGCTATGGATAAACTAAAGCCTGGTACTGTTGCAAACATAGGTCAAATAACAACTATAAGCAAAAAGCGTATAGTCAACCCGATCAGGAATACAAACAGTCTATACAATGTAAGACTTTCCGCTTCTGATTTAGATGAAATAAATGAAAAACTGAAAAAATTATATACTTTTGAAAAGAATAATTCTTGACGAACCGCATACAATATGTTATACTGTTGATACGAAGCCATTAAGTGGCAGTGCTTAAAAGCACAGACAGTATTAAGCAAGGGCATCTCGTCAAGTACGAGGTGTCCGTTGCATTTTACAAAGAAAATAAAAAAAACGCCCTGCTCGACTGGTCCTCGAACAGAGCGGAATCACCTACACAGGGTGCAGATGATACGATTACACGCAAAATAATTGTATCACATTCCCCTGAATTTTTCAAGTTTTGAATATCAGGGGATTTTTGCACCCTTTTTTAAGCAAAAGGAGTGTATATTATGGCAAAAACAAAACTTAAAAAGCGTGCAGACGGACGCTATCAAAAGTCTGTATATCTTGGCAAAGACGAGGACGGCAAACGCAAATACAAAACAGTCAACGGTTACTCTGTCAAAGAGGTTGAAGAAAAGGCACAGCTTATCAAGTTACAAATCGGCAAGGGTATGGATGTGCTAAACGCAGGAATGAAATGGGGAAAACTCGTTAACTTATGGCTTGCCTACAAAAAATCCATACTTTCCGAGGGGCAGTACAAAACCTATTCAATTTATCTGAGCCACTTCTCTGCCCTGAATGACCGACCGATTAACAAACTTGTCAAATCCGACTTTCAGCAGATAATTCTTGACGAATACGCTTGCAATTCACACACAGGCAAGCCGACCGCAAAAAAGACTTTGCGTGATTGGCGTGGTGCAGTAAGGCAGGTGTTCAATTATGCCATAGAAAACCGTGTAATCGAATTTTCACCTGCACAATACATAGAGATACCCCGTGACGCAAAAACCTCAGAACGACGAGCATTGACCGCACAGGAACAATTGTGGGTGGTATCAACAGAACACCGTGCACAGTTACCTGCGATGATAATGATGTTTGCAGGTTTGCGACTGGGCGAATGCCTCGGCTTGCAATGGCGAGATATAAACCTAACCGAACGAACAATAGATGTTCATCAGAAACTTGTGACCAAAGGCAAGGCGCATATTGAGCAAGGAACAAAAACTATTTCGGGAGTGCGTACTGTTACAGATGTTCCGAAAATTCTTATTGACTTTCTGAAAAAGCAACCTGAGCATAAACCCGATGATTTTGTTGTGACTTCCACAAAAGGTACTCTGATGAGTGATACAGCGTGGCGGCGATTATGGAACAGCTATATGGCAGATCTTAATATTAAGTACGGCGATTTTTCGGACTATGAAAGGCAGCCTAAAAGTAAGTATGACCCTAAAGGTGTACCGTTTGTAATCGATAGGTTTACAGCTCATTCGCTCCGCCACACCTGTGCCACCAATTTGTTATATACAGGTCACGAACTCCACTATGTGCAAAAACAAATGGGACACGCTAAGCCGTCAACTACGCTTGACATTTATACACACTATGTCGAATCATTGCCAAAACGCAAATCGAATAAAATAATCAGTATTGATACATTGATTAAGGAGTTTAAGCCTGCCCAAAAGCAAGCATAAGCACTATAAAATTGCGTGCATTGCAGTAATTTCAGAAAATCCTGATAAATACTAAGGTTTTCAGTGCTTTGTTGGTTTACTCCTAAGCGAAAGGTCGGGGGTTCGAATCCCTTTTGGCACGCCAAAAACTCCGCCGGGAAGCCCAGTAAAATCACGGGTTTCCGGCGTTTTTTTATTTTTCGCAAATTGCAATAGCAAGTTGAAACAATTTTTTAAATATCATAATTAATATTTACATTTAGAAAAAGCACTTAAGCCGAGTGAGTTTTTATTATTTATGATCAGCAATCCATTCTTTGTGGCATAAACGAAGCGACAAATCGAAATTTACCTCTATTCAGACATACAAGCTCTTGACAATAAAGCTCCTATATAGTATAATTTAATAAACTACTATATAGGAGCTTTTATATGGAAATGAATGGCGGATTTCTTGTCTCCAAAATAAAACAACTTGGAGACCGAATCTTTGAGAAGATTCTCAGCGAAAAGAATATTGATGCGTTCAATGGAGCCCAGGGGCGTATTCTTTATGTGCTGTGGCAGGAGGATGGTATCTCAATCAGGTCACTCTCGACTAAATGCGGATTAGCGATAACATCTCTTACTACGATGCTGGAAAGAATGGAAAATCAAGGGCTGATAAGCCGTGTTCAGTCTGAAACGGACAAAAGGAAAACACTCCTGTTTCTGACTGAGAAAGCACATGCCTTAAAGGGCGAGTACGATTCTGTATCTGATGAGATGGGCAGTATTTACTACAAAGGTTTTTCAGAGGAAGAAATTACCCGGTTTGAGGAATGCCTCGACCGCATCAGAAAGAATCTTGAGGAGTGGCAGAAGTCATGAGTATTTGTATCAAAGATCAGATTCAAAACATGAATATCGTCATCGGCTGTACAGTGGGGTGTGCATATTGCTATGCCCGCAACAATGTGAAGCGCTGGCATATGATCGATGACTTCGCTTACCCTGAGTTCTTTCCGGGCAAGCTCAAGATGATAGAAAAGAAACGTCCGCAGAACTTCCTTCTCACCGGCATGAGCGATCTCTCCGGATGGAAGATAGAATGGAGAGACGAGGTATTTGCAAAGATTCGTGAAAATCCACAGCATCAGTTCTTATTCCTTACAAAGCGACCAGATTTGCTGGAGTTTGATACAGATCTGGAAAACGCATGGTTTGGCGTTACAGTGACGAGGAAAGCAGAACTGTGGCGTATTGATGCACTTCGGGAAAATGTCAGAGCAAAACACTATCATGTTACCTTTGAGCCACTATTCGACGATCCCGGTGCAGTTGACCTTTCCAAAATCGACTGGATTGTTGTCGGCACCATGACCGGAGCTCAGAGCAGGAAGATTCATACGGAGCCGGAGTGGGCATGGTCTCTGACAGATCAGGCGCATGCGCTCGGCATTCCGGTGTTTATGAAGGAAGACCTTGTCCCTATCATAGGGGATGAA